>Ga0073904_10003995_pt1 | contig 11038 bp, 10 predicted proteins | sample KloWWTrecipitate_FD_66668 | JGI IMG/M metagenome (GOLD analysis project Ga0073904, IMG submission 66668) | Active sludge microbial communities from Klosterneuburg, Austria, studying microevolution and ecology of nitrifiers - Klosterneuburg... | ecosystem: Engineered > WWTP > Aerobic digester >... | reverse complement strand
CCGCCTCCGCCGCCACAGGCGCTGACGAGCAATGCGGCAGACACAACGACCGGCAGCAGGAATTGTCTATGGTTCAACATGGTGGCTCCTGGTGGTGTCGGTTTACATCGCGCCCGGATTGGGCGTGTTCAGATACGGGAAACCGGCCATGAACGGAACGGTGGCCTGGTCGACGGCATCGTGGATATTGGCCGAGTTCGCGCCCAGCGGCACGCTTGACGGCTTGCACATCGACGTCGCGCTCGGTACACCCGGAATGCTGTTGAGCTTGAGCGCGTCGTTGTCGCCGTTGATGACACACAGGCCACCGAGCATCGCTACCAGCGCGATGTCGACGACGTCGTCCTTGGGCCGACGGCCATTCGGAAAACCGGCGTTGTCGCTGCCACCTGCCAACGCGTTGCCGGCCACACCCAGCCGGTTCTGCATCGCGAACGGCACTGGCGCAATGCCGGTGTTCAGGCGCAGCATTTCGGACGGTTGCGGATTGACCATCGGCTTGTTGACACCGGTGATGCCAGTCAGGAAGGTCGTCGCCAGGTCGGTCCGCGGCAGGTTGATCGGCGCCACGTTGGCGTTAAGCACGACACCCAGCAGCGCCGGCAGCGTCGGATTCGTCACATAAGTCAGGAACTGGGCGTCGTCCTTCGGGCTCGACGCGTTGAACTTGTCCTTGTCCGGCAACCCGATCACGACCTCATTGACCAGCGGGTTGCCCAGCCGCGAGACCTGGGTCCAGGCGCCACCGGCCTTCTCGGCGTTGCCGTTGCCTGACGGCGGCTTCCCGTTGAGCAGCCGGGCCTGGCGCATACTGGCGGTACTCCAGCCGCCGATGACTGGCTCACCATTGGCGATCAGGCAATCCTTGTGCACCTCGAGCGCCAGTGTCGTGACATTGGTTTTCTGAATATAGTGTTGCCCGTTCATGCCTGCGGCGTCCTTGTTGGCCGGGTCGAGCAAAAACGCCGCTGGCGCGTTGACCAGGTCAAAGATCGTGCCCAGGTTGACGGCAAACCCTTCCGCACGCTGCCCCACGAACACCTTGCCCTGGTCCTTGCCCGTGGGGCAGCCGGGTATGGTGACCGTATGGATGTGCTGCGCGGCATAACCGGCGTAATTTGCAATCGTTTTGCTGCCAATGTTGTCCACCGGTTTCTCGAACGTGGTGCCGCCGCCGGTCTTGTTCAGTGGCATGACCGATCCCTTGCGACGGTCACCGCGCACCATGTTCACGGTATAGGTTTCGTTGACATTGAGATTGGCTGCATTGAGGCCGGCCACGGTGCCAGACTGGATCAGCGGTATCGGCACACTGGCATTGCCGATGGTGAGCGCGGTCGATCTCAGCGTATTCTGGAACCTGAACTGGAACGTGATGTCCTCGCGCGCATCGCCGTTGTTGTCGATATGGATCTCGTACAAGGCGTTGGGATCCAGCGAAAAGTAGTTCGGACCGCCATAGGGGCCTTGCAGCGGCTGAAAATTGGCCAGCAGTGTCACGTAGTCGGAGCGGCCGCCACTGCCGTTGGCGGCGACACCTTCATAACTTCGGAACATGTAAAAGTCAGTGCCGTCGACCTTGGGGCTGGTGGTGATAAAGGGCGCCTCGCGGTGACTGGAGGCAAAAGCGCTGCCGGCTGCCATCAGCAACAGACAGGCGCAGGAAATCGGGCCAGTTTCAAGTTTCATGGAGGGTCTCCTGGGGACGGTTCAAGCAGCGGACGCTGCAAGTTGAATACGCACCAGCACTGAAATTGGATGTGGTTCCGTGAAATATTGCCGCATTTGCACTGCATGGCGCGCCAGAACACGCAATCAGCGGCGTACTTCACCATCTGCTTCTGGGCATCCGCTCTGGATTCAGTTTGACCCCGCGTCGCGGTTGGATTCGAGGCTGTCTACATCCAAAAATCCACAGGGTGCGTATTGCCTGCATGCGTACCGCACCACTGGCAAAGACACCATGATCGACCCCACACCTTCTGCCAGGCAGGACCAGGTCGACCGGAAAGGGGCACGCCATACCGCGCGCCGGCCCTTTGCGTGGTTTGCACCTGCAGGGCAGGCGTTTCCCTCGCCCTTAGACCCCACGGGTACACCCACAGCCAAATTCGCACAGAATCCAGCCATGCCGATGCCCTTGCACTCCCAGGACGCAGAGTTGATCGATCTGCTTGACTGTGTGGCGCAGCATGACCCGGTAGCGTTCAAGCAGTTGTATGACCAATGCGCGTCAAAGTTGTACGGCCTGGCGATCCGCGTGGTGAACAATCGCGTTTGGGCCGAGGACGTATTGCAGGATGCATTTCTGACGATCTGGCGAACTGCTGCCGACTATCGCAGCGCATTGAGCCCGCCAATGGCCTGGATGGCGCTGATCGTCCGCCACCGCGGGCTGGATTTTCTGCGTCGACGCTCAAGCCAGCGCAGCCATCTCACAGAAGAACTCGACGACCAACTGGTCGATACGTTAACCACCGACACCGCCTCGCCGATGGACGCAGCCCAGGCCAGCGAACAGGCATTGGCGCTGTACCAGTGCCTGCAGAAACTGGAGAATCGTCAGCGCGAAGTCGTCAGCCTGGCGTATGTGCGGGATCTCAGCCACGGTGAACTCGCACAGCAACTGAACCTGCCTCTTGGGACCGTCAAGACCAGGATACGGCGCGCGATGGAACAGTTGCGTACCTGCATGGCCCGGTTTGCCTGAGGAGAGCGCTTTGGACCTGACCCGAAACTCCGAACTGCTCGATCGACTGGCCACCAGCTACGCGCTGGGCACTTTGCGCGGCGGCGCGCGCCGCCGTTTCGAATCGTTGGCACGCGAGCATGCGTCGATACGCATGGCTGCGCAGATGTGGCAGACGCGTATTGCCGGATTGAACGAACTGCAGACCCAACAGACCCCCGACTCTGCCGTCTGGACACGGATCGACAAGCTGGTACGGGCCCAACAGCAGGACCAGGTTCTGCGCAGCAACCGCAGCGATGGGGCGCCAGTCAAGCCGGCAACCTCACCGTCATGGTGGAACAACCTGGGCTGGTGGCGTGGCGCCAGTGCGGCAGGCGCCCTGGCCACCGTGCTCGCTGTTGTGACAGGCTGGAGTCTGCATGCCCAGCGCAGCCTGGAGGTTGCGCAATTGCAGGCGCAGCTAAGCGCCGTGCCGCAGGAGGCTTATGTCGCCGTGCTGCAGGACGACAAGTCAAAAGCGTCGATGCTGGTGACCTTCGATCCGCGCAACAGGCGGCTCACCTTGCAACGCGTCGGCAACTACCGGGAGGCCAGCGACCGCTCGCTGCAGCTTTGGGCGATTCCTGCCAGCGGGGCCCCGCGTTCTCTGGGCGTACTGGACCGCGACAAGCTGTTGAAACTGGTCGCCGGCGAAGCCGACGTGCAAGGTGTGCAGACGTTGGCGATCAGCCTTGAGCCCAGGGGAGGCGTGCCCGGCGACGGCGGTCCGACCGGGCCGGTGGTATTTTCGGGGACACTGATCCAGAAGCTTTGAGCCCACTGCCGCTGACGGGCAGCGCCGGAATTGTCGCCCACGCATGGCAGGCCGCCCCAACGTGCTGCCAGGTTCAGCGGCCAATCCGCCCGAACGGCAACTGCCCGCGCCAGTAGCGCATCATCAGCCAGCCGCCGAGCAGGCCGCCAAGATGCGCAAAATGCGCCACACCGCTGGCGCTGCCGGTCACGCCCAGCGTCAGCTCGATGCCACCGTACAAGGCCACGAACACCGGCGCCGGCATCGGGATCGGCGGTATCAAGGGCGTGATCTTGCGGCGCGGAAACACCATCGCAAAACCGATCAGCAGGCCGAACAGCCCGCCGGACGCGCCGACCGTCGGTGCCTGTGAGCCCAGCAAACCGGTCACCAGCAACTGCGCCAGCGCCGCCACCAACACGCTGACCAGATAGAACTGCAGCATGCGCCGCGGACCCCAGACACGCTCGAGTTCGGCGCCGAACATCCACAAGCCGAACATGTTGAACGCCAGATGCGCCATGCCTCCATGCAGAAAGGCATAGGTGAGCAACTGCCAGGGGCGGAACAGACCGGAGTCCCACGGCCACAAGGCGAACAGGCCGATGATGTTGGGGCCGATCTGCTGGCCGAAGAAGAAGATCAGCACATTGGCGATCAGCAGGCCCTGGGTGATGGGTGGCATCAGAAAATCACAATCACGTCAAGCTGGTACAACAATGGACTGCGTCCACGCGCAGTCCGCACGATGCCGGCGCAGTAGCAGTCACACCAGCGCTGGCAGTTCGCCCATTGTGACGTGTGCGACCGGGCCCTGCAGCTGCAACCCGGTGCCTCAGGCCATGCTGCGCAAGCCAGCGAGCAAGGCCCGCACAGCGGCGGAGCGCTCGTGGCGCCGATGTACGACGACCAGTTCCGATACCGCTTTCACATCCTGTAACTCGCAAAAGGCCACTCCCGGCAGCGCCAACACGCGTGCAGACGCCGGCAACAATGCCACGCCCAGGCCGGCGGCCACCAGCCCGACGGTGGAGCTCATCTCATTGACCACCATCGATCGGCGTGGATTGAATCGAGCATCGGCCAGCATCTGGCCCAAGGTGTGGCCCAGCGACAGACCCGGCGGGTCTTCGGGCCGCAACAAGGTGTCCTGGGCCAGGTCGGACAGGCGAATGCGCGGCATGGCACTGCAGCGGTGGCTTTGCGGCACCACCGCAATCAGCGGTTGACGGGCCAGCACAAACGACGCGCATGCGTCGGTCAGCGCCGGCAACGGGCCTCGCGTGGCGACCAGGTCGACCGTCTGGTTGTGCAATGCGTCGACCAGCACACTGGCCAGGCGCAGCGACATTTCCACCACGACGTCCGGGTGGCTGGCGCGAAAGGCCGACAAGGCCTGCACGAATGGCAACTCCGCCAGTGCACTGCTGACATACCCAATGGTGATGTTGCCAGTATCACCACGCGCCGCCCGCTGCGCGGCACTGCGTGCCTGGTCTGCGTGGTGCAGCGCCAATCGCGCCTCGTGCAAAAAGGCCTCGCCGGCGTCGGTCAACGTTATGCGGCGATGTGCACGCAGGAAGAGTTTCGCCCCCAGGCGCTCCTCGAGCGCCCGGATGTGCTGGCTCAGCGCCGGTTGCGCCAGACCCAGAAGCTCCGCAGCACGCCCGACATGGAGCTCCTCGGCGACGGTGACGAAATAGCGGAATTGGCGAAGGTTCATTTCCACAATACATTCAAATTTACTTATCGATATTGATTGAATTATGCGATTGATTGAATGCATCTAACCAACCAGAATCGGTATCGGACAAGCGGGACGCCGGCGAACTCCCTGCCAGCGCAAAACCTTGCGACGGACCCGCCCGCACCAACCGCGCCGGTCCCCCCTTTCCTTTTGCCTCCCTCGGCGGTCACACCCGCTCCTTTTCCATGCCACTTTCGAGCACTCCTTTGCTGGCCCGCCCTGCCATCATGTTTCTGCTGGCGAGCTTTTGTTGCCTGTTGTGGGGCAGCGCATTTCCGGCAGTCAAGCTGGGTTACCAGCTGTTCGGCATTGCGCGCCAGGATGTGGCCAGCCAGATGCTGTTTGCCGGCATTCGTTTCGTGGCCGCTGCGGCCCTGTTGCTGGCAGGTGCACGCGCCATGGGTTGGCGGCTGGGCCTTGCGAGAAACCAATACCGGGGCGTGGCCATTCTGGGCCTGACCCAGACGGCATTGCAGTATGTTTTCTTCTATATCGGTCTTGCCAACGCGACCGGCACCAAGAGCTCGATCATGAACGCCACCGTGACTTTTTTCTCGGTGATGCTGGCGCATTACCTCTACCGCAACGACCGCTTGTCGCATCGGCGTGTGCTGGGCTGCCTGGTCGGATTTGTCGGCGTGGCCGCCGCCAATTACGGCCCCACCTTGCTGCAGCCCGATTTCAGCTGGGCGGGCGAAGGCTCGATCGTGCTGGCCGCGCTGATTCTGGCCGCAGCTTCGATCTACGGCAAAAATCTGTCGCAACACATCAACGCGGTGGTCATGACCGGCTGGCAGATGCTCATCGGTGGCGTGGTCTTGCTGGCCGCCGGTTTGCTCGGTGGCGGGCAGATGGCAACGTTCACGCCTGCATCGGCCGCACTGATGGCTTACATGGCCGTGTTGTCGGCGCTGGCGTTTGGAACCTGGAGCGCGTTGCTCAAGTTCAACCCGGTCGGACGCGTGGCGGTGTTCAACTTTCTGACACCGGTGTTCGGCGTTGCCTTGTCAGCGCTCATCCTTGGTGAGGATGTGCTCGCCTGGAAGAACGCGATGGCGCTGGTACTGGTATGCGCAGGCATCTGGCTGGTGACGAGCGAGAAACGCCCGGCACAGTCCGCGCTGCCGGTGCAGGCACCGGCAAGGGCAGGCGCGTGAGGCTGGCCCCGCAGCAGGTGTGGGCCGCTGCCGATAGGCGGGTTCAGCGGCGGGCCCGTGGCGCCCGGGACGCCGGTTTGCCGGCATGCGCCTTCATCAGCCGCTGGTTGTGCCATTGCAGCCAGCCCAGCATCGGCAGACTGGGCAGCCGCTGCACGCCCTCCAACACAAACGGGCCTTGCAGGCGCTCCATCTTGATGGCCACACGCTGCCTGTAGATCCGGGGCTGGAACGGGCCGTCGGCGCCCAGCGTGAAGTTCTCGTCCAGCCGCGCGGCGCAATGCGCGCAATGGCTGAGCCAGTGCGCGCCCGCGCCACCACCACCCTTGGTGCCCTGATCTGCGCGCCAGCGGCCTTTGCTGAACGCGCGCGCCGCCTTGTCGACAGCCGGTGGCAAGCGCGCGATGTGCCGCAGCAGTGTCGTGGGCGCGTTCTGAACCTCGAACTCCGGCAGTCCCATCAACGCGAACACCGGCGTACGCCCACCACAACGCGGGCAATCGACTCCCGCGCGCAACAGCAGCAGATCCTGGCACAACACCGGCGCACTCCCGGCGCTGCCACGTTTGGGTGGATGTGCGTCGTCGAGCAAGGTGTCTGCGTCGACGGCGAGCGGATCATGTTTGACATCGCCCGGCCGGCGCGGCCGGCGGGCACTGCTGCGGGAAGTGCTGTTGGAATTCATGAACCACAGTTTGACCCAAAAGCAGCCGAAGTCCAAGCCCGGGTCCAGGCCACCGATACAAACGCCCCAGTGCCCTGCGTGTGAAGTCCAGCCCCACCATTCGGAATGCCGGGCCGCGCAAGCTCAGTTGCGGTCGCCGACGGACCAGTTCGCGTACCAGGTCTTGAAGCGCGCCCACTGTGCATCGGTATAACGGCGCTGACTCTCCGACAGCGCATCGCTGGCGTTGAAATGCAGCGCATATTCCGGATGCCCGGCCAGCACCATCAGGTGCTTGTAATACAGCACCAGGTCCACGCCTTCGTCGAACGTCGACAACACGAACAAGGCCTGGTCGAGTTCACGCGCGCGCCGCTCGGCCACCGGGTCGCCCTGGGCCGCGGCGCGGCACAAGGCCACCAGGTGCAACACCTCGGCGGGCAGCGCATTGCCGATGCCGGTGATGGCGCCAACCGCACCGCAGTTCACAAAGCCATGCACGACCTGGGTGTCGACACCCACCATCAGGATCAGCGACGGATCGCGGCTGGTGATGTGGTTGGCCGCGTAACTCAGCGCCGCGGCGCCGCCGAATTCCTTGAACCCCACCAGGCTCGGGAAACGTGCGCGCAGGTCGAAAAACAAATCGGCCCGGGTTTCGTAACCATAATGCGGGCTGTTGTAGATGACAGCCGGCAACGCGCCGCCGGCTTCCAGCACACCTTCGAAGTGGGCGCGTTGCGCGGCCACCGAACTGCCACGCGACAACACCCGCGGAATCACCATCAGGCCACTGGCCCCGACCTGCCGCGCATGGGCCGCCAGCGCTGCCGCCCGTGCCGGACTCTGCGCGCCGGTACCCACCACGACCGGAACGCCGGCCTTGACCAGCCGCGCGACACCTTCCATGCGCTCCTCGTCACTGAGCAGCGGCCAGTCGCCCATCGAGCCGCAATACACGACACCGCGCATGCCGGCATCGACCAGCCGCTTGCCGCTGCGCACCAGCGCGTCGAAGTCCGGCTTGCGCGCGGCGGTACAGGGAGTCATCAGGGCCGGGATGGTGCCCTGGAAGATGGCGCTGGAGTTTTGGGTCATGAGTGGCTTTCTGGATGGTGACGGGACAACACGATTTTGCAATGGTAGACGCGATCCGCAGCGGTCGTCGTCGCCAGGTACCAGGCGCTTGGTCGGGATGACATGGCCTGTGGCGCGGGCTGGCGCGTTGGCGCCGGCTCGAAGTCTCAGGCCGCGCCGGTCGCGAGCACACCAAGCAGACTGCCCGCCACCTGCCGCACATGCGCCTGCGCCGCAGGCACGACCAGGCACTGGCGCAGATATCCATGCGCCATGTCGTGCGCGGTGTGCAAATGTACCTCGGCACCCGCGTCGCGCAGCAATTGGGCGTATGCAACACCTTCGTCATGCAAGGGGTCGTGCCACGCCTGGGCCATCACCGTCGCGGGCGGCTTGCGCAGCCACTGCTGGCGCATCGGTAGGGCGCGTACGTCGTCCACTGCATCCGACGAGCCCAGGAACTGACCCCAGAACCAGCGCATGCCGTCAGCGGTCAACCCCGGCCCTGCGCCTCGCTCGGCGTAACTGGTGCGCTCAAAGTCGACCGATGTGACCGGATAAAACAGCAAGGCAGCGGCAGTTGGCACATCCGCATTGGCATACATGGCATACGCCGCCACATGGCCGCCCGAACTGTCGCCGCCGATCGCGATACGCCTGCAGCCGAGCGCTTCGACCTGCGATTGCGCCCAGCGATAGGCTTGCGCCGCGTCGTCGCAAGGCGCCGGAAATGCGCACTCGGGTGCCTTGCGGTATTCCACGCTGAGTATCTGGCAGCCAATATGGTCGGTCAGGAAGGCGCAGGCATTGTCATGCGTTTCCAGGTCGCCTGTGACCCATCCGCCACCATGGAAGAACACCAGCAACACATCGCTGGCAGCCGTCGGGCGCGCATCGGCTTTCGGTTTGTAGAGCCGGGCCGGCAGGCTGCGCTGCGGCAGATCGATACGCAGGTCCCTGCGTTCGACCGACGGCAGGTTCTGCGGCGATGCATACAACGCATTCCCGGCACGCTGCAGCTCGCGGCGCCGCTGCGGTGTCAAGGCATCGGCTGGCACGGCACTGACCATCGCTGCGGCGCGCAATAACAGTTCTCGGCTGAGCGGGTCCAGTTCGGTGAGGGTTGCTTGCTGGGTCATGTTGGGCATCAAATTTCCTGGATAAGAGGGTCTCGCGCCCGACAAAGCCTTGACCGGCGCAAACGCTGCAGGCCCGAACTGGGACCGGAGGAATTTACACCATGCCCAAGCATCGTCGGAAAGGGCCTATCCCGGATTCCGGATCAGAATCGCTGCGGCTGCGGCGGCGGCGGCTGCGGCGATTTTCGCCATCCCACCCTGTAGCGCAAGTCACCCAGTCGAAATAAACTCCCGTCGTTCGTCGTGAAAGTGAGCTGCGCCACCGCGCCTGCCAAGGACCCACCATGAGCCAAACCTCGAATCCCCCGGCACCCGCCCGCAAGACCGCTTCACGCAGTGCGCCTGCATCTGCCCAGCGCCTGGTTATCCTCGTGGCCACGCGCAAGGGCGCCTGGCTGTTCCACGGCGACGCGCGCCGCAAGGCCTGGGTCGCCGATGGCCCGCACTTTCTGGGCCACACCATCAGCCACGTGCAGTGCGATCCGCGCGACGGCCGCACCTTGTTGGCGGCAGCCAAGACCGGTCACCTGGGCCCGACCATCTTTCGCTCGACCAACCTGGGGCGCAGCTGGAAGGAGGCGCAGCAACCGCCGGCGTTTGCCAATACGTCCGCCAGCCTGCCCGGCCGCTCGGTCGACCACACCTTCTGGCTGACGCCCGGACATGCCAGCGAATCGGGCAGCTGGTATGCGGGCACCTCGCCGCAAGGCCTGTTTCGCTCGCAGGACGGTGGCATCAGCTGGGTGCCACTGCCCTCCGTGAACGACGACGCGCAGTTCCGCGCGTGGATGGGCACGGTGCAGGACGGAACACCCGATGGGCCGAAGCTGCACTCGGTCATCGTCGATCCGCGGGACCCGGCGCACCTCTACTTTGCGATGTCGGGCGGCGGTGTCCACGAGTCGCGCGACGCCGGCGGCAGCTGGTCGACGCTGATCGAGGGCATGGAGGTGGTGGAGGGCTTCGATCCCGCCGACGTCAGCTTCCACGATCCGCATTGCGTACGGCTTTGCCCGGCCAACCCGGACCGGCTGTACCAGCAGAACCACTGCGGCATCTACCGGCTGGACCGCTCGGGGAACACATCGGCAGACACATGGCAACGCATCGGTCGCAAGATGCCCAAACGCGTGGGAGACATCGGCTTCCCGATGGTCGTGCACCCGCGCGACGCCGACACGGCCTGGGTCTTCCCGATGGACGGCACCACTGTCTGGCCCCGCACCAGTGTGCAGGGGCGCCCTGCGGCCTACGTCACACGCAACGCCGGCCGCAGCTGGCAGCGGCTGGACCAGGGCCTGCCCGAGAGCCAGGCCTGGTGGACGGTCAAGCGCCAGGCGATGACGGCCGACACCCAGGCAACGCCGGCGCTTTATCTGGGAACCACCAGCGGAGAGCTCTGGATCGGCCATGACGAGGGGGCGCGCTGGTCGAACATCGCGCGGCATCTGCCGGAGATCTACGCGGTAGAAGTCGCTGCGTTGGGATGAACCGCGCACGCGATCGGGCCGCGACGTGGTGAAGGTGCTGATCCCCGGGGCGCTGCGCTCGTACGCGGGCCAATCGCATATTCAGGCCAGCGGCGACACGCTCGATGAATTGTTCGCGGACCTCGACCGGCGTTACCAGGGGCTGCGCTTTCGCGTGGTGGACGAACAGGGGCAGCTGCGGCCCAACATGCGTATTTTCGTCAATGGCATCGGCGTGCGCGACTTGCAGCATGCGCTGCAGCCGGACGACTTCGTGGCCGTGGTGTTGGCACTCAGTGG
>Ga0073904_10003994_pt1 | contig 11038 bp, 10 predicted proteins | sample KloWWTrecipitate_FD_66668 | JGI IMG/M metagenome (GOLD analysis project Ga0073904, IMG submission 66668) | Active sludge microbial communities from Klosterneuburg, Austria, studying microevolution and ecology of nitrifiers - Klosterneuburg... | ecosystem: Engineered > WWTP > Aerobic digester >... | reverse complement strand
CCAGTGCGAACGCCTCCAGATCGAGGCCCCGGGCCGCATCGAGCCCGGGGGCGTCGGCACGGTCGGAGCCGACGCAGACGACCTGGGCGTCGATCTCGCGCTGCGCGCAGGCACGCGCAATGGCCAGCATGTTGCTACCCCGGCCCGAAATCAGGACCGCAAGCGCGAGCCGCGCAGGCTTCATGCGCTGATCACAACCCCGGCGTCCCCGCGGCGCACGCTGCCGATCACGCTCGCGATTTCGCCCTGCGCGCGCAGCAGCGAGAGCGCGGATTCGGTATCGCGATCCGCCACGACAACGACCATGCCGATCCCGCAGTTGAAAGTGCGGTACATCTCCGCGTCGGGAAGACTGCCGGTACGCTGCAACCAGTCGAACAACGGGTCGCGATGCCAGGCGCGGCGCGACAGGGCGACTTCGAGGCCGGCGGGCAGTGTGCGCGGAATGTTGTCGGTCAGGCCGCCGCCCGTGATGTGCGCCAGGCCGTGAACCGCAATCCGGCGCGCGAGATCGAGGAGCGGGCGGACGTAGATGCGCGTCGGAGCGAGGAGGCGATCGAACAGGGGGCGGCCGTCGAGCTGTGTTTCGGCCGTGGCTCCCGCGAGCCCGACCAGTTTGCGGATGAGCGAGTAGCCATTCGAATGCGCCCCGGAGGAGGCGAGTCCGATCACGGCGTCGCCCTCGGCCACGAGGCGGCCATCGATGATCGAGTCCTTCTCGACGATGCCGACGCAAAAGCCTGCGAGGTCGTAGTCGTCGCCGGCGTACATGCCGGGCATCTCCGCCGTCTCGCCGCCCACGAGCGCAGCCCCAGCCTGCTCGCATCCTGCCGCGATACCGCGGATCACCGCGGTCGCCACGTCGACGTGCAGCTTGCCGGTCGCGTAATAGTCGAGGAAGAAGAGCGGCTCGGCGCCCTGTACCACGACGTCGTTGGCGCACATCGCGACGAGGTCGATGCCGATCGTGTCGTGTCGGCCCGTATCGATCGCAAGCCGCAGTTTCGTGCCGACGCCGTCGGTGCCTGACACGAGAACGGGGCGTACATACCGGTCGAGCGGCACTTCAACGAGAGCGCCGAAGCCGCCGATACCGCCGAGCACTTCGCGGCGCCGGGTCCGGCGCACGAGCGGCTTGATGCGTTCGACGAGCTCGTCGCCGGCGTCGATATCAACACCGGCATCCCGGTACGTGACCGGCGTGGAAGGTGAGGGCATGCCGCTATAATAGCCTACCAATGCACGCCGCCTTCCGGTACATGGGGATTCTCGCGCTGCTCGCCAGCTTTGCCACTGCCGAGGCCACGCGTGCCGTACGTGTCTACGACGTCACGGTGCGCGATTCCGTGCCTGCACAGGTCGCGCGGGCCGCGATGCGGCTTGCGCTCGTGCGAGCGACGGGGCGGCGCGATGCGGCTTCGGACTCCGCGCTGGCGTTCCTCTTGAGCGACGCGCAGCAATACGTACGCTCGAGTCGGCCGGGCGCGAACGGCAGCACTGACGTCTCGCTCGACGGGGATGCCATCGAGCGTGCCATTCTCGCCGCCGGGCGTGCTGTCTGGCCTGCCGAGCGACCGCTGACGCTCGTCGTCTTCGAATCGCCCGCGGATGCGTCCGTGACGGAAGTGGCCAGAGCGCAGGTCGAGGCCGTCGCGATCGAACGCGGCCTGCCGGTGTCGATCGTACCCGCGGCCCTGCTCAACTTCGGGTCCGCGACTCTCGCTACACGCGACCTGCTGATTCCCGCCGCGCAGCGCCTCGGGGCCGACGCGGTGCTCGTGGGACGCAGCGACGGCAGCGCCAACGCAGTATGGCAGTGGACGTTGACGTCGCCGGACGTGGCCGAAAGCTGGTCGGGCACGCCCGAGGGGGCGGTACACAACGCGATCGACGCGTTCGTGCGCGTGAGCGACGTGCCGGTTGCTTCGACCGACAGTGAATTGATTGTGATGGTGACGGGGGTGCGCACTCTCGCGGACTACGCGGGCGTCTCGCAGGCGCTGGCGCGGGTGAGCGGCGTCAAGCGCGTTTCGATCGAGGAGGCAATGGGCGACACCGCGCGCTTTCGCGTGGTGACGGGCGGTTCGGGCGACACGCTCGCCGCGGCGCTTGCCGGTCACGCGCGGCTGGTGCCGGCGGCGGCGTCGATTCCTGGCCTCCTGTCGCTGTCCTGGTTGCCCTGAGTACGCGGCTGTCGTGCGGCACCTGCCGAATCTCATCTGTCTCGCGCGCATCGCGCTCACCTGGCCCATCATTGCGATGCTCGCGCGCGACCGGGCGGACCTCGCGCTCGCCGTTTTCACGGTGGCCGCGATCAGCGACGGCCTCGATGGCTGGCTCGCCAAGCGTTTCGGCTGGACTTCGAAGCTCGGGCGCTTTCTCGATCCGCTCGCCGACAAGATCCTGCTCGTCTTCGTCTTCGTGTATGCGACCTGGATCGGTCTCGTTCCCGTGTGGCTCACCGCCGCTGCAGTGGCGCGCGACGTGATGATCGGAGTCGGTGCCAGTATCTACCGGCTGTGGTTCGGGCCGCTCAACGGCCGGCCCACGGTCGTCAGCAAGGTGAACACGCTGCTGCAAATCGTCGTGCTCGTGCTCGCCATGCTGCGCGCCGCCAGTGGCGTGCCACCGTGGGAGATCATCCAGGCGTTGTCGCTCGTGACCCTCGCAACCACGCTGATTTCCGGCTGGGACTATGTCGGGCGATTCGTGCAGCGCGCCTGGCAGCATGCCGCTGCGCCACGAGCCTGACATGCGCCAGCTACCGCTCGGAGTGCGGCTGCGCGACCGCGCGAGTTTCACGAGCTTCGTCGCCGGTGCGAATGCCGAAGCAGTGCGTCACGTTTCGGAGCTCGCCGGCGGCGAGCGCGGCGGCTGCGCCTGGCTGCACGGGCCTGAAGGGTCTGGCAAGACGCATCTGCTGCAGGCCGCGTGCGCGCGTGCGGCCGCAGGCGCGCGTGCCGGTTACGTGCCGCTTGCCGAATTCTCGCAGGGTGACCCTGTCGTTCTCGACGGCTGGCGCGATCTCGATTGCGTGTGCATCGACGATCTGCAGACCGTTGCAGGAAGCAGGCCGTGGGATGAGGCCCTGTTCCGGATCTTCCGCGACTTCGAAGAACGCGGCGCGCGCCTGATCGTTGCTGCGAGCGAGCCCCCTGGCGCCCTCGGCTGGTCGCTCCGGGACATTGCCTCGCGGTTTGCAGCCGCGCCCGTGTTCGCCTTGCAGCCGCTCGATGAAGCGGGTCGCCTCGAAGCGCTGCGCCTGCGCGCGCATCTGCGCGGAGTCGACCTTCCGGACGAGACCGTGCGATTTCTGCAGCGCCGTTTTCCGCGCGACATGCAGACACTCTATCGGCTCCTCGATACGCTGGATGATGCAGCGCTCGCGGCACAGAGGCGGCTGACGGTGCCGTTCGTGCGCGGGGTGCTCGGGGGGTGATCCGGGCGGCGAGCTACGGGCAGAGGCGCGTCGGACGCCCGGCGCGTTGTGGGTACAACCTGAAGTTGTTGGGCAGGAGCCGCCCACAGCTGCAGAGTGTCCGCACCCTCTTGCAACCGTGAGTGCACATCATGGCGAGCCTTGCCGCAGTCAAACACTGGGATGATGAAGCAGACGTTGTGATCGTCGGCTATGGCCTCGCCGGCGCGACGGCTGCAATCGAAGCCCGCGATCAGGATCCTGATGCCGATATCCTGATCCTGGAAAAGCTGGGCGAACACCATGCCGGCGGCAACAGCCGTGTGTCGGGCCAGTCGCTGCTGATTGCGAAGGACAAGGAGGCGCTCAAGGACTATCAGCGCGCCTTGAGCCGGTCGAATCCGATCTCCGAAGAGATGCTCGACGCATGGGCGGCGCGCATGGTGGAGCTCGAACCTTTCATCGAAGCGCGAGCGAACGAGGCGGGAGCGCGCTACATCCACAGTGCCGGCTGGAGCGAACGCGGCCGCATCCTGGAGTTTCCGGAATACGGCGCCGAACGGGCGGTAGCCCACACGGCCACGATTCTCCCGGTGCCGAGCGGCGTGTGGCTCGCATTCGAGGCATGCGTCAAGCGGCGACGCATCCGGATTGCCCATGACATGCCCATCATCGACCTGGTGCAGGACCCGGACACGCTCGAAGTTTTCGGCGTCATCGCGCTGCGAGGCGGGCGGCGCATCGCCATCAAGGCGCGCCGTGCCGTCGTGCTGGCGTGCGGCGGGTTCGAGAACGATCTCGACATGCAGCGCAACTATTTCGGCCTCGCTGACTGCGCTCCGCTTGGCACGCCAGGAAATACGGGCGACGGCATCCGCATTCTGCAGAAGGCGGGCGCGGCCCTCTGGCACCTGCGCAACCAGGGGCAGTCCGGCGGAATCTGGCCGGGCTTTCGCTTCCCGGGGCACGATACGGCATTCCTGCGCACACTCTTCTGGCAGAGCTTCAGCTGGATCGACATTGCAGGCGACGACCGGCGCTTCGTCGACGAGACGGCCGAATGGCAACTCACCCACTACAAGCAGAAACTGCACGGCGAATACATCGACACTCCGCATCATCGCGTGGGCCGCATGCACATGCTGTTCGACGAAACGACCCGGCGACACAACCGGCTCGTGACCGAAGTAATGACCTGGAATACGGTCGTTGCAGGCTACGGCTGGAGCGAGGACAACGCGAAGGAGATCGAGAGCGGCTGGATTGTCCGCAGCGGGAGCATCGAGGATCTGGCGGGGCGTATCGGTCGCGACCCTGCCGCCGTGGCTGCGACGGTGGGTCGCTACAATCGCGCCTGCAAAGAGGGCGTCGATACGGAGTTCGGCCGCAATGCGGCCACTTTGCATCCTGTCGCTGCGCCCCCGTATTACGCTATCGAAATCGTGCCAGCCATCGTCTGCACAGGCGGTGGCGCGCGGCGCAACATCGAGTCTGAGGTGCTGGATCATGCTGGCCGCGCGATTCCGCGCCTTTATGAAGCAGGCGAGCTCGGCTCGATGTTCTCGAACCTGTACCAGAACGGCTCGTATCTGACGGAGGCAATGATTTCGGGGCGCGCGGCCGGGCGCAACGCGGTGATGCGCTTGCCATGGCAGGTGACATTGGAGGCGGGCTGAAAAATGCGTGTAAAGACTCCGGCGATGAAACTGGACGTGCAGCTGGAGAGCGCCTGCAACCGGGGTGGCGAGCTGCATTTCACGGGACTTGCGGGCCTGTTGCCGTGCGAAGTGACGCTGGCGCCCGCCGAGCTGCGGCGTGTGCTGGCCATGGTGCTGAGGCCGTCGATCCTGGGTCTGCTGCTGAGAAAGTGAGTCTGGCGTGGACCTGAAGCAGCTCCGTTACTTCCTGGCGGTCGTAAGACTGGGAAGCTTCTCCGCTGCCGCCGAGGAACTGGGGCGCACCCAGCAGGCCGTGAGCAAGGGGGTGCGGCAGCTCGAGGAACGGCTCGGCGTCCGGCTGGTGGATCGCAGCTTGCGTCAACCGCGCCCCACGGCCTTCGGAGAGCTGCTGCTGAGGCATGCCGACACCGTGGACGCTGCCCTGCACGGATTCGAACGCGAGCTCGAGGTCATGCGGGCGCCCGACGTCGCACCCTTGCGAATCGGTGCGAGCGCCACCGCGTCGAGCCGAGTGGTATCCGCTGCGGTACTGAGTCTGCTCCAGCAGCGGCCCGGCCTCGCCTGTCACGTCCTGGGCGGCATCGACGTCGATCTGTTGCCCCGCCTGGAGCGCGGTGATCTGGATATTGTGGTGGCATTGCATACGCAGCCTGAACTGCGCCGGGATCTCAGCTCCGAAGTTCTGGGATACGAGTCCTACGTGGTAGTCACCGGACGCGATCATCCGCTGGCGCGCGCAGCCACCATTTCGGCACGCGATCTCGCAGCGCAAGCCTGGATCGAAGGCATCAATCTGGGAGAAGTGAAGAGTGCTTTGCGCAGCGCTTTTGAAGCGCAATCGCTCCCGCCGCCCGTCGCCGTTCTGGAATCCACCTCGATCGAGTTTGCCCGCAGCGCGCTTGCGAGCGGCAAGCTGGTCAGCGTTCTGCCCGTGTCACTCCTCGAGGCCGATTTCGCGAGCGGCAGGTTGCGGCGTCTGCGCGTGCCGGGCTTTGAATGGTCACGACCGCTCACTTTGTTTCGCCGGCGTGGACCAGAATTGCGTCCGGGGGTGCTGGCCTGCGTCGATGCCCTGTACCACGCCGCAGCGAGTCTGCCCGAGGCACTGAGGCCGCACCGTGAAGAGGAATCGACCCGGGAGCGCGCGTTGCCGGAATCAGGCAGGCCGCAATGACGCCTTCTGCAGCCGCTCCTCGCGCAGTGCCGAGCGGCGCACCTTGCCAGCTTCGTTGAAGAGCGGTGTGCCCGTATATTCGAAGCTGTGCGGCCACTTGTAGGGCACCAGGCGCTCTTTGAGATGCGCACGCAGTGCCTCGTCCGTCACGCCGTGGGTCTCGACGATCGCGTGGATGCGCTGGCCGAGATCATCGTCCGGCAGACCGATCACCACGCTCGAGCGCACCGCCGGATGCGCGTTCAGTGCCGCTTCGATCTCGGCGGGATAGATGTTGCGCCCGCCGCAGAGAATCATGTCGGTGCGCCGGTCGGCGATGAAGAGATAGCCTTCCGCGTCGAGCCAGCCCATGTCCCCGACGGATTCCCAGCCGTCGGCCGTGACGCGTCGTTCGGCGCCCCGATAGCTGAAGGTCGAGCCGGGGCCCGTGGCGGGCAGCATGTAGATTTCGCCGACCTCGCCCGGCGGCAGCTCCTGTCCCTCCCGATCGAGAATCTGCACGCGGCAACCATCCATCGCGCGGCCAACCGATCCGGGACGCTGCAGCCATTCGGTCCCGGTTATGAAGGTGCGGCCGATGCGCTCGCTCGGGCCGTAGCCTTCGAACATGCGCTCCGGGCCCAGCCACCCGATCCAGGCCCGGAACAGCCATTGCGGGCAGGGCGCGCCGCCGGTACCCACATACTCGAGCGAGGAAACGTCATAGCGCTTGCGTACCGCTTCGGGCAGATGCCAGATGCGATTCAGCATCGTTGGCACAAAGAACACCTTGTCGACACGATGACGCTCGATGAGCTGCAGGCACTGCTCGGCATCGAAGCGACGCATCACCACGATCTTGCCGCCGGCGAAGATGCCCCCCCAGGCGGCGCTCCAGGGTCCCGCGTGATAGAGCGGGCCGGGCACCAGCATGGCATTGCGCGGCGTGAACAGCGACATCGCCCGTCCGGCGTCGTAGACGGCAGGGTTCGCCGGGACGATCAGCTTGGGCCGGCCCGTGCTGCCGCCTGAGGCCATCGCCCGCTCGTGTGGTGAGATTTTTTCCGACAGCGGCTCATCGGACAGCGCCGGATCGGGTTCCCAGCCGGACGGCAGGGTGCGGTGTCCGCCGGCATCGTTGCCGAGACCCACGATCAGCGACGGATTCGCCTCGGCAATGATCGCATCGCGCTCGAGGCGCGGCATCTTCGGTGCGAGTGGATTGGGTACGGCACCGAGCTTCCACACCGCGGCGCAGGCGTAGAAGTACTCCGCCGCGTTCGGCAGGCAGAGGGTGACGAAGTCGCCCGCGCGCACGCCTTGCGCGGCGTAGGCGCGTGCCAGGCGGTTGGAGCGGCGCTCGAGCTGCTCACAGGTGATCGATTCATCCTCGAGCACAACGGTCACGCGCTGCGGCGTGCGCTCGGCGAACTGACGGATCAGGCGGACGTAAGGAATCAGGGTCATTGGGAGGATCTCCCGAAAATGGTAGCGGGAGGTTCCGTGGCTTGCATGCTCCGACTGGATGCGTAAGCTGCCCGCAGCATGTCATTTCCGGCCGAGCGTGCGACGCGCAGCATGGCACCCAGGACAAGCAGCCTGCTCGCAGTCAACAGAATCGCCTTCTACTTGTCGCGCATGAGCGCGCGGGGTATTTCTGCCCGGCAGGTGCTTGCAGGCACTGAGCTGCAGCCGGAGCAGGTCCAGGGCGTCTTTCGCGGCACACCGGCGAATTACCGCGCCATCATCGGCAACATGCTGCAGCTGACCGGCGATCCGTACCTCGGCATCGCGCTCGGCTCGGAGTTCCGGATCAGCGATTTCGGCGTGCTCGGTTACGCGGTGCTCAGCAGCGCGACGCTGCGCCAGTCGCGCAGCGTGATGGCGAAGTACTACACGCTCAACGAGCACATCATCCGGCCCGAGGTCACGATCGACGAGCGGCGCTGGTGCATCGGGATCACTGAAACCTTCCCGCTCGGGCGCCTCCTGCCGTTTGCGGTCGAGGAGTATGTCAGCCGCGCGATGGAACTCGCCTGTACGCTGACAAACGAGCCTTTTCCCGTGAAGTCGCTGCACCTCGCGTATCCGGCGCCGGCCGATCTCACCGCCTATCGGCGCCGCTTCGATTGCCCGATGTACTTCGGGCAGCCGAAGACGCTCGTGCACTTCGACGTCGCGCGGCTCGAGGCGTCGATCAGCCTCGCCAACGAGGAAGTCTTCAAGGTCTGCGAGCGCCAATGCCAGCTGACGGCCAACCGCATCTCCGCAAGCAGCTCCCTGGCTGCGCAGATCCGCGACGCGCTCATCGGTGCCCCGGGCGAGTTTCCGGCGATGGAGCAGATGGCGCAGCAGCTCGGGACGACGCATCGGACCCTGCGCCGCCGCCTGCTCGCCGAGGGGGTCACGTATCAGCGCATCCTGGACGAGACCCGCGAAGACCTGGCCCGGCAATATCTCGAGTACACCGGCCTCACGCCCAAGGAGATCGCCTTCCTGCTCGGCTACAGCGACGTGAGCAACTTCCGCCGCGCCTTTCGCGGCTGGACGGGCAGGAAGGTATCCGACTATCGCTGAAGGTCAGCGCCGGGCCGCTTCCTCGAGTGCAGCGGTGTAGGGTTTCAGGCACGCCCGGAGCACCAGCGCGCCAGCCGGACAGAATATCGCCGCGATGATGGCCAGCGAGTAGCGGACCGCTCCGTCGTCATGAAACACGAAATCTGTGAGCGCCGCGATCGCCGAGGCGCCGACCGTCATGCCGACGATATTGCCGAAGAAAATCTGCAGGGCTGTGACCTGCGCGCGCATCTGGTTCGGTGTCACGAGCTGCAGCACGGCGCCCGTGTTGCCGTAATAGCTGCACTTGAGGAAGATGGTCGGCACGAGCACGAGCAGCGCGAGCGGCGCAGTTGGCATCAGCGGCCCCAGCGCCCCGGGGATCGTCATGGCGAGCGCCGCGAGCATGGTGAAGCGCATGTGCGCGTCGCGCCGTCCGCGGGCCTCCATGCGCTCGGCGGTGCGTGCGCCCCAGTAGGTGCCGAGTGGCCCGAAGATCAGATAAACCAGCCCGAAGTACATGCCCGCCTCACCCATCGACAAGCCGTAGGTGCGGATGAGAAAGCTTGGATACCAGGCCATGAGGCCGTAGCTGAATACGCCGAGCAGTGCCGTGCCCATGGGAAAGCCGATGTAGAGCCCGCGGCGCTCGAGCAGGAAGCGCCAGAGAAAGCGGAATGACACCCCGCGTGGCGCGCCGTGTTCATCGCGCAGCTCCCCGCGTCGTGCCGGCTCGCGGATGCCGTACATCAGGAGCGCCACCAGCAATCCCGGCGCGCCGACGATGAGGAACACTGTCTGCCAGGGGTGCAGCATGCCGATCACGGGCAGGACCACGTCGGGCGCCGTGGTCACGGCCTCGATCACCATGCCGCCGATGAGGTAGGCCGCGCCGCCGCCGACGCTCAGCCCCATGGTGAAGATCGCGAGAGCGCGTGCGATCCGCTGCGGCGGGTAGTAATCGCTCAGCAGTGAATAGCCCGGCGGCGAGAGCGCGGCCTCGCCCACCCCCACGCCGACACGCATCAGGAACAGCGAGCCGTAGGAGCGCGCGAGGCCGCAGCCCATGGTCATGGCGCTCCAGAGCGCAATGCCGCAGGCGATGATCGTGCGCCGGTTCGCGCGGTCGGCGAGCCAGGCGATCGGGATGGCCATGACCGAGTAGAAGATCGCGAACGCCCAGCCCTGCAGCAGGCTCATCTCGAAGTCGCTGATGCCGAGGTCGCGGCGGATCGGCCCGACCAGCAGACTCAGGATCTGGCGGTCAATGAAGGAGAAGATGTAGGCGAGCAGCAGCACCCCGAGCACGTAGTGCCGGTACCACGAGCGCTCGTGCAGCCGCAGCATCGGAGCTCATTGCATCAGAAGGTGACGGCGACATTGGCGCCGAAGGTCCGCGGCCAACCCATCGTACCGCCGCGGAAGCCGCCGAAGTCGACCACGTTGTCGTAGTACTCCTTGTCGGTGAGGTTCATGCCCCACAGTGCGACCTGTACTTGGGTGCGCTCGCCCAGTGCGATGTTCGCGAGCGACACGCGCGCGTCGAGGAGGCCACGCGCACTCAGGCCGGAGTTCGGCGCGGCTCCGCTGGCCTTGATCGCAATCGCGTCCGCCTTGTCCTGGTAGTTGTAGTTCAGGTGCAGTGACAGATCGCCGAAACTGAAGGCCGGGAAATCGTAGTCGAGACTCAGGTTGGCGCTGTTGCGTGGCGCGTTGTTCAGCCGCGCGCGATCGGAGACATCGCCGATGATTGGGCCGAGATCGAACTTTTCGAAATCGTAGTGCAGCCAGGCGAGACTCAGATTGGCGCGCAGCCGCTCGGTCAGCAGTGCCACCGCTTCCAGCTCCGCGCCGTCGATCTTCGCCTTGCCTGCGTTCAGGGTTGCCGAAACCGTGCCCGTGAACGAAGTCAGCTGCATGTCGGTGTAGTCGCTGTAGAAGGCCGCGAGATTGAGCTGCAGTCGATCGTCGAGCCAGCGCGACTTCACGCCAGCCTCGTAGGCGGTCAGTTCCTCGGACTTGTAGGGTACCGCGGCGGACGCCGCGGAAGAGGCCTGGCCGTCATAGCCGCCGCTGCGAAAGCCTTCGGCGAACCGCAAATACACGTTGAGATTGTCCGTGACCCGGTAGCTCGGCGAGAACATGAGCGACGTGTTGCTGAATTCGAGCGTCGGCAGGACAAGATTCGGGCCCGGGTCGCGGATGGCGAAGGTGCCGGTACTGTTCAGATAG
>Ga0073904_10003993_pt1 | contig 11038 bp, 8 predicted proteins | sample KloWWTrecipitate_FD_66668 | JGI IMG/M metagenome (GOLD analysis project Ga0073904, IMG submission 66668) | Active sludge microbial communities from Klosterneuburg, Austria, studying microevolution and ecology of nitrifiers - Klosterneuburg... | ecosystem: Engineered > WWTP > Aerobic digester >... | reverse complement strand
GTCGTCTTCCCTCTCGATGCGTCTGCGATGGTTCGCACAACGAGCCAAGGCTCACGCGGCGTCTCGTCGTCCTCCGATACGGCAGTCGATTCAGTTGCGCCGAGTCGTAGAGCCAGAGTATCGAGTTGAGGTTGAACCACTGTCGTTTCGACCCCTTTGCGTAGCCTGGCTACCGTCTGAAAGGCAACCAAGCTTCGCTGCTCCAGTTGGCCGGCCAACAAAGGTTCGGCGACGCCAATGTCCTCTGTTCTGATCCACATCTCTGGGGGGTTTCTGAGTTCCAGGCCGAGGAACCGGGCAGGTATTACGCCGACGATTGTGAGTGGCGCCCCATTGAGCCATACCGTCCTTCCTAGCGCATCTTCGTCGCTACTAGAGACGCTCGTGAGGAATCTCTCCGAGACCAGCACGGGCCGTTCCATGCCTTGTTCGTGCTCGAGGAAGAGACGGCCTGCACTCGGCCGCACACCAAGAAGCTCGAAGAAGTTGACGGTCACACTGCTCACGCTCCGGCGGCTAGGCGAGGAACCGGCCCAGCGGACGTGGGCGGCGATCCCCTCTCGAAAGAGCGCCATTCCGCTAAGGGCCGGGACCCCTGCTGCGTAGTCCCGATAGATAGGCAATGACATTCCCAGTCGCTCATCGCCCGTCCGGGTATTGCGTGTCTGGATCCTCAACAGCGAAGCCTCGTCGTCTACCCCAAGTGAGCGAAACAGGAGCGCATCGACTAGGTTAAATACCGCAAGCGTTGGCCCGAACCCGGCGGCCAGAACGACCACGACGAGGTAGGGCAAGAATGGGCGGCGTAGCAACAGGCGGATCTGCAGGGGGATCGACATGTTGTCGCTGACTATACATTCAACGCAGTCCTCGATCGCCTCAAGGACAGTTCTCACGCACAATCCAGTGTCCACTCCCACCTAATTCGGCTCCGCGAAACTCAACTGAAGCCGTTGCTGCGAAATTTAGGGCTCGGAGGCCACCCCACACGACGCGATCCTGATTAGCATTCCCTCGACGCCATGACCGAAAAGAACCAATCCCTGTATCGACGAGCAGCCGTTCGATCCAGGTTCGATGCCTCAATGCGCGGCGAAGTGGTCAGGCCTTCCCCGCCAGCTCGTCGGGTCTTAGTGATCCTCGGCCTCTCTTTGCTGTTCCTCGCACTAGCGGTGAATAGGCCTGTTCCCATCGTCCACACAGTAGTCGGACGAATCGCCGATGGGCGCATTGTTGTCGAGGCGAGAGAAGGCAGCTGTCCTATTCGACGAAATGACACTGTCTCCCTCCTGCTTCACGGCCGGGCGGTCGGGCTAAGTGGGTTGACACCGTTGGATACCTCGGCCTGCCGTCGAGAGTTCGCGCTGCCCACGCCAGTGACCGGGAGGCTCGACGAAAGCGCCTACTTGACCATTCGCGTCACTCGAATGAAGTCGGCCCTGAGTCTCCTCAGTCAGGAGTGACACCACCTTTGGGCAAACGCGTTCCGTTGGTTGATCAGTCTGAGGCGGGTGATTGCGGGGCTGCGTCGCTCGCGATGGTCTTGGCATACTACGGGTGCGAGGTCCCGCTAGCCGATGTGAAGGCAGCGTGCTCCGTGACGAGAGACGGATCAAACGCTGCAGAGATCCTCGTCGCCGCCAGATCGTTCGGACTGATAGCGGAAGGCGTGACACTCGACACAGAGCATCTCGATCTCCTCCCTCTTCCCGCCATTCTTCACTGGTCGTTCAACCATTTCGTCGTTCTAGAGGCACATACGAGGGTTGGCGCAACTATTGTTGACCCGGCCTTCGGCCGACGCCAGGTGGGCGCCGCTGAAATCGACGCGGAGTTTACAGGCGTCGCTATCCTGGTTGAGCGAGGGACTCTGCAACCCCGCCGCTCTCAGTTCGAACTTGGCCGCAAGATTGCTCCGCTGATCCGAACGCATCGGTTTGACCTGCTACTGGCGATGGCCGCGTCTCTGCTGCTGCAGGCGGCCCTGTTACTGATCGTCGTCGGGACTCAGCGCTTGATCGACTCATCGCCTTTGCTTCGTGCCGCGCCTGTGGAGTGGGTCTTCCTGCTTCTTGGCGTCGTGACCCTGCGTCCCTTGCTGCGGGCCTTTAGAACCCACTCGATTCATCGTCTCCAATCGCGCCTGCTAGAGCGTCTCATGCGCCGTTCCGTGAGCCATCTTCTGAGCCTGCCGCTGCCATTCTTCCTCCGCCGTCGATCCGCAGACCTGGCCGAACGCCTTCAACTCGGGACCCTAGTTCGCGCAGGACTCAACGCGACGACGTTAGGGGCGGGGATTGATGCCGGCCTCCTTCTCTTCTACGCGGGAACCGTCTTTCTATACAGCAGGAGCCTCGGTGTTGTGGTCCTCTCGTCGGTCCTTCTGAGGGTGGCTATTTCTTGGTCCACGCAGCAACGACTACAGGAGCAGGTGATCTCGGCTGTGATGGCCTCCGGCCGGGAGATCGGTGGGCTGGTGGAAGGATTGACCGGCTTTGAAAGTCTGTGCGCCTCCGGTGGAACCTCCCGAATTGTTCGCCGCTGGACAAATGAGGCGACCAGGCGTCTCAACGCGGAGTACTCTTCAAACCGGGTTGTCATGCGAGGAGAGATTTGTCTCCTCCTAGCTGACACGCTGACTGCCGTGACAATCTTGGTTGTCGGTTGGATTGGGGTGCGCGAAGGGCCTCTGACGGTCGGAGCATTGATCGCGCTAGTCGCGGTCCAGCAGCAGATAGCGGCTCCTGTTGGGGCTCTGGTGAGCATGTTTTGGCAGCTGCCGACTGTGACGGGGCACGTGAAGCGCCTCTCTGAGATCGTCGACACGACGCCAGAAGCAGTCGGAGCCCTGCGCTGGCACGGATCGGGGAACATTCGACTGCGTGATGTTTCGTTTTCGTTCGGTGCTGGTTCTGGCTTTTCCTTGAAGGACATCAATGTCAGCGTCCGAGCAGGGGAGTGGTTGGGTATCGTCGGCGCGTCTGGCTCCGGCAAATCCACGCTTGCGAAGCTCATGGTGGGCCTGTTGCCTCCGAGCGAAGGATCAGTGGCGTGGGACGACAAAGACTTGCGAGCCGCAGATCTCCGGAGAATGCGACGTCAGGTCGGGGTCGTCTTCCAGGAGCCCTTGCTTCTGAACGACACCGTTAGGGCGAACTTGTCGTTTGGCCGGGGCACGTTTGCCGACAAGGCGTTGTGGGACGCACTCGAGGCCGCGCAACTACGTGCCCGGGTTGAGGAGATGCCAAGGGGCTTGGACAGCCACATTCGAGACAATGCAAACAATTTGTCTGGAGGGGAACGCCAACGGCTCAGCCTGGCTCGAGCTCTGGTGGCAAATCCCATAATTCTCCTCCTGGACGAGGCCATGTCGTCCCTCGACCGCGAAACCGAAACTGCCATTCGGCACGCCCTCCGCCGGAGCAATCGCACGATCATCGTAGTTGCGCACTCCCTTGAAACGATCGAGCACTGCGACCAAATAGTTGTTCTCGACTTCGGTCGAGTCGTGCAACAAGGCCGCGCCGGTGACGCGCTTGCCGCCCCCGGTCCGCTCCGCTCGCTCTTCTCGGCGCGCATGGGAATACAGACTTGAACTTCTTTCTCACGGCGGCGGAGGCGATCGAGGCAATCGCCCCAGGTGCAGCTGCACCCCTTTCCAGCGCGCCGACAACGGACGCTGTTGCGCACGCTCTTTGCGAAGCGGGCCACCTAGCGAGGGCCGTGTGGTTCGCAGTCGAGGACCTGAGCTCCCTTCGAGTCCCTGCCCTTCTTGAACTCCAGGGCGGCAAGTGGGCTGTGTTGGTTAGCGTGGGATTGAGGCGCATCCGTGTCCTTGAGGCCGACGGACGGACGACGAGTCGCAGGAGGGCGCAGCTTGAGCCACTCCTAACAGGTTACGCAGTGGAAGCCTGCGCGCCGGTCGATCACCAGGGTAGAACCCGCCGGCTCCTGTGGAAAGGCTCGGTTTCAGCAGGCCGGAACGCATTGCTCTGGCTCATCGTGGCCTGCCTGTCACCTCTTCCGGCAGCCGTGATCCCGAGCCTTACGCGGGCGTTCGTCGACGGCATTGGCGCCGATGTTCCAACAGTCGCCTGGATTCCCCTCGGGTTGTTCTTGCTTGCCCTTTGGGAAGGGGTCTTGCTGTGGATGGGCGCGGAGCTTCGAAGTTGGCTGGGAGCTCATCTTGATATCGCCGTGATCGGAACGATGGTGGATCATGTGTTTCGCCTAGAACTAAGCTCCGCCTGGAAGTGGTCAAAGGCCGAAATCCTGGAGAGTGTCTTCGCGAGTTGGGCGATCAAGGAGCAAGCCCTTGGCGGCTTCATAGCCTTCCTCACCTCTCTGGTGTCGGCCTCTGCCTTCCTCTGTCTGCTCGCGATGCAGGCGCCCCAGTGGGCTCTCCCACTCCTACTGGGCAACCTTGCCGCTGGGGGCCTTGCCGTCGCGGTCGCACATTGGGAGGCAGAATTTGGTGTTCAACAACGTGCCATGAACTCCGGCCAGAGAAGCGCACTGCTCGAGAGCATCTCTGGAATCTCCACGATCAAGGGTCAGGGTCTGGAGACTGGCGCGCTCTTGCGCTGGAAGCGATACTTCGCCCGCGAACAAAGCGCAACGCATCAACGGCATCGGCTTGAGACTCTGCGTGCGGGGTTGAGAGACCTCGCACTCGGAAGCAGTTCAATCGGTCTGCTGTTTCTGGGGGTAGCGGGGTCTGCGGGCGATGTTTCTGCTGGGACCGTCTTGAGCAATTCACAACTGGGCCTTGGCTTCGCGACGAGCATCGGAACTCTGGCTCTCTCAATCTCAAACCTTCTCACAATGCGCGCCGATGCCCTCTCCATGAACCGCCTCCTCCTGGAGCCGAAGCGACGCAAGGAAGGATCGCGCATACACGACGCCAGCGTACAAGTCAGGGGGTTGTCCTTTCGCTACGCGGCAGCTGACCACTTTCTGTTTCAAGACCTTTCCTTCGATTTGGCTCCGAGGGCAAAGATGCACTTGAGTGGTGCGTCCGGGTCTGGAAAGTCAACTTTGCTGCGAATCTTGGCCGGCCTGACGACCCCCACCGAGGGCTCAGTCCGAATCGGAGGTGTGCTTACGCCGTGCGCCGGAGTCTTGCTGCTGCCTCAAACGATCTCGTTCTTTGACGGTACGATCATGGATAACCTCCGCCTGTTTTCGGGCGATGCTCCCACCGCGCGCTTATTGCAAGTAGCCGAAGAGGCTGGTCTCACTGAGTGGGTAGATACCTTGCCGATGGGATACAACACGCTGCTTACCCGCGGAGCCGACGCGATTTCGGCTGGCCAGAGACAGAGAATCGCATTCGTCGCTGCGGCTGCTGCGGATGCACAGGTCCTGCTACTGGACGAGCCAATGGCGAATCTTGATCCTCTTTCGAAGGCTAGGTTGCTCCAGATGGCCGGCCTACAGGACAAAACCATTCTCTGGACCTCACATAGCACCGGCCATTGGACTGACGCGGTCATGGGAGCCCCCGACGGTACGGAGACGCTGGAAATTGCCCTCGGCGGAAGGTCTCGTCCCGTTTGACCTCGCACACGCAATCAGACACGCCGCGCTTCGCTCACCCGCTCGCGTTGCTCCATTGTTCGCTTTTGGAGCGGTAGCCTGGGCAGAAGGAGCGAAAAAGGAACTGACGGTCGAACGAAAGGAGATAGCAACGCGTCCTGTTCGACGAATCGGGCGCGGCCCCGGCTCGACGCTCACTAGCGCCACACGGCGCCCGCGATCAGAGCCGGTCTCCGACATAATGCGCACAAGTCAGGAAACCCGGCTCGCCCCTTTTCTAGCATCTGGGCGGTCTGGCCGCTCCCGTCGTGCTTGCCCCCTCCCCTACTCGGTCCCGCAATACTGCGGCTAGGCTCGCGGCCTCCCGAGGGGGTATTTCTGGGGGTAGTTTCTCTCGTTGAACCTCGCCCGAGGGCCCCGCAGCCGTGAGCGGCATGAGGGTCGACGACAGTTCGGTGAGCGTCATCAGAAAGGTGAGCGTCGCGCCGGAGACCAGACCGGGCAGGATCAGGCGGGCGGTGACTGTCGCGAAGCGCCTGCGCGGGAGTGGCGCCTACCGATAGTGCCGCCTCCTCGAGGTTCTCGTGCACCTGATAGAGCGACGCCTCCGCGGACTTCGTCGCGTAGGGCACTTTCCTTATGAAGTACGCAAGGGCCAGGATCATCCAGGTTCCGGTCAGTCGCATGGGCTCGCGGTTGAAGACCACGATGAGGCCAATGGCGAGGACGGTGCCCGGGATGAGATACGGAATCATGGTCAGCGCCTGCAGGGACGGCGACAGGACGCGATACGAGCGGCGCACCGCCACGTACGCGAGCAGCGTCCCCGCGACCACGGCCACGAGCGTCGAGACCGCGGACAGGGCATAACTCACGAACACCGGCGCGGAGGAGCGGAGCGCCAGCGTCCGGTAGTTGTCGAGGGTGAAGGGGAGGCCGGGGATGTCGGCGCGCCAGCTCAGGAACGACGAGAATGCGATCACGAGATGCGGGACGAAGACGAGCAGGAAGAAGACCAGGGTGGCGAGTGTGACCATAAGCGTCGCCCATCGCGGCAGCGACCGCTGCGCCACCCGCCGGGTTCCCGACATCACGTAGCTCCGGCCGGCGAGGACCAGCCGCTGGAGCAGCAACACCGCGGTGGCGAGGCCCACGCTGATCAGGCTTCCCGCCGACGCCATGCCCGGATTGACCGAGCCCTCGCTGAGGAACTCGTGGTACAGCAACACGGGCAGGACGCTCACCGGTCCCCCGATGATCCGCGGCGTGCCGAAGTCGGCGAGGACGCCGGTCAGCACGAGGTAGGCCGCGGTCAGGAGCCCGGGCAGGGCGAGGGGCAGCGCGATGTCGAGGTGAGCGCGCCCCCTGCGGGCGCCGACACTCTCCGCCGCCTCCTCGAGGTCCTGATCGAGACTCGCAAACGCGTCATGCGCGAAGAGGAACACGAGACCCACGGCGCCCCACACTCCCACCCACACGATGCCGTGAAAGCCGACGATGCTGTGCCAGGCCAGGCCGATGTCCCGGAGCGCCGGACTGAGAAGACCGTTGTAGCCAAGCAGCATGATCCACGCGTAGGCCCCGAGGAAGGGCGGCGATGCGGTGGCAAGGGTCGCCAGGGTCAGGACGAGGTCGCGGCCGGGCAGCCGGTAGCGGGCGTGGGAGCGTAAGTGAAACGAGCGCGGTTTGCCAGTCAGTTCCCGCGGCCGGGGGTGGGTCGTGGCACACCTTGGGGCACTTCGCCCGCCCGTAGGCGTGCCCGGGTCTTGCCGCCGAGGGCGTCGGACGCGCCAAACCGTCGCGGCTCGCAGGCTTCGCCCCCGTGCGGTGGAACCCGCGTTTCCGCTTCCGATCCTTACGCTGCCTCGTCGCCCTCGCCGTGGTCTGAGCCGTCGCTACCGAGCGCCTGTCGTCGAAAGACCCGGCTCTTCCAGTAGGGCGGGCCGCGACCAGGCGCGCGGGTCGGCACATCGGTCAACTCGCCCGCGCCAGCCAGGTAGCGGGCAATGCTGACAGGGTTCCTCACCACAGCGAGCAGCCTCATCCGCCCCTGGCAACTGGGGCAGACGAGGAGCGCGAAGCCTGCCCTCGGGGCACATCCACCGCGAAGGTACGCTCCAGAAGTTCCGCCCAAGGGCCGATAGCCGCTCTTGCGCACCCGCTTCTCGGGCTCGTGCCCCGAGGGCAGGCTTCGCGCACATTCTCCGCGGTCGGCGGCAAGGGCGGGGTGACGCGCGAGCGCCATGGACTCGCTGCGGCGAGTACCCCCGCGTAGTGGATCGTGTGGAACCGCGGCGGGGGCACGCTGGTGGCCAGCCGGCACAGCAGCGAAAGCGGATCCATATCGACCGCGACCGTTCCATGCCCCGAGGGCAGGCTTCGCGCTCCGCGTAAGCCTTCTTCAGGGTGATGCGAAGCGCGCAGCCTGGCCTTGGGCCACGAGGCCGTCGGGCTGCTGCTCCACCCGCTCCTGAGCGATCGGCGGGCGCAGAACGTAGCGCAGCAACACCTCGCGACCCTCAACGTCGAGCCCGCCCGCACGGGTTGCCGCGTGCAAAGTGAACCCATCAAGTGACGCGCAAAGCGGCTTGTCCTAGGCAAGTGCGCGTAGTCTGAGAGGTCGAAGGCCACTCGACCATTGTGGCCCGGCAGGGGGTGATTGACCGGAGACCGCGGAGGAGGCGAGGTTGCTCTCGGGATCGCCCTCGCCGCTCAGGTCGAGGTCGTCATTTCTGTTCCCAAGGAGTCCACGGCGGTCAAGGTGCCTCTCGATCCGCCGGACCGCATGCTCCAGCACCTTACCCACCTCGCTGGTCTTCAGGTGTCCAAGGCCTGCAAAGACCAGCTCGTTCCCTTGCTCAGACCAAGTGCCGTCCAGCGCGATCGTGTGCAGATGTGGGTTCAAGCGCAGGTCGGAGGAGGTCCTCTCTGTACAGCAGTGATAGCCCCGGTCTTCCCTCCCTTGGCGCCCGCCCGCGCCGCTCGACGGACATAGAAGGCCTGCACCGTGTCCACGAAGATCTGGGTGAGCCGCCCGAGCAACTCACCGTGCCCCAAGGGCAGGCTGCGCGCTCCTGGGCGAGCCTTGGTCTCCACGAGAACGGGAAGGTCAGTACCCACTGGCGAAGCGGGGTTGAAGGCGGCAGCACGCGCTCGATCAGATTTGCGGCCGTAGCACTCATCCGCCGCCCCATGCATGATGGGCAGAACCCTCGCCCCCTGCAACTGAAAGCCACGAGCCGGGTTTCGTTGCACCCACGGCATTTCAGTCGGGCAAAGCCGCGGCACAAAAGGCCGCAGTCGAGATAGGCGAGGAGTTCCTCCCGGGCGTGCTTGGGAATGCGGAACCCAAGCGCCCCGTCGCCGATCGCGCCGAGCAGAGTCTCGAGGTTGTCGCGCACCACCTCGTACAGCACCGTGCTCTCGGGCCGACGGCGGCGATACACGCCGATTTCGCCTTTCGACACGCGAACCCCCCGACGGTCGAGGGAGAGTGCGCGAGCGTAGCTTCGGTATGGCCCTCTTGAGGTCCACTCCTCTTCAGGACATCAGCTCAAGTAAGGAAAGGGTTCGACTCGCGCTCCTCGCCGATCGTGGTATCCGGGCCATGGCCGGTGATCACGCGGGTCTTTTCGGGCAGGGGCAGGAGACGTTCGCGGATCGAACGGATCTCGGTGTCGAAGTCGCCGCCCCACAGGTCCGTGCGGCCGATGCTCCCGGAGAACAGGGTGTCTCCGGAGAAGAGCAGGTTGCGGCTGCCCAGGAAGAAGGAGCACGAACCCGGGGTGTGTCCCGGGGTGTGCAGGACCTCGATGGAGTCGCCCTTCGAGCCGAAGAAGATGACGTCTCCCTGGTGGATGTGCTCGTCGACCTTGCCCCGCACCGGGGTGTCGAGGCCGATCATCTGCGCCTGCATGGAGAGGTTGTCGTAGAGGGGCAGGTCCTTCTCGTGCAGCATCACCCGGGCGCCCGTCTTCTCCCGGACCTCGTGATTGCCGCCCACGTGGTCGAGATGGGTGTGGGTGATGAGGATGGCCTTGGGCTTGAGCCCGTGCGCGGAAAGACGTTTCAGGACCTTCATGGCCTCGTCGCCGGGATCGATCACGATGGCTTCCCCGGTCTCGGGATCGCCGAGGATCGTGCAGTTGCACTGGAGGGGTCCGACCGGGAAGGTTTCGATGATCAAAGGGCGCGTTCCTCTTCGAGCGGGCCCCGGAGATATCCCGAAGCCACCGCAACCGCAATCATCGCAAGAAGGCCCCACGAATAGACATTGAAGAGCCCGACATCGAGCGGGCTCAGGCGCGGCATCCCGAAGGTGCTGCCCGAGCCGGTGGCCGAAGACATCAGGATCGTGGGCAGAAAGTAGGGGAACAGGAACGGATAGGTGCAGACGGTGACGTCGAGGAGATTGGCGCGCCGATAGGCGGAGAGGCCGAACCGCATCCCCGTCTCCTTCGCGAAGGCGCCCACCGCCAGCATGGCCACCACGCTGTGGGTGGTGAAGAGGACCGCGATGCTGACCGCCACCACGATCCAGACTTCGGCCGCGCGCGCGGTCTTCGCCTTCCGTCGCGCGAGATCCACCAGAGAATGCTGAACGCCCGTGGCGACGAGCGTCCCCACGAGACCCATCAGAAGCAGGGTGAAGATCGAGACCCCGACCCCGCGCTCGAGGCCTTTCAGGATGAGACCCCGGGCAACGAAGTTCTCCGAGTCGAGGTAGAGAAGGTCCCCGGGAGAGAGGAGACCGAAGCCGAGACCCAGGGCCATGGCCAGCATGACGCCGATCAGCAGACCCTCGAGGAGATGCTTCTTGCGAAGCAGGAGGCCGAGGACGACCACGGGGGCGATCAGCATGGGCAGGGCGCGGAGCGAGCCCGCGGCTTCGGCCGGCGCGCCCACGGCCCCGCCGCGACCGAACAGGAAGTACGCGAGCATGGCGACCAGCGCGGGCGGGAAAACGTATCCGAAACGGCTCCGCACCACACCCCCGATGTCGGCGCCCTGGGTTCCCGCGGAGGCGATGGTGGTGTCCGAGATGGGCGAGATGCTGTCGCCGAACGTGGACCCGGCGAGGATCGCGCCGGCGAGCCACCTCGGATCCGCCGACAGCGACCCTCCCGCGGGATACAGCAGCGGACCGCACACGAGGATGGTTCCGAAGCTGGTCCCGGTGGCGGTTGAAACCAGGGAGCAGATCAGGAACGAGAGAGCCACGAATCCGCCGCCTTGAAGGCCGATGGAGGAGCCCGCGGTCACGAGGGCCTGGATGAGGCCGGACGCGCGCAGCAGTTCCGAGAGCACGCCGGAGAGGAGCCAGGCCAGGATCATCAAGGCCACGATTTCCTGGCTCATCGAGCGTATGACGGTCTCGCTCCATCGCGTCCGCTCCTTCGCGAGAAGCAGGCTCACGCACAAGGCGAGGAGGACGATCTGCGCGTCGAGGTCGAGCAGGCGAAGGGCCTGCCCATGATCTGCAATCACAAGGTCGGCGACT
>Ga0073904_10003992_pt1 | contig 11038 bp, 12 predicted proteins | sample KloWWTrecipitate_FD_66668 | JGI IMG/M metagenome (GOLD analysis project Ga0073904, IMG submission 66668) | Active sludge microbial communities from Klosterneuburg, Austria, studying microevolution and ecology of nitrifiers - Klosterneuburg... | ecosystem: Engineered > WWTP > Aerobic digester >... | reverse complement strand
TGATGGTCTACCACGGCGTGTCCGATCCCATCTTTTCCTATGACGATTCGGTCACCTGGTACAAGAACCTGGCGGCCGCCAACGGTGGGGATGCCAGCAACTTCGCCCGGCTGTACGGTGTGCCCGGCATGAACCACTGCTCAGGTGGCCCGGCCACCGACCAGTTCGACATGCTGTCGGCGCTGGTGAAGTGGGTGGAACAGGGCCAGGCGCCGGACTCGGTGGTGGCCACCGCCCGCGGTACCGGCAATGCTGGTGGCGTCAACGCCGAACTGCCGAGCAGCTGGTCGACCAGTCGCACCCGTCCGCTGTGCCCCTACCCAAAGGTGGCCACCTACCAGGGCAGCGGCAGCATCGAGGACGCGGCAAACTTCAGCTGCCGGTGAGTGCGCCAGTGCAGGCAGCCGGGGCCGGTCCGCTGGGCTGAGCTTCGACTGCCCCAGCGGGCCTCACAAGAAAACGTCGGGCCGCCCCAAGTCTTCTTGCGCCCCCGCGGGGGGCCGGGACGGGTATCGCCCGGCCCTTGGGGGTGCTCACAACGCGATCAAGGCCCCCACCGGCACCCCCAGCGCGACCGCGAGCTTTTTCAGCGTCGCGGCGCTGCCGGTGCGTTTGCCGCTTTCGATCTGGCTGAGGAAGGCCCGGCTCAGGCCGGTCGCCTCCGCCAGGGCCTGCAGGGTCAGGCCCTTGTGGTCACGCCAGGCCTTCAGCGGAGTGGCGCCATCGACCATGGCGTAGGTCACGGCGGCGGGGTAGCGGATGCCGTCGTCCTTGGCCACCGCCTCCGCATAGACCGCGGCATCTTCCGCATCTTCGACCATCTCTCGCACGCGTTCCCAGATGTCAGCGGGAACCACATAGAAGTCGGGCTTGCCGTCCTTCTCGATCACCTGAACTCGGTTCATCCGTAAACCCCTCCGCGTGGCCCAATTCGCAGCACACGCACCACCAGCCGTCCCGATTCCACGTCATAGATGACTCGCCAGTCTCCGACTCTCAGCCGATAGCCTGGTTCTCCCACCAGCTTCTTGACATGGTTCGCGCCGAACGGATCGCGCGCCAAGCCCGCGATCTTCTCCTGCAGCAGCGCCTGCACGTTGCGCGGCAACTTCGCCAGTGCCTTGGCCGCCTCACGGGAGTACTCGATCGAGTGCATCGACCCATGTTAGCAATTCGCTAACATGGACACAATCGCTCCAGGCGCAGGCCATCCCGGCTGCCCGCCGGGTCAGGACAGCTCGGCGCGGCTGAGCAGCGCTTCGAGGCGCAACCCCGGCGAGGCCTTCGATTCAGCCGCTGCGCCGCGCGCCATCGCACAGGCGATCGCCCCCACCCGCGCCAGCGCGGCGCGCTGGGGCGCATCCCAGCGCCCACCCACGCCCAGGCGGATGCAGTGGTTGAAGCGGCCGGTGGCACTGAACATGGTGCCGGGAGCGATGCAGATCCTCTCGGCCAGGCAGGCGCGGAACAGCGCCACCGAGTCGCTGCCCGCGGGCAGTTCCACCCAGAGGATGAAGCCGCCGGCCGGGTCGGTGACCCGCGTTCCTTTGGGAAAGCTCTCGGCGATGAGGCCGCGCGCCTCGTCCACCCGGGCGGCGATGGTGGCACGCAGGGCCCGCCAGGCGGACTCGTGGCCGGGCTGGGTGAGCAGGTCGGCCATCGCCAGTTCGACCAGCTCGGTCTGCGCGCCGGAGTGCACCGCCTTGAGCCGGCGCAGCTGGGCGCCCCAGCGGCCTCCCTCGATCCACCCGACGCGCAGTCCCGGCGCCACGGTCTTGGAGAAGGAGCCGCAGAGCATGACGTGACCGGTGCTGTCCCAGGCCTTGACGGCGCGGCGCAGGTCATCCCGCTCGGCCAGGTCGTTGTAGATCACGTCCTCGATCAGCGGAATGCCACGCTCGGCCACCATCAGCGCCAGGCGGCGGCGTTCCGGCGCGGGCAAACAGGCGCCCAGCGGGTTGGACAGCGTGGGCACCGCCAGCACGGCCTTGACCGGCTGGGTGTCGAAGGCCAGCTGCAGCGCGTCCAGCGACAGACCCGTGCGCGGATGCGTGGGGATCTCCAGCGCCCGCAGGTGCATGCTCTCCAGGATTTCCAGGAAGCCGAAGTAGGTGGGCGACTCCAGCGCCACCACGTCGCCCGGCTGTGTGACCGCGCGCAGGCACAGGCTGATGGCCTCCAGCGCGCCGTTGGTGACGACGATGTCGCGGGCCTCCAGCTGGCATCCCAGGCCCAGCGCGTGGCGGGCGATGGCGCGGCGCAGGGCCTCGTTGCCGGGGCCCAGCGGGTAGCGGCACAGCGTGGCGCGGTGGCGCTGCGCGGCGCGGCTGACGGCACGGCGCACCCGCTCCTGCGCGAACAGCTCGCCGCTGGGGCAGGCGGCGCCAAAGGAGATCACGCTGGGGTCGGCAGCCAGGCGCATCACCTGCTCGCCGATCGAGCTCACATCCACCTGCAGCGAGGCAGCAGGCGGTGCCGAGGGCTCCGGCTCGGGCAGCCGCGCCGGGCGGGCCGCCACGTAGTAGCCCGAACGCGGCCGGGCTTCGATCAGCCGGGCGTCCTCCAGCGCACGGTAGGCCTGCACGATGGTGGCGGGTGAAACGCCCTGGCGGCGCGCCTGTTCACGCACCGAAGGCAGCCGTTCGCCCCGCACCAGCGTGCCGCTGCGGATGGACTGCGCCATGCGCTCGGCGATTTGAAGGTAGAGGCTGTCGTAGGAGCTGTCGTGCAGCGCGGTGGGTGCTGTGCTGACCATGGCCCATTCTGTACGGCCCGCTCACCCGGCAGGTGATACAGATGCTGGCGGAAACGACCTGCACAGCCACCGGTTCGGGTGGGCTGTGTGGCCGCACTTGGCGGCTCGCTGCGGCTGTTGCCCCGCACAGAAGAAGCCGACGATGCAGGGCATGGACCTCAGCACCTGCCCCACCGTCTCGGCGCCGGAACCCCGCGCCGCCCTCTCCGCCAGTGCCGCGCTGGCCGGCCTCTTCGGTCTGCGGACCCGCTGGGCAAGCCGCCCGGCCACGCCGCATGCACACGCCGCAGAACGCACGACGACACTGGCCCCCGGTCAGACGCTGCGCCTTCAGGCCCGCACCGGTCAGAAGCTGACGGTGCGCAGCGGCCGCGTCTGGGCCACGCTCACCGGCTGGCCCGAGGACCGCTGGCTGGACGCCGGCCAGAGCTGGGTGCTCCCGGCCGACGGGCGGCTGGTGATTGAGGGCGGTGGAGGCGAGATCGCCGAGGTCCAGTGGTGACCGCCCCCTCCCCGGGAGGGGCAATGGACTGCCGTTCGAACACTGGCCTCCGTCATTCCCGCGCAGGCGGGAATCCAGAAGGCGCTCGCCACCGGGTACTGCGTACCGCCAACGATGGAAGCGAGGTCCGCGATGAACTGGATTCCCGCCTGCGCGGGAATGACGGAAGGCGGCGTCGAGCTTGTCAGGTTGGACCAGTCAGTTCACTTCAGCGGCGAAAACGCCAGCGGTGCGCAGAGCGTCGAGACCATCTTCGTCAGGTTGGCCGGCCCGCCCACCGGCGGCCAGACGCCCTGCCTGACCGCCTCGGCGCGGATCTGGGCGCGCGCGTCCACGCTGTCGTAGGCCCAGATGTTGAGGAAGCGCGGCTGCTCGCCGTCCAGCGCGGTGAAGGCGCCCACCATCGGCGACAGTGCGGTGCGCTTCGGGCAGGCCTCCTTCCAGGCCTCGATGGTCTGCGCCAGCACGCCCTGGCGGATGCTGTAGGTGCGGAACTCGTACCACTTGCCCAGTGCGCCCGGCTGCGGGTCGGCCAGGAAGGGGAAGAGCGCGAAGCTCTGCGACTGCAGCTTGACCAGCCACTCGCCGCAGCCCAGCGGGTTCTCGGCCATCAGCATGGCCAGGCGGGCGTCGGCCAGCGCGTCGGCGTTGTCAAAGCGGCGCAGCAGCAGCACCTGGCTGAGCTCGCCGATGTCCGAGGCGAAGGCGCCGACCAGCGTGCCGCCGGCGTTGGGGAGGCTGCGCTGCAGGGCCTCGTAGACCTTGGCGTTGCTGAAGACCTTGATCTCCAGGGTGGTGAGTTCGTAGACGGCGGGCATGGGCATCTCCGTGAAGGGACGAAGGGAAGAAGGGAACGCCGACGGCGGCGGCGCTCAGGCCGTCGGGCGGTACAGCTGCAGGTAGAAGTCCACCAGCCGCTCGCGCACCGCCTCGAACATGCCGGCGCCGGTCATCGTGGCGCAGCCGCGTTGGCGTGCCGCGGCGATCAGCGGCGGCACCGCCGGCTGGGTGACGACGCAGCCGACGAAGGTGCCAGGCACCAGCCGTTCCACCTGCACCGGCAGCGGATCCTCAGCGCGCATGCCCATCGGCGTGGCGTTGATGACGAGGTCGAAGCCGCTCGGGTCGGCGCTGCCCAGCTCTGGCTGCACCGGGCCGTAGGCATGCAGCTTGGCGGCCAGGGCCTCGCGGCGCGCCTCATCGGCCTCGTGCAGCGCCAGTGAGGAGACACCCGCATCGACCAGCGCATGGGCGATCGCCGAGCCGGCCCCGCCTGCACCCACCAGCAGCGCGCGCCTCCCACGCGGCTCGCAACCGGCCTTGTGCAGGCCGGCGACGTAGCCCTCGCCATCGCACATGTCACCGAACCAGCCGCCGTCGGCGCTGCGGCGCACCGCGTTGGCCGCGCCGATGGAACGCGAAGCCGGCGTGGCGTCGTCGCAGAGCTCGAGGGCCGCGAACTTGTGGGGCACGGTGACGATGATCCCGTCGACGTTGGGCATGCGCCGGCACATCGCGAAGAAGTCCGGCAGATCGTCCGGCGCCACATGGGCTGGCACAACGATGGCATCGGCCCCGGCATCGCGCAGCGACTGCGTCACACCCGCGGGCGATTTGACCTGGGCGATCGGGTCGCCAACGATGAAGAGCACGCGCGTGGCGCCGCTGTAGGTGTCCAGCATGAGGCAGCTCGGAGGAAAGGCAGTGGCAGGGCACGATCCAGGCCGCCCGGCGCACCGACAGGGTCAGCCCGGGGTTGTGGGATCGATCAATATCGGAATACTATTCCAATATGGAAGCAACGTCCATGCATCAAACCCGGCCCGTCCCGGCCTGCGCCCTGCAGCCCGGCGCGGGCTGGCGGGTGAGGTGGGGGATCGGGCGAGCGCCGTGTTCAGAGCACCGCACGCATCGACTGCGCCGCCTCCCGCAGGGGCGGCAGCAGCCGCGTGAGCATGGTGTCTTCGCTGTACTGGCTGGCGATCACCGTCATGCCGATGGCGCCGTGGCAGCGGCCCTTGCGGTCGATCAGCGGCAGCGACAGGCCCTGGTAGACGGCATCGAGTTGACCGGTGGTGAACCAGTAGCCCTGCCGGCGTGCATGCTGCACCTCCTCGACAAAGCTGGCCGGGTCGGTCACGGTGCGGGCGGTGAAGGTGGCGAACTCGTGCGCTGCCACCCATTCGGCCAGGGCCGCGTCGTTCCAGGTGGACAGGATCACCGGCCCGGGGGTGACCACATGCGCCGGCACCCGCACCCCCACCTGGTAGCCCACCGACACCCAGCGCGGCGCGTTGCTGCGGGCCACGTAGACCACCTCGTGGCCGTCGAGCACGCTGACATTGACCGTCTCGCCGGTCTGCGCCGACACCTGCTGGATGAAGGGCTGGGCGATGCGCGGCAGGCGCGCCGCACCCAGATAGCTCTGCCCCAGCCGCAACACCCGCGGCGCCAGCCAGAACTGCTTGCCGTCGGTGGCGGCGTAGCCGAAGTGCACCAGGCTGAGCAGGTAGCGCCGCGCGGCGGTGCGCGTCAGCCCGGTCAACTCAGCGGCCTGGCTGGGCGTCAGGCGCGGCTGCTCCTCGCTGAAGGCCTCGATCACCCGCAGGCCCTTGCCCAGGCCTTCGATGAGGTCGCGGCTATGGATGGGGGGTGCAGCTTCGTCGTCACTCATCAGGATCAACCCCTATTTCGTTCGATGATCGCGCGCGTTGCGCGATCATCGCGCAGATCGGCCGCTTTTCGATGGCGGGGCAACCCGTGCCGGCCTATCGTGACGGCCATGGACATCACCGGCCGCACCCGCGTCTTCATGATCCTCGGCGACCCGATCGCCCAGGTGCAGGCGCCCGCGCTCTTCAACCCGATCTTCCGCGCGCAGGGCGTAGATGCGGTGCTGGTGCCTGCGCAGGTGAGCCCGGACGACCTCGGTGGCTTCGTGCAGCAGGTGCTGCGGGCCCACAACATCGACGGCCTGTGGCTGACCATCCCGCACAAGGCCGCCGTGCTGCCGCTGCTGGACCGCTGCGACCGACGCGGTCAGATCGCCCAGGCGGTGAACGCGCTGCGCCGCAACGCCGACGGCTCGCTGGAAGGTGCGTTGTTCGATGGCGAGGGCTTCGTCAAGGCGCTGGACCGCTTCGAGGTGTCGGTGGCCGGGCGGCGGGTGCTGATCGTCGGCACGGGCGGTGCCGGCATGGCCATTGCGGTGTCGCTGGCAGAACGCGGGGCCGCAGCCATCGCCCTGTTCGACCCGGAGAACTCCCGCAGCGCCGCTGCCGCGGCACGCATCAACGCCGCCTTTGCCGGCCAACCCGCACGGACCGCCAAGACGGCCGACGCCGCCGGCTTCGATCTGGTGGTGCAGGCCTCCCCGCTGGGCATGGAACCCGGCGATCCGCTGCCGCTGGACCCGGCCTCGGTCGAGCCCGGCGCGGTGGTGGTGGACATCCTGATGAAGAACCAGCCCACCCCGCTGCTGCGCGCCTGCGCCGAACGGGGCGCCCGGGTGCACCCCGGCTTCGAGATGTTGACCCAGCAGATCCCCGACTACCTGCGCTTCTTCGGCCTGCCCCTGCCCGACCGGGACCGGGCCGCCGACGTCGATGGGGTGGGGATGTCCATGCCATCAGCCCCGGCCTGCGGGCGCTAGAGTGCCTGCGCTTTCCTGTGCCCCCTTCATTCCATTTTCCCTGCCCCATCCCCATCCCCATCCCCATCCCCAAGAGGAGACAACATGCCCATCATCCGTCGCACCCTGATCGGCGCCGCCTGCGCCGTCGCCTTCACTGCCCCGACGCTGGCCCAGGCCCAGTCCACCGTCAAGATCGCCGGCCTGTATGAGCTCTCCGGCGCCGGTGCCAGCGCCGGCACCATGTTCAAGAACGGTGTGGAGATGGCCGTCAAGGAGATCAACGCCGCCGGCGGCATCCTGGGCAAGAAGATCGAGCACAGCATCTCCGACACCCAGACCAACCCCGGCGTGGCCAAGGGCCTGGCGGCCAAGGCCATCGACGACGAGGCCTTTGCGGTGTTCGGCCCGGTGTTCTCCGGCTCGATCATGGTGAGCATGGCCGAGACCCAGCGCGCCGAGGTGCCCAACTTCACCGGTGGCGAGGCCGCAGCGATCACCCAGAAGGGCAACCCCTACATCTTCCGCACCAGCTTCACCCAGGCCAGCGCGATGCCGAAGGTGGCCAAGTACATCGCCGGCGGCCTGAAGGCCAGAACGGTGGCGGTCATGTTCGTCAACAACGACTTCGGCAAGGGTGGGCGCGACGCCATCACCAAGGCGCTGGAGGCCAACGGCGTGAAGGTGGTGGCCGACATCTCCACCGACAGCGGCCAGGTGGACTTCTCCGCCCCGGTGCTCAAGGCCAAGAACGCCAACGCCGATGCGCTGTTCGTCTACACCAACGAGGAAGAGTCGGCCCGCGCCCTGCGCGAGCTGCGCAAGCAGGGCTACAACAAGCCCATCGTCGGCGAGACCACGCTGACCGGGCAGAAGGTGATCGACCTGGCCGGCGACGCCGCCAACGGCGCGCTGGCCCATGTGGGCCTGACGGTGGATGCCGAAAACCCGCTGATGCTGCGCTTCAAGGGCAAGTTCTACCAGGAGACCAAGACCATCTCCGACCACAACGGCATCAAGGGCTACACGGGGGTGTACGTGCTCAAGGCCGCCATCGAGAAGGCCGGCAAGCTCGACCGCAAGGCGGTGGCCCAGGCCATGAAGGGCCTGAAGGTCTCGGCCGCCAAGAACCCCGGCGTGCTGATGGACGTGAGCTTCGACGACAAGGGCGACCTGGACCGCGAGAGTTTCCTGGTCGAGGTGAAGAACGGCCGGCAGGTGGTCAAGGAAGTGCTGCCCCCGCTGTCCAAGAAGTAAGCCGCGCCTGAACGCAGCGCCCATCTCCTCCCTCCCCCTTCACGGGGGAGGGCCGGGGAGGGGGAAGACCTGTGCCTCGCGCCAGGGCTTCGTCACGCCCCTGCCTCCCCTGCCTTCTTGCCCCCTCCCTGCCCTCCCCCATGAAGGGGGCGGGTGAACAGAGGCGCTCATGACCGATTTCCTCCAACTCGTTTTCTCCGGCTTCGCCACCGGCAGCATCTATGCGCTGGCCGCGCTGGGTTTCACCCTGCTCTGGCAGGCCTCCGGCACGATCAACTTCGCCCAGGGCGAGTTCGTGATGCTGCCGGCCTTCGTGATGCTGGCCTTTGGTGCCGCCGGGCTGCCGCTGCCGCTGGCCTTCATCGCCAGCTGCGGGGTGGCGGTGTTGGTGCTGGGCTGGGCCTTCAAGCGCGGCATTGCCGACCCGCTGCTCAAGCACGGGCTGATGCCCATCGTGGTGGCCACCATCGGCCTGGCGATCGCGGCGCGCAACGGCATCCGCGCCGGCTACTCGGCCGAGGCGCATCCCTTTCCGGGACTGTTCGCCGACCAGCTGTTCAACGTCTTCGGCGTCACCGTGACGCTGGCCGACGTGGGCACCCTGGTGCTGGCGCTGCTGTTGGTGCTGGGCACTCAGGCCTTCCTGAACAAGACGGTCACCGGCCGCGCAATGCAGGCCGTGGCGCAGAACACCGAAAGCGCCACCGTGCTGGGCATCAACGTGCCGCGCATGATCTTCTACACCTTTGCGATCAACGCGCTGCTGGCCTGTGCCGCCGCGCTGCTGGTCACGCCCACGTATCTGGCCAAGTTCGACATGGGCGAGGGCCTGGGCAACAAGGCCTTCTTCGCCGCGATCATCGGCGGCTTCAACAACAGCCGCGGGGCGCTGCTGGGCGGAATCATCGTCGGCGTGTGCGAGAACCTCGCCGCCGCCTACATCTCCCCGGCCTACAAGGACGCGGTGGCGCTGGTGATCTTCATGGCCGTGATCCTGTTCAAGCCGCAAGGACTCCTGGGCAAGAAGGTTGAACGCAAAGTCTGACGAGGCCACGATCATGAAAAGACTCCCCCTGATCTCCGGCCTGGCGATCGCTGCGATCCTGCTGGCCGCCCCGCCCTTCCTGAAGAACTACGGCATCTACCTGTTCAGCTACTGGATGGTGTTCGTGATCGCCACGATGGGGCTGAACCTCACCGTCGGCTACGCCGGGCAGAAGAGCCTGGGCCACGCGGCCTTCTTCGGCATTGGCGCCTACTCGGTGGCCATCCTGATGCAGGCCGGCCACAGCTTCTGGCTGGGGCTGGCGCTGGCGGTGATCGCCTGCTTCGTCATCGGCCTGGCGCTGGGCTTCCCGGCGCTGCGGGTGCAGACCATCTACCTGGCCTTCGCCACGCTGGGTTTCAACACCGCCATCTGGCTGGTGATGCGCAACGAGGAGTGGCTCACCGGGGGCACCTTCGGCATCAACAACATCGGCCGGCCCAGCCTGTTCGGCCTGAGCCTGGACGGCAACCTGGCCTACTACTACTTCGTGCTCGGCATGACGGTGGTGATGGGGCTGCTGCAGTGGAAGCTGCTGTCCTCGCCCTGGGGCAAGGCCTTCACCGCGCTGCGCGACAACCCGATCCGCGCCGAGAGTCTGGGCATCCACATCCAGGGCTACACGCTGCTGAGCTTCGCCATCGGCGCAGCCTACGCCGGGGTGGCCGGCGCGCTGTTCGCCTCGCTGGTGCAGTTCATCGAGCCGGCACCGTTTGCGGTGCATGCCTCGATCATGATGTACCTGATGGTGGTGGTCGGTGGCCCGGGTTACTTTTTCGGCCCGCTGCTGGGTTCCGCCGTGGGCGTGCTGCTGCCGGAGTGGCTGCGCTTCGCCCAGGCCTGGTACCTGTTCGTCTTCGGGGCCGCGGTGATCCTGCTGATGCTCTGGCTGCCCGACGGCCTGCTGAGCATCCCCGCCCGCCTGGCCGCCAAGCGCCAGGCCCGTGAAGCCTCGGCCGCCCGCGCTGCCGCTGCTGCGAAATTGGGGAACTGACATGTTGACCCCCAAGCTCACTTCGTTCGCTACCCCCCGAGGGGGCCGCTGTCTCCTTTGGGGCGGCCCGGCAGGAGACCACTCATGATCGGACCCGTCCTCAAGGTCACCGACCTCCGGAAGGCCTACGGCGCCATCCAGGCCGTCGGCGGCGTCTCGTTCGAGGTCATGCCCGGCGAGATCTTCGGCGTGATCGGCCCGAACGGCTCGGGCAAGACCACGATGTTCAACAGCGTGCTGGGCCAGATCACGCCGGACGCCGGCAAGATCGAGCTCAACGGCCACGACATCACCCACAAGTCGCCGCAGCAGCTCAACCAGCTGGGTGTGGGCCGCACCTTCCAGACCCTGCAGGTGTTCGGCAAGATGACGGTGCGCGACAACCTGCTGGTGGCCGCGCAGGAGCACCAGGGCAGCATGTGGAGCCGCCTGTTCGCCCCCGGCGACTCCGGCCTGGGGGACAGGGCGGACGCGCTGATCGACCAGTTCCGCATCCGCCACGTGGCGCACAAGAAGGCTGGCGAGCTGAGTTACGGCCAGCAGAAGCTGGTGGACATCGCGATGGCCTTCATGAGCGAGCCCGACCTGGTGCTGCTCGACGAGCCCTGCGCCGGCGTCAACCCCAGCCTGGTGGGCGGCATCAGCTCGCTGCTCAAGCAGCTGAACCAGACCCGCGCATCTGGGAAAAAGGCCAGCTCCTTCGTCGTCATCGAGCACAACATGGACTTCGTGATGGACCTCTGCCACCGCATCCTGGTGATGGTCGAAGGCCAGGTGCTGGCCGTCGGCACACCCGACGAGATCCGCGGCAACAAGGCCGTGCTCGACGCTTATCTCGGGAACTGACCATGGCC
>Ga0073904_10003991_pt1 | contig 11042 bp, 6 predicted proteins | sample KloWWTrecipitate_FD_66668 | JGI IMG/M metagenome (GOLD analysis project Ga0073904, IMG submission 66668) | Active sludge microbial communities from Klosterneuburg, Austria, studying microevolution and ecology of nitrifiers - Klosterneuburg... | ecosystem: Engineered > WWTP > Aerobic digester >... | reverse complement strand
GGCGCACCGTCCGGAAACGATAGCCAGCGCAGACAGGGTGATTGTGCTAAATGGTGGAAAAATTATTAAAGATGCTCCCTCTGAATTATTTGTTCGTCCCTTGGGGTCGATACAGTCTTCAGAGAATGAGGAGTCAGTTGCGGTAGCTGGTTAAGATGGATTTTATGTACTAATTTGTTCCAGCTGTTGCTCATGGCATGCTGCCAATAGAGGAGCGATATGACCCAAGCCGGGAATATGGCAATCCGGTGCAATTTCGAATAGGGGTTTTAGCACGAATGCGCGTTGTGACATGCGCGGATGCGGCAAAGTTAATTTTTCATCATGGCATTGCAGATCATCATACATCAGTATATCGAGATCCAGTGTACGCGGCGCGTTTAGAGTTTCGCGCAAGCGTCCGTGCTGCTGTTCAATACTTAGCAACGCGTTGAGCAAATCATGGGGCGTAAGGCGGGTTTCGATCAGGGCTACCGCATTGATAAAATCCGGTTGATCCAATCGGCCGACCGGCGCGCTTTTATAAAGCGAAGATTGGCGTACCAAATCAATGCCAGAAAGTTGCTTTAATTCACCGAATGCCTGCTGCACCTGGAAGATCGGGTTTTCCAGATTGCTTCCCAATGCGATGTATGCCTGACTGGTTTCTTTATTCATGGCCAGTAGCGGTATTGCCGGATGAGTTTTCCGGATGGTGTGTTTGATCAGACGAAGGTTTTTTGCGCGTGCGTTTTCTCTTACCTTTTTTAGGTAATACTTGCTTGGGCAGCATCGCCTCGCGCTTTTCATTGTCTACGGCAAGAAATGTTTTCCACCATTCGCCCAATTCCATGCTCAGTTCACCGCTTTCACAACGCAACAACATGAAATCGTAAGCAGCACGAAAACGCGGATGGGTTATCAAGCGAAATGGTTTGCGTCCGGTGCGGATCTCAAAACGTGGTTGCATGGCCCATATTTCTTGTATGACTGCGTCAAAACGGCGAGGAATAGCGAGTTTTTTGTGTTGTAACGCAAGAATTTCATCCATTGCTCTGAATAAAGCGAGCATTGGTTTCTCACCGGAGGCCTGGAGGGAATGCCAAGTGGATAGTACTTCATGCCATAACAGGATGGCAAACAAAAACCCGGGCGAGACCGGTTTATTTTGTTTGATGCGCTCATCGGTGTTTCTGAGTGCAATCGTGATGAAGCGTTCGCCCAGAGATTGTTCGAGGATGATATCGAGCATGGGCAAAAGGCCGTGATGCAGTCCTCGCGCTCGCAAATCAATCACGCAAGGTAATGAATGCCCAGACAATAACAGCTTCAACATTTCATCAAACAAGCGGGATGGCGGAACGTTTTGCAATAAAGGCGCCAGATCGCCGATAGGTTTGGCAGTTTCCGCTTCTATCTGCATGTTCAATTTCGAGGCCAATCGAACCGCACGCAACATGCGGATGGGGTCTTCGCGGTAACGTTGTATCGGCTCGCCAATGATACGCAGCTTTTTCGCTTTGATATCTTCATAACCGCTCAGATAATCAAGAATTTCTTCCTTGGAAGGATCATAAAAAAGTGCATTAATCGTGAAATCTCGGCGCACTGCATCCTCTTCCTGACTGCCAAAAACATTGTCGCGTAATAGGCGGCCGTGCTGGTCGGTGAACGAGATCGATGCATCTTCATTTTCATCCACGGGTGAATGGCCGCGAAAAGTTGATACTTCCACAGTTTCTGAGCCACACATGACATGCACTAGGCGGAAGCGTCGGCCAATGATGCGTGACCTGCGAAAAATATGATGTACTTCCTCGGGAGTCGCGTTGGTTGCCACATCGAAATCTTTGGGAATTAATCCCAGCAATAAATCACGTGCAGCACCTCCGACAATGTAAGCCGAAAACCCGGCCTGTTGCAGGCTAGTGGTAATTTTTAACGCACAAGGACTAATCTGGCTGCGTCGGATACCATGATGTTTGAACGGAATAATGCTTAGCTTTGCGATGGATTGAGAAACAGGGATCGCTACAGGGGCTTTGCGGCTGAATACTTTGCGAAGAAATTTACGGATCATTGCGAATGGCTGAAGGTATCCAACGTTAATTGTACAACGGGTATCCGTTTTTCATGAGTGTTCAATAGATGGTATTCAGTTAAATTATAAAAAAGATGAAGCTAGCCGATAAGCCGGGTTCTGTCTTGGACAGTCATTCCTCTAGATGCACAGTTACCCGTGCATTCAAGCAACCTACCCGCAGACTCTGCGAGCAACATCTTCGCCTGCCTATTTGGTCTTGCTCCGGATGGAGGTTACCGCGTTTCACCGTAACTGAATACGCTCGTCTCTGTGGCCCTGTTCCTCACCTCACGGTGGACGGTCGTTAGCCGTCATCCTGCTCTATGGAGCCCGGACTTTCCTCCCCCGCTGTTCAATTGAACAGCAGCAGCGACTGTCTAGCCAGCTTCGTCGGCTATTCTATCACTTGCAAAAATGATCGGTTAAGGAAATAATCGGCCAATGATTTTGAGCCTGCCTACAAAAAAGCTTCATGTAACCATTATCCGTTAATGCGGTTTTTGCTGTAAGTATACCCTGTCCAGTCAGTAACCTTTTCCGGCTCTGGACAATTACCGTACCTTTTCACCACGACGATTACATCCATGCTGTTAAAACCTGTGTTCAGTTTCAAATCGATTTTTTTCGTGCTCGTGCTTTTGTGTAGCACATTAGTGCTGCCTGACTATGCGCACTCACAAAATCAGCCATCTGTCTTCAAATCCATTGATACCGCACGCGCAGCGATCAATCGCAGTAAGATGGAAGAAACTCAGCGACAGGCAGCCATTGAGCATCTTGATACCGCACGTGCCAATGAGCGCGAAGCGGAAACACTGGGCGAGCAATTGACAGCGTTGCGTGCCGAGGCTGTTGATCAACCGACGCGAATGGAGCGTCTAAATAAAGCATTGGCAACAGACAGTGAGCAGGAGTTACTCGGATGGTCCAAACGCCTACCGGCTGATGCCGATGGAGAAACATTGGAGCAGATTCTGGAGCAGGAACGCACGATCATCACCGATCTACGTGCACAAATCGATGCCGTCGGTACCGATCTGGCTCTGGTGTTATCGCGCCCGGCTCAAGCATCCGATGAAATCACGTTATTGCACCGCAATATCGAAGAATTATCAACACCACTCGTGGCCCAAAACAATGAGCCTGCTGCATTATTTGAAGCGCGACGCCTACGCCGCAGCAGCGAGCAGCATCGCTTACAAGCAACGCTGGAGCTGCGTCTCACCGAGCAGGATACCACCGCGCAACGTCAGAGCCTGCACGAATTGACGCTGCGAGAACTGCGCTATCGCTTGGGATTGCATGAAAAACGCGTGGAGCATTTGCAGCAGCGTATTACCGACCGTGGGCGGCATGAACTGGAATCGCTGATCGAAGAATTAATCAAACGTGAACAAGCGCTGGCCGGAGATGCTGCTGTGCTTGTATCCACTGCTGTTGAGAATCGTACTATTGGCAAGGAACTGATACAACAAAATGAGCATTTGGCGCACGATCGCGTCGCTTTGGCCGGTATCGAGCAAGCCGGTGAGCACATTGCCGTGACCTTGCGCGATAGCCGTAGCCGGCTTGATGTCGGCGGAACCAGTGAACGCGTTGGTCGCTGGTTGTGGAGTGAACGGCGCCGACTGGAATCTCCAGTCCATCTTGAGCGCCGCCTGGAATTGATTCGCAACGATCTGGCTGGTTTACGGCTGGAACGGATAATGCTCAGTGAACAGCAGAGAGGCTTGCTTGATATTGGCGTCGTTGCTGAGAGGCTGGTTAAATCACATTCGAAGGCGGGTGAGGGTAAACGTACCGACCAAAATATTCAAAACTTGTTGCTCCCTTTGTTGCATAAGCGTATCGAACTGTTAGCGCTGCTGGAGCCTTTGCTGCAACGACGTATTTCGACGTTGGAAAACAGTGTACAGGCTTTGCAGCAGCGGATCCAAAACGCTCAGGAATTGCAGCAGATGCTGGATCGTCACCTGCTATGGATTCCCAGTCACGGTGTGATCAATAGCGACTGGCTGCAGCGGTTGCCAGATGGAATGCATGATTTGATTAAGCCATCGCACTTCACTACTTTGATGACGCTGAGTCTGCAAAACTTTTACCAGCAGCCTATGCGCTGGCTAGGCAGCCTGCTGCTCATGCTGGTTTTACTGGAATTTCGGCGCCGTGCCCCAGCGCATATTGAGGCCTTAGCAATTGATACCTATCAGATTCGCAAAGATAGCTACCAGACGACTGTTAGAGCACTAGGATGGACCCTGCTGGCTGCTTTGCCAGGGCCTGTCATGTTGATTTTGTTGGGGCAATTGTTACAAGGTGTCGGTGATCCCGGACGATTCAGTCACTCTGTAGGCAAGGCTTGCATGTCGTTGGTAATACCGTTACTGGCAGTGCAGCTGCTGCGCTGGACCAGCATTGAACGTGGCCTTGGACACGCTCATTTTCGCTGGGTCCGGCAACGTCGCGACGCATTGCGTGATAGTTTGCCGAGAATTGCTGCTGTAGTGCTGCCACTGTATTTTATCGCTTTTCTGGCATACATCCGTAAACTTGACTTGGCTATTGATGTGCAGGCGCGCATTGCTATCGTACTGTGTTGCGTGGGACTTGCTTGGTTCCTCTGGCGCCTGCTGGATGCTGGTCGTCTCTGGATTGTTCGAGGCAAAACCATTGAGCCGTCGAAGCTGCGCAAGCTGCTGCGTTTGTTGCTGCCGCTGTTATTGATGGCTATTGCAACATTGGCGCTTGCAGGGTATATCTATTCTGCGGGTATGATGCTGCGATCGTTATTAGAAAGCTTTAGTGTCATCGTAGCGATTGCTATCGTGCTGGGAATGCTCTCACGCTGGTTTCTGCTCGGAGAGCGGCGTCTCATGTTGCAGCGGCAAGAGGAGCGCCGTGCAAAGGCAGCTCAAGATAACGAGGTAGCCGGCGAGATAGCGGCAGAGCCAGAAGAAAATATCACGCTGGAACAAGTTAACGAGCAAACTCAGCGGCTGCTTCGAACGTTGCGTTTGAGTCTGCTGGCGCTGGGTCTGATTGGGGTCTGGTCTGGAGTGCTGCCAGCAATCGCGCGTTTAGACGAGATTGCGCTGTGGCACTTCAGCGACAGAGATTCAGATGGAGCTACAATCCAGCAACCGGTCACTTTGATGGCTGGATTGCTGGGTATATTTGCTCTTATTCTGACTACGATTGGCGCTAGAAACCTGCCGGGATTGATCGAGATTAGCCTGTTGTCACATATTCGTATTGATGCAGCTTCACGTTATGCCATCACCAGCGTGTTACGCTACACGATCGTCATTGGAGGCACCCTGCTGGGATTCAGTTTTCTGGGCATGCGCTGGTCGCAGTTGCAATGGATGGCGGCAGCTTTAACGGTCGGACTTGGATTTGGCCTGCAGGAAATCTTTGCTAACTTTGTGTCCGGCATCATTTTGTTGTTTGAGCGGCCGTTTCGAGTGGGTGATATAATCACGGTCGGCGATCTTTCCGGCCGGGTCACCCGTATTCGTACCCGCGCGACCACTGTTCTTGATTTCGATAACAAAGAAATCGTGATTCCTAATAAAACCTTCATTACCGGCCAGATCATCAACTGGACATTGACTGATACGATTACTCGCGTTGTTATCCAGGTAGGGGTTGCCTACAATGCGGATACCGATAAAGTGCGGATGTTGCTATTACAAGCTGCCAGAGAAGATGAGCGAGTGCTTGCGGAGCCTGAACCTTCATGCTGGTTATTGAGTTTTGGTGCAAGCGCTCTCGATTTTGAGCTGCGCGTATTCGTTAGCACTGTCAATCATCGGACGGAAATCCGGGATGCGCTTAATACAAGAATTATGGCATTATTTGTCGAGCATGGCGTTGAAATTGCCTTTCCACAACTCGATTTGCATGTGCGCGATTTGCCACCTGAATTAACGCGTAGCCAGATTCCTAGTGCAATAAAGACAGAAGAAGCGAAGACAGATCAAGCGGGTTAACAAGGCCGTTGAAAAACTATCGGAGTTGTCGTTGTGATGCTAAAACAAGCTAAAAATGCTCATTTATCGCGATCAAACTGCGCTTTTCACCTGTTTTTTCCGCACACCGCAGTTGCCTCGAATCCGTTTTTAACGGCCTGCTAACCGTAAAGCATGTGCAAAATATGAAGTGAATACCGGCTTGTGCTCGTTTGGCATCATCTTGTCTTCATTGCGAGGAATTGCCGATTACTTGATCAGCATTGCATTAGTTTGTGTCAGCGATTCTTCGTCGAGTTCACCTGCTTCTGCGCTCAGACGCAATCTTGACATGAGATAGCCATGATACGCTTTGGCCAGATCGCGTTTGGCCGAGTACATTTGTTGTTGTGCGTTCAGCACATCGACTTCGGTTCTGACGCCCACTTTTTGTCCGAGAACAGTTGAATCCAGTTGACTCTGGCTGGATTTCAAGGCTTGTTTGAGTGCGTTTACCTGTGCAATACCATTAGTGACATTCAGAAATTGTTGGCGGACCTGCACGGCAATGTTGCGCCGGGTGCTTTCAAGGTCGTGCAGCGCTTTATCCTGAAGTGCCAATGCTTCGCGTACACGGGATTGCACGGAAAAGCCCTGGAATAGGGGTATATTGAGTTGCAGTCCGATGGATTTTGAGACGAGGTCGATGCCGCGGCCGGTAATGGCACCGCCGACGCCGGTTTGATCGCTGTATTGTGCAACCAGATCCAACGTCGGGTAATGTTGCGCCCAGGTCTTTTTTACATTCTGGTGGGCTATTTCATAGGCAGCTTGCTGGATTTTCAACGTGAAATTTTTTTCTTCCGCAACGCGTACCCATTCATCCATGCTGCTGTATTGCAAATTAGCCAAATTGGAAGCAATTTCCTTAGCACCGATAAGATTTTCAGGAAAGCGGTCAATGATGCCTTGTAACGTGCGCTTCCTGATTTCAAGCGCATTACGCGCGGCAATTTCTTGCGAAGTGGTGAGGTCATGGCGGGCTTGCGCTTCGTTAGTATCCACAATGGTGGAAACACCCACTTCAAAATTGCGTTTGGCTTGTTGCAGTTGTATCAGAATCGCTTTTTTCTGGGCTTCAGCGACTTCGATATCGACCTGAGCATCCAGTATATCAAAATACGCTTGCGCGACCCGTAGTATCAAATCTTGGGCAGCCACGACAAATTGCGAATCCGCTCTGCTGACTTCTATTTTTGATTGCTGATAGATGACAATATTTTCCATACGAAACAGTGGCTGTGTTGCTGCTATCGTCACACCTCGGCTTTGAATCGTAACTTCTGGCGGATTAACATTACCTACTCCGCCAAAGGTAATGTTGTCTGCATTGACTTGCTGGACGGTGCGTGTTCCTGATAGCGTGATATTCGGTAAGAAACCTGCTCTGCCTTGCGGCAATTTTTCCTGTGCAGCTTCATAGGCAGCACGTGCGGACCGGTACTGAGCATCCTGCGCTAAAGCTTCTTGATAGACACTCATCAAATCCGCAGCTTGTAGCGAAGAAAGTCCTGCAACGCCTAAAAAGAGGATAAAAACCAATTGCGAAATTTTCATTTGATTTTCCGATAGCAGTTCGGAGCTGATGATATTTCAACAATAGGTTGATCGCTGTGATAAATAGCACACACTCCAATACTCAAAAGGTAAACCTAGCTGGTTGCAATGCATTGATGAAAGGAGCCGTGCAGGTTTCAAACAACTTAGTTGTTTTGAATTCGCCAGGTGCTGTGCAATTAATCAACAAAGCTTCCATCACGGGATCTTCACCGACAATTGCAAATAATCGTCCGCCCGGATTGAGGCTTTTCAAAAAGGTTTCGGGTAAAATCGGGGTTGATGCGGTTAACACGATAACATCATATGGTTCATGCTTAGACCAGCCTTGCGCGGCATCGCCTTGCTCGATCGTTACGTTAGTAATTCCATGTGTTCTGAGATTATTTTCTGCCATGGCTTTTAGTTCAGGTACGATTTCAACACTATAAACATGTGCGCCTTTTTCAGCCAAAAGTGCCGTCAGGTAGCCGCTGCCACTTCCAACTTCAAGAATTTTGTCTGTTTTCTGCACGTGGAGTTCCTGTAAAATGCGTGCTTCCATTTTGGGAGCCAGCATGACTTGACCATGACCCAAAGGAGTTTCCATGTCGACAAAAGCCATTGCGCGATTGGCGGGCAGTACAAATTCTTCGCGCCGTATTTTGTACAATAAATCCAGGACACTATCATCCAACACATTCCATGTGCGGATTTGTTGCGCAACCATATTAAATCGAGTTTCTTCAAGATTCATTTCTAGATCCGTATTCTTAATTGAGGTAAGACTTGCAATTATTTCACATTTCCATTAGCTTCACAGCATCAGCTAGGGGTCCGTTTTCAGATTTTCTGATATTCGGTGAGATAGTCCCTTAATACCTGACGCGGATAATGCCGCCGTAGGGAAGCTGGGATTAATCCTCCCGCTCTTTATGGCATCTTAAGGAGCAACTATATTATGAGTATTACAGTTTTAAACCAAAAAAATTTTTCCAATGCGACAGCTCAAGTCGATGAGGCAGCGGTAAAGCCGTTACCCAACTCGCGCAAAATCTATGTACAAGGCTCGCGCGCCGATATCCAGGTTCCCATGCGCGAAATCAAGCAGAGCGACACAACAACCAGCGTTGGTGCAGAAACCAATCCTCCTATCTGGGTCTATGATACTTCAGGCCCTTATACGGATCCTGCGGTAAAGATCGATATCCGTTCTGGATTGCCTGCGTTGCGTGAAAAATGGATCGAGGAACGTAATGATACCGAAATATTATCGGGTCATAATTCCGCCTACAGCCAAGCGCGCTTGAAAGACCCCAAGTTGGCCGATATGCGCTTTAATTTGCAACGTCATCCGCGCCGCAGCAAAACAGGACTGAATGTAACGCAGATGCACTACGCGCGCCGCGGAATCATTACACCTGAGATGGAGTATATTGCCATCCGTGAAAATCAGCGCGTCGAAGCCTTCAATGCGCAACATCATGATTTATTGACCCGCCAGCATCCCGGGCAGGATTTCGGTGCATCGTTACCCAAACTGATCACCCCGGAATTTGTGCGTGCGGAAGTGGCGCGAGGGCGTGCCATCATTCCAGCGAATATTAATCACCCGGAAGCCGAGCCGATGATCATCGGACGTAATTTCCTGGTGAAAATTAATGCCAATATTGGTAATTCCGCATTGGGCTCCAGTATTCAGGAAGAAGTTGAAAAAATGACCTGGGCGATTCGCTGGGGCGGCGATACGGTGATGGATTTATCCACCGGCAAGAATATTCATGAAACGCGCGAATGGATTATTCGTAATAGCCCTGTTCCAATTGGTACCGTGCCTATTTATCAGGCATTGGAAAAAGTCGACGGCAAATCGGAAGAGCTGACTTGGGAAATTTTCCGTGATACGCTGATTGAGCAAGCGGAGCAAGGTGTTGATTATTTTACTATCCATGCGGGCGTTCGTTTGGCGTATGTGCCTATGACGGCAAAGCGTATGACCGGTATCGTTTCTCGTGGCGGTTCCATCATGGCGAAATGGTGTTTGGCGCATCATAAGGAAAGCTTCCTTTATACGCATTTTGAAGAAATTTGCGAGATTATGAAGGCTTATGATGTCAGCTTCTCGCTCGGTGATGGTTTGCGTCCCGGTTCTATTTATGATGCCAATGATGAAGCGCAATTTGCCGAACTGAAAACATTGGGTGAGTTGACGCAGGTTGCCTGGAGGCATGATGTTCAGACCATGATAGAAGGTCCCGGCCATGTGCCAATGCATCTGATCAAAGAGAATATGGAGTTGCAATTGAAATATTGCGATGAAGCGCCTTTTTATACCTTGGGTCCGCTGACAACGGATATCGCGCCTGGTTATGATCACATCACCTCCGCGATTGGTGCGGCGATGATTGGCTGGTACGGCACGGCGATGTTGTGTTATGTAACGCCTAAAGAGCATTTGGGCTTGCCGGACAAGGATGATGTCAAGGACGGTATCATTACTTACAAGATCGCCGCGCATGCAGCGGATCTGGCCAAAGGCCATCCCGGTGCGCAGATTCGGGACAATGCGCTTTCCAAAGCACGTTTCGAATTCCGCTGGGAAGATCAATTTAACCTCAGCTTGGATCCAGACAAAGCGCAACAATTCCATGATGAGACCTTACCGCAGGATGGCGCAAAAGTAGCGCATTTCTGCTCTATGTGCGGACCACACTTTTGCTCCATGAAAATTACCCAGGATGTGCGGGAGTATGCTGCCAATCAGGGTGTTGCTGAAGATGAAGCCTTAAAACTGGGAATGGCGCAAAAATCGGCGGAATTCAAGGAAAAGGGCGCGGAAATTTATAGCAAACTGTAATGCTGATCCGAAATTATCAATTTTATTAAAGCATAGCGACAACGCGTATGGATATTATTTTACTGTTAAAAGCTTTGATCCTGGGCGTTGTTGAAGGATTGACCGAGTTCCTGCCGGTTTCTTCTACCGGTCATTTGATTCTGGTTGGCGATTTACTTGATTTCAACGATGAGCGTGCGATGGTTTTTACCATTGCAATCCAGCTGGGTGCCATATTGGCGGTTTGCTGGGAATATCGTAGCAAAATCACCGAAGTTGTATTGGGTATTGGTTCAAGTAAGGCCGCCAATCGATTTGTGATCAACCTGCTAATCGCATTCATGCCGGCTGCCATTATGGGGCTGTTGTTCATTAAAACCATCAAATACTATTTGTTTCACCCCGTACCGGTCGCACTGGCGTTGATTATCGGCGGTTTCCTGATTTTGTGGGCAGAGCGCAGGGAACATGTGGTTGAAGTAGAGCAAGTTGATGACATGGGTTGGAAGCACGCGTTAAAAGTTGGTTTGGCACAATGTCTGGCGCTGATACCTGGCACCTCCCGCTCGGGCGCTACGATTATTGGTGGTCTGTTTTT
>Ga0073904_10003990_pt1 | contig 11042 bp, 10 predicted proteins | sample KloWWTrecipitate_FD_66668 | JGI IMG/M metagenome (GOLD analysis project Ga0073904, IMG submission 66668) | Active sludge microbial communities from Klosterneuburg, Austria, studying microevolution and ecology of nitrifiers - Klosterneuburg... | ecosystem: Engineered > WWTP > Aerobic digester >... | reverse complement strand
GACGTGCTGGCCGTGGAGCCGATGTTCCATGGAACGATCAATGCGACCTCGGTTTATCCGCGTGTCGTGCTGCAACGCGCTTTGCAACTGAACGCCGCTGCGGTCATCTTCGCCCATTTTGTGGCGCGCCACAAAATGCGAATTTTGTGCCCTGTTTTCTTATGTGCCGTGCTTGGAGGCCAGGAGCGCACCTCCTGGGCCTCTGGTCAGAATCGGGGCACATAACAGCAGCCGCAGCGCAACATGACGTCCCCTTCATTTTCTCGGAGAGGTGATTGTCATGTTGGAACGTCATTTCCGGTCGCTCAAGGCGATCGACCGCATCAAGGCCCAGTGGCTGGGGCCGCAGATTGAGCGCTATGCACAGTTTCTGGACGAGTTGCACACGAGCAACTCCACGGTTCGGCAGCATGTTCGCGCTCTCGGGCACTTCAACGACTTCGTGATTGGCCGAGGTGCCACCTGTCTGGACGATCTACCCGACCATGTGGATGCCTTCGTGGAGCACTGGCAGGCCGGGCACGGACGCTGGTGCAAGAGCGCGCAAGATCGGGCCGCCGTCGTTGCACAAAGCCGTGTCCCAGTGGAACGGATGCTCAGCCTGGCCGTGCCTGGCTACACGCGGCCAAGCAACCGGCCGGCCATGCCGTTCTCCACCAGCGTTCCTGGCTTCTTTCCCTTCCTTCTCAAGGAGAAGGGTCTGCGCCAGACCTCGATACACAACTACACCTTCACGTTGCGTCCATTCGATTCATATTTGGCACAAGCAGGTATTTCCCTGGACAAGCTGACTCCAGCCTGCATCACCGAGTTCATCAATGACCGGGCGAAGACGTTGCACAAGTCCGGCATGCTCAATACGGCGGAGGCCTTGCGTGTCTTCCTTCGCTATCTGCACCGTGAAGGCATCATCGCCAACGATCTGGTTCGCAGTGTGCCGCGCGGCCGTGTCTACCGCCAGGCATCCATTCCGCGCGCCATCGGCTGGGCGGACGTCGAGCGATTGCTGGCCAGCATCGACCGCCGCAGCGACCTGGGTAAACGCGACTATGCCATCCTGACGTTGCTGACCAGCTACGGATTGCGTGCCAGGGAGATCGTAGCCTTGTGTCTGGACGATCTGGATTGGGCCCATGGGCAGATCGGCATTCCCATGCGCAAAGGCGGCCATTCGACCCGTTATCCGCTTTCGGCGGCGGTGGGCGAAGCGATCATCGCCTATTTGCATGTCCGAAGAACCGATATAGACGACCGCCGAATCTTTCTCACGGTCCGCTCGCCCTATACCCCGATGAACCACTGGACGGTTTCATCCATGGTGGCTGGCCATCTGCGCAGCATCGGCATTCAGGTAGCACGCGCCGGTTCCCACACCTTGCGTCACTCCTGCGTTCAGCACTTGGTGGAAGCCGACTTGCCATTCAAGGTCATTGGCGACTACGTTGGCCATCGCCATCCTGCATCCACACTGGTCTATGGCAAGGTGGCGGTGCACAAACTGCGAGAGATGGTCATTGGCCACGGGGAGGACGTGCTATGACCGCCCTCTGGAACGGCTTTCACAGCGCCTTGGCTCCTCACATCGAACAGTACCTGCGCGCCAAGCGCGCCATGGGATGCAAGTTCGCCTGCGAGGATCGTCAATTGCGACTGCTCGACCGATTTCTCGATGACCGCGGTGTCGAATGCATCGAGGCGATCGATGGAGAGTGCTTGCAGGCATTTCTGGATTCCCGCCATCGCACCAACCCTCGCAGCTACAACAACCTGCTCGGAGATGTCCGACGGCTGTTCGAGTGGATGGTCGGTCAGCAGGTTCTGGTGGGCTCCCCGTTGACGGCCAGGGCTCAACCTCAGACAGCTCGCCGGCTTCCCTTCCTGTTTTCAGACGACACCATCCGGCGCTTGCTGATCTCGGCCAGAGCGTTGCCAGACAACTCACGCGCTCAACTGCGGGGTGCCAGCTACGAGATGATCCTTGCACTGCTCGCGGGTCTTGGCCTGCGGGTGGGTGAAGTCGCTCGCCTCCAATGGGGTGACGTGGACCTGGTGCGAGAAGTGCTGGAGATCCGCAACACCAAGTTCGGCAAGGATCGGCTGGTGCCCTTTGGCCCCAAGCTGGCGGCCAGGCTGCGTGGCTACCAAGCCCAACGCGAGCAACGAGGCTACGCCTGCGCGGGCGCCCACTACCTGTTTTCCTGGAACGGCCGCACGCCGATCAGCACGAACAGCATCCGCAACACCTTCCGCGATGACTTGCTGCCTCAGCTCGCCCTGGTGACCCCGCCCGGTGTCTTTGGTCCTCACGTTCATTGCCTGCGGCACTCGTTCGCGGTGCGCACCTTGCTGAACTGGTATCGCCAGGGAATAGCACCGACAGACCGACTCCATCACCTGTCCACGTTCCTGGGACACCTCAACCCCAGTAGCACTGCGGTGTATCTCACCATTACCAGCGAGCTTCTCGATGCCGCCAATCAGCGCTTCGAGTCCTTCGTCCCGATGCTCTCCGGTGGAGGCGAATCATGAAACAGCAGGGTCTTCCGTCGGCCATCCATCGCTACTTCTTGGAGTATCTGCCTCGCCACAAGGGCTTGCAGTCCAGCACGATCCGCAGCTATCGGGACAGCCTGCGCCTGTTCCTGATCTTCGTCGCCGATGCCAACCGGATCGGGGTCAGCGAACTGGCGTTCGAGCACTTGGGCTACGCCGCTGTGCAGGACTTCCTGAACAACATGGAGGTTAAACGGGGCAACGCCATCAGCACCCGCAATCAGCGCCTGACCGCCCTGCACATGTTCTACGAGTATCTCGGCCGGACGACCCCCGAGATGTTGCCAGCCAGCGCCAAGGTTGCTGCCATCCCGATGAAGCGCTGTCCACTGCCAGAGATGAAGTTTCTCGCGCGCGATGAGGTCGAGGCGATGTTTGCCCTCATTCCGGCCCACGATCGTCTTTCGCAGCGGGATCGCGCGCTTCTTATGCTGCTGTACAACACCGGCGCGCGCGTCTCGGAGGTTGCACAGCTGAAGGTGGGGCAACTTGATTTGCAGTCGCCTGCCCGCGTCAGATTGCTGGGCAAAGGATCGAAGTGGCGAACTTGCCCCCTCTGGAGCCAGACCGCCAAGGCCTTGCAGAGCATGCTGGATGAACGGCCCGAGCGTTTGCCACCGGATGCTCCGGTGTTCGTCGGAGTGGCTCAAGAGGGGATGACCCGCTTCGGCATCTACAAGCGCATCCGCCACTACGCCAAGCTCTGGGAAGCTTCCGTCACAGCATCGTCACCCACCCACGTGACTCCTCATGTATTTCGGCACACCACGGCGGTCCATCTTCTCGAATCGGGTGTGGAGGTCAACGTCATTCGAGGCTGGTTGGGGCACGTCAACCTGGAGACGACCAATCGTTATGCCGAGATCACCATCCGCATGAAGGCCGAGGCCCTGAAGCTTTGCGAGCCCGTCGCGGTGGCGCCAACGCGCAAATCCGCGTGGCGCGACGATGCTGCCATGCTGGCCTGGCTGTCGTCCTTGTAGCACCAATCACTGGACGGTCTTGTTGGCCGTCCAGCTTCAAGACAATCACCCATCCGCCAAGACCTCTGGTATGCAACGATTCCGCTTGTCTACCGTTTTGTGCCCATCCGCCCGTCGGAAACCGCTCACGTGCGCCGAGATCAATCCTCGATGGCACATAAGAAAACAGGGCACAAAACGCCCATTTTGTGGCGCGCCACAAAATGGCAAACGATGACCGCCGCTGCATTGAGCCGCAGCGCCTCCTTGACCAGCTCGCGCGGATACACCGATGCGCTGTCGATGGTGCCGCGGAACATCTCGGCGTATTCGATCAGGCGATGCTGTGTATCGAGGAACAGCACCGCGAACACCTCGTGCTCGAAGCCGGCCAGCTTGGCGCACAGGTATTCCTTGACCGCCGCCGGCGAAGTGAACGACGCACCGCGCTGCATCTTGTGCTCGATGGCCTGGCGCGCGGCCTCCAGAATCTGGTCCGCCGTGGCCAGCAGGTAGCGGCCCTGTGCGTCACGCACCATCAGCGAGGTATCGAACGAGGAAAAGGACAGTTGCGACATGATCGTGCTCCGGTTGCTCGGGCGGAATTGCCCGGAACCGTTGCCAGCACGGCGCAGCGCAAGCAGTCAGGGGGGCGTAGCCGGCCGCCAGGACGCAAGCGCGCATGGCGCGCGCTGCCCTTGACGGCGAGAACGCCGTGATACGGTGAAGGGAACAGCAAGACCGCCCACACCCGCCCACAGCACACAGTCGGCTTTCGGGGCAAGCGGAGCGCGCAGGCCCGAGAGGGCCGGAGGCGTCAGGGGTCAAAGCCGAATGGCCGCGATTCGGCACGAAGCGCGGGGCGCAGTTCGCGAACCCGACGGCGTATCGCGCCGGGACGCACGGCCTTGGCTTTCACAGATATTGGGGCGCGGGTCGGCCAGAATGTGCGAAGCGTTTTGTTACTATTCCAAAGGCAAGTCCGGGGCGATTGGGTATCCGGAAGTATCCAAATACATTTGTAGGGACGACATGACGACGCCACAGCCGACCACCTTCGGTCAACAACTTTTCTTCAGTCCGGAAGCCGGCACTTGGAAGGCGCTCAGGCCGGACGTGACTGGCGGGGCCGACGATGTGAAGAGGCAGCAGGTGCTATCGGAAGCTGCTGCCGCGCGCGAAGAACTGAAAGCAGTATTGCTGTCCTCGCTTCAGATGCAGCATGTGGTCGCCCTCGCAGGCAGTGGAACATCTCTGGGGGAGATCAACGGCCCTTCGATGTGGACGCTGTGGGATCACTGCGTGAACTCGAATCCTGATACTGGAAAGGATGAGCGAAAGCCGACCGAGCAGGCTAAAGCCGTCATTGCTGAGATCGGCTATGAGACTGCCGTCGAACACGAGAACATCGAGGCCTTGCTTTCGCGGTGCGATGCATACCTTCAGATCAAGAAAAGCGAGCAGGTCGAGAAATTCGTGTCCGCCTCAAAAGCCGTGATTCTGAAGAAGTGCTCCGCTTTTCTCGATGGCGCGGACGATTCCAAACTGGCCAGCCATCGCACGTTCTTGCACCGACTGTCTCGTCGCCGCGTCCGCGACTCGCGGATGAAGCTGTTCACGACGAACTACGATTTGTGCTTTGAACACGCTGCTGGCAAGCAGGGGCTGGTCTTGCTCGACGGCTTCTCGTTCACGCAACCTAGGCAGTTTGATCCGCGGTTCTTCCTGTACGACATCGTCCGCCGACCTTCAACAGGCGATGAAGTCGGCAACCCGCTGGAGGGCGTGTTTCACCTCTACAAATTGCATGGCTCGGTCAACTGGGATCAATCCAGTTCGGGCGATATCGAGATCAAGACAGATCCGACGCCAGCAACGGCCTGTCTCATCTATCCCGCCAAAGGCAAATACCAGCAGTCCTACGTACAACCGCACCTGGAGCTAATTTCCCAGTACCTGGCGGCGCTGCGTGAACCGAATACCTGCCTCATCGTTTCGGGCTTCGGCTTCAATGACGATCACTTGTCTGAACCCATTGTCGCGGCGGTTCGCACCAACCCGCATTTGCGGTTGATCATCGTCAATCCATCGGCGGACGACCTGGCCTCCCGGCCCAAGGAAAACAACCGATACTGGGATGCGCTCTACGGCCTCGCCAAGCAGGGCGAGGACGTGTGGCTGATCAATGCCACGTTCAGCGAGTTCGCCGAGATGATCCCGGATCTCAAGTCGCTGACGCCCGCGCAGCGGCTTACGCGCGACATCAAGTCGCTGGTCAAACCGACATGAGTACCGCGTTCGACGTTGCCGACGCCTTTCCGCGCGGCTTGCTCCGGCCAGAGTTGTATGTCGGCCAACTGTGCGCCGTCTCCGCCCAGGCGGTGAAGTTCAATCTCAACGAGGCGGGCTCGCCCAGCGGCTCCCACTTTCTCGGCGGCCGGTACGGAAAAGGTGAGGTGGGAGAGTTCGTCCTGATCGAAGGACAGATCAACTTGCTGCTTGGGCGGGTCGTCGAGATCCACTTACCGGACGCCGACCGGCGCCTGATCGACACCTCGCACGGCAGGGTGCCGGACCTGGATGGCATCGGGACGATCCAACTGCTGGGCTCCATTGCAATGGACTCGCTTCGGATCTCGGCGGGCGTTGACTCGTACCCTCGCTTGGGTGATCGCGTCTACGCGGCGCCGCACAGCTTCATCGCCAACCTGCCGAAGTTCATGGAGGCCGCGGAGGCTGAGGCTAGCCACGTCCTTCTCAAGCTGGGGTCGATCGATGTCGCGCCTGAAAGCTATGTGTCGGTGAAGCCAGAGAAGTTGTTCGGCCGGCATTGCGCGATTCTTGGTGCCACCGGCGGTGGCAAGAGTTGGACGACCGCTCGGATCATCGAAGAATGCCTGCGCTACAAGACCAAGATCATCTTGCTTGACGCGACGGGGGAGTATCGCGGGTTCGATGGAGAGCACGTCGCCAACTTTCATCTGGGCGCGCCGGTCAACACTGCGAAATCTTCCGCCCCTTGCACCTTGCCGCAAACGTCTTTCATTGAATCGGACTTCATCGCGCTGTTTGAGCCTGCCGGCAAGGTTCAGGGACCAAAACTGCGCGCGGCGATTCGCAGCCTTCGACTCGCCGCTCTCGCTCCCCACGTTGCGACGGGCGGGATCATCAAGAAGATTGATCAGTCCAAAGTCCCGATCATGACCGAGGAAGCCAAGGCGGGCATCGCGGAGAAGCTTGATGATCCGCAGCAAGCTTTCGACGTGTGGAAGCTCGTCTCTCAGATCGAACAGGAGTGCGTTTACCCAGATGGCTTCGGGTCAGCCAGGGGGCAGAAGGACTTCACCAAATGGGGTGGCGACTCGGGCGAGGTCTCGTTCTGCCTGTCCTTGATGTCGCGCATCAACGGCATTCTCAGTTCATCGTCCTTCGAGTGCGTCTTCAAGTCGAAGGCTCCCGCGTTGACCGAGAAAATCTCGTCCTTCGTCTCAAACGAGGATCGGTTGCTCCGGATATGCCTCAGCGGCGTTGCCTTCGAGTTCAAGGCCCGCGAGATCGTCGCGAATGTAATCGGACGGCATCTACTCAACATGGCGCGCAATGGCGCGTTCAAGAGCCGTCCTGTGGTCGTTATCGTCGATGAAGCGCACAACTTTCTCGGGCGACAGATCGGAGCCGATGATGCAGTCGCTCGCCTAGACGCATTTGAGCTGATCGCCAAAGAGGGCCGGAAGTACGGACTCAACATTTGTCTGTCGACTCAGCGCCCACGCGACATAACGGAGGGTGTTCTGAGCCAGATGGGAACACTCGTTGTGCATCGGCTCACGAATGATCGGGATCGCGAGGTTGTCGAACGCGCCTGCGGCGAAGTCGACCGATCGGCATCGTCGTTTCTGCCCAATCTGAAGCCCGGCGAGGCTGCGATCATCGGCGCCGATTTCCCCATCCCGTTGACCATTCAAGTCTTCCCGCCGAGCGCGAAGCCTCTTTCTGACGGTCCCAACTACCAGACCAACTGGAAGGTATAGGGTTCTTTTCGAAACACTAATGACCGCAGCGGTCAGTAGATACGAATAGGCATCAGATAATGGCCTGCAAGCCCTTGTCGGCGATGACGTTGAGCAGTTTGAGTGCTGGCCCCGTGGGATGGGTGTCGCCTTGCTCCCACTTGCGTACGGTCGAGGCCGATGTGTGCAAATGAAGAGCGAACACCGGCTGGCTGAACTTCAAGGCTTCGCGCAGGCGTTTGATGTCGGCAGCGTTGAACTCCCGCACCGGCGGCGGGCAGATCGCGTCGAACTCGCGCATCGTCACCTTGCTGATCGCTCCCGCTTCGTGGAGCGCAGCCAGGTCGCCACGCAGGGATTCAATGATCTTGCTCACAATGCACCTCCAATAACACGCCCGACTGCAACGCCTTCGACAAGGCTTCGGCGGACAGTTCCAGGAACACCTTGCCGGCGAACTGCAGCGCCTTCTTTTCGTCCTGTGTGATGTTCGCCTTGTCGCTCTTGGGGAACCCATACAGGAACACGTAGCGGCTACCGAACCGGGCCGACAGCAGCGTGCGATAGCCGCCACTCTTGCCACCGCCGGGGCGGGCCACCCGCTTCTTGTAGAGGAAGCCGCCCAAGTCCGCGTCAATCAGACCGCTTTCCATCTCCTGAACCGCCTTGCACAAGGTGGCATCAGGCAGCTTTTCGCCCGCCTGCCACCGCGCAAAGTCCCTCCGCTTGAGGACGATAGTCATCTTGACCCCCAAACTATACCCGAAACGGGTACACTTTTCCAGGCCCCAGCGCGATGTACGGGCGGGGAGGGCCGCCGAACCACTTGACTTGACGGCGACACGGCAATCAGGGCCGGTATGGCGAGTTTCTGCTCACTGATCATGTGGTTGCCTCTTTCGGTTCTTGGCGCGTGCTGACGACCGACTTGCGCCGGCTCGCCACCAACTCAGCTGCCTTACGCACCGGGTCGTCCTCGGTGTGGACGTAGCGCATGAACATCGCCACGGTCTTGTGCGCGGTCAGCGCCATGCCGACCTTGACGGGGATACCGGAATTGGCAATGTCGGTCGCCGAGCGGTGGCGGATACCGTGGGTGCCGACCTTCGGCACACCGGCGCGATCAAGGATGCGCCGCCATGCCTGATAGTAAGAATGGGGGCCAAGTGGCTTGTCATGGTCGAGGATAGCCGGGCAGACGTAGGGCGACTGGCCATAGCGAGGCGCGTTCGTCAGTAGCTGGCGGACTTCCTCGCTCAACGGCTTGGACATATCGCCCGTCTTGCTGTCCGGCCAGACAACCCGGCCATTGGGCAAGTCAAGCCAATCCCATTGCAACAGCAGGATCTCCGACATGCGGGCCGCGAACTCGAATTGCAGCCGGACGGCCAGCAGATAGATCGGATGTTCCAGCCCCTCGGCCTCGGCCTTGTCCAAGTAGGCGAACAGGCTGACCATCTGTTCGTCGGTGATGAGCCGGGTCGAGCCTTTTTCCGGGTACTTGGGCACGTGGCGGCAGGGATTGGAGCCATCGGACCGATAGCCCCACAGTTCGGCCAGGTTGAACATCTTTCGGACGAGCGACAGCACGCGGTTGGCCTGGGTGGGCGATTTCTCCATGCGCTTCATCAGCGCGGTGATGTCGTGGCGCGTGACCTCGTGAACCTTCTTGCTACCGAAGGCCGGGATGACGAAGCTGTCGATCTGGTATTGGTAGCCGGCCTGCGTGCTGGGCTTGTTGTGCGGCTTGGAGTGGTCGTCCATGAACCGGCCGCACAGTTCCTTGACCGTCGGCGCCTTGCGGGCTTCGGCCTTGTTGTGGCCAGGGTCGCCGCCACGTCGGACTTCGGCCAGCCAGTCTTGCGCCAGCGACCGGGCTTGTTCGACCGTCAGCTCGCCGAATTGACCGAGTGCCGGCTTGCGCCGCACGCCGGAGTTCGTGCGGTACTGAACCATAAATACCTTGCGGCCCGTTGGTGTAACCTTGCATAAGAAGCCTGGAACGAGCGTGTCACGGAGTTCCACGTCGCAGGTCTGCGCTTGCGCCGTGTCAACGACGGACTTGGTGAGTTTGATCTTTGCCATGAGGTGCTCCTGAAAGCCCCCGATTCCAGGGGCCGGCTAGGAGCCAGGCGAAAGGGAACCGGGGCGGTTTGCATCGCGCACCGGGATATGATCGAAGGCATTGGCCCTAGGGGAAACCTGCTACAGCAAGCCTCATCCAAGCCCAGCGTTAACCCGGCGCGGATGCCATGCTCTGGCTTAAAATCCGCCGCTTTCCTGCAAAGGGGCGTGCCGGTTCGACCCCGGCTCGGGGCACCACGAAGAGTTCGATATGTCACATTACAACGCTCCTTTTGAGATCCATGTTCATGGTCAGGTGCAACTGCGCGCCGATGTGGGCTTCAGTCAGCTTCAGGAAGCGCTCAAGCCCTTGTGGAAGTACGCGGGTGCACGATCGCTTGCCGATGGTGCGGCCAGCGCCTATGAAGAAGAGCCTGGAATCCAGTTTGACGTCAAGGAGCATGTACTGCAGATGTGCTGGACGGTTCGAGGCGATGAGGATTTCCGTCAGTCGCTTGATGAAATGTGCATGGGGATCAACGAGTTGGCGGAGCAGGGTGCTGCCATTGAAGTCACCTTTTATGACACCGAGTTTGATGAAGAAGATGCACCTGAGGACGAGGACGCGCGCGACGATTTTGTGATGCTTTTCGTCGGCCCCACGCCCGCGGCCATCATGCAGGTTCAGCGTGACCTGCTGGTGCAGGACGTGATCAACCTCATGGAGCGCCACTTTGATGCTTCCGAACTTGGTGGCGTGGTGTCAGAGGTCGACAAGCTGTTTGCACAACGCTTTGATGCCTTGGTGAGTTCACTGGAAATCGGCAAGCCACCGCGTGGTCTTGGCGGGCAGGGTGGCAGTGGCCATGGTGGCGGTCGTCGTCCACGTCATTTGCATTGAATTGTTTGTTGGTGTGACGGCAGTGCAACGCTGCCGCTTGGATGGCGTGGTGGCGGCGTTTTTGAATCAGCGTCCACAATAGCGCCATGGCTGCAATCCACTCCACCGAACTGCTGGCACAGGTGGCTGCCCTGCCGCCGCTGCCGGGCGTGTACCGCTATTTCGATGTGCAGGATGTCCTGCTATACGTCGGCAAAGCACGTAACCTGAAAAAACGCGTCGGTAGCTACTTCGCCAGGCAGCATGGCGGTACGCGCATAGGCCATATGGTCGGAAAAATTGCGCGTCTGGAGACGACCGTGGTGCGTTCCGAAGCCGAGGCGCTGCTGCTTGAAAACAACCTCATCAAGTCGCTCAACCCCAAGTACAACATTCTCTTTCGCGACGACAAGAGCTATCCCTATCTGAAGATAACAGGCGTTTCGGCCAAGGATGGTACGGGTAGCGTGGCAGGCCAGTGCTATCCGCGCGTAGCTTACTACCGCGGCGCCGTGGACAAGTGCCATCGCTACTTTGGCCCTTATCCAGGCGCCTGGGCGGTCAAGGAAACGA
>Ga0073904_10003985_pt1 | contig 11047 bp, 14 predicted proteins | sample KloWWTrecipitate_FD_66668 | JGI IMG/M metagenome (GOLD analysis project Ga0073904, IMG submission 66668) | Active sludge microbial communities from Klosterneuburg, Austria, studying microevolution and ecology of nitrifiers - Klosterneuburg... | ecosystem: Engineered > WWTP > Aerobic digester >... | reverse complement strand
CCATTCACCATTAAGCAAGATGATCCGGCGGTGTATAGAGATCTATCTAATGGTTTTACTCGCGGCGTTTTTCAATTGGAAGCCGCACCATATACTAATCTTGTCATGCGTATGGGCGTAGAAACATTTGAACATTTAGTTGCGAGTAACGCGCTCGTACGCCCTGGTGCTATGAATACGATTGGCAAAGACTACATTGATCGTAAACAAGGGAAAGCACAAGTTCCTCAGGTTCACGAGATTTATGACCGTATCACGCGTGATACATTTGGGAGCGTCCTGTATCAAGAGCAGGTAATGCTGCTATGCAATGAATTGGCCGGTATGTCATGGAGTGATGCTGATAGCCTGCGTAAGATCATTGGTAAGAAGAAGGACGTACACGAATTTGATCAGTACAAAGCAAAGTTTATCGAGGGTGCAAGCAAAAACATTGACGCTGCATTGGCTGAAAAACTATGGCATGATTTTGAAGCACACAGCGCCTACTCCTTCAATGCCTCACACTCTGTTGCTTATTCGATGTTGTCATACCTGACGGCTTGGATCAAGCACTATTACCCGCTAGAATTCATGTTGGCGGTACTCAAGAATGAAAAAGACAAGGAGACACGTACTGATTATCTAATCGAAGCAGAACGCTTAGGAATCAAGGTACTGATGCCACACGTCAATTCATCAAGTGTTGGATTTACAATTGATGGTGATGCTATTCGGTTCGGATTGTCGGATGTCAAATACTTGTCCGAGAAGTTGGCACCACGAGTGTTAAATCTTGGACCATTTGAATCTTATGCTGATCTGAGAAGTAAGACGCTGAAAAAGGGAACGGGAATTAACTCTCGGGCAATTGAATCATTGAACTTGATCGGTGCCGCCGAATTTCCAGACAACCCCTTGACGGGATTCGAGAAAGATCATTACTATGAGTACTTGAATATTCCACAGTTTTCGTTACTCGGCACAGATGATACAACTACAATGGTTCTCAAGAATTTACAGAATGTTGATGAGTTTGACGAGAAAGAGAACTTCATCTTCTACGCAATGGTCAAGTCTATCAAGCGTGGTAAGGGTTGGTCGCGTGTAGAAATTGTGGACAAGACCGGATCTGTTGGGGTATTCCACACAGAACATACACAAATTATGGCCGGTAAAATGTACTTGCTGCTCGTGGGTAACAATAGAATCTTTAGATATATTGACCTAGAGGACGTAAAAGAACTTGACAATGACCCGTTTATACGGTATTGTAGAAGTGATGAACTAAAAATTCCCCACGATAAAAAAGTTGTCGTTGCGTTCAGCACAAGGATGACACGCGCTAACAAACATATGGGGACCGTGATCCTATCGGACAAGGAAAAGAAATTGTATACCGCGTCGGTGTGGCCCAAGAATTATGGGCGGGCACTAGGAAAACTACAACCAGGAATGGTAGTAGACGTATCGTTACGACAGATGGACGATGGAACACTATTCGTTCAGAAAATAAACTAAGGAGATATAATGGGAATGATTGATGACAAAGCAGCGGTAGCACACGCTATCAGCAGAAACAATGGGTTTTGGGACAAGGAAGTTGACGTAGACTTTTTGCTCTCAAAGTTAGCACTATTGCACAGTGAGGTATCGGAGACTCTCGAAGCCATTCGTAAGGAGAAGGGCGAGGACGCAATCCTTGAAGAACTGAGTGACATCTTTATTCGCTTGGTAGACTTCTATCAGGGTGCGAAACAGGCTGGTTGGCTAAGTGCCACCGCCAGTTTTGATCAAGCAATTGATGATAAGATTCGTATTAATGCTACCCGCCCGCGCAAGCACGGAAACCTTGCATGACAGACGTTGCGGAAATCATTGCGCACTTGAGTCCAAAGACTCAGGCGCGTGTGCAACAAGCATCGGAAGTAAAGTTAGTCAAGCAGGAAGTGCCAAGCGTGGGCCTGAATTTGGGCCTGAATGGTGGACTCGGATACGGACGCCAGACATTAATCTGGGGCAACAAGTCGGCGGGTAAGACATCGTTCTGTCTACAACTGATTGCCAAAGCACAAGAGGACGGTAAAGTATGCGCGTTCGTCGATGCTGAGAATTCTCATGATCCTTCGTGGTCTGAGCGTCTCGGTGTTAACAACGAGCAGTTGATCTACACGTCGGTGAAAACGATTGCCGATATGACTGACGTGTGTGTTGACCTGATGAAGAATGGAGTAGATTTAATTGTTGTTGATTCAATTAGTGCATTACTACCTGGATCATATTTTAGTAAGGATGACGAACTCAAAGACCTTGACAAGACGAATCAGATCGGTGCCCATGCCAAGGATCTAGCGAGTGCTATGAAGATGTTGGGTTACACTAACGAGAACACCGCCATTGTTTTGATTTCACAGGTACGGAACCAAATTAATTCATACGGAGCACAGCAAGCGCCCGAGGGTGGCTTTGCCGTAAAGTTCTTCAGTTCTACGGTAATCAAACTGTGGTCGTCGGCTCGTGAAGATGTTCAGATTGTGGAGGAGCGTCCTGTTGGTGATCGTTTGTTGAAAATGCCAGTGGCACGAGAAGTACAATGGCTGGTAGAATTCAATAAGTTAGGTAAGCCTAATCAGGTAGGTAAGTATACATTCTACTACGACGGTGCAACGATTGGTGTTGATAAGTATGGAGAGATTGTAAACCTAGCGGAAAAGTATGGAATCGTTCGTAAGGCCGCCTCGTGGTACTATGTATACGATGAGAAATTACAGGGTGAACGTAAAGCCGCTCAGTATTTGCGTGACAATCCAGAAGTATTCGACAAGGTACTAGGAGAATTGAATGACAGACTTTAAAGATTTCTTTAAGAAAACAGAAAAGGAAGACACATCGTTCACTTCTGTTAATACCGTTGGTGGATCGTTCATGTGTCAAGAGTGTACCGAAATTGTTGATCGTGCGTACGTGCGACACGCGGAAGGTAAATTGGTGTGGCTGTGTTCGGAAGGACACAAGTCATCAATCAACTGGTCATGACAGAACTAGAAGAACTCAAACGTGACGGTGCGATTCCTCAGAAGAATTCTGGGCGCGGGTCATTCCAAAAGGGTGACGGTATTCTCGGATCATTCTTGGTAGACGTAAAAGAATTCAGTAAGTCATTCAGTTTGAGTCGGGCGGTATGGTCCAAGATTTGTACCGATGCCTACACAGCAAACAATAAGATACCCACCCTCAAGGTTGTTCTTGGAACAGGCAACAGCAAGGTACGGTTATGGGTAGTAGAAGATTACACGTTCCACTTAATGAGAGAGGCATTTGAGGAAAAGTATGGGTGATTCAACGCTAGAACTAATCAACACGATTGATGAACTAACCGCAATTCATGAGTTTTTAAAGGACGATGGAGTGGACAACGCCCTGTCTCGTGTGGTAAAATTAACTATGGCACCGGACGTGCCGCATCTTAGAGCCATTCCTCTCATTGTAGAGTTGCAGGCATTGAGTGCTACGTTCGCGCTACGAGCAACATACTATGCTACTCTTGCAAAGGGGGCGGCGGGAACGGATAACAATATGAAGAAGAACTTGTATTACACGCTAGCGGATAGCATGGACAAACTCGTTAGTTCGTTGAAGTACATGGCGCGTCCAGTATGACCAGTAAAATTCTGCAAAAGACAATTGCGAACAAGCACAATGGTTTCGACGTTGTAGAACTACAGAAGCGTCTGAACGAAACACGTAAGAAGGATTGGCGCGACTCTGGTGTGCGTACCAAGACCTCATTTAGCCCGTCCCAAGTTTCTAATTATTATGGCGCTTGCTCAAGATACTGGATTTATTGTTTTCGTGGTGCATATTTTGAGGAGAAGTTCCGTAGCCAATCGGCGGCGGCAATGAATAACGGTACCGACAGTCATCATCGTATTCAAAAGACATACACACACGCTGATCTTGATGCCATCATTGAACAGGAAGTATTAAATGCTGACCCACCAATTCGTGGATTCGCTGACGTTATTATCACTATTGATAATGAGAAAGCGGTCGGTGACATTAAGACGATCAACGCTAATGGATACTCATACGTAGAGAATTCAATGAAGCCTAAGCCCGCACACTTGACACAGGTATTGATGTATATGCGGGTACTAGGATTAAAGCACGGGTTTATGCACTACGAGAACAAGGACACGCACGACGAGTTGTTTATTCCCATTCTGTTGACACCGCGTTTGGAAGAGTACCTCGACTATCTGTGGGAATGGTTGCGTACAGTTAAGGCTGCCGAAGAATTACCTAAGCGTTGCTTTACACAAGCATCACCAAATTGTAAGTACTGTCCACTTTCCAAAGCCTGCTGGAAAGACGAAGAAGGTACTTTGGATATTCCAAAGTTGAAGGCGGTTACCCCGTAGTGGAAATCTGCGCGAACGTTAAGTGTGGCAAGCAATTTACCAAGGTTACGTTTAACAACATTTACTGTTCGCCAGAGTGTTGTCAGGTGGCAACCAATGCGAAAATTATGGAAAGGTACTATGCCAACAAGAAAAAGCGGGACGGCTCTGAAAGATTCTGTGAGTCGTGTGCTAGCCTTTTGTCACGATACAATTTTAGTGACCATTGCTCTGCTTGCACAGCCAAACAGAAAACCGCCGCCATGAACAATGTCAAGCGAATTCTAGGGTGAGTGTGTTGAGCCGATTAATGGCTGGCAAGAAACACATCCTCGGGATTGATGCGAGCACGCACACGTTGGCATGGTGCTACATGGTCGATGGTGTACCGCGCGAATGGGGCGAACTGGACTACTCTCCGAGCACCAATCAATTCGTTCGGTTAGGGTCGGTACAGCAGCGTGCCGGAATTGTTGTGGACCGATACCCTGATTTGGATTTGGTTGTCATCGAAGCACCCGTTAAGATTCGTAACATACGAGTAGCCATAAGTCTAGCCTATTCGTATGGAATTGTTGCGAGTAAGTTTGCGGCCAATGGTATTGAAGTCAAGGATGTGTCGCCTATTACGTGGCAGCGTTGGATTGGTAACCCGCCATTTTCGGCGGTGGAGAAGAAAAACCTTAGAAATGACTATCCAAGCCACACCAAGTCATGGTATTATAATGAGACAAGGAAGCAACGCAAGCAGCGCACTATTGATTGGGTCAAGAAAACATACGGTATTACTGCACAGAACGACAACGTTGCTGATGCAGTATCAATCTGCGCATGGGCCTCGAAAGGATAATATGTCTGAACTGGATCTTGAACAATTAATTGCCACGGCACCAATGGGCAAGGAAATTTGGAATGAATGTGTCGATCTAGCGGAATTATTGTTGCGAAAGAATATTTCTTATGGAAATTCTGCTCTCGAACCCTCTAGGATATTTAGTAGGGCTAGTGCTAATGAACAACTTTTAGTTCGCCTAGACGATAAGTTGTCACGGATTCAGCGAGGGAGCGAATTCCCAGGAGAAAATGACGTGCTAGATCTTCTCGGATATTTGATTTTGCTGCGAATATCCACTAGATTGACAGATGTGGTAAGATAGGTAGAACCATGCCAACTTATACGTACGTATGTAGTTTCTGTGAACACAAGTTCACGCGGATATCAGCGATTGACAATCGTGATTCACAGTTGTGCCGCAAGTGCAACAGCAAACTAATCAGGCGTCCAGAAGTAGGTTTGGTCTGGGCACCAACTTCAGGAAGAGGTTTAGCATAATGGCCGCATTGACACGACGCAAGAAGAATAATATGGAAGGTATTCCGCTCTATTGCAATGAGGACATTTACGTGTACTTTGAATTGCCATTCAACAAGGATACCATTGTTCCTGGGACGGTATTGAAGATCAAGAATACGCGCGGGACATTTCGATACCTGCGCCACGCACACAATGCCAAATTGGATACAACCTGGATTGACACTTTAAGTATGAAAACGTTTGCGTTCCACTCGTTCCGTATTGACAAGATCAAGTGTGTTGTCAAGCCGAAGCGATCCTACAAGAAGCGGGTAAAGAATGGTCAATGAAGTTGCGGTAATTGATTACTACGATACGATTAACTCTGTCGTAACATTAATGTTACAGGGGTATAATCCCACCCAGATTTCTAAAGAATTGAAAATGAAACGCTCCGACGTGCTTAACAGCATTGACGAGTGGAAGAAGATGGGTCGGCAATCCAATCAAGTACAGGAACGTGCCAAGGATGCTATCACTGGTGCCGACCAACACTATTCAATGATTATCTTCAAACTGTGGGAAACTGTCGAGCAGGCAGAAGCAGAGAATGATTTGCGTCTAAAAAAGGATACCCTAAAGTCTGTCGCTGACGTTGAAGATAAACGAATTGGGATGTTGTCAAGGGCGGGTCTGCTAGACAATCAGGAGATGGCACACCAAGTAGCAGAAACAGAACGTAAGCAGAAGATCCTTACCGACATTCTACGTGAGATTGCCAACGAACATCCAGAGGTACGGATAAAGATCTTGCAGAAACTTTCTAAAGTCACCGGCCAAGCGGAGGGCGTAGTCCTTGAGCAATGATTTTTTCGATGACATTTATGCTGCGCTAGAGGATAACACCTTTGAAGAGAAGCCGGTAGACGTAAAGACATTCGTCGAGGGTGAAGACTTTTTAGCACAGCCACCGCTGTCCGATATTCAATACGGTATCGTTGAGTATATGTCACAGATCTATCGTGAAGAGGATCTGATTAAATTGATGGGCGAAGAAGCCGGTCGAGAACACTACAAACATTACACCAAGAACGAATTAATTCTAGCGTTAGGTAAGGGAAGCCACATTGCTACTGATGAAGTTTACAACCCAGAAACAGGTCAGTGGAATACAATTGCTTCATTGATGGAAAATACGTCTGCAAAAGTCCAGGGGTATGATCAAAAGTCAGTAGTTCAAGATAGTACAGAAGCATGGTGTGAAGGATACTCAGAAGTTTACAGAGTAGACCTAGAGAAAGGTGTTTCAGTAACAGTTTCGCCAGATCACTCATTTTACGATAAGTCGTTAAATCGTGTTAAATTAAAAAAATGCGCCATCGGAGATAGAGTTGCTTTGGCAGCAAAGACATATTGTTCTTCTCCACAAGAAATTGACGACAACGAAGTTCTTTTGTTGGGGTGGTGGCTCGGTGATGGAATGATGCCAATAGATGAGCCAAGGCGCAGAATAATTAACATGGACTTTTCAAATAATGATAAAGAAGCACAGGAAAAATACTTAAGTATTCTGCGTAGTCATGGAGATAACCCAAATGTAATCGTCAATCCTAATGGTAAGGCAATGACTGCTGTTCGCAGTGGTATAAGGCAAAGTCCTTGGGCACTATCAGTTTCTAAAAAGTACGGACTGTGGGGTACTCGTGCTAATGATAAAGTAATTCCAGACGTAGTGTGGGGATTGTCTGATAGGCAAATTGCGCTGTTCTTTAGCGCGCTGTGGGGAACAGATGGAACCGTGTACTATAAAAAAAATGGTAAGAAAAAGAGTCGTTGGGTATTAGAGTACACGACTATTAGTGAAAATCTTGCTATTGGTATTCAGCGACTGTTAACTAGATTAGGTGTTATTGCAAGTTTACGATCTAGAATACCAACATACACATATGATGGAGAGAAATTAAATGGTCAACGAGCATACTATTTAACTATTTCAGACGCCGAAGGTTTTCGTAGGTTTGGATCACAAGTAAAGTTGTTTGACAAACAACATTTGTTGGATCAAGGAATTGAACAGTACAAGGATGTTAAATCTCAATCGCACTATTCCGGTGATTTATTCTTTGCTAAAATTAAGAGTGTTACTAAGGAGGTGATGCCACAACCCGTATTTACCATGACTGCTGTAGACACGCACAATTTCGTTGCAAATCTTGTTCTCAATGGTAATTCGGGTAAGTAGTAAGGACTTCACTAGTACGGTGGCGGTAGCATACATTGTATACAAACTGTTGTGTTTAACTGACCCCGCCAAATATTATGGTAAGCCCTCGGGTGACGCTATCGACATTATGAACGTAGCCATCAACGCTAATCAGGCACGTAACGTATTCTTCAAGGGATTCAAATCAAAGATTGAAAAGTCGCCGTGGTTCCAGGGCCGGTTTAGTGCAAAGACGGAATACATTGAATTCAATAAATCTATCACCGTATACTCTGGACACTCTGAACGAGAATCACACGAGGGTCTAAACCTTTTTACCGCCATCCTTGACGAAATTTCTGGTTTCGCTATTGAATCAAGTACGGGACACGCACTGTCCAAGACTGGTGACGCAATTTACAAGGCGTTCCGTGGCACAGTGGACTCACGATTCCCAGACTTGGGAAAGGTTGTGCTGCTGTCGTTCCCACGATTCAAGGAAGATTACATCAGTCAACGCTACAATGGGTGCATTGCCGACAAGGATGTCATTCTGCGCAACCACACTTTTAAGATCAATGATGATTTACCCGATGGTCTGTCCGAGAATGAATTCACGATCACTTGGGAAGAAGATCACATTGCCATGTACGCATTGCCGAAAGTGTTTGCACTCAAACGACCAACGTGGGAAGTCAATCCCACGAGAAAGATTGAAGACTTTCGTAATGCTTTCTATTCAGATCCAGACGATGCGTTGCAGCGATTTGCGTGTATGCCACCAGAAGCCGAAGGTGGGTACTTCAAGGACCACGCAAAAATTGATGCCACCTTCTGCCTACCACCCCCAATTGAAGAGGGCTTAGCGTTCCAAGAATGGTTCATGCCCAAGGACGAGACGCGCTACTTCATGCACGTTGACTTGGCACAGAAGAATGACCGTTGCGCGGTAGCAATGGCACACGTTGATTCGTGGATTCATACGGCGTACGTTATGGGCAACCACTACTATGATCCAGTAATAGTTGTGGACTTCGTGTATTGGTGGACTCCATCAAAAGCACAGTCGGTGAACTTCGATGACGTACGAGATTTTATTGTGGGCGTGAAGCGATCAGGGTTTGATGTTCGGGCGGTGACGTTCGACCGTTGGCAGTCCCACACTATGATGATGGAACTCAACGCGCTAGGGATTAACGCAGAGAAATTGTCGGTAGCCAAGAAACATTATGATGACTTCAAGATGGCTCTGATGCAAGATCATGTTCGTGGACCAGACACAGAGATTCTGCGTAAGGAACTCAAGCAGTTGCGGATCATTAAGGATAAGGTAGATCACCCACGACAGGGTGGCAAAGATTTAGCCGATGCTGTGTGTGGGGCGGTGTTTAATGCTATTAGTCGTACCCCTCGTGATGATTCTTCCGAAGTAGTAGTAATGTCATTGGCTGATAAGCAACGTACTCCACAGACAAAAGACAATCAAGACGGTGTGATTAAGCCACCGCCCGCAAAAATGCCGGAAGAACTGAAAGAATATCTCGGCGGTTTGACTCTAATCTAGACTGTGGTACCATTATAGTATGATTAAGTATGAGGCGGTACAGTAATGAGTCAGCGATTTGATATCAATTTAACCAAGAATGAAACCTATCAGGCCACATTTGAGTACACTGACTCTCTCGGACAGAACATTCCAATCTCAAGCGTGTCCGGTGATACAAAAATGTCGGTGCGTAACGTTAATGACAATGCTAGTACACCAGTAGTAACAATCAATACCTCTACCGATGATATTTCTACGCTGACAACCACACCAAAGTTCTTCTTTCCTCCAGACGATAGCCATAAGTTTATGCTGTACTTGCCACAACAGTTTCTTATTGACGCTAGCACCGGATTCGCTCAACCCAACGTTGGGACCACATTATATTACGACATCGTTATTAAACGATTGGCGTCCACCAATACTATTACTAAAACAATTACCGGAACATCGGGTCAGCCAACAATCACCGTTAGTCCAAACAACATTGGTTTGTATAAGTACATGTCCGTAACTGGTACCGGGGTGGGCGCGGCTTCAAAGATTTCAGTAGTCAATGGCACTACACTAACAGTGACAGTGAACAATGCTAGTACCGTGTCTGGTACTGGAACGTTCGTGCAAACAATTTCGCCCGCAATTATTGATACCATTGTGTCGGGAAGAATTAATCTGAGTTCTGGTGTAACAGTATAATGGCGACGGTAGTAGTCAAAGTAGCACAGCAAGGAATCGTCATGGTTCCTGATAACAGTATTAGTACCGCCAAAATTCAAGACGGTTCGGTGACGCTAGCAAAATTGGCGGCGGATTCAGTTGACTCTTCAAAGATTGTTAACGATTCAATTGTTAACGCTGATGTTAAAACAGATGCAGCTATCGACATTTCCAAGATCAGCGGCGGAGTTACATCGGCCACTGTCGGCAACCTGCTCACCGCAAACCAGGCCAGTGTCGAAACGGGCGTTGCGGGAGACAACAACAGCATTGACGGACATTACCCGATGTTTGCCAGTTGCACGGTTGCGCATTCCACTAGCCAATATTTGGTGGGGACTGGCTCGCTGGAAGTTACCGCTGCTGCTACTGACTTTTATGTAGGACACGGCTACCCTGCAACCGCCGCAGTTACACCGGGGCAGACGATCACCGGCATGTTTTCGGTCAAGTCAACCGGCGTTGTGGCTAACTTTTCGGTTGGGTTCCGTTGGCTCACTGCTGGTGGCGCGACCATTACTGACGTGGGCAGTCAGGCAATTCCTTCTACAAGTTCGTGGGGTCGCCGCATCTTTACGGTTGTTGTCCCTGACACGGCGGCGTCAGTTTGGATGTATGTCATCGGCGGTGCCGCAACTACTTCAAGCGTCCACTATTTAGACTGCTTTTCACTGCATTTGGGTGCTGGCGGCCAGTGGGCGCTACCAGGCACCCCCATCACCAACCTCGGTTTCTACACCGACGAGTCTGTTGGTCGTCGCCTGTTCCAGTGGGATGCAAACAATTCACGTTGGCAGATGACGTATGGGGATACGGGTTGGCGGAACATTACCGCCGACCTGGCGGGGGCGTATACCACCGCCGACCCAAACGCGGAGGTCCATATTCGGAGAGTCAACGACCGCGTA
>Ga0073904_10003981_pt1 | contig 11058 bp, 8 predicted proteins | sample KloWWTrecipitate_FD_66668 | JGI IMG/M metagenome (GOLD analysis project Ga0073904, IMG submission 66668) | Active sludge microbial communities from Klosterneuburg, Austria, studying microevolution and ecology of nitrifiers - Klosterneuburg... | ecosystem: Engineered > WWTP > Aerobic digester >... | reverse complement strand
GATCGTCCTGGGTGGCCATGCCGGTCGCGCAGTTGTTGAGATGGCAGATGCGCAGGAACTTGCAGCCCAGCGCGATCATCGGTGCGGTGCCGAAGCCGAAGCTTTCCGCGCCGAGCAGTGCGGCCTTGACCACATCGAGTCCGGACTTCAGTCCGCCATCGGCCTGCACGATCACGCGTTCGCGCAAGCCATTCGCCAGCAGGCCCTGGCGCGCTTCGGACAGGCCCAGCTCCCACGGCACGCCGGCATAGCGGATCGAGGAAATCGGCGACGCGCCGGTGCCGCCATCGTGGCCGGAGATGGTGATGAGATCGGCACCGGCTTTCGCCACGCCGGTGGCGATCGTGCCGACGCCCGCGTGCGAGACCAGCTTCACCGAGACCAGCGCCTGCGGATTGACCTGCTTCAGATCGAAGATCAACTGCGCGAGGTCTTCGATCGAATAGATGTCGTGGTGCGGCGGTGGCGAGATCAGGCCGATCCCGGGGCGCGCGTAACGCAGTTTCGCGATCAGCGCATTGACCTTGTGGCCGGGCAGCTGGCCGCCTTCGCCGGGCTTGGCGCCCTGCGCCATCTTGATCTGCAGCACCTCGGCATTGACCAGGTATTCCGGAGTCACGCCGAAACGGCCGGAGGCGATCTGCTTGATCTTGCTGACCTTGTCGCTGCGATAGCGCGCCGGATCCTCGCCGCCTTCGCCGGAATTGCTGCGCCCGCCGAGCCGGTTCATGGCGATGGCCAGCGCTTCATGTGCTTCCGGCGACAGCGCGCCCAGCGACATCGCTGCGGTATCGAAGCGGCGCACGATGGCTTCGACCGGTTCGACGTCATCCAGCGGAATCGCGTTCGTGTTCGCGGTGTCGAGCGCCAGCAGGTCGCGCAGCGCCGCCGGCGGACGGTGATTCACCGCATCGGCATAGCGCTGCCAGTCCGCACGGGTGCCGCTGGCCACCGCGCGTTGCAGCGATTGCACCACCTCGGGGTTGTACTGGTGGTATTCGCCGTCCGGAGTGAACTGCAGCAGGCCGCCGATCTCCGGCAGCGCGTTGTTGTCCCAGCCGACATCGGCAAGATGCTGCGCTTCCGCTTGCAGTTCGGCGAAACCGGCACCGCCGATCCGCGACGGGGTGCCGGCGAAACACAGTTCGGTGACTTCGCGATCCAGCCCGATGATCTCGAACAGGCGCGCGCCGCGATAGCTGCCGATGGTGCTGATGCCCATCTTGCTGATGATCTTGAGCAGGCCCTTCTTGACCCCGCGCCGGTAGCTGCGGCCGATCTGCGTGACCTCACCGTGCTTGGTCTTGAGGATGCCGCGCAGGCCGAGGTCGTGCAGGGTTTGATACGCGAGGTACGGATACACCGCGGTCGCGCCGTAACCGACCAGGCAGGCGATGTGGTGCGCATCGCGCGCGGTGCCGGTCTCGACGATCAGGTTCACTGCACAACGCAGGCCGGCGCGCACCAGGTGCTGGTGCACCGCGCCGGTGGCGAGCAGGGCGTGCAGCATCAGCTCGCCGCGGCGTGGCCTGCGGTCGGACAGGATCAGCAGCAGCACGCCCTCGCGCGCGGCGGCTTCGGCCTGCGCGCACAGCGCCTCGATCGCCGCACGCATGCCGCTGGCGGGATCGAAACCGAGTTCGAGATAGCGATGCGACGCGTCGTAGGGCGGCATCGCCAGCAATTGCCGCAGTTTGCGTTGCGACAGCACCGGCGAATTCAGATGCACATGGCGCACGGTGTCGGCGCTGTCGGCGAACACATTGCCCTCGCGGCCGAGCTGGGTGGCCAGCGACATCACGCAGTCTTCGCGCAGCGGGTCGATCGGCGGGTTGGTCACCTGCGCGAAGGCCTGCCGGAAGCGGTCGTACAGCGGGCGCACCTGCTGGCTGAGGGTCGCCATCGGCACGTCGTCGCCCATCGAGCCGATCGCTTCCTGTTCGGTTTCCGCCAGCGGGCGCAGCACTTTTTCGCGTTCCTCGCGGGTGAGCTGGAACAGCTTCTGGAAACCGGCCAGGGTCAGCGCGTCGAATGGCGTGTCGGCGAGGCCGGGATCGATCAGTTCGGTGTGCAGGTACTGCATGCCCTGCTTCAGCCAGCGCTTGTACGGCGCGCGTGCGCGGTTGATCGCGTCGATCGCGTCGCTGTCGAGCAGCTCGGCGTTGCGCAGGTCGGCGGCGATCATCTGCCCGGGACCGAGCTTGCCCTTGCGCACGATCTCGGCGGCGGGCACGTCCCACACCCCGGCTTCGGAAGCGATCAGGAAATGCCGGTCGCTGGTGAGTTGCCAGCGCGCCGGACGCAGGCCGTTGCGGTCCAGCGTGCAGGCGGCGTAGCGGCCATCGAACAGCACGATCCCGGCCGGGCCGTCCCAGGGCTCGCTGTTGAGCGCGTAGTACTCGTAGAACGCGGCGAGGTCGGCATCCTTGTATTCCAGCGACTGGGTGGCCGGCGGCACCAGGATGCGCATCGCCTTCAACGCGTCCATGCCGCCTGCTTCGAGCAGGTCGAGCATCGCATCCAGCGATTGCGAATCCGAGCCATCGACTTCGATCACCGGGTCGAATTCGCGCGGATCGAGGTGTTCGCTGCGCCACACATGCGCGCGTGCCTGCGCCCAGGCGCGATTGCCGGCGATGGTGTTGATCTCGCCGTTGTGGGCAAGCATGCGGAACGGCTGCGCCAGCGACCAGCGCGAGGTGGTGTTGGTGGAGAAGCGCTGGTGGAACACCGCCACGCTGCTTTCCAGATCCGCGCGTTGCAGGTCCGGGTACAGCTGCGGCAGGCGTGCGGGCAGCACCATGCCCTTGTAGCCGATGCTGTCGGCGGACAGGGTGACGATGTAGAACGCCGGCACGTCCTGCACGCGCTGGCTGGCGCGGCGACGGGCGAGGAACAGTGCGCGGCGGAAGGTTTCCGGCGCAGCTTGCGCGTGGTCTGCATCCACGGCGGGAGCGACGAACACCTGCTCGATGCGCGGCAGGTTGGCGCGCGCGGTGGCGCCGCAGGCGTCGGCATCGACCGGCAGCACGCGCCAACCGGCAACGGCCAGCTGCACTTCGGCCAATGCGCTGCGCAGGGTCTCGCGGCAGCGATCCGCATCGGCCGCGTCCTGCGGCAGGAACACCAGGCCGGCGGCGAACTGCGCGCCGAGCGCGATCCCGGCTTCATCGGCCAGGGTGCGCAGGAAGCGTTCCGGATGCTTCAGCAGCAGGCCGCAGCCGTCGCCGCTCAAGCCGTCGGCGGCCACGCCACCGCGATGGGTCATGCGTGCAAGTGCTTCCAGCGCGGCATCGACGGTGGCGCGGCTGGGGTGATCGTCCAGCTGCGCGATCAGGCCGAAGCCGCAGCTGTCGCGCTCGTCGCGCGGGTTATAGAGGCTGGCTTGGTCGCACTCCGTCATGGCGGTTCCGTGGCTCGCTGCACTGCAACATGACCCGAGCCTAGAACAAAAATCTAGAGTTGTGATCAGTAGTTGCGACGGAAACCAATGGCACGGCGGACGCGCCAGCCGTCATTCCCGCGAAAGCGGGAATCCACGGGCGTCAGCCCTATCCGGGAACGGCAATGTCCATGGATTTCCGCTTTCGCGGGAATGACGAGCAAGGCATACCATTGCCGCATGCGCATCCTCCTCGCTGCATCGCTGACGCTCCTGCTCGCCGCCTGCGCGGCTGCCCCGCAACGCAATCCGCTGGCCGAATGGGTGCCATCACCCAATTTCGAGGCGCGGCGTCCGCTGATCATCGTGATCCATGCCACCGAGCAGGCCTCCGCGCAGCAGAGCCTGGATACCCTGCGCAGCGCCAACGGCAAGGGCCCGGTCAGCGCGCATTACCTGATCGGCGACGATGGCCGCCTCTATCAATTGGTGGCCGATGGCGATCGCGCCTGGCATGCCGGCGGTGGACGCTGGGGCACCATCACCGACCTCAACAATGCCTCGATCGGCATCGAGATCGACAACGAAGTCGGCGAGCCCTACACCGAGGCGCAGATCGCGACGCTGCTGCGCCTGCTCGATGACCTGTGCACCCGTCTGCGCATTCCGAAGACCCAGGTGATCGGCCACGCCGACCTCGCCCCGACCCGCAAGCGCGATCCGGGCTCGCTGTTCCCGTGGCAACGCCTGGCCGAGGCCGGCTTCGGGCGCTGGCCGCAGGGCGAGTTGCAGGATCCGCCGCCGGGCTTCGATCCGTGGCTGGCGATGGCCGCGATCGGCTACCCGTTGCAGGATCGCGCCGCCGCGGTGCGTGCCTTCCATCGCCACTATCGCGGCCGCGACGACGGCGACGATCCGGATGTCGGCTTCGATGCCGAGGATCTGCGGATCCTGTTCGCGTTGAGCGCGCAGGTGGTTTCGCCGCCGGCGCGATGACCTATGCTTGCCGGCCATTCCGATGCCGCGCGCTCCGGGCCGTTGTCGATGCTGCAATCTCCCGTCCGTTTCATGATCGCCTGCGCGGCACGCACCGGCAGCACGATGCTGGTGCGCACCCTGCGCAGCCATCCCGCGCTGCTGATGCATGGCGAGGTCTGGGGCGAGCGCATGGTCGGGCTGGACGGCCCGCTGGCGCGCGAGTGCGAGGCCGATCCGGCGGCGTTCGAAGCGCTGCAGCATGCGCGCTTCGAACACCCGGCGGCCTGCATGCGCCGCTTCCTGGGTGCGCATGGCGCGCAGGCGGTCGGCTTCAAGCTCAAGTTCGACGAGCTGGTGCGGCCGCAGTGGCACGGCATTCGCGAACTGGTCGAGGCGGATGCCGACTTGCGCATCGTGTTCCTGCGGCGCCGCGACCTGCTGCGGCGCTATCTCTCGCACCAGATCGTGCTGCAGCAGACCGGCATCACCAATGTCCCGGTTGGCGAGGTGCTGCCCGAGGTCGTGCCGTTCGTGGTGGACATCGACGACTGCCTGCGCGACATCGCGGAAACCCGTCGCCGCGAGCACGAATTCGCGGCCACGTTTGCCGCACATCCCTCGCTGCCGCTGGATTACGAAGACCTCGCCGTCGACCCGCAGGCGCAATGCGAGCGTGTATTCGCCTTCCTCGGACTGGCATCGGTACCGGTGCGAGTGGCGACCGAACGCATCGTGCGCACACCACCGGAAATGCTGGTGGTGAATTATCCGGAACTGCAGGCGGCGTTGGCGGATTTGCACTAAATTAGTGCAATGTCGCTCGACTCCCCCGCCGACGCCTTCGACGAATTGGTCACGCCGTTGCTGCGGCTGGATGCTGCCGGTGTGATCGTGGATGCCAATCACGCGGCGGGGCGCTGGTTCGGGGTTGGTCGTCGTCGCCTGCTCGGTACCCCTGCCGCCGCGCTGGAGCGCGAGGGCACGGCACTGGCCGATGCACTGCGGCAGTGCATCGATGCACCGCTGCGTCTGCGCCGGCAGGCCCTGGCCTCCCCCGGCAGCGATGAGCTGCGCTTCGCCGACCTCTGGTTGTCGCCGCGCGATGCCGGCGGCTGCTGGCTGGAAGCGCACGTGGTCGACGAATTCCCCGGCGAGGATCCGGCGCAATTGTTGCCCGCCGCGCTCAGCGCATCGCTGAAAGGGTTGGCGCATGAATTGCGCAATCCGCTGGCCGGGATCAAGGGTGCGGCGCAATTGCTGGCACGCCGTGCGGATGCCGACGCGCGCGAGCTCACCGGTCTGATCGAGAGCGAAGTGGAACGCCTGGCCGCGCTGGTGGATCGGCTGCTGTCGCCGGCACCGCCGCGCGCATTCGAGCCGCTCAACATCCATGCGGTGCTGGAACGCGTGCTGCGCCTGGCCGAGAGCGATGCCGGCTGGGCCACCCGGCTGGTGCGCGACTACGACCCCTCGCTGCCGGAATTCCCGGGCGATGCCGACCGCCTCACCCAGGCGTTGTGGAACCTGGTGCGCAATGCGATCGATGCCGGCGCGACCGCCGTGCATTTGCGCACGCGTGCCGAACATGGGGTGCGCATCTTCGACGCGGTGCATGCGCTGGCGCTGCGCCTGGAAATCATCGACGACGGCCACGGCATTCCGCCCGAACTGGCCGAACAGGTGTTCCTGCCGCTGGTCAGTGGCCGCGCCGACGGCACCGGGCTGGGTCTGGCATTGGCGCAGCAGGTGGCGCGCGAGCATCGCGGCTCGCTGGCCTATCGCTCGCGCCCCGGCCACACCGTGTTCACCCTGTTGCTGCCGCTGCAGTACGACCTCCACTCCAGGGAACAGGCACGCTCCGATGGCTGAGCCCGTGAGCATCTGGGTTGTCGACGACGACCGCTCGGTACGCTTCGTGCTGGCCACCGCGCTGCGCGATGCCGGCTTCGAAGTGACCGCGTTCGCTGCCGCCGGCGAGGCGCTGGATGCGTTGCATCACCAGCGCGCGCCTGCACTGGTCGTCACCGATGTGCGCATGCCCGGCGACAGCGGCCTGCAACTGCTCGACAAGCTCAAGGCCGCGCAGCCGGATCTGCCGGTGATCGTGATGTCCGCGCATACCGATGTCGCCAGCACTGCCGGTGCGTTCCGCGGCGGCGCGCACGAATTCCTGTCCAAGCCGTTCGACCTCGACGAAGCGGTGGCGCTGGTGCGGCGCGCGCTGCCGCAACGCGAAGCGCGCCATGCGCTGGCAGCAGACGCAACCGTCGATGCCGACGCGTCTGCGCTGGTCGGCGAAGCGCCGGCGATGCGCGCCTTGTTCCGCGCGATCGGCCGGCTCGCGCAGGCACCGCTGTCGGTGCTGGTCACCGGCGAGACCGGCACCGGCAAGGAACTGGTGGCGCGCGCGCTGCATCGTGAGTCGCCGCGCGCGTCGCGCCCGTTCGTGGCGCTCAACACCGCGGCGATCCCGGCGGAATTGCTGGAATCGGAACTGTTCGGCCACGAGGCCGGCGCCTTCACCGGCGCGCACAAGCGCCATGTCGGCCGCTTCGAACAGGCCGACGGCGGCAGCCTGTTCCTCGACGAGATCGGCGACATGCCGGCCCCATTGCAGACGCGATTGCTGCGGGTACTGGCCGAAGGCGAATTCTTCCGCGTCGGCGGGCGCGAACTGATCCGCGTCGACGTGCGCGTGATCGCCGCAACCCATCAGCCGCTGGAGGCATTGGTCGAACAAGGGCGCTTCCGCGCTGACCTGCTGCATCGCCTCGACGTGGTGCGCCTGCAGATCCCGCCGCTGCGCGAACGTCGCGAGGACATCCCGCAACTGGCGGCGCGTTTCCTCGCCAATGCCGCGCAACGCCTGCAACTGCCGGCGAAGCAGTTGTCGAATGCCGCGCTCGCGCGCCTGCGCCTGCACGACTGGCCGGGCAATGTGCGCGAGCTGGAAAACCTGTGCTGGCGGCTGGCGGCACTGGCACCGGGTGCAAGCATCGGCAGCGACGACGTGAACGATGCCATGCCGGCCCTGCGCGATGCGCGCGACGCGGCCACGTCCTGGCAGCAGGCGCTGGCGACCTGGGCACGCGCGCAACTGGATGCCGGCGTCGATGACCTGCATGCGGCGGCACGTCGCGACTTCGACCAGGTGCTGCTGCAGGCCGCGCTCGACCACAGCGAAGGTCATCGCGGCGATGCCGCGCACAAGCTCGGGCTCGGTCGCAACACGCTGACACGCAAGCTGGGGTCGTCGCGCAAGCGGCGCTGATGGCCTCACTCGCACTGAACCTGCGACAGCCGATGCTGTCGGATCGGAATCCATCGAATTCACCAGGAGCCACGACATGATCCGAATTCTCGACACCACGCTGACGGTTGCGGCCTGCGCCGTGCTTGTCGCTTGCGCCAGCACCCCGCCCGCCGCCGCCACGAAGGCGGCGCGGCCTGCCAGCACCGCGCAGGAAGCCGTCACCAACCTCGCCCCGGCCTCGGGTTCGCTGGTCAGCGGCAAGCTGGTGCTGCGGCCGATGGGCGATGGCGTGCACATCAGCGGCGAGGTCGGCGGGCTCAAGCCCGGCGACGTGCGCGGCTTCCACATCCACGAGAAAGGCGACTGCAGCGCCGCCGATGCCAGCAGTGCCGGCGGCCATTTCAACCCGGGCGGACAGGCGCATGGCCGTGCCGGACAGGGCGCGCACCATGCCGGCGATACCGACAACATCGTCGCCGACGCCAAGGGCGTCGCGAAGATCGATGCACATGTGACCGGGGTGACCCTGGGCGGCGGCGCGGCCAACGACATCGCCGGCCGCGCGATCATCGTGCATGCGAATGCCGACGACTACAGCAGCCAGCCGACCGGCAATGCCGGCGCGCGGGTGGCCTGCGGGGTGATCGCGGTCGTGCGGTAACGAAAAGGGGCCAGAGTGAATTTCCCGTCGACCAGTCCCGCCTGTTCCTGGCCTTGGACGGGAAACTTCACTCTGGCCCCTTTTCGCAGCTGACTGGTTTCGCGGCCGTTTTCCGCTATTGCTGGAAACGGCCCAACCGGAAACCCGCCATGCACGCTTCGCTACGTTCCTGCCTCCCGCTCGCCCTGCTGGTGCTGGCGGGGTGTTCGCCGAAAGACGCACCGCAACCCGCACCGCAAGCCGAGGCACCCAAGCCGGCAGTCCCGAAGTCCGCGGTCGCCGAAGTCGTGCCCGAGCAGGAAACGTGCACGAACCAACCGCGCACGGATGAAAACGACACGCGTCCGCGCTGCGCCGGCATGGCGGTGGCCGCGCCGCCGCAGGCGTATCGCATCACCCTCGACAACGGCGAATCCTTCACCGCCTGCGACATCACCAAGCCGTTCAGCGGCAAGATCGGCGGCGGCATGGTCACGATGTCGTTCACGCCCGGCGACGACAAGAAGAGCGGCAAGGTGGCCTGGCATTTCGCCGGCAGCGGGGGCGTGGCCGATACCGCCTACGACTACGCGCTGGAAGGACCCGAGGACAAGATGACCGGGACGTTCCGCGCCAATGCCGCCGTGTGCGGCAAGGCCGCGGGATTGGGTGTTTGTGCGTCCGCCAAGAAGCAGGCATTCACGTCCACGTGGACGCATATCGACGACTGCGAGGTGGCGAAATGAGCACGATGGCGAAGCATCGGCGCAGGATCGCATTGGCGTGCATGTACGTCGCATCGATCGTGCTGGCAGTGGCGGCGTGCACGTCGAAGCAAGATGAGCAGGTCGCTGCACGCGCATCGACGACGTCCCCTGCGCCTGCTGCTTCGGTGCAGGCAGAAGAACGCAAATGCACCGACGAGCCGCGTACGGACGAACACGACACGCGCCCGCGCTGCGCCGGCATGGCGGTGGCCGCTGCGCCGCAGGCGTATCGCGTCGTCGGCGGCAGCGGCGACCCGGTCGACCAGGTGGTCTGCGACATCGGCAACACCTTCGTGCTGGACGGCAAGCTGTTCGGCACGGAATTCAGCGGCGGCATCGACGGCACCTACAAGTTCGTGCGTACGCCCAATATCCCCGGTTTGCACTGGAGCGCCGGTGGCCGTTACCACATCGAATTCGCCGACGGTCCCGACATGCCCGGCGCGATGACCACCGAGGGCGGCGGCACCACCACTGCCGGCAGCCAGTCGCGCGACACCACCGGCACCGAACATTTCACCCTGACCCCGGCCGAGGCCTGCACGCAATGACATCCACCACGACCCAAGGCATGACGATGCACAAGGCCATGCTTCGCGCGGCAGGGTTCTCGCTCGCCTTGTTCGCGCTGCTCGCCGTCCCCGTCGCGCATGCACAGAACGCCGCGGCGACCCGCTTCACCCCGGTCGCCGACGATGATTCCGTCAAGAACCTGGCCGACAGCCTCGGCAACACGCCGGAGGAACGCCAGCAGATCCTGCAACTTGCGGGCGCGGGCAAGGAGCTGTTCGCGCAGAAGTACAAGGGGAAGTGGAACAACACCGTCGCCGGCGCGATGACATTCTTCATCGTCGCCGGACATATCGTCATCACCGGAGAGCAACCCGCGGTCGATGCGGAGAACCGATTGTTCGACTCGCTCGACCGCCTGCTCGGGCAATCGGAGATCGGCCGCGCCTCGAACAAGGACAAGACCGCGTTGTACAACGTCTTGCTGGCCGGGGCCGGCTTGCCGCTGGTGATCTACGTCGAGGGCAAGCAGGGCAACAACGACGCACTGGTCGAACAGGCCAGGACAATGGCCGCCGGTTTCAGCAGGAAATTCTTCGACAAGGACTTGCAGGAACTGGCCGCGATGCTGGACACCGGCGCCAACGCGAATGCGCTCGCGGCCCTGACCGGTGCGCCGGCCGCGAGTGCCGGGCGCAGTGGTGGCGGGCAGAACGTCGATGGCCGCTACTCCTGCCAGGTGGCCGCGCTCCTGTTCGACGGCGTGAGCTATGTCACCCAGTACCAGCCCGCCGGGATGTCGTTCACGATCCAGGGAAGCAGTTACTCGGCCCAGGCCGGCGGCGGCACCATCCAGGCCACCGCCGATGTCGTCAGTTTCCGCGGAGGCGCGTACGCCGGCTGGAGCGGTGCGCGCAGGGGCGATGCGATCGTGTTCCGCAAGAACGACTACGGCAACCCGCGGCCGGGTGAGAGCATCAAGAGTGGCGATTTTCGCTGCGGGCGGCGGTCGGAATAGCGGGTGGACGCCGTTGCGCAATCAGCGCAGGCCGAGCTTTTTCGCCAGCGCTTCGGCGCGCACCCGACTCACTTCCTGCGGCAGCAGGGCATCGCGCATGATCGGCAGGGCTTGCGCCAGCAAGGCGCGCGCTTCCGCCTTGTCGCCGCGGTCATGGCGGATCTCGGCGAGCTCGGTGTTCGCGACGGCCAGGTCGATGGGCAATGAACCCGCCGCCTCGAGCCTGCGGATCGCCTCGTGTGCCGCGGTCTCCGCATGGGCCAGATCGCCGCTGTCGCGGGCAAAGGACGATTCCGCGCGCAACGCATGCACGAAGATCGGATGCGCCTCCGGTACCAGTGCGGACCAGCGCTTGCGCGCATCCGCGAGCAGCGGCAAGCCGCGTGCCGGATCGTGCATCCCGCGTGCGATCACCACCAGTTGCCAGGTGGTCAGTGCGTATTCCGCCGAAGCTTCGCCATCCAGCGTGCGTGCTTTCTCGCGCAACGCCTGCATGCGCTTGAACGCCTC
>Ga0073904_10003978_pt1 | contig 11063 bp, 4 predicted proteins | sample KloWWTrecipitate_FD_66668 | JGI IMG/M metagenome (GOLD analysis project Ga0073904, IMG submission 66668) | Active sludge microbial communities from Klosterneuburg, Austria, studying microevolution and ecology of nitrifiers - Klosterneuburg... | ecosystem: Engineered > WWTP > Aerobic digester >... | reverse complement strand
CCCCTCCGCGAGAACCCTGTCGGGAGAAACCCCGCCGCAGTACCCCCGGCAGGACTCGAACCTGCGCCACCGGCTCCGGAGGCCGGTGCTCTATCCTCTGAGCTACGGGGGCTTGCACGCCACCAACGACGCAGTGGGTTTCATACTCCCGATTCTGTCGAGTCCGTCATCTGTCTCAAGTCGACCTTCGCCCCGAAGGGCGGCCGCCGACCTGGCCGTGGCTGCCGGGCGCTTGAGCGCCGACGCCACTGCTGCGACGGGACCGAACCGACCCGGTTGCCCGGGCCTATCCGGCCCACCCGCCTTGCTGCCGTGGTCGCCTCACCTGCGTGCCGCCGTTGCCGGACGGCACCCTCGCCTTTCCGGCGAGCTTTCACCCTTGCCGCCAACGGGGGACAAGCCCCTCGCCGATGACAGGTCTGCTCTCTGTTGCGGCTGTTGTCATCGGGCCTTGCGGACCGATGCCCCCGCTTGCTGTTTCGCGGGGCCCACATGTATATGGCAGTCGGGAAGTTCCTCTGAAGCGGCGCCGACCGAAGTCAGCCCGCCCCAGCGACGGATCCACCCACTGCGTCGTTGGTAAAGTACTCGTGCGGTCATCATCGTCACAGGCATGGATCCATGAGCCGACACCTGGTCGCGAACCCTGCCCTCGTCATGAATCCAATACCCAGCGGATCCATATCAGTGCGGAAGGGGAGACTCGAACTCCCACCCTCTTAACGAGGACTAGGCCCTCAACCTAGCGCGTCTGCCAATTCCGCCACTCCCGCTCGACTGGAGGGCTGTGAAGTCCTATGGACCCCATCCGACCCAAGCAGGGCCTTCAGGATCCACCTGTCGACGATGACCGACAATGCCGAGGGCGAGACTCGAACTCGCACGAGCGTAAGCTCACTACGCCCTGAACGTAGCGCGTCTGCCAATTCCGCCACCCCGGCTAGTCTGGCACGAAATCTTCATGATGCTAAGGTACATGTGTTGCCACGAAACGACTCGGACGGAGCCCGAGGGTGGCAGTATCCCCGGGAGGACTCGAACCTCCGGCCTTCTGGACCGCAACCAGACGCTCTAATCCACTGAGCTACGGGGACGGGCAAAGCCTCCCAGATGCCTTTAGGCTGATATCGAAGCCTGGCAAGACGAACGGCGTGGTTGAAGCCACGCCGCCGAAGTCCCGGTTGGAGAACGGATCTCCAGATCCTTGGCTCGGCGACTCAGCGCTCCCGACTCCGGTGCACCGCCACAGGGCGGCGCTGATGACGAATCATCAAACGCGAACCACTTGCAGGCAGCAGAACGAAGCGAAGCATCTATGGAAGTCCTCTAGTGTGAACCCGTGTATCTGAGCCATCACCTTCTAGAGGAGATGACCGCTCCGGACACACAAGGACTGAGAGTATACACAGGGCCACCGGGGCTGTCAACACCGGACGCCGGGCGCTGCCGGCGAGCCGCCGCGGCGCCCGGTGATTGGCCCCTGGATCCTACCCCGTCTATACTCCGAAATCTCGTGCCGCAGTCTGAAAAACCTAGATGTAGGAGCGTGATCCGTGTCCCGTCGTGAAGCCGGCAAGAAGCAACTGTCCTGGGAGATCATCGGCATGGCCGCCATTCTGGCCATCTTTGCGGTGGGGTTCCTGATCTACCTGTTGGCGTCGCCTAATGCTCTCAAGGAGCCGGACTTCAGCTCGGTCATGGCGACAGACGGCCAGGAGATACCCACGAGCGTCGATGCCGACGGCCGCGCCGTGCTGGGCGATCCGAAGGCCCCGGTCACGGTCTATGAATTCGCTGACTTCCAATGCCCGCATTGCCAGCAGTACACCCTCGAGCAGAGCAAGGCCGTCAAGGAGGCCTTCGTTGCCACCGGCAAGGCCAAGATCGTCTGGGTCAACGCCGCCTTCGGTGGTGCCGAGTCAGAATCGGCCGCCAAGGCCGGCTTTTGTGCGGGGGAGCAGGGAAAGTTCTGGCCGATGCACGACTGGCTCTTCGTCAATCAGGCCAAGCTGCGTAATGAGGGTGGGTTTTCTGAAGAGCGCCTGCAGGATATCGCGGGCCGGGTCGGTGTGGATATGGCCAGCTTCAGCGCGTGTCTCAAGGATCCAGCTATTCAAGACCGCTTGGATGCCGACGACAAGCTGCTGGCCGCCAAGGGCGTCAACAGCACGCCCACCTTCATCATCGGCGAGCGCAAGGTCGAGGGCGCTGACGGTGAGCAGCTGAAGAAAGTGATCCAGGAGGAGGCCGACGCCGCTGAGTAACGGCTGCGTCGACGCCAGAGGGACCGCGCCGTGCCGCGAGCCTTGGGCTTGATTGGGAACCTGCCCAAGCGCGGATCGATGAGGCTCAGCAGCCCAGCTGTGCTGGGCTGGTCGTTGGCTGGCATTCTCTCCCTCTTCCTGGTCGCGTGCATGGGGGTCGAGCCGCCCCATCCCAAGGTTCTACCGACCGACCGCGCACTGGGCATCGAGCTTGACCTGCTGGGCCTTTCGCCGGCCCGGCGGCGTGCGGCCATTGGCCGCGCGTCTCAGCTGGGTATCAGGTGGCTGAGACTGCCGCTGCGTTGGGCGACGCTGGAAACGCGCCGCGGGCAGATCGATTGGTCGGCGTTGGACGACGCCCTGGCCGCCGCAGACTCTGGCCGACTGCAAGTGCTGCTCAGCGTGCATGGCGCACCGGCCTGGGCGCGCCATGATCCGCCGCCGCCCGCCGCCTGGTGGCTCTGCGACGAGCCTGCGGCGCGCGCGCCATTCGCCTCTGATCTGGCGCCGCCCAGCGATCCGCAGGATCTGGCCTTGTTCCTGACGCGCCTTGCCTTTCGCTACCCCGAACGCGTCGCCGCCGTTGAGGTGTGGCGGGAGCCCAATGTGCTTCCTGGCTGGCGGGCGAGCGGCCCGGATCCCGAGGACTACGGCCGGCTGTTGACGGCAGCATCTCAGGCGCTGCGGGCCGCAGCACCTGGCTGGCGCATCGTCAGCGCCGGCCTGGCGCCTGTGCGGGTGGCGGCCTCCCCGGTCTGCTTTCAGTCTGATCTCGTCTTCCTTGACCGGTTGGCCGCCTCCGGTGCCCTGGCGGCGGTAGATGCCATCGGCGTTCAGCCCTTGGGCTTGGAGGAACCGGCCCTCGATCCTCCCGCCGCTGAGCGCCTCAACTTCAGACGGGCCGAACTGCACCGTGCAATCCTCGTCCGCCATGGTCTGGCAGCCAAGCCGCTTTGGCTCCTGGCCACCGGCTGGCGAGCATCAGAGGACGGGCGGCCAAGCCCTTGGGGGGCCTGGCCGCCTGAGGCGGCCGCGGCGGAACTGCGAGCGGCGTGGAAATTGGCCCGCGACTCCTGGCCCTGGGCCGGACCGTTCTTTCTGCGCCACACCGATCCAGACCCATCGGCAGCTGAGGACGGGCGCCAGGGCTACCGCTTGTGGCCGAGCGATGATGCCGGCACTGCCTTGACCGCTTTGGGCTGGGCGGCGTCCCGGCTTACCATGGACTCGCCGCCGATGGTGACGACGGTCCAAGTGAAGGACGGCGCTGGACGGCTGTCTCCTCCTGCCCCATGGTGGCCGGCGGTCCCCGGGGCGCTGACCGCGCTGCTCGGGCTGGTCGTCTTCATGACTGGACAGCCAGTTAGGACCTCAGCGGCGCCACCCAATGGGTCCCGGCGTCCCTATCGGCCCAGGGCAGCCGGTCTGGTCGGTGTCCGGACCCCGGAGCTGGCGGCGATGCTCGGCCGCCGGCGAGGCATTGCCCTGGCCTTGGTCCTGGTCCTGATTCTGGCCAACGCGTACCTGCCGTCATGGATCGGGCTGGTCTGCCTGGCGGCCTTGGGGCTGGTCGCGCTGCTGGATCCCACCGCCATCCTGACCCTGGCCGTGGCCACCCTGCCTTGGCATGACAGCTTGCGGCTGCGGCTATGGTCCCGGCCGGTCCTGCCTTTCGAGGGACTGCTGCTCCTGGTCTTGGCTGCCGTCACGTTGCGCAGGTTGGTCTTGGGGCCGCGAATCGTGCGGGCCCACGATCTGGCGGTATCGGCAGCCAAGCGCCGCGACCTGGGCCTGTTGCTGCTCTTCGTCGGATGGGGGGCGGTTGCTGCCGCCCATGCCCGCATGGCCGAACCCGCCTGGTTCGAATGGCGGACGGTGATGCTTGAGCCGGCGCTCTTCTTCGTCCTGCTCCGTTACGGCGATGACCGTTGGCCGGCGATGCGGCAGGTGCTGCTCGGTCTGTTGGTCGGCGCGGCGGCGGCGTCCTTGATGGCCCTGGCAGGGGTGCTGCTGTCGGCCCTGTCGGCCGCCGGGTTCGCCGTCGATGCCCGCCTGGCCTCCGGGGTGGCGGCCGAAGGCGTGCTCCGGGCCCTGGGACCCTACGGTTCACCCAACAACCTGGCCTTATGGTTGGGGAGGGCGCTTCCCCTCGCCTTCGCGGCGGCGCTGGTCGCCGGCCGCCGCTGGTCGATCTTGGCCTGGATGGTCGTCGGCCTTGTGGGTCTGGGTCTCATGGCCACGTTCTCGCGCGGTAGCTGGGTGCTGGGATTGCCGGCGCTGGGCCTGGTGGCCGCCCTGGCGTGGCAGCGCCGCGATCGAACGGATTCCGGTGCTGCGGCGGGCGGGCGCGGGTGGGCGGGCAAGTTACTGGCGGGCAGGGTGCCGGCGGCGATCCTGGCCCTGACGGTGGCCCTGGCCCTATTCCTGTCACCGATGGCTGCCAGCGAGCGGCTGCGGGGCACGCTCAGTCTCGAGCCTGGTTCCACCGCCTACATCCGCTTGCGACTCTGGCAGTCAGCGGTGGCGATGGTCATCGACCACCCATGGACGGGCGTCGGTCCGGACAACTTCCTCTACGCCTACCGCGACCGCTACGTGCAACGGGACGTGGTGCAGGAGCGGTCCCTAAGCCACGCGCACAATCTCTTGCTGGACTGGGCCACGCGCCTGGGCCTGCCCGGTCTGTCGATCGGTCTGCTGCTGCTGGGGAGCAGCGTCTGGGCTTTGCGTCAGGCTGCAAGGGCGCCGCGGCTGATGCAGGATCACAGGGTCTGGCTGTGGGGCCTGATCGGCATGCAGGCCTACAGCCTGGCGCATGGCCTGGTGGACAACCACTTCTTCCTGGTGGACCTGGCGGCCGCGCAGTGGTTGCTGCTGGCGGCCGCCAGGTCCTTGGCTCAGGCGGGGGCGGACGCGCCGCAGCCCTCGTTCACGGACAGGCGGACTTGAAGATCACCGAGTTGAACAGCGGGTGGAACGGCACGCCGGTGTTCTGCAGGCCGAGGTAGGTCTTGGGCGGGTTGATCGGCCCCGGAGGCAGGGCCGGATTGGCCGGCTCGCCGAATCCGCCGATGTCCTGCGGGTTGGCCATGGCATTGGTGATGATGGCGGTCGGGACCTTCCCCAGCAGCCCACTGCAGATCTTGGGCGCCCCGACATCGATGGGCACACGCGTAGGCTCGGGGGTCGGCGTCGGTGCCGTGCGGCAGCCGAGGGCGCTCAACTCCCGGTTCGCCGTCTGCACGGGTGCGCTGCGGCTCTTGTACTGCGTCCGGCCGCCCAGCTGCATCGGCTTGGCATGGTGGGCGGGGTAGATCATGGCGCCGCCCACCAGGTCTTTCAGTGTGGCGCTCAGGTTGACCCAGCGGGCCTTGACCGACGACAGGTCCAGGGCCCAGGTGTCGGTCAGCACGTTTTCCGAGTCGCTCATCCCGGCGACGCGAATGCCGCCTTGCACCACCATCATCCGGCGCGTTGTATCGTAGGCCGCGGCATGAAGGTAGCGGCCCTGGGGGCGGGCGCCCTCGACGGCCAAGGCCTTCCACGTGGCCTTGGACAGGTCCGGGTCGGACAGGTCCAGGCTGAACACGCGCGCCTCGGCAAGGTTGTTGTCCGGACTGCCTCCATAGGCCAACACCTGCCGGCTCAGCGGCTCGAACACCAAGGTCGAGCCTACGAGGTTCTGGGGGCCTCCTTTGGGGCCGGGCAGAAAGCGCAGCTCGCCGGTCGCATCGTCGATCTTGAGGTAGCTGGTGCCCAGATTCTCACCCTGACAGTCCCCTTGGGCGGGCGTGCCGCCGTCGAGAGGGCAGCGCTTGGTGCCGCCCTGAACCACGATCACGTCATGGCCGGGCACGTAGACCGCAGCCGAGAAGATGCGGTCCACCGAGCCGGAAGGCACTGTGCTGCGCCAGGTGTTGGTCTTGAGGGTCAGCACCTGCACCTGATTCTTGCCGTCGCCGTTAGGGTCGGCGCCGCCGATGAAATAGGCTGCCGACTTGTCGCCCGCCGGCCGGAAGGCGGCGGCGGCACCGTAACTCAAGCTCCGTGAGCCTACCGTACTGGCATTGACGAAGCGCGCCTTGGACAGGTCGGCGTTGGACAGATCCAGCACGGACACGTTGTCGACGGCCTGGCCGGCCTGGTTGATCCCACCGTAGCTATAGGCCTTGCGCCCCGCGCCGTCATAGGTGGTGGCCATGTAGTAGATCAGCGGGGTCTGCGGTGCAAGCTTCTCCCATGCACAAGCCAAAGCGGCACCGTCCTGCTCCAGCGGCGCGGCATCCATGGGGCGAGTGCTCGCCAAGGTCGGCGGCACGAGCAGGCAGAGCAGCACGGCGGCGCGACGGGCGGCTTCACGGCTCATGAAGGACTCCTTCGATCATCAGGCATTGGCGGAACAGGACACTGGACGGCGGGCCGGATCGACCCGTCAGCGAGGTGGGCCCACCAGGATTTGAACCTGGGACCAACCGGTTATGAGCCGGCTGCTCTGACCGCTAAGCTATAGGCCCTTGAACAGGCGGCGCTGCCACTGCAAGGAGCGGGTGATGGGAATCGAACCCACACAACCAGCTTGGAAGGCTGGAGCTCTACCATTGAGCAACACCCGCAAGATGAAGCTGGCCCTGGAAAGGGCGACCAGTCGGGGCGAGAGGATTTGAACCTCTGACCTCAGCGTCCCAAACGCCGCGCGCTGCCGGACTGCGCTACGCCCCGTTGCTCCGGCCCCTCACGGGGATGCCGAAGACCGACAACTATACCGCCAAGGGCGGATGGTTGGAAACCACAGGCAGAGGTCAGGCCATGGTGGCGCCTGGCCGGTCCTAAGGCCAGTCCAGATTGGGGCAACGGATGGTGTAGGCGATCTGGCTGTAGATCAACCGCAGCTCGCTGGTGGTGGGGGCGCGGAAGACGTTCTCCGGTCGACTGGCGATGCGCCCCAACAGGTCGAAGTCCACATCGGTGTCGCTCCCAAGGCCGACGGCCACCACCGTGATCCCGACAGCCTTGGCGGCATCGGCGGCCCCCACCACCAGCTGCGGGTCGATGTCCACCCTGCCGTCGGTGAGCAGGACGATGACGCGGTTGCTGCCGGGTTGCGCCCGTGGACCCGCAAGCTCGGCCGCCGCCTCTTGCAGGCCACGGTCGATGCGCGTGCCCTGGACGCTCTGCAACCCAGCCAGGATGTTCTGCAGCTGGGCGGCGTCGCCGGTCAGGGGTGCCAGGACCCGGGCGTCCGAGTCGAAGGTCACGACCCCCGCCTGGTTGCCACGCTCGGTCAGCAGCAGGGTCACGAACTGCGTCGCGGCCTCGGCGGCCACCTGTAGCCGGGTGCGCTGACCGTCGGCCGCGGGCTGGGCCATGCTGCCGGAGGTGTCGATGGCCAGCATCACGTCCGCAAAGACCGTCTTGTCCTGGCAGCGTTGGAAGACCACAAGCGGTAGGAAGATGGGTTCGGCCGGCCGCGGCGTCGCGGTGGGAGTGGCGGACGGCGTAGCGGTGGGCCGCGGTGACGGTGTTCGCGTGGGCGTGGGCGGCTGGCTGAGTACCTCGACCATCGGAACGGGAAAGGTCAGATCGCCAAGCTGCGCCAATCCGTCGACGAACTCCGCCCAGGCGCGGACATTCGTCGGTCGGCGCCCGATCTGCTGCGGCTGCACGCGGTAGGCCATGGTCATGCCGTCAAAGGGCAGATCGGTGAAGGTCCAACTGAGGGTGTTCCCGGCCACCCGCGGCGTGGGTCCGGAACTAGGGCCAACGAAGCGCATGTCGGCGGGCAGCTCGTCGGTGATGGACAGGCTGCGGGCCAGGACCGTGGCCGTCAGACGTTTGGCGATCTCGGCATAGATGCCGCCCAGGGCCGTAGCATCCGGGGCGTAGAAGCTGTCCTCAGGGCTGCTGGCGGAGCGGACCATCACCATTGGGTCCACCGCGCCGAAGCCGATGGTGAACAGCCGGATGCCGGCAACCTTGGCCACCTCGGCCATGCGCAGGACGGCGTCTGGCTGGTCGTCCTTGCCGTCTGTGAGCAGGATGAGCACCGGGCGTGCCGTAACGCGAGCCCGCGGGCCCAGCAGTTCCGCCGTTGCGGTCTCCAGCGCGGCGGCGATGTTGGTGCCACCGGCGGGGCTGATGCTGCTGATGGCGCGCTTCACGGCATCGCGGTCGGCGGTCAGGCCTTGCGCCAGCGCCGCGCTGTTGTTGAAGGTGACCAGGCCCAGGCGGTCGCGGCTCATGTCCACCTGGTCGGCGAAAGCCAGCGCCGCGGCGATGGTGTCGGTGATCTTGTTGTTCTCCATCATGGAGAAGGAACGGTCGATGGCCAGGACGATGTCCACACCCTGACCGGCGTCGGGGCAGGATCCGCCGATCTGCAGGGTCACCTCGACCTGCTCGCCCAAGGCCAGGCTGGCTGGCAGGGCCTGCTTGTCACCTGCCAGGCGGCATCCACCGCGGCGCTCCTTGATGGGCTCCGGTGTTGCGCCCGGATCCAAGGTCCAGACCTGGACCTTGTTCGCCGCCCGATCCACGGTGTACACCCGGCCGTCCGGGTCCACCGTGAGGTCGGCGACATCGCTGCCGGCCGGGGAAAAGGCGCCGGCATCCCAGGCGGCCAGCAGGCCGCCGTCAGGCCGGTACTTGCTCACCACGCCGTCAATACCCAGGACGAAGACCGCGCCGTCGGGTCCCACCGCCAGGCGTCGGGGCCGGGCGCTGGTGTCCCAGCCGCCGACGGGCAGGCCCTTCGCCAGCACATCCACCCGGCTACGGCCGCGATGGGCGGCGTACAGCTTCCCGTCCGGCGCCTCGTCTGCGGCGGCGATGTCCCACCACAGCGACCAGGTCTGGCTGAAGGTCTGGGTCAGCAGCTCGCTGTCCAGGGCGCGCAGCGTCTGGGTGATGCCGTAATGGCGCAAAGCCGGTGCGGCGCTGTCCAGCACCGTCACCCGCCGGCCCTGATCGCGCAGCTGGATGGCCGTCGCCCATTGCTCGGTCACCCCGCTACGCAGGCGCAGGCTCTGCAGCGGTTGGCCGAGCATGCTCAGACGATGTAGCCAGCGGGGCTCCACCACCAGCGGTTCGCCGGCCGGGCTGACGGTCAGGTCCACAGGTTGGAAGGGCCGACTGGGCGTGAACTGCGGCACGACGTGCAGGGACAGGCTGCCATCGGGTTGGAAGGCCTGCAGGCGGGGCCAGGCGTCCAGCACCCAGATCCGCCCGTCGACGGCGGCGTGGATGGCATGGGGGGCCTTGAGCCGGCCTTCCGGGAAGCCGAGGCGCGGCCACACCGCGATGGCATCGCCGTTGCGCGGTTGCCAGCCGAAGCCGATGACGCCGTGCCACACGCGCGCGGTGCTGGCGATGGTGGCGAACACGCCCTTTCGCGGCCAATGGGCCACGCCCATCATGCCCTCCATGAACAGGGCCTGTTGGCTGTCCGTCTCCCCGCTCTTGAACCACAGGATGGCCCCGGCGGACTGGATGTACAGGTCGCCGTTGTCGTCCACGGACAGATCCAGGGGCGCGTACTCCGGTTTGGCCTGCGGGAAACGCTTGATCACCTTGCCCGCGGCGTCCAGCTGCAGCACGGCACGCCCACGTGGTTCGGCCACATACAGTGAGCCGTCCGGGCCCAGGTCCAATCCGCGCGGTTCGCCCTCCACCGCCCAGCGGGCTTCCTCCCGGCCGTTGGCCAGCACCAGGATGAGGCCTCGCTCCGGCACGGAGATGTAGACCTTGCCGCCGCCGGCAGCGAGACCCCAGGGCAGGAGGCCCTCCGGGAGCGGCCATTCCCCCTGCGCCTTGCCGTCGCTGGCGAAGTGGACGATGCGTGCGTTGCCCCGATCAGCCACATGGACCATCCCCGAGACCACGGCCACATCGCGCGGTTCCGAGAGCTGGCCGGGTCCGGAGCCCGGGCCGCCGATAGTGGCCAGCAGCTTGCCGTCGAAACCCAGCACATCGATGCGGTCGTTGCCGCTGTCGGCCACATAGAGGGCTTCGGCTGTCGCATCGATCCCCGCAGGCGCCAACATGGTGTCGGCGGGACCCTGCAGGTTGCCCCCCGGCCAGGTGGCGGCGAGGCGATAGGCCTCGCTGGGTCCGGACTGATCCACAACCGCCGGCAATCGACCTTCCGCCGCGGTCAGGGTCCGAACGGCGGCGATCAGCAGCACCGCACCGGCCAGGCCGGCGGCCAGGGTCCGGCGGGGCGCCGATCTACGGTTCGGGGCCTGGGACGGCGGGACAGACAACGGGCGGCGGGCGGCGGGATCGGTCATCGGTCGGCTCCTATGGCCCGTCGCAGGGCAGGGTGCGGGCGATCTGTTCGTAGACCTGAGCCAGGTCCTCGGCGTCGGGGGCCAGCAGCAGGCGCTCTGGCTCGCGGGAGATGGCTCCGAGAAGGGCGGCGTCCAGGTCCTGGCCGATGCCGATGCTGTAGACGATGGCACCGTCCTGGTGCAGCGGATCGGCCGCTTCCAGCACTGCCGAAGCGGTGGTGCCGGTGGGTCGACCGTCGGTGAGCAGGATGACGACGGCGGCGTTGGCTGCCGTGCGCTGCGGACCGGCCAGCACCTGCCGCGCCGCAATCAGACCCAGGTCGATGCGCGTGCCGCTGGCCTGCGGCAGACGGTCCAGAGCGGCGAGGATGGCGTCCCGGTCGTGGCTGAGCGGCAGCACCACCGTGGCCTGGGCGTTGAAGGCCAGCACGCCGGTGCTGTCGCCGGCGGGGTAGTCCATCAACCGGACGAAGCGGCCGGCGGCGTCCACGGCTGCGGCCAGCTTGCTGCGCCC
>Ga0073904_10003973_pt1 | contig 11070 bp, 15 predicted proteins | sample KloWWTrecipitate_FD_66668 | JGI IMG/M metagenome (GOLD analysis project Ga0073904, IMG submission 66668) | Active sludge microbial communities from Klosterneuburg, Austria, studying microevolution and ecology of nitrifiers - Klosterneuburg... | ecosystem: Engineered > WWTP > Aerobic digester >... | reverse complement strand
CTTCCCCTGCAGGCTGGCGCCACGGTGCGCGAGACCGACCTCAGACTGGCCGAGATCGACCTCGCGGAACAGAACGCTGCCGTCGTTGCTTCGCCTGCACTGGCCGTCGGCCGCACGCTCACGCGGCCGCTGGCTGCGGGCCAGGGGCTGCGGCAGACCGACCTGAAGCCGCGGCAATGGTTTGCAGCGGGCGACACTGTCAGGGTGCTGGCTACCGGACCCGGGTTCAGGGTGTCAGGCAGCGGCCAGGCACTGACGGCCGGACTGGAAGGCCAGACCGCCCGCGTGCGCACCGACGGCGGTCAGGTCATCACCGGGATGCCCGTGGCCACCCGCGAACTGGAGATTTCGCTGTGAAATCGTTGGCTCGGTGCAAAGCGAGCGCGGCTCCCGCTGCGACGGGTCACCAAAAAGACCTAAAGTCATGGTCAGCCCGGTCGAAATACCGTTCATGTTGAAAAGGCCGCTCCTTCAGCCGCCTGTTGGGAGAACTTCATGAAAATCGGAAACCCTGCTGACAAGCCTGCGGCACCCGCCGCTGCTACCACCCCGGCAGCTCCACCGCCGGCCCGCACGCCGGCTGAATCCGGCGCTGCTGCGCAGACCACCGAAGCCAGCGCGCAGGTTGCCCTGTCGAGCACGGCCACCAAGCTCTTGTCCGGAGCCTCCGGCGTTTCAGCCGATTTCGACGCCGAAAAGGTCGAGCGCATCTCGAACGCCATCGAGAAGGGCGAATACACGATCAACGCGGAGGCCATCGCCGACAAGCTGATCGCCAACGCCGCCGAAGTGTTGAACAACACCCCATCCAAGACCTGACAGTCCACCCGAGCGCCGCCTACGCCATGAACCTGTCGCCGTCGCAGAACCCGTTGCCCGCGATCCCCGGTACCGCCGCGGAAATCGCTGATCCCCTTCTCGAGTCGACATTGAGCGCGGTCGAGCGCCGCCTGTCCTCGCTGGGTGAAGCCCTGCGCACCCAGGACCTGTCCTCCATCGACCTGCACGCCACCGAGTTGCATCGTGCGCTGTCGAATGCCGTCGATCATTTCTCGCGCGCTGCGCGCAACGGCCCGGTGCCTCCGGCCCTGCGGCGCCGCCTGGCCAGCGCCGGCGGCACGGTCGCTGCCCAGCGCGAAAGCCTGGCACGCGCCACGGCTGCCCTCGATCGTGCGATCGACGTGCTTCTGCCCCGTGAGGCGCCCGTGCTGTACGGGTCCCAAGGTGGTGCCGAGCGGTTGACCCGCGGCGGGTCGCTGCTGGCCTGAGCTCTGCCCGCGGATCGCCTGCCGGTTGCGCAGGCGCCTGATCGCCATCACCCTCTCTGATTGCCTTGCTGGCAGCCCGCCGGGTTTCGGCCCGGCTGCCAAGTAACTTTCTCCTGTTGGCACAGAAGAAAGTCACCAAAGAAGAGTGCCCGAACACCAGCCCATTTGAGCTGCTCGCTTCGGCTACACACCTACTTCAGCGGCTCTGGCTCGAGAACATCCTCCAAGCTACCGCCTCGGTTTCCTCGCTCACATTCAGTCGACTCGGTATCGACACGGCTCGACCCTGTGGGTCCTCGCGACGATGACCCTCAGGGTCGAGCCGAAACGAGAACAAGCGGTTGGGCATTAGCGCGGTCACCGTGGCCGGCGTCCGGTGACCGTTCTCGTGCCAGAGCCTCGGCCGTCAGCCTTCTGGCCGCAGCGTGACAGCCAAATTGGCTGGTGTTCGAGGCCCTTTGCTTTGGTGACTTTCATTTGGGCCCACAAATGAAAGTTACTCGGCTGCCGGGCCGAAACCCGGCGGGCTGCACCGTGCACGCACAAGAGTTCGTCAGGGCGAATCCCCGGCGCGGTCTTGCCAATGCCGCTCCGCCACGCCAAGCCCAAAATGGCAGGCATGTCGACACAGCGACCCCGCCTCATCGCCCACCTCGACATGGACGCCTTCTACGCGTCCGTCGAGTTGCTGCGCTACCCCGACCTGCGCGGTCAGGCCGTGGTGATCGGCGGCGGGCGTGACCGCCAGCCGGTGGTGCAGCCCGATGGCACCCGCCGCTACGCCACGCTGCGCGACTACACCGGGCGTGGCGTGATCACCACCTGCACCTATGAAGCCCGCGCGTTCGGCGTGCACTCGGGCATGGGCGTGATGAAGGCGGCCCGGCTGGCGCCGGAGGCCGTGCTGCTGCCGGTCGACTTCGATGAATACCGCCGCTATTCGCAGCGCTTCAAGGAGGCCGTGCGCCAGGTCGCCCCGGTCATCGAGGACCGCGGCATCGACGAGATCTACATCGACCTCACCGATCTGCCCGGCGCACAGGACGATGCAGGTCGGGCTGCGGCCCGCGCGTTGAAGGACGCGGTGCTCGATGCCACCGGCCTGCGCTGCTCGGTCGGCGTGACGCCGAACAAGCTGCTGTCGAAGATCGCTTCCGAACTCGACAAGCCCGACGGCCTGACCCTGCTCGACGCGGCCGACATCCCGACCCGCATCTGGCCGCTTGCGGCGGCGAAGGTCAACGGCATCGGACCGAAGGCGGCGGCGAAGCTGGCGGGGTTCGGGCTCCACACCATCGGCGACGTGGCGGCGGCCGACCCGGGTTTCCTGCTGGCCGAGTTCGGGCGCAGCTACGGCGCCTGGCTTCATGCGGCCGCACACGGCCGCGACGACCGGCCGATCGTCACCCACCGCGAGCCGAAGTCGATCAGTTGCGAGACCACCTTCGAACGCGACCTGCATGCGGTGCGCGACCGCACCGCGCTGTCGGAATGCTTCACGCGGCTGTGCGAGCGGCTTGCCGCGGACCTGAAGCGCAAGGGCTACGCGACCCAGACCGTCGGCATCAAGCTGCACTACGACGATTTCAGGATCGTGACGCGTGATGTGACGCTCCCGGCGGCGATCGGCGACATGGCCGCGCTCCGCCGCGCCGCCGGGTCGTGCCTGAAGCGAGTCGACCTGACTCGCCGGCTGCGGCTGCTCGGCGTTCGCGCCGGCACGCTGGTCCGGGCGGACGAGCTGGGCGCCTCGATCAGCGCCGCCGCAGCCCGGCCACCGCCATCGACCCATCAGGTCGACCTGCCCTTCATCGATGAATCGGACAAAGCAACGGCCTGAAAGGTGACCCGGACCGCTTCGGTCCGGCCACCGGGACCGGGCGCCTGCGCGGGCAGTCAGGACAATGCGCCGATGGTGCGCCGCCGCCTTAGCATCCGCAGATCGGACTCCGGATGCCGCGATGCCCACGATCACCCACATCGAAGACCTGCGCGTGCTCGCGAAGAAGCGGGTGCCCCGCATGTTCTACGACTACGCCGATTCGGGCTCGTGGACCGAGAGCACCTACCGCGCGAACGAGGCCGACTTCCAGCGCATCCAGCTGCGTCAGCGCGTCGCGGTCAACATGCAGAACCGGAGCACGCGGGTGCAGATGGTCGGCATCGACGCGGCGATGCCGGTGGCCATCGCGCCGACCGGACTCACCGGCATGCAGCACGCCGACGGCGAGATCCTCGCGGCGCGCGCAGCGGAGAAGTTCGGCATCCCGTTCACGCTGAGCACGATGAGCATCTGCTCGATCGAGGACATCGCCGCACACACGACCGCGCCGTTCTGGTTCCAGCTCTACGTGATGAAGGACCGCGGCTTCATCGAACGGCTCATCGAGCGCGCACGCGCCGCGAGGTGCAGCGCACTGATGCTGACGCTCGATCTGCAGATCCTCGGCCAGCGCCACAAGGACATCAAGAACGGCCTCAGCGCGCCGCCGAAGCCGACGATCGCCAACCTGATCAACCTGGCAACCAAGCCGCGCTGGTGCCTCGGCATGCTGGGCACCCAGCGCCGCAGCTTCGGCAACATCGTCGGCCACGCACAAGGCGTGGGCGACCTGTCGTCGCTCAGTTCATGGACGGCCGAACAGTTCGACCCGGCGCTGAGCTGGGCCGATGTCGAGTGGATCAAGAAGCGCTGGGGCGGCAAGCTGATCCTGAAAGGCATCATGGATGCAGAAGACGCGAGGCTGGCCGCGGACAGCGGCGCCGATGCGCTGATCGTGTCGAACCACGGCGGGCGCCAGCTCGACGGCGCGCCTTCGTCGATCGCCGCCCTGCCGGCCATCGCCGAGGCGGTGGGCTCGCGCATCGAGGTGTGGATGGACGGCGGCATCCGCAGCGGGCAGGACGTGCTGAAGGCCTGGGCGCTGGGCGCGCGCGGCACGCTGATCGGCCGCAGCTTTCTCTACGGCCTGGGCGCGATGGGCGAAGCCGGCGTCACCCGCTGCCTCGAGATCATCCGCAACGAACTCGACCTGACGATGGCCTTCTGCGGCCACACCGACATCCGCACCGTCGACCGGAAGATCCTGCTGCCCGGCACCTTCTGAACCATCGAGACGGCCAGCGGACAGCCGCGAGCGGCCCGTGCGGGAGAACTGGGCGGTCAGGAACGCGCTGATGCGGCTTTTGCTGCGGCGCACAAGGGCGTAGATTGAAGCTGAAGTTTCCACCACCCCGTTCGCAGGAGATCGCGATGACGCTGGATCAGTTTCAGTCCCTCAGGATGTGGCACCTGCGCCATTGGCAACAGCATCCGGTCGAGAAGCACACCTGGGAAGGCGTGCTGACGCTGTGGATGACGGGATGGGTCGGCGGGCCCGCTGCACTGGTGCTCGACCTGCCCTGGGTCTGGGCCACTTCGCTGGCACTGCTCTGCCTGCCAAGCCTCTACGTGACGATGCGCGAGCGCATGCACCGCAACGGTCGCCTGCGCTGCGACTGGATCACGCTGGTCCGCTGAGCTCCGTCGGACGTCACTTCAGTCGCCGGTCGAGCGCCTCGAAGATTCGAGTCTCCCAATCCTTGGCCGTGATATTCGCGGCCAGGGCTCGCTTGTTCAGAACCTCGACTCGAGTTCTCGCTTTGCCGCCCGCATCTTCGACGAAGACCGCAACGTTCTCCCCCCAACTGAAGGCGGAAATCGCACCCTGGGCCAGGATGGTTCCCTTCTCCTTGTTCTCCGCGACCAGAGCCAGGTCCGAAGCCTTGACCGTTTCGATCACCGCACTCCAGACGGTGTCGTACGGCTTGTCGTAGATCCTGGATGTTCCGGTGCCTTTGGCTGCCTGAGCATCCACGAGCGTGGAACAACCAGAAGTGAACCCAAGGGTCAGGGAAATCAATACGACCGCAAGAAACCGAGACATGTCGCGCTCCGCAAAAAAATGGGCTGTGGGCTTGTCGAACCGCCCCGGATTTTGAGGGGAATCTCGTCTCTGAAAGGCCGACGCCTCCTCGAATCCCGCGGCGGGCTCACCTGGAATGGACCTCGATTCGAAGTGGAGTTGCTGCGACAGAACGCCCTGCTTCGCACCAGACGGCTGTGCTCGGCGTGAATGTGTAGATGCCTTGCTTCGACAGCACGACCGTGCGCGTGTGGTCGGACCGGAAGTCGGTGTTGAATGTTGCGACGTTCGCAGGCTCAACGATCCAGTGCAGGTTGTCGGCGACGGCTGCTTCCCGTTGGGGAGGTATGGCTGCCATCCAGCATTGGTCAGGCTTGAGTTCCCGGTAGGGGATGCGACTCCAACTGCCCTCGGTCGTTCGCTCTGCGTAGAGGACGACTGGCGTGCCGGTTCCGACGCTTCGGGAAGATGCCGAGGCGGCAAGTTCAACCGTTTGCGGTGCCTCCAGGACAAAGACGAACTCAGGCTTTGGGTCGCAGCCCTGCAGGGGAATACATGCAAGAGTGAAGACCGCGGCGAGAGGCAAACGGAGCAAGGTGCGAACCCTCTCGAGTGAAGCGTCAGGCACCTCGGCCCACTGCATGGACGTTTTCTCCAGCGACTCCAGTTTCAAGCCAGGCAATGACCTGCGGAAGAAGGGAGGCAACTTGATTCGCCAGTGCATCGAATTTGGCCTGATCTTCGCCGAAGCCCTCGAACTTGAATCCCCGAAACACCTCTTCTGACGTGTCATCCTTGCGTTGCAGCCTGGCGCGCTGGGTCGGGCTTGTATGCGCAACGTCCAGTCTTTCTTCTGGAATGACCTCACCCCAGCTTGTCTGAAGGTCACCCCGTTCACGCCGTGCGAATTCCAGAATGAACTGCCCGCCGTATTTCCAGTATTGAATGCTGAGCAGATCAAGTGCCTTGTCAGACTTGCGCTGAAAGCTTGAAGATGTGCCATCGAAGCCAAGAAGCTTCAGCTCTGGGTGCAAGGACCGCTTGAGCGCCTTGCGCATCAAATCACCTTCGCGAGACATATGAGACGCCTGACGTTCGAGCTCAGCCGGCACCAGCGGGAAGGCGCCAGGCCCGGGCTGTGGTGAATGTAGCGCGCCACAAGCTGGGCCGGCCTGCTTGCCGTTGGGGCTCTGGGGCTCGGATTCAGTGAGCGGCAGGCGTCATTACGGTGTACCGCGCTCCCAACTGAACGCTCCCTGCCTTCGGACACTGCCCAGGTCCACTCCCAGGCCAGACATTGCGGCTTCGAAATCTTCCCAGTGAACGATGCCGTCGTCACCGACTTCGAGACTGAGCTCAACGATGCCGGGCTTGTGCGCCCAGGAATTGAACTCCGCCAGTCGTCCGCTACCAAGGATCAGAAAGAAGTGGCGCACTGGGCCGGCCCCACCGCCCTTTCGATCCAGGCTGATCCGAGCTTGATACCTCGAAGCGATGGCATCGAAGTCGCAGGCGAACCACGCGACCGGAGTGATGTCGCTTGGCTTGACCCGGGAAATTGGTAGCCAGGTGGGACTGATTGATTCCACCATGACGCCTACCGTTCGAGTTGAGGCGAGAGGTCAGGCGTCGCTGTTCGAAGCATAGGTACCTGGCATTCGAGTTGCAGATCCGAGCACGGGAAGACAAATCAAGTAGAAGATCGAGAAGTACAGGAAAACTGCCGGTACCTTTGCAGGATCGAGCTCCTCGCGTGTCGTGATGCTGACACCACCGAAGAACAAGAGCGTTCCGAGAAGTATTGCAAGTGCCAACCATGCCGCCGCCTTGTATGGTCGAGGAGACCAGCGGGTGAGGAACGCGATCTCGGCAGACGACAACCCATCCGATCTCTCATCAGGATCCGTTGCCTTGCGCACGGTACGAATGTACTCAGCACCCAGCATGCAAACCGGCAGGAAGGTGAGCAGGAGACCAGCCAGGCAAACCGATGCAGCCAGAAAGGCCGGGAAGTTCGCAGGCGGCGAATGCAAGGTTTTTCCGGCCTGCAGGAGCATCACAGCACTGCCCGCGAGCGCAATCAGTTCCGATGTTCGGAGAAGTCGCTTTCTGTTGCTGAGCATGGGCACGGGTGCGAGGCCTAACGATTGCGCTGAGGGGAACGCAGCGGAATGGCACTGTGTCCACGAGGCTGATGATTTGAACGGCGGGCTAGGCGGGCCCAGCGCCATACCGGTGCGCTTCCCCTCGAGCGAAGGGTTACGCTTCACCTGCTACGCGGCCAGGTCCTCACGGACACGGACTTGGCGCTGGATCTCACCCATGGTTGGCAACGTCTTCAAGTCGTAGTTCGCCTGCATGACCAACCATGACGCGGCATCGCCACCAAAGTACTTGGCCAAGCGAGCAGCCGTATCGGCCGTGACAGCGCGGCGTTCCTTGACGATCTCGTGAATACGAGTGGCGGGTACACCAAGCGCAATAGAGAGTGCGTTCACACTCAAGCTGAGAGGCATCAGGTAGTCTTCACGAAGAACCTCCCCAGGATGAACTGCGCGCATGCGATTGATTAAGCGTGCCATGTCGACTCCTTCAGTGGTAGTCCGCGATTTCAACGTCAACGGGACCGACATTCGACCAGACGAAGCAGATGCGCCACTGGTCATTGATACGAATACTTTGTTGACCCTTTCGATCCCCTTTCAGGGCCTCAAGGCGATTGCCAGGAGGTGCCTTCAAGAAGTCAAGGGTTTGCGCCGCATCCAGTTGAGCAAGTTTGCGTTCGGCAACCGCCATGAACGCCCTGAACCTCCTCGGGCTCTTTCCCTCGTACAGGGCCTGGGTGTCCTTGCACTTGAACGACTGGATCATGCCGCGAGAATATTACGCGACACGTAATATTTCAAGCAGCTATGCGGCTCGCTACAGCCGGGGGGGGCGTCACGCCTAACGTTTGAGCTGAGCGGCGGGTCAAGGCGAACTTGTTGGCCACTCGCACGATGCGTGGACCTTGCTTCGGCGATAAACCTTCTCGGAACCTTGGGTAGCTACCTGGCGAAGAACCTGGATGTTCGGGCCCCCGCTGGGGCGGCCGCATGCACGAAACTCTTGTGCATGCGGCGGCTGGTTGCTACCTGCTACTTGCCCGTCTCGGCAAACGCCAAGCGTGCCGCTGAGTGAGCCTTCAAGCGCTCGGATGCACCTGGCACAGAGCGCTTGACGTCTCGCTTTGCACGGTGAACGTTGTCGCGAAGGACATGCAATCGCTTGCGATTGCGTTGTGCTTTTATAGCCATGTATTTCTCCGTTGGTGAAGACGGAGGGTACTCCTTACGCAATGCGAAGCCAGTGCGACACAGGCGCCTGGTTCACGGGGGCTCAGGGGCCGACCTGTCGCTTACGGAAAATTCAGGAGTGATTCAGCTCTGGGGCTGTTCCGTGCGCCCTGACGTTTGAGCTGAGGTGGGACCGACGGTGTGACGCCAAGCCCGCCGTTGGGCCTCAGCTTGAGCGAGGGGTTAGGCGTCATCTCTGTACGTCGACCTTGGCCTCCAAATGTTGGCCCATTCGGTACGCTCGCACAGATGCCCGCTGGGCCAGAGTATTGAGGCCCCTTGACCTCGATACTGAACCTCCTCCGGGCTCATGCCTCGAGATTCCGCCCAGTTCCGCCACCACGTGACCATCATTGACCACCAGAGCCACGCCATAAGAAACCCGACGGTCAGCGCCAAGAAGTGAGGTAGCGGAGGTTCAAGTGAAAGCCAAGCTTGCAATGCCAAGAGGGGCGTTAGAAGTAGCGGCAGGGTTGGCAGGCTAACCAAGCAGACTCCGACAGACACGGTAACGAATGCTGACTTTCTGGAGACACCTGACGACACTACTCGCGCCGCGACGGAAAGTGCCTCAAGCGCCTCCCTCTGTTCGACAGGTAGTTGCTCGAGCTGACGTGCCAACTTCCTCTCCTGCCACCACCCGAAGACAGAGAGAGCGGCTAGTGCCGCAAGCATGAACCCCAAGAGAGTGAGCTTGAAGTTCCAGTGCATTGCATCTGCAGTCCACCGGGCGGCTAGGCCCAGCCCAAGGAAGAGTGCCCCGATAGCACCGTAGAACTTGAAGCGCAACATGGGTGGGTTAGGTGACGCCTAACGTTCGAGCCAAGCGGAGCGAGGGGTTAAGCCGCAACCCGCACCACTGGCTTGCGCGCAATGATGGTGACGAAGGACTTGGTGGTGTCATTTGGTGCGGCAAAGTCCTGGTACTCGGAATGCAGGATTTCCCACCCGACAAAGCGGCTGTTCATCTCGTCCCGCGCAAACAGGCAGTGGCCTGACGGATCAAACATCCTGTGGAACGTAGTTCCTTCAACCAGCACATTGACAACCGCAACGCCGCCGGGCCGCACACGAGCCTGCAACTGCTCCAACTGGGCGAAGGCGGTGGGGCAATCGAAGAACATCAGTAGGCCGATGCAGACAACGGTGTCGTACTCGTCGCGAACTTCGTAGGTGCGAAGGTCCGCTTCGTTCGCGGTGATCGACAGGGACTCGGCTTGTGCAACATGGCGAAGGTGTTCGATTGCGGTGTGGCTGCCGTCGAGGGCCACAACGTTGCAGCCCCGGCGGGCTGCGGCCAAAGCGAGATTGCCCAATCCGCACCCGTAGTCGAGGACGACACCTTGCAGATGCGGAAGCGCCTGCTGTTCGAAGGGGTTCAGCGCGAGATCGGACTCGCGTACCTGGCGCTGGAACTGCTGATCGAAGAAGCTGACGCTTGAGTCGGTGTTCATGGTGCCCGCGAGCAAGGGATTACGAATTTGCGGCCTAACGTTCGAGCTGAACCGCGAGCGCCATCCCGGTGGAGGTCCCTGGCTCGAGCGAAGGTTAGCCCGCACCCTTGCAACCGTGCCGCACGCTAGCGAGCCGACACCGCCGCAAGCACGACGAGAAAGCCGAGAATGAGATTGAGCGCCACAAGTTGGCGAATGCGATTAAGTACCTCAGCTGCGCTTGGCCACGCCTGCGCTTTGCAGTGCGCCTGCAGCTTGGGGAAGAGGCTGAAGTAGATGTAGCCGAAGACGGCTGCCATGACCACGCCTAGCGCGAACATGACGTGCCAGCCTGGCGGTGCGGCTGAGAAGCCGACAGACAGAAGCATGGACAACCCTGTTGCCAGGATGACCCCTACTGCACCGGCCATGTATGGGAGAAAGCGAGAGAAGGTTGCTGACCAGAGTGGAAGCCGCTCGGGCGGTTTGAGAACCTCCGCGGCTGCTGGACGCAGGCAGAAATACGCGAAGAACATGCCGCCGAGCCATGCGATTGCGCCAAGAAGGTGAAGCAGGAGCAAGAGTTGTCTGAGCATGGCCCTGGCAGTGCCTTTGGTTGTGCGGGCTAACGTTCGAGTCAACCGTCCCGCGGAGGTAATCGCCTTAGCGGGTCCGGTTGAACGAGTTGTTAGGCCTCACATGGTGCGCTCTAAGTCCCTGAACCTATTGGCGCCGGGCAATGTCGGCTTCACCGTGGGGTTAGGGTTCACGTGGCAATCTGTCGTTCAAAAGACCTTGAACGATTGCGCGAATCTCCTTGCCTGCGACCTCTAACCCTTCATTCGCCACGGTACGCCGCATGTCCCACCATGCCGCAACCCCCATGTCATTTGCGTAGAGTTTGACCGCTTCCACGGTCGCGTCATTCGTGATGGTGTACGGACACTCCACAACAACTGTCTTGATTTGAAGTTCCATTAGCAACGGAAGTAGATTGAGGAATCTGCTTTCATCGAAGGCCAGGGTTCCAATCACGATCGATGGTCGGTTGTCAGCAATTAGAGCTTCCGCGTCAGCCACGCTGGACGCGAATGTCACCTGGGCGAGATCGCCATACGCCTTGTTCACG
>Ga0073904_10003972_pt1 | contig 11072 bp, 6 predicted proteins | sample KloWWTrecipitate_FD_66668 | JGI IMG/M metagenome (GOLD analysis project Ga0073904, IMG submission 66668) | Active sludge microbial communities from Klosterneuburg, Austria, studying microevolution and ecology of nitrifiers - Klosterneuburg... | ecosystem: Engineered > WWTP > Aerobic digester >... | reverse complement strand
CCGAGAAGGCGATCGCCCTCGCCCCCGAGTTGCCCGAGGCGAAGGTGGCGCAGGCCTGGGTTCTCTACGCGAGCGGCGATTACGACCAGGCGCTCGCCATCGCGCGGCCGCTGGTCGCCATGAAGCGGGACACCGAGAGCGCCTACTATCTTCTGCTTCGCGCCCTCTTCGCGTCCGGCAAGTACCAGGAGATCGTCGATGTCGCGGAGGCCGCGATCGAGGCCAGCGGCACCGACTACAACGTCTATGTCCCCATCGGAAACGCTCTGGGCGCCCTGGGGAAGGACGAGGCCCGCAAGAACCTCAGCCAGCGTCGCCTGCATGCCCTCGAGACCCATCTCCGCCAGGTCCCCGAAGACGCGCGCGCCCACATGCTCCTGGCCGGCGACTACGGCTACATGGGCCGGGTCGAAGAGGCGATGAAGGAAGCGGACCTCGCCATGGTCCTGCGCCCGAACGACGCGAACGTGGCCTACAACGCCGCGTGCGTCTACTGCTCGCTCGGCAAGACCTCGGAAGCGATGACCGCCCTGCGCAAGGCGAAGGGCGTGGGCTGGAAGGACATCGTCTGGACGCGCCGGGATCCCGACCTCGCCATCCTCCACGGGGATCCGGAGTTCGACCGGCTCTTCCCCCCCAGCGAGGGCGCGGCGTAGCCCACGCCACACCCCAAGAACAACTTCCCCCCGATCCGGTATTTGTTCCCTCTCGTCACCCCGGCGAAAGCCGGGGCCCAGCGCGGACAGGGGTCGGCAACCGCGACGAGTTCCGTCCCCCACCCCCCGGGGTACCGCGCGACGACACCGCGACATCCGTGGTGAGCTGCGGCCAAAGCACCCGGGCGTTCCTTCACATCCGTGGGGCGCAGGTCGTCTTCAATGAATGGAGCGGGGCTGACCGCCCCGCTTGATTCAGAGGAGCCTTGCGCCCCACTCCGTTCAGGAACGGTGCTTTGGCCTTCGCTGCGCGAGGCTTCGCGCCGCACCGCGCGATTGAAGCAGTTGCGTGATCGTCCGCGGTTCAAACGCCGAGTATCCTCCATGGCCCATGTTGCTGACAGTCTCGACGACACACAGGCCTGCGACCGATCTCGGTTTCCTGCTGCACAAGGCGCCGCAACACCTTCAGACCTTCGAGTTGTCGTTCGGCAAGGCTCACGTGTTCTATCCGGAGGCCACCGAGGAGCGCTGCACCGCGGCGTTGCTTCTCGATGTCGATCAGGTCGGCCTGGTTCGCGGCCGGAAGGGCCCGGCAGGAGACGGCTTCTCCTTGGAGCAATACGTCAGTGACAGGCCCTACGCCGCTTCGTCGTTTCTGAGCGTGGCGATTTCACGAGTCTTCGGCACGGCGCTCGGGGGCCGGAGCCAGAAGCGCCCAGAACTGGCGGAGCTTGCGATACCGCTCGGCGCCAGGGTTGCGGCGCTTCCCTGCCGTGGCGGTGAAGTCCTCCTACGCGCGCTCTTCGAACCACTCGGATACGGGGTCTCGGCTACTCGGCTACCACTGGATCCGGCCTTTCCCGCATGGGGGGACAGCCGGTACTTCACGGTGGAGTTGAGCGCGACCTGTCGCCTGCGCGATCTTCTGACGCACCTCTACGTTCTCGTGCCGGTGCTGGACGACGACAAGCACTACTGGGTGGGCGACGATGAGGTCGAGAAACTGATCCGTCACGGCGAGGGTTGGCTTCCCTCACACCCTATGAGAGAAGCCATCGTCCAGCGGTACCTCAAACATCAGCGAAACCTGATGCGGGAGTCGATGACACGCTTGATGGAGAACGATCAGACCGATCCCGACGAGACCGCTGAAAGGCAGATCGCGCAGGAAGATGCCATAGAGAACCCGCTGAGCCTCAACGAACAGAGGCTTCAGACTGTTGTGGGTGAACTCAAGGCCGCAGGAGCGACTCGCGTGCTCGATCTCGGATGCGGCGAGGGCCGACTCCTTCGCGCGTTAGTTGCCGATCGTCAGTTCGAGTCAATCGTCGGCGTGGACGTCTCGTCGCGAATGCTCGAGCGTGCCGCAGATCGGCTTCGTCTCGACCAGATGCCTCCTCGTCAGCGAGAGCGCGTCACGCTCCTTCAGGGAGCGCTCACGTACAAAGACAAGCGCCTTCAAGGCTTCGATGCGGCGGCGGTCGTAGAGGTGATCGAACACATCGATCCGCCGAGGCTCGAGTCGTTCTCGCGGGCGCTATTCGAGTGCGCCCGGCCGAAGACCGCGATCGTGACCACACCTAACAAGGAATACAACGCCTGCTTCGACAAGATGGCGCCCGCTTCGTTGCGTCACAACGATCATCGGTTCGAGTGGACTCGCAGAGAATTCGAGGCTTGGGCAAGCACAACTGCGAGGCGATTCGGGTACGGCGTGCGCCTGGAGCCAGTGGGACCCGTGGATGAGACCTTGGGTCCGCCGACCCAGATGGCCGTGTTCACCCTCGCATGAAAATCACGATCCCCGAACTATCAGTCGTGGCCATGGTCGGCGCCAGCGGCTCGGGCAAGTCGACGTTTGCCCGCAAGCATTTCAAATCGACCGAGGTCATTTCGTCGGACTTCTGTCGAGGACTCGTCTCGGATGACGAAAACGCGTTGGAGGCAACGACCGACGCCTTCGACGTTCTGTACTACATCGCTCGCAAACGGCTGGCCGCCGCGAAACTGACCGTCGTAGACGCGACGAACGTTCAGCCCGAGGCGCGCAAGCGCGTGATCGAACTCGCTCGAGAGTTCCATTGCCTTCCGGTTGCGATTGTCCTGAACCTGCCGGACGATTTCTGCCACAACCGCAACAAGACGCGCCCCGATCGCACCTTCGGGCCGCACGTCACGCGAAATCAGGTGCAGTCCCTGCGACGCTCCCTCCGACGCCTCAAGGACGAAGGCTTCCGGCACATCTACATTCTTGATTCCGTCGAGGACATTGACTCCGTTGAAATCGAGCGTCAGCCCCTTTGGAACAACCTGAAGCATGAACGCGGGCCGTTCGACCTGATCGGCGACGTCCATGGGTGTCGGGACGAGGTCGAAGCCCTCCTGGGAGAGCTTGGCTACCGGTATGCGACTACGGAGGCGGGCCAGGCGACATTCCGCCATCCGCAGGGCCGCAAGGCGGTATTCGTGGGCGACCTCGTCGATCGCGGACCCGACTCCCCAGCCGTTCTGCGAATCGTGATGTCCATGGTCGAAGCGGGCGCGGCGTTGTGCGTGCCCGGGAATCACGACGTCAAACTCATGCGCTTCCTTCGCGGCAAGAAGGTGAACCCAACTCACGGTCTTGCCGAAACCATCGCGCAACTCGAGCGCGAGACCGCCGAATTCAAGAACAAGGCTGCCGACTTCATCGACGGTCTCGTGAGCCACTACGTCCTCGACGATGGAAAGCTCGTGGTGGCCCACGCCGGCATGAAGGAGTCGATGCAGGGCCGCGGCTCGGGGAAGGTCCGCGAGTTCGCCCTCTACGGCGAGACCACTGGTGAGACCGACGAGTTCGGTCTGCCGGTGCGCTACAACTGGGCGTCCGAGTACCGCGGTTCGGCAATGGTGGTCTACGGCCACACGCCCGTGCCAGAGGCGGAGTGGCTCAACAATACGATTTGTCTCGACACCGGGTGCGTGTTCGGCGGCAAGCTAACGGCGCTGCGGTATCCAGAGAAGGAGCTCGTGGCGGTCCCGGCGGCTCGCGAATACTACCCGTCAGTCAAGCCCTTTCTTTCCAAGGCCGTTGCTCCTGTGCTTTCGGCGCAGCAAACGCACGATGACCTGCTGGACATCGACGATGTGCTGGGCAAGCGAATCATCTCGACGACGCTGCGCCACAGCGTGACTATCCGCGAGGAGAACGCGATCCCTGCCCTCGAGGTCATGAGCCGCTTCGCCGCGGATCCGAGGTGGCTGATCTACCTGCCGCCCACAATGTCGCCCTCCGAAACCTCGCGACTCGAGGGGTTCCTCGAATACCCGACCGACGCCTTCACCTACTTTCGTTCGCACGGCGTGAGGCGGGTGGTCTGCGAAGAGAAGCACATGGGCTCACGGGCCGTAGCGATCGTGTGTCGCGATGAAGCCGCGGCACGCGAAGCTTTCGGCGTCACGGACCAGGGAATTGGAATCGTCTACACGCGCACAGGCCGGCGGTTTTTCACCGACGCGGCTGTCGAGCAAGCCCTTCTTTCACGGCTGGGTGCTGCGATCTCAAGAGCAGGTCTCTGGGACGAACTCGCGACCGGCTGGCTCTGCATTGACGCCGAAATCATGCCCTGGTCGGCCAAGGCGCTGGATCTTCTCAAGACGCAGTATGCCTCCGTGGGCGCCGCAGCGAGGGCTGGCCTCGCGGAGGCTGTGGCTTCACTGTCCGCGGCGCAAGGTCGCGTCGAGGGGGTCGGCGATCTCCTCGCGCACTTTCGAAGTCGCGAGGAGCGTGCTGCGCACTACGTCCAGGCCTATGGTCGATACTGCTGGGACGTTCACTCTCTCGAGGACCTGAAGCTCGCGCCATTCCACCTCCTGGCCTCTGCCGGAACGCAGCACACCAATCGGGATCACGTGTGGCATATGGAGACACTGGCGAAGATCTGCCGCGAGGACCCGAGCCTGCTGACCGCGACGCCTTATCGGGCAGTCGATCTCGGCGATGGCGGCGACGCAACTGTCGGCGAGGAGGAAGCAACGCGCTGGTGGTTGGAATTGACGGAGAAGGGTGGCGAGGGAATGGTCGTGAAGCCTTACGACTTCGTGGCCCAGGCCCGCAAGGGCCTCGTCCAACCCGCGCTCAAAATCCGCGGGCGGGAGTACCTGCGGATCATCTACGGCCCGGAGTACGACCAGCCGGAGAACCTCGTCCGCCTCCGAGCCCGTGGGCTATCGAAGAAGCGTTCGCTCGCGCTGCGCGAGTTCGCGCTCGGTGTCGAAGGGCTGGAGCGCTTCGTCGCGAAGGAGCCCCTGCGCCGCGTTCACGAATGTGTATTCGGCGTAATGGCACTGGAGTCGGAGCCCGTGGATCCTAGGCTGTAGTGCGAAGGTGATACCCGCGCACTCTCGGGCAATAGCGATCCTCGCTGGGATCGGTATCATGACGGCAGAGGAGACTGATGCGGTTCACCCACTTACGGCTTGAGAACTGGCGAAATTTCAGATCTGTCGACGTCAGTCTTCAGCAGCGAGTGTTTCTCGTGGGACCGAACGCATCTGGCAAGTCGAATTTTCTCGATGCGTTCCGGTTCCTCCGAGATGTGGCGGACCCTCAAGGCGGGCTCCAGCGCGCAGTAAGCAAAGTCCGGGGAAGCATCTCGCAGATCCGTTCGCTGCATGCTCGTCGCTATCCAAATGTGGCGATCGAGGTCGAAGTCGGCAATGGCGGTGGCGACGCCTGGAGTTATCGGCTCGAGCTGACCCAGAGTAATCAACGCGTACCCATGGTTGCGAGAGAAATAGTCAAGCGCGGCGACTCGATCGTTCTTCAGCGCCCCGATGCCGATGACAGAGCCGATTCAAGTCGACAGACCCAGACCCACCTGGAACAGGTCAATGCGAATAAGGGCTTCCGAGAACTCGCCGACTTCTTCGCCCAAGTTAGGTACCTTCACCTGGTACCCCAGCTCGTTCGCGAGCCAGACCGGTCAAAGGGTTTATCCAAAGACCCTTTTGGCGGTGACTTCTTGGAACAACTTGCGCGAACACCTAAGAAGACGCTGACATCCCGACTGGTGCGAATCCAAGCGGCGCTCAAGGTGGCGGTGCCGCAATTGAAGGAAATGCGTCTGGAGCGAGATGCCGTGGGCGTTCCGCACCTTAAGGCGCTTTACGATCATTGGCGTCCGAACGCGGGTTGGCAAAACGAAGACCAGCTCTCAGATGGGACACTTCGACTTCTCGGGCTTCTCTGGGTCTTCCTGGACGGTAGCGCGCCCCTACTTCTCGAAGAGCCCGAGTTATCCCTCCACTCAGCGGTCGTTCGGCATATTCCTCAGATCATTCAGAGATTGGGACGGAAATCTGGCCGGCAAACAATCGTCAGCACTCACTCAGCAGATCTCTTGGCTGATTCTGGGATCGGAGCGGACGAGATTCTTATCCTCAACCCTGAGACTGAAGGCACCTCGGTCACCGTAGCCGTCAAGAACAAACAGGTGCGTGCCCTGTTGGAGGGCGGTCACATGTCCATAGCGGATGCGGTCATCCCGCAGAGCGCACCGAAGTTGGCTACACAACTGGTGCTGTTTGGGGAATGACCCTGAGGTCAACTCCGGTCTCATTGGTCTTGGAGGGCTCAACGGATGGTCCGGTAGCAACACGCCTACTCGAGCATGTCGGCCTCACAGTTGGACCGATTTACGGCCTTCGTGGTAAGTCTCACAACGATGCGAAGATGCCGGCCTATAACAGCGCGGCCCGGTTCGCGCCGTGGTTTGTCTTGCGGGACCTAGATCACGATGCACCTTGTGCGCCGGACTTGGCGAGAATGCTCTTGCCGACGCCATCACGCCACATGCTCCTTCGTATCGCTGTTCGCGAGATGGAGGCTTGGCTTCTGGCGGATCAGAAGGCGCTCAGCGCCTTCATGCGCGTGTCGGCGAGCCAAATGCCGGCCAACCCTGACGATCTGACTGACGCAAAAGCGGAGCTGGTGCGCCTAGCGCGTCGCTCGACAAAACCCGCGATTCGGCGAGATATGGTGCCGCGCGCAGGCTCTGGCACGTCGGTTGGGCCAGGCTATTCAGCCCGGATCATGGAGTTTGCAAACGAAAGATGGCGACCCGAGGTAGCGGCGGCGCGGAGCCCGAGTTTGGCACGTTGTATTCGCGCGCTTCGCCGATGGACCTAGGAAGACCCCTGCGAGATCGGTCGTTGCAGGCGGTTTCTGAAGGCGGCACTTGGACCCAGAGATGGAGCGGGGCCGGACGCTGAGGTGGGTCGCTGGCGACGAGGCGTTGATCGCGAGTCGCCGGATTCCGTCGGTAAAGTTCGCGATCATCGAGCCGAGTAAGGAGGCACACGATTCACTCGTTCCGGCATTCCAGTGCCGACGCACGAGGCGTCCGCGGCGCCGCGAGCCCACCTCAGCGGCCGGCCCCGCGGGCCACATCCACCACGCCTCGCGAGATCGCTTCGTCGGTCTGCCTTTCGTCGGCCTCCTCGCGATGACGGCCCGTGTTTCTCCCAACCGTCACGGACCTAGTCCGTGATGCTACTCGCGATGACGACGCGGGGTTTCTCAGGATTTCGCGTCTGGAGGAGGTGGCCGGCTCGCAACGACGTAGCGGGGTCCGCTTGGTAGTAAGCCCTACTTCTTCTCCACCTTCACTGGGCCCGCGGGCTTCTGCGGATACTTCGCTCCGCCCGCTTCGATCTTCTTCATCACTTCCGCGACCGCGCGCTCGAGTTGCTGATCCTTGCCGTCGATGGTGGCCTTGACGTCGTTCGTGACCTCGATGTCCGGATCGACGCCGTAGCCCTCGATGATCCACTCGCCCTTCGTGTTCGCCATGCCCGACTCGGGGACGGAGATGGAGCCGCCGTCGATGAGCGGACCGCGGCCGCTGATGCCGACCACCCCGCCCCACGAGCGGCGCCCGATGAGGGGACCGAGGCCCGCCTGCTTGAACATGGCGGGGAAGATGTCGCCGTCCGAAGATGAACGCTCGTCGAGGATCGCGGCCATGGGCCCGATGAAGACGCCGTCGGGATAGGGGTCGGCGAGATCGTCGGTGCGGCCGAAATTCACCGCGAGCATCTTGCGGCGCAGGCGCTCGATGAGCATCCGGGAGACGTTGCCCCCTCCGTTCGCGCGCACGTCGACCACCAGGCCGTCCTTGCGGATCTGTCCGTAGTACCACTTGATGAACTCGCGGATGCCCGGGCCGCCCATGTCGGGGATGTGGAGGTAGCCCACGCGTCCGTTGGTCAGTTCACTCACCTTGCGGCGGTTCCGGTTGATCCAGTCGAGGTAGTTCAAATCCGACTCTGAGGTGATGGGGCTGTAGGTCACGGTCCGCGCCCCGTCCATGGCCGGCCGCGAGTTGAGGGTCAGCGTCACCGGGCGGTCCGCCTTGCCGCGGAGATGCATGTACGGGTCCTGATCGGCCCGGAGCTCGACCCCGTCGATGGCGAGGACGTAGTCGCCCACGTTCGCGTTGACCCCGATCTCGGTAAGGGGCGAGCGGTAGATGTCCTCTTCGTTCTGGCCTTCGAAGATCTTCGCGAGCTTGAACTTCCCCGCGGCCTTGTCGAGGGCGAACCACGCTCCGGGCAGAGCGACGCGCGGGCGGGCCGGCATCTGGAAGTCGCCGCCTTCGACGTAGGCGTGCTGGATGGTCAGCTCCGAGATCATCTCGCTGATCACGTAGTTGAGGTCGGAGCGGTGGGCCACGAAGGGTAGCCACGCCGCGTACTGCTTGCGGAGAGCCTCCCAGTCGAAGCCGTGCATGTTGTCGACATAGAACCAGTCGCGGTAGCGGCGCCACACTTCGTTGAATATCTGGGTCCACTCCTGGGTTGGCACGCGATCGACCATGAGGCCGGAGGTTGCGACCGCCTTCTTCGTTGAAGCGCCGGCGGGGGTGGCGTCGTAGAGGTTCCAGTTGCCGGCCGAACGGACGAGGACCTTCGATCCGTCGCCGGAGAGCGCGTAGCCCTGGATGTCGTCCACCAGGGTCGTCTCCTTGCGATCCTTGAGGGAGTAGATCCGGAGCGACGTCTTGCGATCGCCCTCGCGGCCGTAGAAGAACGCGGAGCCGTTGGTGTAGATGAGGTGGCCCTTCTTGGCGGTCAGGCCGTTGTAGTTGTCGGCTTCGACGGGGACGCGGGCGACGCGCTTCATGATGCCGTCGAAGTCGATGGTGAGATCTTCATTCTTCTGGACCGCGGCTGGCGCCGGGGTCACGGTGGCCGCGGCAGGAGAGGGTGAGGGAGTAGGGGTTGGGGTGGATGCGGCCACCGTCACCTCGTCGCTTTCGGGGGGGAAGGGGTGCTTTACGTCCTTACGCAGGGCCATGGTGAAGATGCCGGTGGTCCGGTTCGTCGCGAAATTGAACTCGAAGCCGGAGATCTGCGGCGCGTACTGGCGGTCGGAGAGGTAGTAGAGGAAGTTGCCTTCGGGATCCCACACCGGCCCCTGGGCATTGAACTGCTCCTCGGTGACCTGGTGGAGCTGGCCGTTCGGCGAGCCCCCCTCGCTCCAGATGTGAATGCTCCGGAAGTTGTTTCCGTTCGCCGCGCTGAAGGCGAGGTGGTGGCCTTTGGGCGACCACGTGTAGTCGCGCACCTGGTCGCGCGCCGCGTCGTAGACCTGCTTCAGGGACTTGTCGTCGAACGAGTAGATCCAGATGCGCCCGTCCTTGTCGGAGAAGGCGATCCGCTTGCCGTCCGCCGACCACTCGGGCGCGTAGCGCATGGCCTTCCCGCCGTTCGTAAGGCGTTCGGCCTTGCTCGAGCCATCCTGCGCCACCACATACAACTCCTCTTCTCCGGAGATGTCGGAGATAAAGGCGATCTTCGCGCCGTCAGGCGACCAGCGCGCCCACTTGTCATGCGCGCTCGAAGTGCCGGTGAGGTTGCGGGTGAAGCCCTTCTCGATGGGGGTGGTGAAGATGTCGCCGCGCGCGCTGAACAGAGCGCGCTCGCCCTTCTGAGAAAGCTCGGCGTCCTCGATCTGACCGGCGGCGGACACCCGGGAAGCGCGCTTCCACAGGCCGTCGTCGGGCACATCGATGTTGAGGGCGGCGCTCTTCCCGGTCTTCACGTCGAGGACGTTCAGTTCGCCGTTCAGTTCGTAGATGATCCGGCCGGCGCGGTCCGAGCCGGGCCAGCGCACGTCCCACACCTTGCTGGTGGTGACCTGGGTGGTCTTCGCGGTGGGCACGTCGTACGCGTAGAGGTTGAAGGTGCCGTCGCGGTCGGAGTTGAAGTAGATGGTGTTGCCGATCCACATGGGATCGCGGTCGGAGCGGACGCTGTCGATGACGCGCTTCCCCTCGTTGGTCTTGAGGTCGAAGATGAAGAGGTCGTTCGCGAAGCCGCCGCTGTAGCGCTTCTCGGGCCGGAAGTCGCGATAGAGCGGGGAGTAGACGAGCTTCGTGCCGTCGGGCGAATACTCGCCGGCGCCCGACTCGGGCATGGGCAGGGCCTCGGCGGGGCCTCCGGCCATGGGAACCGTGTAAAGCCGCGTCTTGCCCAGCGTCCACGACTCGCGGTGCGAGCGGAACACGATGGACTTGCCGTCGGGCGTCCAGCCGTAGACCTGATGGTCATAGCCCCAGCGCGGGGTCAGCGGCCCGCGCGCGGGGTAGTAGGTCAGCTGCTTCGGCTCGCCCCCGCCCACCGGCATCACGTAGACCTGCTCGTCGCCGTCGTACTGGCCGGTGAACGCGATCCACCTGCCGTCGGGGGAGAAGTGCGCGAAGACTTCCATGCCGGGGTGAGCGGTGAGGCGAACGGCGGTCCCGCCGCCCGCGGGCGCGGTCCAGATGTCACCCGCGTAGGTGAAGGCCACCTTGTCCCCGTGAATCGCGGGGAAGCGCAGAAGCCGGGTTTGAGCGGCGGCGGAGGACGCGGCGCCGAGAGTGAGAGCCGAAAGGGCCGCGGCCAGGGCGAGAGACGTGGATCGAAGCGTGGTGGTTCGCATTAGCGCTTCTCCGGCGCGGGCGGCGCCACCACCACGAGGGGCACGTCCCAGTGCGCGTCCAGGATCTCGAAGCGACGCTGTTCTTCCCGCTTGAACGCGTCCTGGTCCGGATACAGCCGCTTCTGGATGGCCGCCTCCTGGTTGGGCCCCACGAAGGCGTTCATGTTCGCGAAAGTGATGACGACCAGGAACGTCCAGTCGGCGCGGCCGTCCCCGTGATACGTGGGACGCATCACCTCGACCCCGGCGATCCGGCCCTTCTCGCCCATCTGCGCCTGGAGCACGGGATAGTGGTTCTTGAAGAAGAGACGCTCGAACTCGTCCTGGTAGCCCCATTTCACCTTGTAGTAGTAGGCGGCGCGGACGGGACCGTCCTGGGCCTGCGCCTGGAAGGGCAGGGTCAGGGCGAGAAGCAGAGCGACAGCGAGAGCGATGGACTTTTTCAT
>Ga0073904_10003966_pt1 | contig 11081 bp, 12 predicted proteins | sample KloWWTrecipitate_FD_66668 | JGI IMG/M metagenome (GOLD analysis project Ga0073904, IMG submission 66668) | Active sludge microbial communities from Klosterneuburg, Austria, studying microevolution and ecology of nitrifiers - Klosterneuburg... | ecosystem: Engineered > WWTP > Aerobic digester >... | reverse complement strand
ACTAAAACTTTATCCCCCCACATATTTTCTATACTACATATAGCACACCTATTTTCTTGATCCTCCAGCATAAATTTTTTAAACTTTTTTACAGATTGCTCATCATAATTTAAATCATTTTTTAAATATTCTTCATATCTAGCTTTTGTTTTTATTTTATTATTTATTAATGTTTGTTCTCTCCTACATTCATCCCCACAGTACAGTTGTTTGTGCCCCATCCCTGTAACGTAGCTGGGCATTTCCTTTTTACAAAAAAGACAATTGGTTATTGATTTTCTTTTTTGAGCAGCTTCAGAATTTTTTTTATTCCGCATTGGCAGCCTAACCCCTAGTATTAGAGCAATTCTTTTTATGTACGTGTCAGACACATTATACAGTTTACCTATTTTTAAATAGGACAATTTTTCAACGTTTATCAAATTGTCTAATTCTTCTTTTGAATATTTCATATATACAAATATAACATATTCCAACCACTTTTCCAAAAATATTTGGAAGAGGTAGTGGGGTTCGAACCCACATAGTCCACTTACAGTTTCTTGTTTAGAAGACAAGTCTGGTATACCTCTATATTCGCGCAAGCAGAAGGAGTCGAACCTTCAGGAACTTTCGTTACGGTTTTGGAGACCGCTCGACCTGCCTATGTCAATGCTTACATGTGGCCCCGTTAACTTAAAGACAGACAAGGATTAGAATTTCGTGTATACGGGGCCCTACACTACTTCCTTTAGTCTTCTGTGCGCCCAGGTGGGTTCGAACCAACGATCCCTCCCTTAAAAGGGGAGTGCTTTAAACCTATCTAAGCTATAAGCGCATTTTGCGGTAATAAAGGGAATCGAACCCTCCTGATATTCTGCGTGACAGGCAGACGGACACACCAAGCATCCCCTATTACCGATTTGTGGAACTATTCGGAGTCGAACCGAAAGAGCACTGTTTGCAAAACAGGCTACCTGCCGTTGGCGTAAGCCCCATATAAAACACAAAAACCCCCCGATTTCTCAGAGGGCTTTCGCGTAAAGGAATATAAATATTTTTTTACACAGCATACAGCTCTCTGAGAGGGTGGGACATGCCCCCCTTTGTTCTCCAATCAATCGCTATATTTATGACTTGTGTTTGCACTTTAATTTCAGTTTGTTAATACAAAGATAAGTTAATTATTTTAATTATCCAAATTTATTTTAAAATATTTTTATACAACTAAATAAGGTGTTGTTTTTGTAGAGAAATTAGGTATTCTAAATGTAGTAGTATCCCTTGTGTATAAAGCCGTATCAGTAGAAGGATTATACGTTATACCTTTTGCTGCTTGTTTAACTGTATCAACACACCACACGGTATGTGTGCCGTCTGCAATATTTATTCTTATAATTGCTGGGAAGTATGAAGACCCACTAACAGGAGTATTACTTGATATAGTAACAAAAACGTAATCGTCTATAGCAAAGTAGGAATTTCTAGGAGTGCCATTTAAATTAAAAAAATGAAAATCTCCGCCTTGAGAACCAAATCCAAATTTGTTTGATGTAGAAGATAATGGGATGTCTATAATAAAGTCGGCTGTGGTATCTCCAGAGCCTGCCGCTGCTGCCTCAAAATTTGTTTTAGATATTACTCGTGCCACAGCTTTGCTAGAAAGATGTACATGATCTAAGAACACTATATAATTATCTGTAGCTACTGGCCTACCAACATAATAAGCATTTAACATATCTGTAAAAGTAACAAACTTATAGTCAGAGCTTTGTATAGTAGACAAGATTTTATCAGCTTTATTTATGTATACAACTTTTGGATATACGTCTATATCTGTAGTATTTGCTTTTGTCCCAGGAATAGCGTTATCTGTATGCCATACCCCAGACCCATCTGCATTTGCATTAATTCTAAATCCTTTCATACCAGCGTACCCATCCCACTCTAAGACTACAATAAATTTACCACTACCATCCTTATAAGATTCAATGCCTTGGGCGCTCCATCTAACAGAGTTTTTTATATTAGTAATGCCTTGAGTTCTGGTAAGACTGTTAGCAGTTATGTACGCATTAAATAAAGTTTCCGCATCTTGGTCAGAGTACGTAGAGTTTGTCATATTTATAGTTTTTCTGATAGACTCTCCGCTACCCTTCCTTACTTCAATAGGTTGATTAGGAAAAGAATAAGAATTTTTTAGTGTTAAGTCCGTGTACCCAAAGCACCCATAACTACCTACGTAGGAGGGGCTTCTAACAAAGCTACCTATTATCAGAGCGATATTATCTGTATACGTATCCGCGTAAGATATTTCTGAAAAGGCATTTGTCAGTTTTATTTTTTGACCAGAGGAAGGGGACAAGTTGGGGTAATTAGAAAGAGTTATTAAATCCATTGAGGACATGTACCCATAGTATAGTATTTTTGTATCGCTAATTTTTAACGAGCCCTTAAAAGAAATAACATCCCCCCACTCGTATATTCTTGTTAAAGAATCGTTTGCTTGCCTTTCTTTTAATAAAATACCAGAGTAAGCGAGTCCTGCAAATATTATTTGGTTTTCTCCCATTTCTGTGGCATTCAAAAGGTTTCCGTTTGTAGTGGGGATATTGCTAACGTCTAAGGAATATTTTTGCCAAGGTTTTTGCGAGTCTGGGATAACGATAAAAGAAGCGTCACACACTTCGTCTGTTTGGTATATTTTTAGTAGTACATCTTTTTTTAATAAGGACTTCATCTGGTTAAATACATTGTCATAATAGTACTCTTCCCCATCTATTAAAGATGTGCCTGTGATTACAGTAACATCATCGTAGTAACATCCAAATTCTGCTTTGTTTGGGTCAATTGGCCCACGAATTATGTACCCACCATTAGCGACTCTGTGGGAATTGGTTGTTGGGTTGTACTCTACAAACTCAAAATTGTCGGGCCTTATGTACCCATATTTTTTTGTTACTGGGTGGGTGATAAACCCCACATACTCATCAGCAGAACTAAAACCTTGTACCCCTCCAAAATTACATAAGTATGTATCTAAATCACCAAAACCGTAAAAGCTTGAGGATAAGTCCACTGTGGGCCAGTTAGAAGGGATTATAATATCGCCTTTATTGTAACCATTAGCGTCTTGTAAGGATATGGGCAAAGTAAAAGTAAATGTTTTATTGCCTATATAACCAGCGGTATAACCAAACCTACCTGATATAGATCCATTAGAGTACATAGTACTACCGTCAAAATTAGATTTTGGTATAGTTGTACCGCTGAAATAAGGCTCGTTTATTAAATTGCCCTTAGTCCAGTCGTTTGTCGGGATTGTTGTGGAGACTTGGTTTTTCCACAAAGTTGTCGTTATACCTGCGTAAATATCACTACCATCACTAGGAGTTATTGTTGTCCCATTTTGGTAGTAAGCTTTGTAAAAAACAGAAGGGTTTTTAGTATCAATTATATACCAGCTAGAAGCCCCACCATTTATAGATAAAGATGCAACGACCCTTCTTTTAACAGAAGATAACCCCCTATCGTGGTCATGTATTAAAAATCTATTATTACCTTTTACAGCGATATTATTAGCAGAGGCTTCCGCTACAAACACATTAAAAAGATCCTCCTCTAAGTCGCTCCACCAACAATTGTGGTACATGCCACCAAAAACTGCGTCCGTGTCTGGTAACGCCAATGCTACCGCAGACCTAGTTAAATGGTGTTTATAAAAGGAGGGCATAGAGTCCCTGTTAGTAAACAAGACTTCCTCAGTTTCTGTATCATAGTACCAAGTTGAGGGGGCTGCTCTGTGCCTCGCATTAGAGCCTAGTATATTACCATCCGTACCTACTAAAGCCCTAAAATATGGTTGGGTACTTTGGGCAGTTGTATGCAACCCGTACCTACCCAAATCCTTAGTGAAATCTATAAACTTTTTACTGCCTGTTACTGGGTCGTAAACAGTAACATTAGCAGAGTTTTTATTAGGCTCCCCGTCCTGTACCAACATCTTATTACCTTTCCAGCCATAGCACATGTTTGGATAATAGTTATCTGCCCCAGAAGAAAAGCTGTTAGATATTACAAGTCTAGCCACACCCTTTTGTGGTTGTATATCTATGAGTGCCCCAGACTTAGTAGAAAATAAAAAATGTTCTACTTTGTCGTAACTTCCAAAAGCATCAGAAAACTCTCCATCAGGATCGTTCCTTCTTTCTATAAAAGCACACAATCTGTGTATAGGTAGAGATTTAACTATATTAGTGTACGACATAAGTATTTTAAAAAGTAGGGGTTACGTTGTTAGCAAATTTCTGGAATTTAACTTTAGGCATGTCTGGTGTCTTCCAGAACCTCATATAACAAAAATCCCCATTACTTGTGAAAGCAGGGAAAGTTTGTGGGGAGTTCTGCCAATCAAAAGAGGAGAAATCTGCACTCTCTATTAGGGGTCTGTGCAATGGCGTAAATGTCCATTTAATACTAATGTATGTACTTATCTCTGGATACGAGGTTCTAACTGCTGGATTACCAACAACTTGCATTTTAAAATACGCCTCGAACTCCGTAGGTAAATTATCAAACAGTATAGAGAATGCTCCTTTACCATTAAATAAAGAGTTGTCCACTATTCCATAAGACTCTTCTTCAAACACTATAGGCATAACCATATTAAACAAGTTAAATCCTTCTTTTAGTTGTATACTAGATACACCTAGTCCAAGTTGCCTATTGTACATGGTGCTAAACTCTAATAGCAAATCTTGTGATTTTACTACTCCTTTATGAAAGTTATTTAAGACTTTTTCTTCCCCACTTATAAATAGAGTGTCCCCAGGAAATATGTCAAACTTCTCTTTTTCAAAAGAGGTTCTGCCACCAACCCAAGTATGGTTATACACCACATCCCAGTCCATTATATCAAAAGTACTGTAGGAAGGTAAGTTAGCCTTAGCTCTTAATACATAAGGAATAGTGACCTCATTGAGGTCTCCTGTTACGTTTAAATATTTTACATAATCATTTTCTAAAAATGAATCCCCCAACTCAAACAAAGTTAGGTTTATATCAATAGGCTGTAGGGGCGGGATGTCGGGGTTGTCAGGATCTTGTATAATAACTACTGGGCACTTTTCAAAGTTGTCCGCACATTCTAAAGAACTGAAGTTACCTTTTCTATTATGCCTATCCCCACAAACAACACATACTTTTGTATGCCTATAGCAGTACCCTAATGTATGATCCACCAAAGGGCCGTTCTCTGCGAGTATTTTCCTGTTACAATAAGTACAAGTGTATATACCACCATATATTAAAGTGGTTATTTTTTCTTTGAAGTTACGCCCAACTAAAGGGGTTAACATAGTCCTCTCATTAAAAGAGAGTTTTCTGTATAGCCCATTTATAGTTTTGTATTGCGTGAAGTGAGCTATACAGAAAGTCTTTAGCTCATTTAAATTATTTGCCATTTAATGTAGAATTGTTTTGTCCTTTGTCTGCTGCGTTAAGACAATGGTTTACCTCACCAACAAAAAGGTAAGCTGCGTAGTCCACAGCAGCTGCTATTTTTTTACCAAAGGGGAATAGCGTGCCCATGCGTAAGTTTGTACCTAGTACATAACTTATAGTTTCGTCTGGGCATCCCATCTTGTGCCCGTCTGGGTGTATCCAAAAATCATTGAACATTGGCCCACAAATAACATTGCCCGTCTGGTCTAAAGAAAAAGCAATGTCGTAAAAATATCTTTTTAGGCCACCGTGTTTAAGTGATCTTATAAGCATATAGACAAATCCAAATGCGTAAAAGATAAAACACAGTAACCAAGTAAGTACTAATAATAAAAAAGTCCCCATTATACTATTCTTTTTTTAACTGAGTCAATCATTGATTTTAACACACTAGCATAGTTAGGATCTGTTGCATACCCAGCTTTAGCTATCTCTTCAGCAAATTTATAAGGGTCTGATTTAACTAATAAAGCTTTTGCATATCTTGGATTAGTTAAAAAAAATGTAGCATGGTCTGTAAAACACTCTTCTGGTGTAGTGTATTTTCTAAAGTAATCCTGTACAGTATATTTAAAGTACTTTTGCCCATTGCGGACAGTAGGTTCTACCTTTAATATTTTAGGAAATTTTAGGTCGGCACGTTTACTATACTCTGTAGTAGTTATTAATTGCTCATTACCATTAATGCCATCAGTATCTTTAATACCGAAAAACATATTGCCTGGGGCAAACTTCCCCCAACCAGATTCCAAAGCTCCTTGAGCTAGTATTACCAAAGCAGAAATACCAGTCTTATTTTCTGTTAGTTTTGCATGTGGTAAAAAAGTTTTTACAAATTCATTAGGTGTCATACTTAAATATACTAAATATTATTGACTTATCCCACGATATTTACAAACTTACTAAGAGGATCAATACGAGACCAATGGTCTGACAATTCTTTTTTGTGGTGTTCACAACAATATTTACCCCCACTAATAAACGCACTTTCTATTTTATAAACTACTGGGTTTTTACAGTGTTTTGGCATCCTTACTTCCCCATTTATAAAAACAGGACTGCCATAAACAAACGTACAGACTTCTTCAGTGTTTGAAGATAAGTCGGATAAATGAAACATACCTAAACTCATAGCACAAAGGTATATATTTTATTTTAATATTAGAGACTTACCAACAGAAATTTCATCAGAGTTTATGTAAATAGTAGGGTTATTAGTAAATAACCTAAATTCGTATAAATTTTTTGGCCTGAATTTGCCTATATCCCAAATAGGAATATTGTCATGCTCTATGTTTCGTACACTTACAAGTATACATTTAGTGTCTGAATTTTCTGTATGTAGAATAGAACCTGCTAATAGCTGTATATTTTTATACTCTAAGTAATCCTCGTCGAGACCAATAAAAAAAGATTGACCACTAATACCAACTTTGTCTTGCCAGATTTTATAATTGTATGTGATACGTACATCCATAGTACAAAGATATGTACTATATATGTAATAAACAAGTGGGGTGTTAGTGGGGATCGAACCCTATTATTTTGTTCCACAAACAAACGCATTACCAATATGCTACTAACACAGTTCCCCCTGAATGATTCGAACACATCATCCCTAAGTTCAAAGCCTAGGTGTCCTGCCGTTAGACGAAAGGGGAATTTTGTAGGGGTAATAGGATTCGAACCCATTCTTCCAGGTTCGTAGCCTAGTGTACTTTCCAATTATACTATATCCCTATTTTAAAAGAGTCGGAGCCCAGAATCGAACTGAGTATCAGTGGATTACAAAACCACAGCTTCGCCAGCAAAGCTTCTCCGACTTGTTGTGGTACTTCTTGGAATCGAACCAAATTCTTACCCTCTTCAGGGGCACGCTGAATCACCAGACTAGCTCAAGCACCATAAGACGCGAGTATTGGAATTGAACCAACCTAACCAGTTTTGCAGACTGTTACCTAGCCACTCGGACAACTCGCGTAATTTTGTAGGGTGAGCGGGATTCGAACCCACGCTTTCTGCGCCCCAAACGCAGCCAGAAAAACCACTTCTGTACCACCCTATTTATTTGTTGTGTCCCCTACGGGAATCGAACCCGTCTTTAGCCCGTGAAAGGGGCTTATCCTTACCGATAGATGAAAGGGACATAAAACAAAAAACCCCCAATTTTACTTGGAGGCTTTTATAATCTCAATGAAAATGGAAAACTAAATTTTAACTTATCTTGTTTTTACCACATCCACAGCCTCCTGGATTATCTTGTACTCCCTGCTCTGTAAAAAAGCACGGCGTAAAAGTACATTCACTAAAAGAATGGCGTTGATGGGTTGTTGGTAGTGCAATATTATTTTTCATAACTATATACTTAAACTTACAATACAAATATACAACATGTTTTTGATATGTGCAAGTATTATTTTAAAAAAGTTAATTTGTACTTAGCAGTATTTAAAGTGCTCTTCGCTGTATCTAGATCATTTACTATTTCCGAAAATGGTATATTAGCTTGCAATGCCGTAATCATATTATGTAATTCTGTAATATAAGAAATAGCATCTTGCACAGTTGTCAGTACTCTTGGGTAACATTCCTCTGGGTACGATAACAATATGCCAGTGACACCTTGGTACCCTTCTGCTAAACCATCCGCATGGCCAGGTAAAGCATCATACAAATCATTTAGTGCTACGTGGGCAGCGTAAGCCCCCATACCATTTACTTTTAAATGTAGTTTATGGAAAGATATAGCAGCATTCATCATTTCTGCTACACAACCACCAACTGTCATTTTATTTGTCCTTGCTAATTTTTTAGTCATGTTCTCCATTGCTTCCTTCTAATTTAGCGTACTTCTCTTTAATTCTACCAAGACTTTTTTTAATCTCGCTTTCTCTTTCTTCTGGACTGAGCTTATAAAACTCAATTACCTTTTCTTTGTTGTTGTTCATTTTTATTTAATTCTTTAAAAATTTGTTCTGTTAAAAATCCTATTAAATATGCAAAGGCCTCATCATTCTCAAAACTAAGTTGCATCCCAGTAGTGTCCATTACAAAATGTGTAGCGTGGAATGCCTCATGTACTAAAGTCCCCCTACATTGATCGCACTCCTTGTCAAATTCATTTAACCTAAGCAATATCTTATTGCCAGGGAATATATTACAAGACCCCACAGTTATGTTAGAGTATACTTCGTCAATATCAATATCTGTGATATTAAGTTCTTTTAAAGTCTTTTTTAAATCCTTATTTGTTTGGTTAACCGACACCATTATTTGAAATGGGTACACAGCCAAATCTACTAGGAAGTTGTGTTTTACTAATTTTACCTTTGCCATTTATATAACTACTACTACAAAAGTACAACATCCCTATAGATATAAAAAATTTTTTTACAAAAAAGTACCTATATATAAGTACCCCCGTATGACACCCCCTACCATAATACCCCCGTACCTGAAAACTACACTGTGACTGTGGTGTTTAAGGTTCCACAATAGAAATGACCCCTGTACTGTTTACGGCGGGGGGCTACCCCCTGTAGACGCATAAAACAAATTTAAAAAAACAAACAAATAAAATGGCATTATCAGCAACACAAAAAAAACAGTTCCTTAACACTTGGTTAGAAGGAAAAGGTATCGCTCACACTTTAACTCAAGCCACAGCGCTTGGAGAATTTGAAGACCTTGCAGTAGCAAATGGTTGGGATGAAGTTTATGCAGCTCAGGCCGCAAACGAAAACAACCCGTTGGGCAATGGACTCGTAGAACAAGACCCTAAATTTAAAATGCGTTGGGTTGGTATCTTAGAGACACGCAAAGGAAACAGATACGATTACGTGCTTGAGAACGCGAATGATTTGGACGCATTCAAAGCGGCCAAGGAATCGGACGCACAGTCTCGTAATTATGTAAACAATGCACCTGCAGGCCACCATTGGGCTTTCGACTACGTTGGTAAAAAAGCGGAGTTTAAATTCGCTACAGCAGTTGGTCGCTTAGTACACGATAAAAAGCTTTCAGCAGCAGTAGCTCTTGACGCAGACATCCTTACGGAAGATGAAATTGATAGACTCAGCCCAAATGCCATGCGCATATTGGAAATGAAAATGAACCTTGCGGCAGCTAATAAAAGATTAGTCGCAGCAGGAGAGTAGCTTAGTGGATTAGGGGAGGCTTCGCGCTTCCCCTTTTTTTATCAACTTCCTACCCATTTTATTAATAACATTAAGACATTAATTATTTCATAGTGATTAGTTTCCAATTGTGTATTGGGAGAGTTTGTAGCATACGTGCCTGAACTCTTCCATACCTTTTGGTTAATTACTTACTATGCCTTTTACCATTTAAATTTTAAACAAACAATTATAAAAAACTAATTATTAAAAGCTATGAACAATTTACAAAATTTCAGAACACAGTCTAAGGACAAAATGCATTTACTATTGGCATTAAGTGCAATCGAAGATTTATCTTCATTAGTTAAACAACGTATCGTTGAGGCCAAAAGCGGGGAAGATTACAAATCCTTATGTTTAGACATATTGGAGTCATTGGCAATTGTCCCTACAATTATTGACACCGCTGAAGGTGTTCTCAATCAAACTGATGTATTAATCGAAAAAATGATTGAGGCACACAACAAAGAAATTATTGGTATTACTAAAAATATTACTGATAGTGCAAAATCTCTTAACATTCCTTCAATGGAGCAAGTACGAAAAATGTATGCTTCTAAAGTAAATGAAGAAGAATTAAATCAATTTGCAGGGAGCTTTATTACACACTTAAATTTAGTGGATGCCAGTAATCCTAATAATGTAAAAGATATTATTGGGAAGAGTGGTTGCAAAGAAGATTTATTCGAAAGTAAAGTTACAGTGTTTTGCCAGACTATCCCAGAGTGGGAGACTTTCTCAAACCAGCAACGTGCAGCAATACGCTCAGTTGCTTCCGAAATTGTTAGAACACATAATGTAACAAGTATCACGGAGCTTGAACAAAAAACAAATCTCGCCAACATACAGTTTTTAAAAAACCTGTGGCACAAAAAATAATATCCTTTAAGCGGGATAGTTTAGTTTATGATATGATCCTTTTACCTACAATGCCGTGATGGTTAAGTAGGTATTTTTTTAGACATATATATATATAGGTGTAAATAGTATAAAAAACTATAAATGCTATATATAGTATAATAAAGAAATAAAATAAAAATCACTATGATAAACACAGAATTAATTTCACAAGTACCATTGGCAAATCTAATTATTATTTCTATAGTAGTCGGCCTAGGAGGTTTAATACTATTATCTATAAGTAAGAGAAAAAAGAATAACCATTGGTAATAGAAAATAAAGAAAGAAAGGGGAAAGTAAGCTTAGGCAATGTTAATTATTTTTTTAGACAAAGTATGGATAGAAATCCATTCAGTTTGATTATTTAGTATTGACATAATGAATTTACAAGTTTTCCTACATTGCCTAACTAGCCCTTTCTTTCCTTATTTTAACCTATTTTTTAGAGGCTTAATGTGCTGTAACCGTTGGGAGAGTAGTAGGGTTATGGGAAATGGTTGATAATAAAATATATTAAAATTA
>Ga0073904_10003963_pt1 | contig 11084 bp, 10 predicted proteins | sample KloWWTrecipitate_FD_66668 | JGI IMG/M metagenome (GOLD analysis project Ga0073904, IMG submission 66668) | Active sludge microbial communities from Klosterneuburg, Austria, studying microevolution and ecology of nitrifiers - Klosterneuburg... | ecosystem: Engineered > WWTP > Aerobic digester >... | reverse complement strand
ACTATCTCGACTACACCGCCGACATCGACCGCACACGCTGGACCAAACCCTACATCGCCAGGGGCCAGGACGAGATCGCCAGCGGCCTCTACGTCAAGAACACGATCCCCAATGTCAGCGCGGCGCTGTTCCGTCGCGAAACGCTGGCCGAGGTTTTGGAAGAGCACGGGCCGCAGATCCAGGCGCTGCGCCATGTCGGTGACTGGGCGACCTATCTGCACCTCATGGAAGCTGGAGCCATCGCGTTCTCGCCGCGTTCGCTCAACTCACACCGCCGCCATCTGCGCAGTGTCACCGTCGGCAACTTCAACATCCGCCAGCTAAGCGAAATCGTACAGATGCAGCGGGCTGCGATCCGCCGTCACGGCCTTGGCGCGGCTGAGCGGGAGAATGCGGGCCGCTACGCGCAGGCGCTGTACGAACAGTTCGGCCTCGCCACCGCGCAGCATCCACGCTTCGAGGAACATCCCGACCTGACTGATGCTGCTGCCAGCCGAGGCGCCGATGACAACTAAGATTTTGGAAGCCGGCGGCTTGTAGGATACCGCAACGCCGTCGCAGCGATAGAGCCAGTCCCCGCGCGGACGACCACACAGGAGAACGCCGCCATGCGCACGCAAGCTCAGCCGGCCTACAGCGCAGCCGGCCACTGCCCCATTTGTGAGGCGCCGGCCACGTTTTCGGCGAAGTATGACTGGTACCGCGACCATCTGCTTTGCTCCGGGTGCGGCTCGATTCCCCGCGAGCGCGCGCTGGCGCTCATCCTCGAACGCCAATTCCCGAACTGGCGCGACCTTTCGATCCACGAGTCCTCGCCCGGAACCCGCGGCATCTCGCCGAAGCTCCGAAGCGAGTGCAGCGGCTATATGGCGACGCAGTACTTTCCGCGCCAGCCTCTGGCCAAGATGATCGACGGTTTCCGCAACGAAAACCTCGAGGTCCAGACCTTTGCGGCCGGTTCGTTCGATCTGGTGGTGACGCTGGACGTGCTCGAGCACCTGAACGAGCCGTCTGACGCACTCGCCGAAATCGCCCGAACCCTGAAGCCGGGCGGCGCGTTCGTCTTCACGGTGCCGACCTACAAGGACAGGATCACATCCGAGAGGCGGTCCCGCTATCTCGGCGATGGTACCGTCGAGCACCTGGCCGAACCTGAGTATCACGGCAACCCGATCAGCGATGCGGGATCGCTCGTGACCTTTCACTATGGCTACGATCTGGCCGAACTGATCACCGTTTGGTCGGACATGGATGTCGAGGTCACCCGCTTCCACGACCGCCAGCACGGGATCATCGGCGAGCTCACCGAGGTCTATGTTGCCCGCAAGCGCCCCGCGGCAGCCACGGGCGGCAGCCGGCCGGCGCCGGCGGCAGACGGCGTATGACGCTCCAGCGGTAGCTGCACCGGCACTTGCGCCCGGCCGCAAGGCTATCCCGCGTCAGAGACGAGCGGACCAAAGGACTTTACCCGGCCCTTTTCCAGCACCAGCAGCTTGTTGCAGGTGCGCCGGATGAGATCGTCATTGTGGCTTGCGAGAACAATGATGCCGGCGGCCTCCGCAAGCTCACCCATGCGCGTTTTGGCCTTCGCCTGGAAGCTCGCGTCGCCGGCGCCGATCCACTCGTCCATAAGCAGGATTTCCGGCTGGAAGCTGGTTGCGGTGGCGAAGGCGAGGCGGGCAGCCATGCCCTGGCTGTAGCTCTTGAGCGGCATGTCGATGAAATCGCCAAGCTCGCTGAACTCAACGATCTGCTCCTGCCGGCGGGCGATCTCGTCGGGGCTCCAGCCGTTGATGAGCCCGCGCAGTTCGATGTTGCGGCGGCCGGTCGCCTCGGGGCGGAAACCGAGGTTGATGTTGAACAGCGCGTCGACGCGCCCGACGGTGGCAAGTGTCCCCCGGGTGGGCTCGTAGATGCCGTAGAGCACCTTGAGAAGCGTGGTCTTGCCTGCCCCGTTCGAGCCGACAAGGCCAAGCCGGTCGCCTGCCTCAAGCTCGAAGGTCACGCCGTCCAGCGCCTGAACATAGCGGTGCCGCCCTTCCCCCGCGATCGTGCCTCCGGGTGCCTGCGGCACCCGCCGGTCGCGTGGGCGAAGCGTCAGTTTCTGCCGTACCGCGTAGGTCAGGCTCAGGTCGTTTGCCTTGATCGAGACCATCAGATCACCAGCGCCACCTGCCGCCGGAACTTGCCGAGCAGCAGGAAAGCAGCCACCCAGAGGCCAATGGTGAGGAGTACGCAGAAGCCGAGCGCGTGGAGCGACGGCTGACCGGTCATGATCGGTCCACGGACGATCTCAAGGAAATAGGTGAAGGGATTGTAGACATAGGCTGCTTCCTGGATGCCGCCCCTGCCGCTCGGCGCCCAGAATACCGGGGTGATGAACATCCCCACCCGCATCAGGTTGCTCACGATGAACTGCGAGTCGGGGAAGAACACGCCCAGAAACGCAAAGACGGTCGTGAAGGCCGGCGCGGCAAGCAGGATGACCAGAAGGCCGACCGCCGACCAGAGCCAGCCGGTGCCGATCGCGACACCGCCAATGAGCAGCAGCGCGATGCAGCCGGCAAGCGCGTAGCCATCGCGAATGACGGCCTGCAGCGTGTCGCGGAAGACGTAGACCGACAGCGGCAGAGTCGTGCCCTTGATGAAGCTCTCTTCACGCACGAACAGCGTCACGCTGGTGGTGACGACCTCCATGATGAAGAACCACACGAGCAGCCCGGTCGCGACATAGGCGACGTAGCCCGGGCCGGTGTTGCCGTGGTTGAAGATGAAGATGAAGGTGCCGGCGAAGGCGAGATAGTTGATCAACAGCCAAAGCGGCCCGAGCGTCGTGCGCCGGTGCTGGTCGCCGATCCCTTCGTTGGCGAGGGCGACCCACACGCGCCGTAAGCGCAGGCCTTCGGAAATGTCCGCAAGGGCACTGGCGAAAACAGAAAACATGACGCTCCGATGCAGGCAGCAGGTTCGGGGACTGCCTAGCACCCAGCCGGGCGCCGATGCAATCTGCGACCCGATGTCGTCTTGCCGTCAGGCCGTCGGGTTCTTGGGAGGTGTGTCCCGCAGGTGATCGAGCAGGTAGGCATGCGTCGCCGCGTTGGCGACAATGAGGCAGCCGGTGCGCTCGTAGGTTTCAGGCCCCCGGCCCCACCAGTCGGTGACGATGCCGCCCGCTTCCTCGACCAACAGGATGCCGGCCGCTGTGTCCACGAAGCCCGTCTCTTCGTAATATCCCGTAAGCCGTCCGCAGGCGACGAACGCGCAGGACAGCGCGGCGCTGCCGACAATGCGGACGGCGCCGATGGGCGCGCGAATCGCGTCGAGACGGGAATAGGCGCCGGGGTGGAGCGAGAGATTGGGCGTCGGCAGGCCGGTGCCCACCATCAGGAGCGCGGTGTTCGACTGCCGCGACACCTGCATGCGCTCGCCATTGAGCCACGCTCCGCCGCCGGGCATGGCGGTGAACATCTCGTCGGCCACCGGCTCGTAGAGCACGGCGCAGACGGTCGTGTTGCCGCGGCGCAGCGCGATGGAGATGGTGTAGGGCCAGCCATTGATGAAGTTGGTGGTGCCGTCGATGGGATCGACCAGCCAGCGGTGCTCGGCGTCGGCGCCATCGACCGGCGGAAACTCCTCGCCGGTGAGGCTCCAGCCGGGGTAGCGCGAGAACAGGTGTTCGCGGATCAGCAGTTCGGATTCCCGGTCGGCGTCAGAGACGAAATCGCCCGGCCCCTTGATGCCGATCTCGATGTCGCGGAAGCGCGCGAAATGGGTGAGCGTCACCTCCCCCGCGGCGCGGGCGGCGGCGACCATGTCGTCGAGGACTCGTTCGTAGGAAATGGTCATGGTGTCAGCGCGGCCGCGAGGCCCTCTGGATCGTCGGTGGTGATCTGGTCGGCCTTGAGCGCCAGCAGGTGCTCGGCAATGGCGATGCTGCCGGGGTCGGCGTTCCTCAGCGTATAGGCATCGACGCGGCGGCCGGCGGCATGCATGGCGCCGATGATGTCGAAGCCGGCCTCGTCGGCCTGCAGGATCATCGGGTAGGCGAGATAGATCATCTCGGCCTTCGGCGAATCTGCGATGGCGCCGGCGACGAAGCCGGCAAAGTCGCGGGTCTTTGCGAGGCGGTCGAGCGCGCCGTCGTGGCAGGGATCGTAGCCGACGTGCAGGCCCGGCGTCGCGTCGCAGAGGAGGCTGACGGAGGCCGCATCGCCCGATGACAGGATCATGCTGCCCGCCACCGGGCCGACGCGTTTCGCGAAGTTGGCGACCGTCTCGGGCGGCAGGGAGCGGCTGTCTTCCTTGTAGTCGAGTTGTAGCAGGGCATCGGGATGCGGCGGATTCTGTGCAAGCAGCGTGCAGAGGTCTTCGAGCAGCATCACCCGGTCCTCGATGGGCTGGCCGGAATTGTCGCGCAGGTGCAGCGCGCGCAACTGGGCGGCCGTGAGCCCCGCCACTGGCCCCTGCCCGGTGGTCTCGCGGGCAATGTCGCGGTTATCGTGCAGCACGGCAAAGCCCTGTTCGCCATGCACCACAAGGTCGACCTCGACGCTGGCGCCGAGCGCCATGCCTTCGAGAATGCGGCGGCCGGTGAACACCGGATCGCTCAGCCTGCGGCGGGCGCGGTGCCACTTGAAACAGGTGCGATGCCCCTCGCGGGTCACGCTGACAGGATCAGCCGTTCTGGCCTCCCCGGAAAATCGCGGCATTGTCGCGATAGGCGGCGAAGGCGCGGGGTTGCAGGTCAATGGCCTGCCCGGACGACCAGTCGCGGGCTTCGTTGACCATCGCCTTCAGGCGAAAGCCATCGGGCAGTTCGACATCGACAATGGCGTGCGTGCCGTAGTCGGTGACGCGGTGAATCTTCGCCACGCCCTGCCCTTCGGCGCGGGTCATGCCCAGCGCCTCGGGCCGCACCGCGAGGGTTGCCGGACCATCGGCGACGGCAAGCGGCACGGTGAACCCGGCATGCGAGAAGGTGCCATTGGCAACCGTGCCATCAACGAGATTCATCGTGCCGATGAAGCCCGCGACGAATGGCGTCGCCGGTTCGCGATAGACGGTATCGGGCCGATCGGCCTGCTCGGTCTTGCCGTCGCGCATGACGACGATGCGGTCGGCGAGGGCGAGGGCCTCATCCTGGCCGTGGGTCACGAACAGGGTGGTGATCTTCAGCCGCTGCTGGATGTCGCGGACCTCTTCGCGCAGCCGCTCGCGCAGGTGCTGGTCGAGGCTCGCGAAGGGCTCATCGAGCAGCAGGATTTTTGGTTCGAGCACCAGCGAGCGGGCGAGCGCGACGCGCTGCTGCTGGCCGCCCGAGAGCTGGTTGGTCATGCGCGTGCCATAGCCGCCCAGACCCACGAGTTCGAGCACCGCATCGACCCTGCGCTTGATCTCGTCGGCGGGAAGCCGGCGCAGTTTCAGCCCGAAGGCGAGGTTCTTGAAGACGTTCATGTGCGTCCACAGCGCATGGCTCTGGAACACCATGCCGGTGGGGCGGCGCTCGGGCGGCACGCGGGTCACGTCCTCGCCGTCGATCTTGATCTCGCCGGAGGTCGGTGTCTCGAACCCGCCCACCATGCGCAGCAGGGTCGACTTGCCGGAGCCGGAGGGCCCGAGCAGGCAGACGAGTTCGCCGTCGGCGACAGTCAGATCGAAGCTGTCGACGGCCGTGACCGTGCCGAACTTCTTGGTGACGCCCTTGATGTCGAGGACCGCCATCTAGCCTCCGAAGCCGCGAGCAAAGGACCCGGAGCTGATGACGCGGCGGGCGAACAGCAGGGCGAAGAAGGACGGCACCCACAGCAGCACCGACAGCACGGCGCCGTACTGGATGACCGGCTGGTTGTTGATGAAGGTGATCATCAGCACCGGCATGGTGCGAATGGCGGGCGCGCCGATCAGCCAGGCGCCCTCCGTCTCGTAGAAGGTGTTGACGAAGCTGAGGAGCACCGCAGCGGCGATGGTCGGCCCGGCCTGCGGCAGCGTGATCGACCAGAACACGCGCATCGGGGAGGCCCCGACATCGCGCGCCGCCTCTTCCATGCGGCGATCGACCGACTGGAAGGCGGAGACGGGAATCCAGATCATGAACAGCAGCGTCGAAACGAGCTGAATCAGCACCACGCCCCAGAAATTGCCGATGAGATTGAGCTGCAGGAAAATGCCGGCGATGGCGACGAGCAGGCCGAACTTCGGGAACGCCTGCCCGGCGAGGAACGAGAAGAACAGGATGTTGCGGCCGGGGAAATCGAGCCGCGCAAAGGCATAGGCCGCCGGCAGGCAGATCATCGCGGAAATCAGCGTCACCACCGTGGCGAGCGAGATGCTCATGGTGATGGAGCTCCACACATCGGCCCGGGCGAGCGTCTGGTACCAGTAGCGCAGCCCGAATTCCTGCGGGATCAGCGCCGGGAAGCGCCAGACATTGGCGAAGGCCCAGGTGCCGACGACCACCAGCGGGAAGACGATGACCAGCGTGAGCACGACGGCAAAACCAATGCCGGTCCAGTCGATCCGCCGTTCGGTGAGGGTGCGCGCCATCAGGCTTTCCGGTTCTTGGCGACGGACCGCACGTAGAACAGTCCGAACACGAGACAGAAGCCGAACGCGATGACGGCCTGGGTGATGGCGTTTTCGGGATCGAACAGTTCGCGGAAGGTGCGCTGCATGAACGGGCCCATCATCTCGGGCGCCGCGGGGCCAAGCACATAGGGCAGTGTGAAGGCCGAGAAGATGCCCAGCACCGAGAACGAAATGGCGACGAGGATGGAGTTGGAGATGCGCGGCAGGATGATGTGCCAGAACACCGCCCAGCTGCGCGCGCCGACATCGCGCGCCGCCTCGATCGACTGGTTGGAGACGTTGCCGAGACCGGCGAGCAGGATCAGCACGGTCAGTGGAATGTGGTCCCAGACAAGGCCGATGACCGGCCCCCAGGGCGTCAGGTAGGGCGACTTGATCTTCGGCAGGCCGACCGCGTTGAGGATCAGGTCAACGGTGCCGTTCGGCCCCAGCACGCGGATGAAGGCATAGCTGAGGATGATCGAGGGCACGAACATCGGAAAGATCGCGAGGCCCTGCACATAGGCCGCGATCTTGCTGGTCGAAAAGCGCAGGTAGATGGCGATCGGCAGGCAGACCAGCAGCAGCAGGACGGCACAGACCCCGGTGGTCCACAGGGTGATCCCGAGATTGTTAAGGCTGTAATTGTCGGTGAAAAAGAAGATGTAGGTCTCGAGGGAGAAGGCGCGGCCTCCTCCCTCTGCCGGCAGCCATACGGTGCGTATGATGGCCGAGATGATCGGATAGATGATCAGCCAGAAAACGAGCAGCACCGGCGCGGCGACGAGCAGCAGGCCGATATACCAGCCGCTCCGCCGCTTCCCGACGATGTCGTTTGCCGGCTGGTCGGTCACGCGGCGGGATCCACGTTCGGCGCCACGTTGCGGTACCATTCGGCGTTGATCGCCTTTTCCCAGTCGCCGCCCGGGAAGACCGGGATGGAGACGGGGATGACGTCCTTGAACTTCTCGCGCAGTTCGGCCGAGATGTAGTCCCACGAAACGCCGGGGAAGCCGCCGAGTTCGGTCAGCACGGCCGACTGGATTTCCTCGGTGAGGACGAAATCAGCGAGCTTCATCGCGAGATCATGGTTCAACCCGTTGGTCGGGATGGTCATGCGGGAGAAGCCGCCGGGGAAGCCGAGGTCGGAGAGCTGCACGAGGCCGATCGTCTCCGGCAGCGCGCCCGAAGCAATCGCCGCCAGCGCCTGATCGGACCAGGCCGGGATCATGGTGACAGCACCCTGCCCGAGCAGTTGGATCGACTGCGTGTTGCCCGAGGTATAGGCGCCGCCTTCGAACAGCGAGGGGGCGAGGTCGTTGAGGATCTTCCACGCCGGATCGAGTGCCGCAGCGCCGCTTTCGGCCGTGAAGTTGTCGACCTTGAACTTCTTCGGATCGTTGCCGTTGGCGGCATAGATGGCGCGGCGCACGAAGTTGCCGCCCGAACCGCCCTTGTTGGGACGGTTGTAGATGAACTGGCCGGGATTGGCCTTGATCCAGGCGACGAGGGCATCCCAGGTCTTGGGTGCATCCTCGGGCTTCAGCTTGGTGGTGTCGAAGGCGAGCAGCACCTGGCTGCCGCGATAGGGCAGGTTCTGCTTGAGGCCGTCGATCTCGATGGCCAGCGGGTTGATCTTCGAATAGTTCGACAGGCTGGTCACGTCGGTCCACAGGCCCTTGTCGAGTGCGCCGACGGGCTGGCGGGCGTCAAAACCCTCGAAGATGTCGACCTGCGGGTCGGCCTTGGTGCCGAGGGCCGCGAGGGCACGCTCGGCAATCGCCTGCAGGCCGGCATTGTCCTGGCCGTCGACGAGGTTGAGTGTCGCGCCCGGGTTGGCCGCTTCGAACTTCGGCTTCACCACATTGGTCCAGAAGTCGATGACATTCTGGTCGGAGCTGGTGAACCAGTCGACGGTGCCGGCCGCCGCGAAGGCCGCGCGGGGCGCGAGGGCTGCGCCGGCCGCGAGCGCGCCGGCCGAGACGATGAAGTCACGACGTTTCATTGTTTCTCTCCCATGTTCCGGGCGGTTTGCCGCCAATGGATCAGTCTTCCGCCGATCTTTACGTCAGAGTACCGGCCGCAGGGGCCGAGGCCAACGGAATCCGATCGGCTCGCTTTCCGTATGCCTGAACGCACCGCAGGGCGCGCATGTTGCCACCCGGCCGCAGGGAGACCCGACATGCCGGCGAGCGTTGATGAACCTGGAGCACTTGCGATCTGCATCTGCCCTCCACCCTGCCACTCTTCCGGGTGCACATGCGGTGATGCATGCACAATCCGGCGGGGCTTTTGCACACCATTGCATTGCCCGCCGCGACATTCCAGCCCAATAGCGAAGCCGGATCACGGTTTTATGACGGAAGGGGCGCTGCGCACCTGTGCAGCAATGTCCGGAAGGCCGGTGCGCCTAGCTGGCGGTGGGCCGCACGGACCGCCGCCAGACCGGCGTTGGCTCGAAGGTGCGGCGCTCGGAGACCCCGGAATTTCCCGGCTCGAACAGCGAGGCGACGTGATCGGCCATGCGCTCGACGGGCTGTGCAAAAGTCGTCAGCCGATACGATTCCCAGTTCGCCTGTTCGATGTCATCGAACCCGACGACACACAGATCCTCGGGGATGCGCAGGCCGAACTCGTGCCGCGCCGCATCCATGAAACCGATAGCGAGAAGATCGGTCACGCAGAAGGCGCCATCGGGGCCGCTCGAGCGGCCGAACAGCCGGCGGGCCGCTTCAATGCCCGACGCGTAGCTTGTGGGGCCCGCGCGTGTGACGCTCACCGCCATGCCGGCAGCATCCGCGGCCGCGGTAAAGACGCGCTCGCGCTCCAGGAGGCTGGCCGTGCGCGCCTCCGAGGAGATCACCGCCAGCCGCCTGCAACCGGCGCGCTGCAACAGGAAAAACGCTTCCCGCGCAGCCACCTGGTTATCGACGGCAATGTTCTCACTGCCGCTCAGGTGATCGTCGCGGTTGATCAGAACCACCCGCTGGCCGTTGGCCATGCAGGTTTCAATGATCGAGGCGGGCGGCGTTCCCGAAAGCACCACCGTCGCTTCGGCGCGATAGTGCAGGGTCTGGCGGAGGGCGGCAGAAACGCTCTCGGTATCGCTTTCGGTATTGATGACCATCGCGACCTTGTCGATGGCCTGCAGCCGCCGCGTCAGCGCATCCACCATGCGGGCGCGGATTGCCGTCGTCAGGTCCGACACGACAAGGCAGACGATGTTGCTGCGATCGTGGATCAGGCCGCGCGCCAGATGGTTGACGTGATAGCCGAGTTCGGAGGCAGCGCTGAGCACCTTGCGCCGCGTCGCCTCCGATACGCTGGCACCGTCGGTGAAGGTGCGGGACACAGCCGAGCGCGACACGCCGGCCCGCTCCGCGACCATCTGCGCGCTAACGAACGAGCGTGAACGGGCCTCGTTCATGGCGGCATATCCCCATTTGTGCACACGCGTGCAGATATCCATCGCAAGAACATCGCCGCGTCAAGCGCCGCGATTCGCCCCGCCTGTTCGGCGCGCCGGTCAGGCGCTGCAGCCCGAGCGGCTTTGCCACATCTCTGTATTCCAGCGTCGCTGGTGACGGCTACGTGCTTTGTGCCTTTTGTGGTTCGGAGCCGGTGATTTTGCGCGACAGGTAGCGGTTCGTCCTGGGGCACACCTGTCGGACTCCTGATCCCTGGGTTGACTGCCGGCACGAGCGCGCCTGTACAAATGCACGAGCGCAACGACACTGCAGGTCTGACCCGCGATATTTGTCTCTTTTGGTATTACATCGCGGAGCAATTGCGCCTAGACATCGCCTTGACTTAATTCGCCTTCGAAGTCCGGAACTGCGTCGCGCCGATGACCTTTGTGATTCCATTGATGTCCACGGTCGTGGCCATTGCCTTTGGCATCCTCGCGTTCCGCTCGCCCTCGCTGTGGTACCTGCGGCATTTTTCGCTCGGTTTTCTTGCCATGGGCGCCGGCGTCTTTGTTCAGGTCGCCTGGCTTCCCCCGGGCGAGGAAGCCAACTCGATCGTGGCGACCACGCTCTACCTCGCCAGCGCACTTCTGTTTGCCGAAGGCGTCCAGAGCCGGGCTGGCGACACCATGGGCCGCATCTTTCATGTGGTGACCTTCACCGCCCTGATGCTGGCGACACTCTGGTTTCTGTTCGTTTCGCCGGACGTGGTCGCGCGGACCTACATCCTCAACTTCGGATTTGGCGGCATCGTCCTGTGCGGCGCCCTGCGGCGCGCAAGGCGGCTCCTGCAGGGCTCCGTCGCGGAAAAATTCCTGTTCTGGACCTTCATCGCCTACGGGCTCCACTTTTTCCCGCGAACCCTGCTGACCGCCAGCGCACAGCAGCTCAACAGCCTCGATACCGGTTCCTTCTGGATCGCGGTTCAGTACTCCATCGTGCTGTTCATGGTGATCCTGGCCATCGCGATCGCGGTCGTCGTCGGATACGACATGTTTGCCATCCTCAGGCGCGCACGCGATACCGATGGCCTGACCGGGTTGCTGAACCGGC
>Ga0073904_10003962_pt1 | contig 11087 bp, 7 predicted proteins | sample KloWWTrecipitate_FD_66668 | JGI IMG/M metagenome (GOLD analysis project Ga0073904, IMG submission 66668) | Active sludge microbial communities from Klosterneuburg, Austria, studying microevolution and ecology of nitrifiers - Klosterneuburg... | ecosystem: Engineered > WWTP > Aerobic digester >... | reverse complement strand
CGCAGAGATACGGACCGCCGCCCAGGACGCCCGCTTCTCCCCCTTGCAACAAAAAACCGGCTTCAATACCAAGCCGCTGCTCTGGGGCATCGCCGGCGCTGCTCTGGCGGCAATCCTGCTCAGCCTGGCCTTTGGCCTCGGCTCACGCAGCGGCAAAGCGACGCTACCGGAAGGCGAAACCCCGGAGACAACAGCTGAAATTTCGCCCCCCGCAAAAACGCAGCCAAGCAAGGCAGTCCAGCCGGAAGGCTTGCGTTCACTTGCCCCGGCTCGCACCGACCCACCGGAGAACATCCGCTTCAGGCCGCTGACCCGCCAGCACTTTGCCCAATACGAGCAATGGATAGAGGGCACACCTGGCCACCATTACTTTATCCAACTGCTGGCAACCGACGCCAACCACACCGGAGAAATCGAAGGCTTTCTGGCACGTGCCACCCAGTTGATCGACCCGGCGGAACTCCGGGCCTATCGCTCCAGCCTCTCGGGTCGCGACCGCGTCGGTGTCATTTATGGCGACTTCCCAAACCGTGAGGCAGCCGCCGCAGCAATGCAGGCTTTGCCGGAATCAATCAAGGCCACCCAACCATTTCCCCGCCAGGTGAGCCGGCTCCGCTAGCCGCGGCACCGGACAAGCCATGAACTTCGGCAGATTACGTGCTAGCATCTTTATGACGATCTGCCCCTTGACCACACAGTCCAAACAAGGCAAAACCCGTTGAAAACCGGTTTTTTTAGCGTCTCCCTACTCTTCCTGTTGCTAGCCGGCTGCTCGGCCCCGTCACCGCGTGAACCGCTGAAGGGCCACATCAACGCCGAAATTGCCCAGCCGGCACCGGTCGGCAACATTCCAGCGCCGGTGCAACAAACACTGGCTTTACCCAAGCCACGGTCCACTCCCAAGGTAGAAACCTACAGCGTCGTCGTCAATAATGTGCCAGTCCGTGACCTGCTTTTCGCCCTGGCTCGCGATGCGAAAGTCAACGTCGACATCCACCCCGGCATTACCGGTGTCGTGACGCTCAACGCCATCGACCAGACGCTGCCGCAATTGCTGACCCGGATATCAAAACAAGTCGACATGCGTTTTGAAATGGACGGCCCCAACCTTTCAGTGATGCAGGACTCGCCCTTCCTGAAACATTACAAGGTCGATTACGTCAATATGTCGCGTAATGTCACCGGCACGGTGTCGACCAATACCCAGATTGCCACCGGCACGCAAACCGGCAGTGGGAACAGTGCTGCAAGCAGTACAGGTGGGGCCAGCGGCAACGTTTCAAACACGCGGATCGAGAATGCCTCGAAAAACGAATTCTGGGAATCGCTGGAAAAGAACATCAAGGATCTGCTGCGCGAAACCGACAAGGTTTTCCCGGAAGGCTCCAGCGAAACCATCGTCGAACAAAACAGTGCCCAGAGCTCGACAGGTGCTGCGGCCTTGCCGCAGGGCACGGGTCAGCGTGCCGCACAGGCCATCGCCAACGCCCTGCAGAACAACCCGACGCCAGGTTCATCAAGTCAGGCCGTCGGCAACTCGGTGGTACGACGCAGCACGTTCCGCGAGGCAGCTTCCGTCATCATGAATCTGGAGAGCGGCACAATCACCGTTCGCGCCACGGCCCGTCAGCATGAAAAAATCCAGGAGTTCATCGATCGCGTCATGACATCTTCACGCCGGCAGGTGCTGATTGAAGCGACAATCGTTGAAGTTGAGCTGAGCGATGGCTATCAGCAAGGGATCGAGTGGTCGAAGATAAACACCAGCGGCTCAAGTTTCTCAATCAAGCCTGCCTCGGTCAGTAGCAATGTAGGTAGTGCCGTCTCGCCATTTACGCTGGCTTACAGTAACGTCAAGGCCGCCTTCTCGATTGATTCCATCGTCAATCTGATGCAGGGCTTCGGCACGGCCAAGGTGCTCTCCAGCCCACGCCTGTCGGTCCTCAACAACCAGACAGCTTTATTGAAAGTCGTCGAGAATTTTGTTTATTTCAGTGTCAAGGCCGACACCATCTCAACCGCCAATGTTGGCACAACGGTTGCTGTCACCACGACGCCGCAGTCGGTATCGGTCGGCCTGGTAATGACCGTCACGGCGCAGATCAGCGACAACGACAGCGTCATCCTCAATGTCCGCCCAACCATCTCGAGCATTGCCGAACTCAAGGAAGACCCGAATCCGAGTATTCCTGCGGGAATCAAAAATTACGTCCCGCAGATTCGCACCCGGGAAATCGAGTCGGTGATGCGGGTCAGCAGTGGCGAGATCGCCGTCCTTGGCGGCCTGATGGAAGATGGTGTCAATTGGCAGACTGGTCGCGTGCCCTTCCTTGGCCAATTGCCATTTATCGGCGAAGCTTTTAATACACGCAACAACGCGGCAAAAAAATCCGAACTCGTCATCTTCCTTCGCCCGGTGGTGATTCGTGATCCAAGCCTGGCAGGCGATTACAGCAAATCACGCTCGCAGTTGCCGGGTGACGACTTCTTCATTCAACCGAACGAAGCGCAGCCGTTCAACGTCATGCCTAGTCGCTGAGGCCGGACAATGAGCCTGTTGATGGACGCCCTGAAACGGGCCGAAAATAGCAAGCAGGAAGCCGCACGCGCCCTGGTCGGTAGTGAGGCTGCCCCTGCTTTTGGTGAGAAATTGGGTCTTGAGCCCTTGGCGAGCGGGCGCCCGAAGGGAGTCATCAACCCGCTGCCAGATATTGCCAGCCATATCGACGCCGTGGACGCCGACCTCGTCATTGCCTCTCGCCAGGAAGTGCCGCCCCGGTCTCGCACCAACCCGACGCAACCAGCCGCTGCGGAGAAGATCTCGGCACCAAATGAACGTGAGGCCATTCGTAACGCCTTTGCCGCAAAGCTGGCTACCGAACCATTGCCGAAATGGCCGCTCTGGCTGGCACTGGGCGTGCTACTGATGGCCGCCTTGGTGATTGGCGCTTATGTCTGGCACCAGTTGAACAGCATGAGTGCCAACACGCTGGCACCGCCGGGCGGCCGCATGCCAAGCACCTCGATGACGGCAAGCCCGCCCCTGCCCGCCCTCCCGGTCAACCCGCCCGCGGTTTTTGTGCCTTCCAGCCCGTCGACCGCAGCAAGTAGTCTCCCAGCCGATGAAGCCCCGCTTTTCCCGCCGCCACGCCCGGCCTATCGACCGGTACAAGCGCCGGCTCAATTTGCGACAGAGACTGGGCCTGCCGTGCCGATACGCCTCTCCCGTAGCCACTCCGAGCCGGATACCAATCTGCTTCAGGGGCACAGCCACGTTGAGAAAAATGAGCTGGATCTGGCGCGTCGCGACTTCGAACAAGCCCTGCGCCGCGACCCGAACAATACCGATGCCCTGCTCGCCCTGGCCGCCATTGCCCAGCGCCAGGGACGACCTGCCGATGCCGAGCAGCTCTACCAAAGAGCAATGATTGCCAACCCCGGCGACCCTGCCGTTCAGGCGGCGGCGCTGGGTAGCCCAGCAGCCGGGGCCGACCCGCAAGCAACGGAAAGCCGGCTGAAAACGCTGCTCGCGGCCCAGCCTGAATCGGCAGCTCTCAACTTCACCCTCGGCAACCTGTACGCGCGTCAGAGTCGCTGGACCGAGGCACAACAGGTGTATTTCAATGCCGTCGCCGCCGAGGCCGATCACCCGGATTACCTGTTCAATCTGGCCGTCAGCCTTGACCATATTCGGCAAAGCCGCCCGGCCGCCCAGCACTACCGTCTGGCGCTGGAGGCCGCTGACAAACGCCCGGCCGCTTTCGACCGCGAGCAGGTAAAAAAGCGCCTAGCTGAACTGCAGCCTGAGCCGCCACGTTAAAAGCGCCATGAACACCTCCGCCCAGCAGCGCCGCCCCCTCGGCCAGATCCTGATTTCCGAAGGCATCCTTTCGGAAGACCAGTTGCGCATCGCGCTGCTTGAGCAGATGAAGCTCAACCAGCCGATTGGCAAATTGCTGGTTTCGCTCGGCTTTGTTTCCGAAGCAACGCTACGCCAGGCGCTTTCAGAAAGCCTGGGCAAACAAAGCATCGATCTGAAGCATGCGGTGATCGACCCGCAGGCACTCAAGTTGGTCCCACGCGATGTGGCCAAGCGTTATCACCTGCTGCCGCTCGACTACAACGCGCAAAACCAGCGGCTGACGCTGGCGATTTCCGACATCAACGATATTGTCGGCCTCGACCGCGTCCGCACGCTGCTCGCCGAGGGCACGGCTATCGAGACGTTGCTCGCCGGCGAATCGGAAATCGATCGCGCCATCGACCAGTATTACGGTTACGAGCTTTCCATCGATGGCATCCTGCACGAAATCGAAACCGGCGAGATCGACTGGAAGAGCCTGTCGGCAGCCGACAACGAGTACAGCCAGCCGGTCGTCCGCCTGATTGACGCAATCCTGACCGATGCCGTAAAGCGCGAGGCTTCCGACATTCACTTCGAGCCGGAAGCCAATTTCCTGCGCATTCGCTACCGCATCGACGGCATGCTGCGCCAGATTCGCGCCCTGCATAAGTCTTACTGGCCGGCGATGACGGTGCGCATCAAGGTGCTCGCCGGCATGAATATCGCCGAAATGCGGGCGCCACAGGATGGTCGCATCGGCCTCAGCGTCTCCGGTCGCGCCGTCGATTTTCGCGTCGCCAGCCAGCCGACGATCCACGGCGAGAACATCGTGCTGCGCATTCTCGATCGGCAAAAAGGTATCGTCCCGCTGGAAAACCTCGGTCTGACCGAGGAGCACCTCTACCAGTTGAAGCTGATGATCGCCCGGCCGGAAGGCATCATTCTGGTTACCGGCCCGACCGGTAGCGGCAAGACAACAACACTTTACTCGGTACTCAACCACATCAACGCCGAGGGCATACACATCATGACCCTCGAAGATCCGGTGGAATATCCGATGACGCTGGTGCGCCAGACCTCAGTTTCGGAAACCGCCAAGCTCGATTTTGCCAACGGCATTCGCTCGATGATGCGGCAGGACCCGGATGTCATTCTGGTCGGCGAAGTCCGTGATGCCGAAACGGCCGAAATGGCTTTCCGCGCCGCGATGACCGGTCACCAGGTTTACACCACGCTGCACACCAATTCGGCGATCGGCGCCGTGCCCCGCCTGCTCGATATCGGCGTGCTACCCGACGTGATGGCCGGCAACATCATCGGCATCGTCGCCCAGCGCCTGATCCGCCGCCTGTGCGACCACTGCAAATCGCCGTATCACGCCGAACCGCACGAAATCCATTTGCTCGGCTCGTTGGCCGAGGGGCCGCGCCCGGTACTTTTCCGGCCGACCGGTTGCGAAATCTGCGATTTTCGCGGCTATCGCGGCCGTCTCGCGATCATGGAACTGCTGCGCGTCGACGCCGGCGTCGACGAACTGATTGCCCGCCGCGCCACCACCCACGAAATTCGCAGCCGGGCCCTGATGCAGGGCTTCCAAACGCTGGCTGACGACGGCCTGCGCCGCGTACTGAATGGCACGACCTCGCTGGAAGAACTGGCGCGCGTCGTCGACCTGACCGACCGGATGTAGCCATGCTTTTCGATTACAAGGCAGTTAGCGCAGAAGGGCGAATGATCTACGGGCGGCTCGATGCAATTAACGTGGTCGACCTCGAAATGCGCCTGAAACGCATGGATCTCGACCTAGTGACCGGCACGCCGCTAGCCCAACGGGTACTATTCGGCGGCCGCAAAATCCCCCGGCCGGAACTGATCAATTTTTGCTTCCACCTCGAACAACTCAACCGCGCCGGCGTGCCGCTGCTGGAAGGCCTGACCGACCTGCGCGATTCGATCGAGCATCCACGTTTTCGTGAAGTGATCGCCGGGCTGATCGAAAGCATCGAGGGCGGCCAGACGATGTCGCAGGCGATGAGCGCACACCCCGATGTCTTCAGCCAGGTCTTCGTCAACCTGATCCGGGCTGGCGAAGACAGCGGCCAGTTGCCGGGAGTGCTGGCCAGCCTGACCGAGTCGCTGAAATGGGAGGATGAACTCGCCTCGCACACCAAAAAACTGCTGATGTACCCGGCCTTTGTCGCCGGCATTGTGCTGGCCGCCACCTTCTTTCTGATGATTTACATGGTGCCGCAACTCAAGATGTTCGTGAAGAACATGGGGCAAACGCTGCCGGTGCATACCCAGTTGCTGTTTTTTATTTCCGACCTGCTGGTTGATTACTGGTACGTCTTTCTGCTACTCCCTGTCATTGCGGTCATCGCCGGGCAATTCATCCTGCGCCGCAACCCCCTTGCCCGCCTGCGTCTGGATGGCATCAAACTGCGCCTGCCGGTGCTTGGGCCGATCCTGAAAAAAATCATCCTGTCGCGCTTCGCCAACACCTTCGCCATGCTCTACGCCTCGGGCATTCCCATTCTCGAATCGATCCGCACGACGCAGCAGATCGTCGGCAACCGTGCGGTACGGCAAGCCTTGCAGCAGGTTGAACAATCGATCCGCGAGGGGCGCAATGTGGCCAGCGCCTTTCACGATGTCGGGATGTTCCCGCCACTGGTCGTCCGCATGCTGCGCGTCGGGGAAAATACCGGCGGGCTGGACAAGGCGCTGCTTAACGTCAGCTACTTTTACACCCGCGATGTGAAGGAATCGGTCAGCCGGGCGCAGACGCTGATCGAGCCGATGCTGACACTGTTCATGGGCGCTTTGCTGGGCTGGATTATGCTGTCGGTCATCGGCCCCATCTACGACATCATCAGCAAGATAAAAACGTGACTGATCGCCGCCTGCTCTATCTCAATACGCATCGCCTCTCGGCCTACGCCTGGCGACAGGGCAAACTGCTGCCCGAGGACATCTTTGAAAATAACGAGGAGGATCTCGGCCGCTTTGCCGAGTACCTGCGGAGCAAGAAAAATAGCCATTTTTCCCTGCTCGCCAATGTCGCCGAGGAAGGGCATGTTCTCGAAACCATTCCCTTTCTGCAAGGCCGCGACCGGGAAGCTTTGATCACCCGCAAGATCGGCCAGCACTTTCTCGGCACCCCGCTCTCTGCCACCATTTCGCTCGGATATGAGAAAGCCAAGCGCAAGAATGAAAAGGTGCTGATCACGGCCCTGACCAACCAGGCGCATTTCGAGCCCTGGCTGAACTGCATCACCAGCACCGAAACTCCGCTGGCCGGGATTTATACCGTTGCCCAACTGGGTGGACAACTGCTGAAAAAACTGGGTTTTGGTAAGGGCCGCTGCCTGTTGCTCACCCTGCAGGATCATTCGATACGCGAAAGCTTTCTGGTCGATGGCCAGGCCCTTTTCTCACGAATGGCACCGCTCACCGACAGTAGCATCGTCGGCATTGCCAACAGCTTTTCCGCCGAGGCCGGCAAGTTGCATCAATATCTGGTCGGCCAACGCCAGGTCGGCCGGGATGAAACGCTGCCGGTTTTCATCGCCGCCCATCCCCAGGCCTTGCCATCTGTCGAAAACGCTTGCCCGGATCGCGGCCAATTGACCTTCGCCTTCATCGACAACCACATCGCAGCGAAGAGACTCGGCCTGCAAACCCCGCCCGAAGACAGCCGCAGCGAATCACTCTTTCTCCATTTACTGGCAACCTCACCGCCGCGCCAGCAATTCGCTGGCGAAGCTTATCGACATGACTATCGACTGGCGCAAATTCGCCAGGGCATGGTCGCCGCCGGCGTTATTGCGCTACTCGGGAGTTTGCTGTTTGCTGCCAAGGAAATTTATCAGGCGCAAACATTTCGCGAGGAAACCTTGATGCTGGCTGGCAGCGAGGCTGATCTCAACGGACGTTACCAGGAAGTTTCCGCCGCCTTCCCGCAACTGGGGATCGATAACGAAACCCTGCGCCGTCTTACGACACGCCACGCCGACCTGATCCGCCAGCAACGCCAGCCCGGCGCAGCTTACCGCAAGGTCAGCCGCGCCTTGAACGAAATGCCGAGTGTCGTGCTCGCTAGCATCGAGTGGAAAATTGGCCATTTTGACAAGTCGACCGCAGCAGTCATCACTGGCGAAGATGAGACCACCGTCGTTCGCGGCACCATCCGCCCCGAGAAAAATGCAAGCACGCGGCAGATTCTGGCAACCTTCGAACAGTTTATTGAACGCCTGCGCAGCGACCCGGGCGCTAGCGTGAGCGTTCTGCAACAACCGTTCGAGTTGGAATCCGGGCGCCCTCTGCGTGGTGGCGACGGTGCTGACGAAAGCACCCAGCCCCGCCAGTTTGCCCTCGAAATCACCAGAAAGATCGCGCCATGAAATTCACCCAGCGCGATCTCGTCAAACTCAAGTGGCCACTTGTCGGCGCCTTGCTGCTGCTTGTCATCGCCGGCCTGCTTGCCTGGTGGAGCCAGCAAGATGCCCAAAATGCCGAACAGCAACGTAACGCAGCAGAAAACAGCAAGAACCAGATCGAACAACGCCTGCACCAGGTCCGCACTGAAGAGGAGGAACTCAAGGAAAGGGCGCAGATTTTCCAGAAAATGCAAAAATCCGGTATCGTCGGCGAGGAAAAGCGCCTCGACTGGACTGAAATGCTCCGTGCCATCCAGAACGAGATACGTCCTCCCGCCATGACTTACGAATTCGGCGCCCAAATCCCGCTGGAAAAAATGACGGGGCTTGATTATGCCTATTTTGCCAGCCCCATGCGCCTGCAACTGCGCCTGCTCCACGAAGAGGATCTGCTCAACTTTCTCGCTCGCCTGCAAAAAGAGGCCAAAGCCCTGGTTCTGATCCGTAGCTGCAAGCTTTCGCCCCTGCCCAACAGCGGTGAAGCCCGGGAAATGCTGCCACAGCTGAGTGCCGAGTGTGAATTGCAGTGGATCACCGTCCGCCGCTCGACGGGAACAAAATGACTATCCCCCGTTCCCTCGTCCTGCTTTTTTTGGCCTTGGGGCAGAGCGCCGCATGGGCGCAGCCAGAGCCCCTCGGCCGACTGTTTTTCACCCCGCAACAACGTGCTGCGCTCGACCGCCAGCGCCAGCTCAACCCGAACTTCCTCGCCAATGCGACCGATGCCGATACCAGCCTGACCATCAACGGCGAGGTGCGCCGGAGCAACGGCCGCAGCACGCGCTGGATCAACGGCGAAGCCCAATGGAACGGCAACGCGCCCGCCGCCCGGGTGCCGGTCGGCGACACCTTCCACCCCGGCACCGGCGAACGCGAGAGCTTGCTGGGTGAAGGCAGGATTGTCGTTCGTCGTCCACCACCCCTGCCATGAAACGACATCGGCCCGGAACATGGAAGCAATCGGGTATCGCACTCATCGCCCTGCTCGTTCTGCTAGTTCTGGCCGGAGGCTATGCCTTTTATCGGAGCACGAATGTCGGGACTAGTCGTATTCAGGAAAGCGGCAAACTCCTCTTGCAACTGGCTCAGGCAAAAGAAGCCTTGATCGCCTATGCGGTCATCGATACCAAAAGGCCAGGCCGCCTGCTTTGTCCCGACCTGATTGGCAATGGCATTTCGCCCTTGCTGGCACGAGACGATTGCGACGCCTATGGTGGCTGGCTACCTTGGAAGACGCTTGACTTGACCAACGCCAGCGACGGTTACGGCGGCAACTTCCGTTACTACCTTTCACCCCTTTTTGGCGGCGACAGAACCAGTCCGCCCCTCAACAGCGACACCGCAACCTCACTCCGTCTGGACCTTTCCGCCGGCTCACCGAGCAACGATATCGCTGCCATCATCATCGCCACGCGTGGCGCCCTCGATACGCGCAACGCAGATGCTGACGACTATTTCTACAACGGAAGTTCCGACCTGCCCGACGACAACGATCTCATCATCGCCGTCACCCGTCAGGAACTTATGGCTGCCGTTGAGCAGCGGATCGCCAACGAGCTCCGGAAATGCCTTGAGCAACACGCAAGCAGCCCGTCCAACCCGGCGCAAACCTACCCCTGGCCAGCCCCTCTTGCCAACACCATTTTCAAGGGCACGGCAAAAAGCCTGTTCGGAATGATCCCTGCCACCCAACCCGGGAGCAACCCGGACCAGAGCTTGAAAAAATCAAGCAGTGATCTCAAAACATTGAAAAATACGCTTGAATCGGCGTCTACCGCAGCAGCACAAGTAACAGCCATCCAGCAAGTCAGCGATGCGACAGCCTATGCCCGGCTACTTTATGACCGGCTCTATGTCGTAGCCGCAGACCTTGAGGCAAAGGCCACAACTGCCAAGAACAATTTCGGTGCCCTTGACGCTACCAACCCGGCAGCAATAGGAGCTGCCTTGCCCAGCCTTGCTGCGCTTAGGGAGTCGCTAGCGAATAGTGGCCTAGATCCTTTCCTGATCGAACTTCAAGCCCAGAACCTAATACTGAAGACGAATATTGATGATGCCGCATTTGCCGCATTGCAGACGCAAGCCAATGTATCCTTCAAGAAAAATCTCTTCACACACAGCAGTACACCAAATCCTGACATCAGCAACGCGCTTGGCGCCGGCCTGGTTGCCGCGACAGCAGCCGCTACCGACGCCAAAAATGCCAAGGACTCACCCGCCGACAGCACTTTGGCAAGCCTGGCAATTGCTAGTGCCACCACCCTGTATAACGCCAATTTACTGCTCTACAACATGATCCAGGCCAGCCGGATCAACATCGACGGCAATGAAATCAGTTTCCGCGCCGAACGAATCCTGGCCGCGCTGAGCGAACTCGCCCAAAACCCCGACACGCCATCGGCATCGACACTGGTTCCTGTGCTCGAAGCTTCCCGCACCCTCGCCACCACCTTATCGACTGCTTCCAGCAGCATCATCTCGGCTCGCTCGGCCGCCCTTTCCGCCCTTGAAGTGGCGCTGACCGCGGCCCGGGCGGCAAGCGATTCCGCACTGATCCAGTCGACTGCATTGAACAGCGCGACGCGACTGAGCGCGCTGGCCGTAGCAATGACCAACAATGGCGACAATGTCACGCAGGAAACGCTGAAGGCGGCCGCCGACGCTCTCGCTGTCGCCGGGTTGTCCACACCGGCAACATGGGTCAAGGATATCGATTACTGGGCCGGTGTTACCAAAGCTCACGCCGCTGACATTGCAAGGTTGGCCAGGAAAAGCACATGGGCTGCTGGGGACAGCACCAACTC
>Ga0073904_10003961_pt1 | contig 11087 bp, 10 predicted proteins | sample KloWWTrecipitate_FD_66668 | JGI IMG/M metagenome (GOLD analysis project Ga0073904, IMG submission 66668) | Active sludge microbial communities from Klosterneuburg, Austria, studying microevolution and ecology of nitrifiers - Klosterneuburg... | ecosystem: Engineered > WWTP > Aerobic digester >... | reverse complement strand
AGGCGCGGCAACAGGCGGTGCAGCTTGTCGGTGCCGATATGGGCCCCGCTGTCGTAGACGATGGCCGGCGGCGCCCCGCAGGCCACCAGCTCCTCCAATAGCGGCAGCTCCAGCGGATCGTCCACGCGGGTGTAGATCTTGCCGTCGGAATAGGTGCCCGCCCCGCCCTCCCCGAAGAGCAGGTTGCGCTCGGGGTCCACCTCCCGCGTGCGGTGGAAGCGCACCACGGCCAGCCCCCGCTCGCGGATGGCGGGGCCACGTTCCAAGAGGGTCACCCGCACGCCGTTGCGCGCCAGCAGGTAGGCCGCGAAGAGCCCCGCCGGCCCCGAGCCCACGACGACCACGGGATCCACGCCCGGCCCGACGAGGCTGGGATGCCGTTCCGGTCGATCCACGGCGGCCGCGGCGGGCGCCATCTTCACCCGCCCGCTCTTCATGGCCCGCTTCATGGCCGGCGTCACCCGCCCCGCGTCCACCATCAGGTCCACATGGCAGACCCATTGCAGGCGGCGCGCGGCGCCGCGGACGCGGGCGTCGAGGGCCTTCAACGCGATGCGCGACCCGCGCAGCTCGGCCGGATCCAGGCCCAGGACCTGTGCCGCCCGCGCCCGCAGCAGGGATTCCGGCTCGTCCAAGGCCAGCTCCAGCTGCAGGACGCGCCAGGTGGCTGGGGGAGGGGGGGGCGGGGATGCGGGGGCCTGGGGCATGAGGGGGATGATACTGCAGGCGCCCCCCCCACTTGCCCCGCCCGCCCCCCGGCGTACAATCGCCGGCCATGCCCACTCCCTGGCTCCCGCTCCTGGCCGCCGGCCTGGGCCTCTGGCTCTGCTCCGCCTTGCTGGTTCCCTTGGGTCTGGCGATGACCGCCGGTCTGGGACGCCGCGCCGGGCTGGTGGCCCAGCTGGCCCTCTGCGGGGCGATGCGCCTGCTGGTCGCCGTCTTCGCCCTGCAGGCCGGGCTCTTCGAGCTGGTCAAGGCCAGCCTCATCGGAACCATCCTGGCCAGCGCGCTCTTGGGACTGGGGCTGGCGGCCTTTGTCGGCGGGCTGCGGCATGGGCACCAGTACTTCGACCGCGAGCAGGCCGGCATGGCCACCACGCTCATGGTGCTGGCGGTCATCGCCCTGGCGCTGCCGGCCATCCATGACGGGCTGCATCCCGGCGGGCCGCGCAACAGCGGGGCCATCGAGGCCCTCAGCCTGGCCGTGGCGGGGGTCATGCTGGCCCTCTACCTCTTGTCCCTGTACTACGACCTCGTCTGGCAGGCGCGCGAAGCCGGGCGGCAGCCCGCCATCGCCAGCGCCGCCCAGCGCCGGGTCCTCGTCACCGACCGGCCGCCCCTGAGCCTGGGGCTCCTGCCCCGCGCCCTGGACCTGCCTCTCCTGGCGGTAGGGATGAGCCTCCTGACCCTGGTGGCCTTCACCCTCCTGGCGCAGCGCTTCGTGGCCGCCGCGGGGCTGGTGCTGGAGCGGGATCGGGGCGCGGTGCTCCTGGTGGGCCTCGTCGTCGCCCCTTTGGCCGGCAATGCCGCCGAATACCTGGCCACCATCCGCGCCGGCTGGCATAACCGCATGGACCTGGCCCTGGTGGCCGCCACCGACACCTGCCGCCAGGTGGCCCTGTTGGGCGCGCCGCTCCTGGTCTTCGGGTCTCTGGCGATCGGCCGGCCCATGGATCTGGTCTTCAGCCCTTACGAGCTCGCGGCCATGGCCGCGGCGGCGCTGGTGGCCAACCTCGTGGCCCAGGACGGGGTCACCAACTGGCTGGAAGGGGTGATGCTCGTCGGCGTCTACACCGTCTTCGGCCTGGCCCTGTTTTGGTGGTCCGTCCCCTTCTGATACAATCAACCATTCATTCGGCCCTCCGTCTTGCGCCCTGGGCGCGGCGGCCGGCCGTTCACCGGTCCTCATCCGCATCCAGGGTACCGCCCGCCGCTGACCCCGGGCGTCAAGGAGAGTCTTCGTGGGAACCTATCTGCGCATCGCGCTGATGATCGTGTCCTTGGTCCTGACGGGCCTTGTCATCCTGCAGGCCAAGGGCGGCAGCCTGGGCGGCATGTTCGGCGGCGACGGCAGCATCTACCAGACCCGCCGGGGTGTGGAGAAGTCGGTGTTCAGCATGACCGTGGTCTTCGCCGTCGTCTTCCTGACCCTGGCGATCTTCACTGTCGGCCGCTGAGGCCGACGGACCGCCGCCGGGATCCCGGCCCCTCCGCCCCCAACCGCCCCTGCCCACCGTGCTGAACCAGACCCGCTGGCAAGCCGCCTTGGCCGGCATAGGGGTGCTGATCATCGGCACCGTCCTGTACCTGGTGTCGCGGCAGGCCTTCACCGAGCGGCCGGCGCGCGGCGGCGAGTACGTCGAGGCCATCGTCGGCGCGCCCCAGACCTACAACCCCCTCCTGGCCCGCACCGATGCCGAGCTGGTGTTGGCCCGGCTGCTCTTCAGCGGCCTGACCCGACCCGCGGCCGGCAGCGCCGGCGGCAACCCGCCCATCGAGGGCGATCTGGCCGAGCGCTGGGACGTTTCGGAGGACGCGCGCACCTACACCTTCCATCTGCGCGAGGGTGCGCGCTGGCACGACGACCAGCCCGTGACCGCCGATGATGTGGTCTTCACCGTCAAGCTGATCCAGGACCCGGCCATCCCCGACATCCAGAAGACCCGTCTGGCCGGCGCCTGGCAGAAGGCCACGGTGGAGAAGGTGGACGACCGCACGGTGCGTGTCGTCCTGGCGGAGGCCTACGCGCCCTTCCTGAGCGCCGCCATGCTCAGCATCGTCCCGGCCCATATCCTGGCCGAGGTGCCGCCGGAGCAGTTGGCCCTGGACCGTTTCTCCACCTTCGCCCCCGTGGGTTCCGGACGCTTCCGCCTGGCGCCGCGCGATGGGGGCGCCGCCAGCGAGGACCGCCTGATGCGCTTCGACCAGCATTGGGCCAACCAGGGCAAGCAGCCGTACCTGGACACCGTCGTGCTGCGCTATTTCGAAACGCCGGAGGAGGCGGTGGGCGCCGTCGGCCGCCGCGAGGTGCAGGGTATGGGCCGCGTGCCGCCGGACGCCCTGGACCGGCTGGCGAACGACGACCGCATCCGGGTGATCGAGGCCTTGCAGTCCGGTTACACCGCCATCTACCTCAACGCGTCGGACCCGCTGCTGCGCAACGCCTCCGTGCGCCAGGCCCTGTCGCTGGCCCTGGATCGCGATGGCCTGATCCAGGCCAAGACCCTCCTGGGCGGGCACGGGGTCAAGGGTACCAGCCCCATTCCGCCGGGATCCTGGGCCCATAACGACGCCCTGCCGCAGCCTGAGTTCGACCCCGCCAAGGCCGCCGAGGTTCTGGACGAGGCCGGCTGGGTGGACAGCGACGGCGACGAGATCCGCGACCGCGACGGCCAGCCCCTGCATTTCACGCTCAGCGTGCGCGGCGACAACCCCTTGCTGGTGGACATGGCCGGCCAGGTGCAGAAGGGCTGGCGGGCGGTGGGCATCCAGGTGGACGTGCAGGAGATCCAAGGGGCCAACCTGGCCGCCACCCTGGGTACCCGTGCCTTCTCGGCGCTGCTCTTCAGCGTCGAGCTGCCCTACTATGATCCAGATCCCTACGCCCTCTGGCACAGCTCGCAGATCACCGCGCCGGGGCAGAACTACGCCGGCTTCAACAGCCCGGACGCCGACCAACTGCTGGTGGATGCCCGCCGCGCGCATCCCATCCAAGGGCAGCCGGAGCGGCGGGAGCTCTACAACCGCTTCCAGGTGATCTTCGCCGAGCAGCTGCCGGCGCTGATCATCGCCTACCCGGCCTACACCTATGTGGTTGCGGACCCGGCCATCGGCAACGTGCAGCTGCCCTCGCTGGTGGTGCAGCCCGCCGACCGCTTCCTGAGCCTGCCTGACTGGTACGCCCGCACCGAGCGGGTGTTCGGCCGCTGAGGAGGGCTGGTACATGCCGCAGACATGGCGACGGGTGGCATGGGTGGTCGGTCTGACCTTGGCCGGGGTCTACACCGTTCGTCTGGCCAACCTGGCTCTTGAAGTGCGCACCGCGCAGCAGCAGCAGCAGCGGATGGCACGCGAGGTGTCGCGCCTCCAGGCGCAGGTGGAGGCCTTGAGCACCGCGGCCGCCGAGGCGCAGACGGATGCCTATGTGGAGCGGGTGGCCCGCGAACAGCTGGACATGGCCCTGCCCGGCGACACGGTCTTCGTGCCTGTGCCGGCGCCCAGCCCCGAGCCGCCGGCCGCGGCGCCCGCGCCGCCGGTCCAACCCTCGGTCTGGGACCGCTTCCTGGGCTGGCTGCGCGGCGGCTAGGATCGTGCATTGGAGGTTGACTGAGAGTAGCCGGGGGGTGGGCTGGGTGTCGGCTACATTCGGTGGCCGAGCGTTCATGAAGCGGCAGCCCACACGTTTAGTGGGGGCGCAGGAACTGGCTCGCCGCTACCAGGACGGTTGCCGCAGGCCCCAGGCGGCGGAGGCGATCCGAACCTCAGGAGCAGACGCATGCGTTGGTCATTGAAGCTGGGCCGTTTCCTGGGCGTCGATGTCTACATCCATGCCACCTTCCTGCTGCTCCTGGCTTTCGTGGCCATCTCGGCGGGCATGGACGAGGGGCAGTCGGTGCCGGTCGCCTTGGGCTTCGTCGTCGCCCTCTTCGGCTGCGTCATCCTGCACGAGTACGGTCACGCCCTGACCGCCCGGCGCTACGGCATCGGCACCGCGGATATCACCCTCTATCCCATCGGCGGGGTGGCCCGCCTGGAGCGCATGCCGGAGAAGCCGGGACAGGAGCTGGTGGTGGCCCTGGCGGGGCCGGCGGTCAACCTGGCCATCGCCGCCGGGCTCTGGCTGTTGCTGCTGCTCCTGGCGCGCCCGGCGGTTTCCCTCAGCCAGATGGGCCTCCTGGAAGGGCCGCTGCTGGAGCGCCTGCTGGGGGTCAACCTCTCCCTGGCCCTCTTCAACCTGCTGCCGGCCTTCCCGATGGATGGCGGCCGGGTGCTGCGCGCCCTCCTGTCGCTCAGGATGGGGCGCGAGCGGGCCACCCGCATGGCGGCGTCCCTGGGGCAGAGCATCGCGCTGCTCTTCGGGCTGGCCGGGCTCTTCGGCCAGCCCATGCTGCTGTTCATCGCCTTCTTCGTCTGGATCGCCGCGGGGCAGGAAGCGGCGGCTGTCACCCGTCGCTCGCTCCTGGACGGCATCACCGTGCGCCAGGCCATGCTCACGGACTTTCGCGTGCTCGATGCCGCGGATTCGCTGGACCAGGCGGTGGCCCTCATCCTGGCCGGCTCGCAGCAGGACTTCCCGGTGCTGGAAGGGCAGCGGCTGGAAGGGCAGCCGCTGGATGGGCAGCGGGTCGTGGGTCTCCTGACCCGCGACCAGGTGATCCACGCCTTGTCCAAGCCGGAGCCGCGGCCGGCGGTCGGTGCCCTCATGCACCGCGACCTGCCCGACCTGGGAGCGGATCTGCCCCTGGAGGAGGCCTTGGGCTTGATTCAGGCGCGTGCCCTCCTCAGCGTTCCGATCCTGGCCGAAGGGCGCCTGGTGGGCCTGCTCACCATGGACAATGTCGCCGAGCTGCTGATGGTCCGCGGCACCCTGCGCGCGGGGCGGGGCGGATGAACCCGGCTCTGCCGGTGGACGACGCCCCTGCGCCGCCCTCTGCCGTCCTTTCCCCGCTCGTTGCCGGCCAGCGGGAGCGCGAGCTGCAGCAGCGCGACTGGCTGCTCCGGGTGGCGCAGGCCATCAGCCAGCCGCTGGACCTGCGCGAGGTCCTGGAGCGGGTCGTCCGCGCCGCCGTCAGCATGACCGGCGGGCATGCCGGGGCCATCGCCCTGCGCCAGCCGAGCGGCGAGGTGGGGCTGGTCGCCAGCGTGCGCCTGGACGCCCGTTTCGAGGCCTACCTGGCCCATCTGGAGGATGGACCGGCAGTCGCGCCCGCCGATGCGGATGCCGCGCCGGTCGCCGACCCGCCGACCGCCGCCCAGCGGCAGTCGCCCGCGCCCTGGGGCGACCGACCGGCGCCCTTGGCGCGCAACCTGCGCTCCGGTGGCGCCGACGGGATCGGCGTGGAGAACCTGCCGGGCGAGCCCGGCGATGGCCAGCAGGTGATCAGCTTGCCGCTGGAGATCGGCCAGGAGGCCATCGGGCGCATCATCGTCTTTCGCTCCGAGGGGGCGGCGGCCTTCACCCCTCTGGACACCCAGCTGCTGGCCACCTTCGCCGATCAGGCGGCGGTCGCCATCCAGAACGCCGACAGCCATCAGCGCCTGCAAGCCCGCGAGCGACGCCTGGCCTCCATCTACGACAACAGCCCGGCGGGCGTGCTCCTCCTGGATGGCACCGGCCGGGTGCGCTCACACAATCCGGCGGTGGCCCAGCTGCTGGGTCTGGTGGGGCAGGACCTGGCGGGCCGCCCTGCCTCCGAGCTGATCGACCTCAGCGACCTGCAGGACCGGCCGTTACCCTTCAGGCTGCCGGAGGGCGGCGCGACGGCGAGCCTCCAGGGGCGGGTGCAGCTGCCGCGGGGCGGGGCGGGCGCCTGGGTGCTGGTGACGGTGACCCCCCTGCCCGAGCCGCGCCCCCGCCGGGGGGGCTTCGTGGTGGACATCGTGGACCTCTCCGGCTTCAAGGAGGCGGAGGACGCCGGGCGGGCCTTCCTGGCCGGCCTGTCCCACGAGCTGAAGACGCCCCTGGCCCTGATCCGCGGCTATGCGGAGACCTTGCGCTACGAGCAGGTGCGCGCGGACGAGGCCCTGCATGCCGAGGCGGTGGACGTCATCCTGGACGAGACGACCCACCTGACGCGCATGGTGGAGCAGCTCCTGGCCGCGGCGCGGCTGGAAGCCGGGGCCCTGCGGCTGAACCTGCACCTGCTCGACCTGGGGCGCGAGATCGCCCGCTGGGTGGAGCCCTTCAAGGTGACCGGCGGCGACCGCCGCTGGGAGCTGCAGTTGGACCCGGGCCTGCCGCCGGTGCAGGCTGACCCGGTGCGCCTGCGCGAGCTGCTGCAGAACCTGTGGTCCAACGCCGTCAAGCATGCCCCGCCGGGCTCGACGATCCGCGTGGGCGCCCGCTCGGCCGCGGACGGCGTCGCGGTCTGGGTGCGCGATGCGGGCGCGGGCATCGACCCGCAGGAGCAGGAGCGCATCTTCCAGCGCTTCACCCGCGCCAGCGAGGGCGGTGACGGCGCGGGGCTGGGGCTGTACATGGCGCGAGCCATCGCCCAGGCCCACGGTGGGCGCCTGGACGTGGCCTCGGCGCCCGGGCAGGGCAGCACCTTCACCCTCTGGCTGCCGGCTGCCGCCGCGCCGCCCGCGGCGACGAGCACGCAGCCCGCGAACGACATCCCTCCCCCGCATTCCCCGGAAGGCCAGCCATGAGCACCTCGCCTCTCAAGGACCGCCTGGTCCTGGTCGTCGACGACGAGCCGCGCATCATCCGCTTCGTCCAGCTGCATTTCGAGATGATGGGCGCGCGGGTGATCGGGGCCGCCGACGGGCGGGCGGGCCTGGAGGCCCTGCGCCAGCACCTGCCGGACCTGATCATCCTCGACGTCAACATGCCGGGCGGCCTGGATGGCTTCGAGACGCTCCGGGAGCTGCGCAAGGTCTCGGAGGTGCCGGTGATCATGCTGACGGTGCAGGCCGACGAGCCGGATCGCATCCGCGGCCTTGACCTGGGCGCGGACGATTACCTGGCCAAGCCTTTCAGCCCGGCAGAGCTGGTCAGCCGCGCCCAGGCGGTGCTGCGCCGCACGAGCCGCCCCACCGCCGCGGGCCAGTTGGTCAAGGTGGACGAGGACCTGACGATCGACTTCGCCACCCGCGAGGTGATCGCCCGCGGCCAGCGGTTGAAGCTTCGGCCCACAGAATGGCGCCTGCTCTACCACCTGGTGCAGAACGCGGGCTGGCTCCTCACCCACGACATCATCCTCTCCAAGGTCTGGGGTCCGGAGTACCTGGGTCAGGACAACTACGTGCGCCTCTACGTCACCTACCTGCGCCAGAAGATCGAGCCGCAGCCGGGCCATCCCAAGTACATCCTGACCGACCGCGGCGTGGGCTACCGCTTCGTGGACTTCGCGGGCAAGGAGCAGGTGCCGAAGGACGCGGGGTGAAGGGCTGCAGCCAAGCGCGGCATCAGATGGGCGGCTGATTCACAATCGGATTGAAACATAGCCGCTGTCTGAAGACAACACCAGGGGCCGGAGCACCCGCCGACGGGTGCTCCGGCCCCTGGTCTCAGCCGGCCTGCACCGCGATCTTGCGCGGCTTGACCTGCTCGCTCTTGGGCAGGGTGAGGGTGAGGACGCCCAGGGCGAACTGGGCCTGGATGGCGTCGGGGTCGATGGGCGTCTTGAGGGTGAAGCGGCGGTGGAAGCGGCCCTCGGGGCGCTCAGCGAGCACCCAGCGCTGGCCTTCGTCGCGCGCCGGAAGCATGCCGCTGACGGTCAGGGTGCCGTTCTCGAAGTCCACCGCGACGTCCTCGGGCCGCACACCGGGCAGGGCCAGGGTGATCACGACGGCGTCGTCGCTCTCCCGGGCGTCGGCCGCGGGGCGCAGGGCGGGATCCTGCGGCGTCTGGAGGGGCAGCGGCGTCCAGGGGAGGTCGCTGATCAGGCGGTCCATGACCTGGCGGATGGGGACGAATTCCGGCGCGGGGCCGTAGCCGCGGATCTTGAGCGTGTTCATGGAGGGACTCCTTGCAGGGGTAGCGTCAGGGAAGATCAATGGGGAACGATCGGATGCTGTCCGACCGTTCGGCCTGGAGTCTAGGCCGGCGGTGTTAGCGCTGCGCTAGGCGCCTGTTAGCGCTGTGATAGCAGGTGAGCGGGTATAATCGTCAGCGTCCGGCGCGCGCGTCGTCCGCCTCGCCGCCCCTCTCCGTCCCCACCCCCGCGTCCGCGCCGCCCCCCGAGGCCGCCCTTCCGTGAACGAACCCATCGCCATCGCCTTCTTCCCCGAGGACGGCGACCGCATCCCCGGTCCCGTGCGGCGCTGGCAGGCGCGCAACCCCTTCTGGCGGGAGCTCCTGCCGGAGCGCATCGTCTGCCCTGTCTGCAGCCTGCCCGTGCGCGCCGTGGCCGACCTGGCGCTCCTGGACGACGATGCCCTGGCCCTGGCCATCCGCCGGTTTCGGGACCGCCACCTGCGCGTGGCCTGCTCCGACCACAACCTGCCGACGCCCGAGGACTGGGCCTATGAGGAAGGCCGGCGGCGCTGAACCCGTCCGCCCCGCCCACCCACCGCGCGCAACATTTAAGTAATCCGGCCGTCCCGCCGCTTCCCCCGCTGCCTGCGAGGGACTATAATGCCCGCCCCCTCAGGCGGGGGAGTGGCGGAACTGGCAGACGCGCATGACTTAGGATCATGTGGGCTTAGCCCGTGGGAGTTCGAGTCTCCCCTTCCCCATCCGCTCAGGAGCAGACCGTGAAGATCAGTCGAGAAGACGTCGAGCCCCTGCAGGTGCGGCTCACCGTGGAGGTGGCCCCAGAGCGGCTGGAGGCGGCGCGGCGGGATGTCGCCCAGGCCTACTCCAAGCGCTACCGCATCCCCGGCTTCCGGCCGGGCAAGGTGCCCCCGGACCGCGTCGCCGCCCTCATCGGCGAGGCCAGCCTGAACGAGGAGGCCATGGAGCAGCTGGGCCGCGAGGTGCTGCAGGCGGCCCTGAAGGCCGAGGGCCTGAGTTCGGTGGCCCCGGTGATGCTGGAGCTGCTGCGGGCCGAGCCGCCCACCTTCGTCGGCACCGTTTCCCTGGAGCCGCAGGTGGACCTGGGCGATTACCGCGCCCTGCGCGTGCCGGAGCCGGAGCTGCCGGAGGTCACCGACGACGATGTCGACGAGATGCTGGAGCGCCTGCGCCGCGACGCGGCCGAGCGCTTGCCGGTGGACCGCCCCAGCGAGATCGGGGATGTCGCCACCCTGAACGTCAAGGGCTGGCGCCGTGCGGCCGACGAGGCCGACCCGGAAGCCCTCGACCTCGAGGCGCGCCCCGCAGACCTCGACGTGGCCGAAGGCCGTCTGACCCTGACCGCGGCGGACGTGGCGAGCGCCGGCCTGCCCGACGGCTTCCTGGACGCGGTGCTGGGCATGGCCCTGGGCCAGGAGCGGCGCTTCAGCCTGCCCCTGCCGGCCGCAACCGGCGCGCCCGAAGCGCCGGCCGCGGCCATGGACTTCGTGGTGACCTTGACGGAGCTGGTCGCCCTGGACCTGCCGGCGCTGGACGACGCCTTCGCCGCCAAGGTGGGTGACGCCGTCGACCTGGACAGCTTGCGGTCCAAGATCGGCGAATCGATGCGCCAGCGCCGCCGGGTGCAGCAGCGGGAGGCCTTCCTGGAAGCCGCTCGTGGGGCCCTCGAATCCGGCGCCGCCGTCAGCTGGCCGCCGGCGCTCCTGACCCAGGAGATCAAGGACTTCATCGCCGAATTCCGCGAGCAGCTGGAGCGCCAGGGCATCGAATGGCAGGCCTGGCTGGCGCAGCGGGACGAGTCCGCGCTGTGGAGCGAGTTCGAACAGACCGCCGCGCGGCGGCTGCGCACGCGCCTGGTCATCAGCCGGCTGGTCGAGCTGGAGGGTCTGGACCTGGACCAGGAGGCCCTGGACCGGCGCATGGCGATGATGCGCGACATGAGCGCGCGCACGCCCAAGAAGCGCCGCCCGGACCTGCAGGCCATGATGGTCAACACCATGAACAACCTGATGATGGGCCGCATCAACGAGCGCCTGCTGGAGATCGTCTCCGGCCAGGCCGCGGCCGATCTGGATCCGGCGCTGGATATGGCTACGGATCTGCAACCGGACCCGATCGACGCCGAGCCGTCCTGAAGCACCCCCCCGTGAGGCCATCCATGCCCCCTGCCCTGCCCCCGCAAGCCCTCATCCCCATGGTCATCGAGACCACAGGGCGCGGTGAGCGCGCCTACGACATCTACAGCCTGCTGCTGCAGAACCGCATCATCTTCCTGGGCACGGCCATCGACGACCAGGTGGCCAACCTCATCGTGGCCCAGCTCTTGTACCTGGACCGCGAGGACCCCACCAAGGACATCTCGCTGTACATCAACTCGCCGGGCGGCATCATCTACGCCGGGCTGGCC
>Ga0073904_10003960_pt1 | contig 11087 bp, 11 predicted proteins | sample KloWWTrecipitate_FD_66668 | JGI IMG/M metagenome (GOLD analysis project Ga0073904, IMG submission 66668) | Active sludge microbial communities from Klosterneuburg, Austria, studying microevolution and ecology of nitrifiers - Klosterneuburg... | ecosystem: Engineered > WWTP > Aerobic digester >... | reverse complement strand
AGGAAGGCTCTCCCACCCCAAGACCCCTCGTCGGCCTCGCCCTCGGCGGCGGCTCGGCCCGGGGCATGGCCCACGTGGGCGTGCTGCAATGGCTCGAAGATCACCACATCCCGGTGGACCGGATCGCGGGCAACAGCACGGGCGCGCTGATGGGGGCCTCCTACGCGACCGGCCTCTCCGCGGAGGACATCAGGACCCTCCTGCGAACCGCGGACTGGGACACCATCCTGCGGCCCGACCTTCCCTATCCCCTCAAATCGTACCGCCGCAAGGAGGACGATCGCGATTATTCGGTCAAGCTGGAGGCGGGGCTGCGCCACGGCCTGCGGCTGCAGAGCGGCATCAATCCCGGGCACCACCTGAGCCTGATGGTGAGCCGGATCCTTCTCCCCTATTCCGCGGTCTCCGACTTCGACGACCTGCCCATCCCCTTCCGCTGCGTGGCCACCGACCTGGAGAAGGGCGAGATCGTGGTCTTCGATCAGGGCCCGCTGGCCCCGGCGGTGCGCGCCTCGATGTCGCTTCCCGGCACCTATGACCCGGTGCGTCTGAATGGGCGGCTCCTCGCCGACGGCGGAATTCTGAACAATATCCCCGTCGACGTGGCGGAGGACATGGGAGCCGACGTGGTCATCGCGGTGCGGGTGGGCCCGAAGGCGGCAGAGAAGGTTCCCGAGACCATCGGCGGCATCGCCAACCGTTCGATCACCCTCATGATGCAGGCGCTCGAACGACCGCGGCTGCGGCGGGCCGAGGTGGTCATCCTTCCCGACCTCGAGGGCCTGACCGCGGCCGACTTCAGGAAGAGCGACGAGTTCGCGCTCCGCGGCTACCAGGCCGCCGAGGCGAAGCGGGACGCGCTGCTGCCCTACGCCCTCGACGACGACGCGTGGAAGGCCTTTCGGGCGCAACTGGAGGCGCGCAAGAAGCCCGGACGTGAGCCCGTGACCTTCGTGGAGGTGAGCGGCGTCTCGGACGGGGCGGGCGCGCAGATCTCGGAGCACCTCGTCCGCCACATCGGCACCAACCCGAAGGCCGAGGACCTCGAAGTCGATATCAACCACATCATCGGACTGGGGCGATACGCGAGCGCCACCTACGGCCGGCGGGTCATCGGCGACACCGTGGGCCTCGGCGTGGAAATCCGCGACAAGTCCTACGCCCCGCCCTTCGTCCGCTTCGCGCTCGACGTCAACAACGAGGACAAGGACGTGAGCCTGAGCCTCGGCTCACGCATCACCCTGATGGATGTGACCGGTCTCGGATCGGAGTGGCGGTTCGATGCCTCGGTCGGATCCACCCTCGCCTTCGGCACCGAGCTCTACCAGCCCCTGGGCGGCGAACGCCCCCTGCACGGCGGAGCCTTCATCAGCCCGCGCGCGCGCTATGCCCGGACCAGCGAGAACCTCTACGAGGCCGGCGATCTCCTGGCCATCTACGCGCGCCAGCGCGCGGGCGCGGGACTCGATATCGGCTGGAACTCGGGCGGCAGCACCCGCTTCCGCGTGGGCTACGACATCGCCTACCTCCGAAGCGTGACCCGGGTGGGCGACCCCGACCTGCCCCGCACCAGCGGCTCCGAACAGGCTCTCCGCGCGCGTTTCGACTACGATGGCCGCGACGCCGCGTACCTGGCGAGCCGGGGCCTGCGCCTCAACGGAACCGCGCAGTGGTTCCTGGAGGCTCCCGAAGCGCCGCGCCGTTTCGGCACGGTCGAGGGCGGGTTCCTCGCCGCGCGCCCGGTCTGGGGCGAGAAGGTGCTGAGCCTCACGATGGACGGCGGCACGAGCTTCGGGGGCGACCCGCCCATCCTCCACCAGTTCGGTCTCGGCGGGCCGTTCCGCCTGGGAGCCTACCCGCCCTACGCCTTCCGCGGCCCGAGGTACCTGCTGGGAAGCGTCACCTACAAGATTCCCGTGGGCCGGCTGCCCAAGCTCCTGGGCGGCAGGATGTATTTCGAGACCCTCGTCGAGACCGGCAGCGTGTTCGACGATCCCTCCCGCGCGAGGTTCAAGTCGAGCTTCACCGCCGGCCTCGCCTCCGACACGCTCATCGGCCCGTTGTTCGCGGGGGCCAGCGTGGGCCAGGGCGGGGAAACCCGGGTGTACTTCATGATCGGAAGGCTGGTTCGATAGATGTCGCGGCCGGGCCGAAACGCGAACGATCGCGAGTGATACGGTATAGGCGACGATGAAATTCAAGGACTACTACGAGATCCTGGGCGTCCCGAGGACGGCGACGCCGGACGAGGTCAAGGCGGCCTACCGCAGGCTCGCCCGCAAGTACCATCCCGACGTCAGCAAGGAACCGAACGCGGAGGCGCGGTTCAAGGAGCTGGGCGAAGCGCACGAGGTCCTCAAGGACCCGGAGAAGCGCGCCCTCTACGACCAGATGGGCAGCCAGTGGAAGGCGGGTCAGGACTTCAAGCCGTCCCCCGGCTGGGACGCGGGCTTCGAGTTCCGCGGAGGCGAGACCGGGGACTTCGACCCGAACGATTTCTTCGAGGCCTTCTTCGGCCGGCGCGGATCGGGCGGCGGATCACGCAGGCCGAACATCCACGCCCAGGGCGAAGACCATCACGCGAAGGTGATGATCGATCTGGAGGACGCCTTCCGGGGAGCGCAGCGCTCGATCTCGCTCCGCATGCCGTCCTACGACGCCCAGGGCCGGATGGTCTCGCGCGAGCGCACCCTCGACGTCAACATCCCGAAGGGCATTCGCGCGGGTCAGCACCTCCGTCTCGCGGGGCAGGGCGGACCGGGCGTGGGCAAGGGAGCGCCCGGAGACCTCTACCTCGAGGTCGGTTTCAATTCCCATCCCGTCTTCCGGATCGACGACCGCGACATCTACGTCGATCTGAAGCTCGCCCCCTGGGAGGCGGCCCTCGGCGCGAAAGTCGAAGCGCCGACCCCGGAAGGACCGATCCAGCTCACCATCCCGCCCGGCTCGTCGGCCGGCCGCCAGATGCGCCTCAAGGGCCGGGGGATCCCCGGACAGCCGCCCGGAGATCTCTACGTGGTTCTCTCCATCGCCCTGCCGCCGGCCGATACCGACTCGGCGCGCGAGGCCTATCAGGCCATGGCGCGGGCGTTCAGGTTCAATCCCCGCGAAGGCAAGGCCTGAGTCCCATGACGGGGAAGGAGCGCGATCTCGGATCGGGCCTGGTGGTGGAAGAGGAGATCCATCTCACCCTGGTCGAGCTGTGCCAGGCCTCTCGTGTGCCGGAGCAGGAGATCCGGGCCTGGGTGGTCGAAGGCGTGCTCGATCCCGAAGGCGCCACTCCCGAGGAGTGGCGCTTCGTCGGCGCCTCCCTCAGGCGCGCCCGCACCGCCCTTCGGCTGTCCCGGGATCTCGAGGTGAACCTGGCGGGCATCGCTCTTGCATTGGACCTGCTCGATGAAATCACCCTGCTCAAGTCCAGGCTCGCAAGTACCCGCTCGTCCAGTGACCCGCCGTCGACCATCCTGGTTGAATAGGGCCGCCGGGGCGGGCCTCGTGGCCGCGTTCCTGGCCTGCGGAAAGCCGGCGCCGCCCCCCGCCGCCTCTCCGGCGCCGGCCGGGCAGACCCAGGCGCCCGCGGCGTCTCCCACTCCCTCCGTCGAATTGGTGGCGGCGCTCCGGGCCTGGCTCGCCAGGCCCGACCCCTACTTCGACCCCTCGGCTCGAGCGCAGAAGGTGCTTTCGCAGATCTACCCGGACGCGGCCGAGGCGCCGCTGTGGGTGGATGGATCCCTGCGCCCGACGAAGAGCGCAGGCGACGTTCTCGCGGTCCTGAACGACGCGGCGGCCGAGGGCCTTGACCCCGCGGACTACCGTGCCGCGGATCTTGCAGCACTCGGAAAGAAGCTGCTGGAGGGCTCGCCTCCGTCGGTTCGCGATGCCGCGGCCTTCGACGCGTCGATGTCGCTTTCGATGATGCGCTACCTTCGCCATTTCCACCGCGGCCGCGTGGACCCCCGGGACATCGGCTTCCTCATCTCCCTGCCGCCGGACGAGCACGACTACGCGGCCATGCTCATCGACGCGGCCCGCAAGGGGCGCGTGAAAGAGACGATCGAGTCGATCACCCCTCCCCTGGTGCAGTATCGCCTCCTGCGCTCGATGCTGCCCCGATACCGCGCGCTCGCGCTCACCGAAGGCACGGTGTTTCCGCGCCTCAAGGACCCGCCCAGGAAGCCGATCAAGCCCGGGGACACGGCGGAGGCGCTGCACATCGTCCGCACCCGGCTCATCGCCCTTGGCGACCTGCGGGAGGGCGCGTCGCGGCTCGCCGAGCCGCCCGTGTACGAGGGCGAACTGGTCGAGGGAGTGAAGCACTTCCAGGCCCGCCACGGCTACGAGGATGACGGCATCCTGGGTCGCGCCACCTGGATCGCCCTCAACGTCCCTCTGCGGTGGCGCGTGCGGCAGATCGAACTCGCGATGGAGCGGATGCGCTGGCTCCCCCACCTCGGCGACCGCGCCTTCGTGGCGGTCAACGTGCCGATGTTCCGCCTCTTTGCCTGGAACAGCGTGCCCGAGACGGGCGCCCCAGATTTCGACATGGGCGTCATCGTCGGCAAGGCCCTGAACACCCGGACCCCGGTGTTCATGGGGGAAATGACGCACCTGATCTTCCTGCCCTACTGGAATGTTCCGAAGTCAATTCTTCAAAAGGAGATCATTCCCATCCTCCGGCGCAACCTCGGCTACCTCGAACGCCAGGACATGGAGATGGTCGACGGACAGGGCGACGACGCCCGAAAGGTGGAGCCCACCCCGGAGAACGTGGCGCGCCTGGCGAAGGGCGAGTTGCGCCTGCGTCAGCGCCCCGGCCCGAACAACTCGCTCGGCCAGATGAAGTTCATGTTCCCGAACGACGACAACGTGTACCTCCACAGCACTCCCGCGCCTGAACTGTTCGGTCGCGCCCGCCGCGATTTCTCCCACGGATGCATCCGGGTCGAGGACCCGGTGGGGCTCGCGGTATGGGCGCTCAAGGATCAGCCCGAGTGGACGCGGGAGAAGATCGTCGAGGCCATGACCGGAAAGCCATCGCTCAGGGTGCCCCTGACCCGCCCCATCCGCGTGGTGATCTACTACGTCACCGCCACCGTGATTCCCGCGGAGAACGCGGTTCACTTCGCCGACGACATCTACGATCACGATCTCCCGCTCGACAAGGCCCTGAGAACCCGAAAGAAGGCGTCCTAGCCCGCGCCCCGGGGGCGCATCGAGAAGAGGTGCCCCGAGGAGGCTCGACTACCAGGTCCGGACGCGGCCGGTGTCGACGTGCACGAAGTTCGAATCCGGGTAGTACCCGACGCCGCCGCGGCGGGAATCCAGGGCCGCGCGGCGCAGTTGTTTCAGGGGAACGTCGTGGAGGCGGACGTCGATGGCCATTCCCTTGAGGTGCAGGCTGTTGCTCGCGACGCCGCCGCTGTGAGAGCGCAGACCGGCGTTGGTCGAAGGCGAGCGGTAGGCGGAGATGATCTCGAATGGCCGGCGCGTGCCCGTCGTCTCGGCCAGGTCGTGAAGCAGGTCCAGGAGGGGCGGGTCGATCGGGTGGACATCGCCGGTCCGGAAGTCGCGCATCAGATGGTTGATGGCGTTCAGGCTCTCGGACTCGTAGGTCCCGCCCTTCCAGTACTCGATGGCGAGCTTCTCGCCCGTATGGAGGTGATCGAACCGGAGCACGCGCGGGGCCAGGGGCTGGGCGAGGACGCCTTTGGGCATCAGAAGCCCGGCCGTGGCGGCGGCGACGGCGCCGAGGAAGCCACGGCGGGAGGCGGGGGCGGGGCTCATAGGAGTGCGGATTGTCCCCCAGGGCTCCGGGCCGAGCCTAATGCGGCGCGCCGAACCGACGCCGCGCCCCGGATGTGCGCGGAACGGTCGGGACTTCAGCGAACGACCAGGACCGAGCACGGCGCGGTGCGGACGACGCTCTCCGCCACGCTGCCGATGAGCGCCCGGGTGATCCCGCGGCGGCCGTGGGTGCCCATCACGATCAGTTCGGCGTGGAGCTTCTTCGCTTCCTCCGTGATCACTTCCCTTGGATCGCCGCTCTCGACCAGAAAGGGACCCAGGACGGCGCCGGGGCACAGCCGGGAGCCGAGTTCCTGGAGCTGCGTCTTCGACTCCCCCACGAACTGTTCGACGTAGTGCTGGGACACGGCGAGGGCGAGCCCCACCGATTCCACGGGGATCACGTAGGCATGGAGCAGATGAACGGTCGCGCCTGTCTTCGCGGCGAGGGCGCACGCGGCGGTGGCCGCCTTCTCGGAGCATTCGCTGAAATCGATGGGGACCAGGATGTTCCTGGGGGGATCCTTGAGCGTGGTCACTGTCGCCTCCTATCCGTGGAAGATGGGTTCGATGATGGGATGCGGTCCGTTCTCCCGATTCCGCGTGTGCTCCAGCGTCACCGGAGGTTGCCGGACGCCCGAGGTCTCGGCCAGGAGCACGGCGATGTGCCTCGGGCTGAGGCCGGTGCAGCCCTCGCCCTCGGAGAGCTCCAGGTGCCGGGCAAGATCGGTGAGGGACATGACGCCCACCAGCACGCGGTCCGGACCGAGGACGGGCAGGCGCCTCACGTGGTTGACCCGCATCAGAACCTCGGCCCGCTCGAGAGTGTCGGTGGCATCGCAGCAGACCACGCCGTGAGTGCAGGCATCCGAGACCCGCAGGTCGGCGAGCGGCTTCTTCTCGCGGAGCGCGCACATCACCGCGTCACGGTCGGTCACGAGGCCCACGACCTTGTTGGCCGCATCCACCACCGGGACGCACCCGCAGCCGCGCTCCTCCATGATCCGGACCGCGGACTCCAGGGAATCGCCGGCGCGGCTGGTGATGACCTCGTCGGTCATGACGTCCTTGACTCGAAACATGGCGATGCTGCGTCTCCTTCCCGGAACGGGTTACTCGGGGGTCCTGATGCTGAACTTGACGGTGACGGTAAGGATGAACTCCATGGCGACGCCGTTGAGAAGCAGGGGCTGATACCGCCACTGCATGACCGCGGCTTTCGCGGGCTCGTCGAAGAGCGGCTGGCCCCGCAGGACGGAGGCCTCCAGCACGTGTCCGTCGGTGCCGACCCGCGCTTCGAGGATGACCATCCCCTGGACCCCGGCCTGCGACGCGATCAGCGGGTATTCCGGAGGGACGTAGACGAGCCGCTTCGGCTCGCGGATCTCTCCGCCCACCCGAATGGCCTGGGGCCTCGGCTTCGCGAGAGGTGCTATCTCCGTGGGGAGACCGCCCACGATTCCGCCCACGACTCCTCCTTCGACGCCGCCCTCCACCCCGCCCGCGACCCCGCCCTCGCCCACGGATATCGAGGGGCGGGCGATCTGGTCGGGAATCTCCACGGGCGCCACGAAGGTGTTCGCGGTCGTGACCGGCGGGGGCGTCTTCGGCTTCACCGCCGCCCGGGGCGCGGCCGCGGGAGGCGGAGGCGGTGGAGGAGGGGCCACGATCCCCGGCTCGGCGAAGAACGCGCGCAGGCCGATCGCGGGCTCGGGAGACTGGAGGTCTCCGAGCAGCGGGCCGAGGACGAAGGCGGCGAGGACGGCCGCGTGCATGGCTATGGAGACCGGGGTGTATCGAAGCCGAAGGTCCTTGGCGGGCGTTCCGCCGAGGGCGTGGCCATCGAGGCGGAGCGGTTGCGGATGCCGCCAGGCCACGGTCTCCGGAACCCGGGCGGGAAGGGGAAGATCGAGAGGGAAATGAATGGTGGTCATGTCAACCTCACTCTCCTTCCGGAGGGCCTGGATTCGCCGCCTGCTCGATGAGCATCTCCGCCCGCTTCCGCGCGATGAAAAGGCGATCCTGCATCCGGTCGAACACGAACATATGAGCGAAGTGAACCGCCTCGAGCAGCGGGGTCCGGGCGTCCTCGAGCTCGGCCTCCAGGCTTTCCCGCCGGGCCTTGTCCTTGACCCGCTTGATCAACGTCTTCGCCTCATCGAGGGAAGCCCGGACCTCCTGGACGCTGGTGAGCACGATCTTGCCCTCGGCCGGGAAGTCGCCCCGGGGGGCCACCTTTCCCGCGGCATGGCAGTTCGAGCACTCCGAATAGAGGGATTTGGGAGAGAGAAGAAAAGCGCCCACGTTCCCGTGGCAGGTCACGCAGGTGGGCGTGTCCGGGTTGCCTTCCCGCAACAACTCGTAATGGCGGCTCTTCTGAAACGCCGCGAACGGCCCGGGGTGGCAGGCGCCGCAGGTCTTCGGAAGGTTGATCCGATTCACCGGGCTCGCCGGGTTCCGGGCGCTCAATATGCCCTGATGAGCGAGGAACGACTCGAACGTGCTCGGATCGCCGCCGTGGCACTTCTCGCAACCGACGCTGGCGCGGCCGTGCGCGGAATGATCCCACTCGGAAAGGTGCCACCTCGATACCGACCTCGGGTTCGCGAAATGGCAGTCGGCGCAGCGGCTGGGAGTGATCTGCGCCTGGCTCGTACCCGCCATGAGCGCACTGACGAGAAGAGTGAAAGCGAAAACGCCCGCGGTAGCCTTCATTGGATCCTCCCTACGTCTGATTCACCGCCTACAGAGTACGCCCGAAACGGCGCCCGACACCATGATCAATAGGCATCAGGCGAAAAAAAAGGCCGTCGCGCAAGCGACGGCCTTCAGGCGCCCAAGCGCCTCACCCCAATGGACTTAGCCTTTGAGAGATGCCATATCGATCACGAACCGGTATTTCACGTCGCTCTTGAGCATGCGCCCGTACGCCTCGTTGATCTTCTGCATGGGAATCTTCTCGATATCGGAGACGATGTTGTGCTCGGCGCAGAAGTCGAGCATCTCCTGGGTTTCCTTGAGGCCGCCGATGAGCGACCCCGCGATGGAGCGACGGCCGAATATGAGGATCCCCACGTTCGGCGAAGGATGCGACACCTCGGGGACTCCTACGAGCACCAGGGTGCCGTCGCGCTTCAGCAGCATGCTGAACGCGTCGAGATTGTGCGACGCGGAGACGGTGTTGAGGATGACGTCGAAGGAGCCCGCGTGCTTCATCATGGCGTCCTGGTCCTTCGAGATCACCACTTCGTCGGCCCCGAGACGCTTCGCGTCTGCGGCCTTCCCGGCGGTGGTGGTGAAGAGAACGGTGTGCGCGCCGAAGGCGTGGGAGAACTTGACGCCCATATGGCCCAGGCCGCCCAGGCCCACGATCCCGACCTTCTTCCCCTTGCCGACGCCCCAGTGGCGCAGGGGCGAGTAGGTGGTGATGCCGGCGCAGAGGAGCGGAGCCACCGCCGCGAGGTCGAGCCTGTCGGAGACGCGCAGGCAGAAGTCCTCATCGACCACCATCTGGGTCGAATAGCCGCCGTAGGTCTGCTGGCCGGGCATGTGCTTGTCGGGGCTGTTGTAGGTCATCTGGAACCCGCCCTCGCAGTACTGCTCGAGGCCCTCCTTGCAGCTTCCGCAGGTGCGGCACGAATCGACGAGGCAACCGACGGCCACGGAGTCGCCCACCTTGAACTTCTTCACCTCGGCGCCCACCTTCGTGACCCGGCCGACGATCTCGTGGCCCGGCACGCACGGATAGGTCGTTCCCGGCCATTCGCTTTTCACGGTGTGGAGGTCCGAATGGCAGACGCCGCAGAAGAGAACGTCGAACTGGACGTCGCGGGCGAGGGGTTCGCGGCGCTCGAACGTGAACGGTCCGAGCGGCGAGGTCTTGTCGAAGGCGGCGAAGGCTTTGGCTTGAGTCAACGGAGGGTCCTTTCAGGGATGAGGGAGAGCCAAGGAGCTTAGCGGCGATCGGCTCGAAGCCGTAAGGAGGGCGGGGTCAGTTGAGGTCGAAGAAGAGGAAGTGCGCGTCCCTCGCCGCGGTCAGCCGGAGTTGCGGGGTGTCGTTGATGGACGCGCCATCGCCGGCTCCGAGCTTCTCGCCGTTCACGAGCACTTCGCCCTCGATTACCTGCACCCAGCCCGAGCGCGAGGCCGCGAACGAGTGGTCGATGCTGCGCCCCTCCGGGAGCTTCGCCACGTAGACGTCCGCGTCCTGGTGGATGGAGAGGGAATCGTGTCGGCCGCCCTTCGATGCGATGAGGTGGAGGGAGCCAGGCTCAACGCCGCCGAATGAGCGCTCGGCGTACTCGGGAGTGACGCCCTCCTCGTCCGGCTCGATCCAGATCTGGAGGAAGTGAACGGGGTCCTTGGCCGAGGCGTTGTACTCGCTGTGGCGCACGCCGCGCCCGGCGCTGATCCGCTGCACGTCGCCCGCCTTCATCACCGCCTTCGTGCCGAGGCTGTCCTGGTGCTCGAGGGCGCCCTCGATCACGTAGGAGATGATCTCCATGTCGGCATGGGGATGCGTGCCGAAGCCCTTCCCCGGGCTCACCCGGTCTTCGTTGATGACCAGGAGCGAACGGAAACCGACGTGGCGAGGGTCGTAGTAGCCCGCGAAGGAGAAGGTGTGATGGGTGTCGAGCCACCCGTGATTGGCGTGGCCTCGCGCCTCGGACTTTCGAACGACGATGTTTCCGGTCATCTGGTTCATGCCTCTCTTTCGATTATTGACGCGTCAAGCATATGCCTCTGTCCTTGACTTGTCAAGTATCTCCGATTACCCTTCCGCCGTCATGGCCCGCTCCTCCCTGCAACTCTCCGAATCGGAGGGCTCGGCGTGGAGCGGTCTCCTTCGGGCCCATTCCATCATCACCCGGCAACTGGACGCGGACCTGCGGGCCTCGACCGGCCTCGCCTTGAGCGAGTTCGAAATCCTCCTCCACCTCGCCTGGGCCGGCGGCGAGCAGCGGATGGCCCGGATCGCTCATGACCTCGTTCTCACCGGGGGCGGCGTCACGCGCATCGTGGCCCGGCTCGAGAAGCTCGGCTTCATCGAGCGGCGCTCGTGCCCGAAGGACGGCCGTGGCGTCTTCGCGGCGCTCACCGACCGGGGCCGCGCCAAACATCTCGCCGCTCACAAGCTCCATCTCGAGGGCGTGCGCCGCCTCTTCCTGACCCACGCCTCGGAGGCGGAACTCAAGGCGCTGGGCCGGGTCTTCGGCAGGGTGGTGGAGGCGACGGAGCGCGAAGACGCGTGCGCCCTGGGCGCTCCCGGCTCAGCGCGGCCAGGGCGGAATCACGCCGGCTGA
>Ga0073904_10003956_pt1 | contig 11092 bp, 14 predicted proteins | sample KloWWTrecipitate_FD_66668 | JGI IMG/M metagenome (GOLD analysis project Ga0073904, IMG submission 66668) | Active sludge microbial communities from Klosterneuburg, Austria, studying microevolution and ecology of nitrifiers - Klosterneuburg... | ecosystem: Engineered > WWTP > Aerobic digester >... | reverse complement strand
GCCAGTCGGCGCGAAAGCGGCTGTCCACGGCGTGCAGGCTGTCGCACCAAGCACATCGATAATCACAGCCGCCGGTGCGCACGAAGACGGTGGGTTGGCCGATCAACGCGCCCTCGCCCTGAATGGTCGGCCCGAAGATTTCAGAGATGCGGATTTCGTCTGCGACAGCATGATTCACGGCCGGTATTCCGCCCAGGTCTTCGGCGTCTCGCTGACCCGCACCGCCACAGTTTCCGGTAGGCGCGACTTGCACCAGTTATAGAAATGCTGCGCCAGAACTTCTGACGTCACCCCATCATGACCAAGCACGTCGTTCAGGTGGCGATGATCAAAATGATCGTCGATGTAGCACTTGAGCGGGGCAAGATCGTGGTAATCGCGCACGAAGCCGAAGACGCTCAGCTTAGCCGCGGCAAGCTCCACCACCACAATGTAATTGTGGCCGTGCAGCCGCGCGCATTGATGATCCACCGGCAGCCGGCACAGTTGATGCGAGGCGGAAAAGTGGAATTCCTTGGTGATGCGGAACATCAGACCGCCCCCCGCTTGACGGCTTCGCGCCAGAAATCCGCATCGGCGTATTCGGTCGGATCAGCAATCCCCGCCAGACCGAAGGCCTCGCGCCGCTCAACGCAGGTGCCACAGCGCCCGCAATGGACTGCTCCCCCCTTGTAGCAGGACCAAGTCTGCGCAAAGGGCGTGCCGTGTCTTGCGCCATCGGTGACGATGGCCGATTTCGGCACGTTCACATAGGGCGCCAGCAGCGCAATACCGGCATATCCGTCCAGCGCACGGCGTTGCATGATCTGGAATGCGTCGATGAATCCGGGGCGGCAATCGGGGTAGATGAAATGATCGCCGCCATGCACTGCGGTGGCCACGGCATCTGCCCTGCGTGATGCAGCGACCCCGAAGGCGACGGCCAGCATGATCGCATTGCGGTTCGGCACGACGGTGATGCGCATGCTCTCTTCGGCGTAATGCCCGTCGGGCACCGCCACATCATCGGTCAGAGCCGAGCCAGACAGGCTTTGGCCAATCGCGCGAATGTCGATGATCTGATGCGGCACGTTCAGGCGCGTCGCACAGGCTGCCGCAAAGTCCAACTCTTTGCGGTGCCGCTGTCCGTAATCAAACGATAGCAGCCCGAGCAGGTCATGCTCTGCCGCGACCCTGTGGGCCAGCGAAACGGAGTCCAGTCCGCCGGAGCAGATGACGATGGTTTTCATGCAGGTGTCCTTGTTTTGACCGGGTAGGCTGCGACCGGTATTCTGAGTGCAGTGGCTATACTGCGATGATCGTGGCAAGGGAATACGAAAGCTGTGGCCCGATACGCACTTGGTCAGATCCAAGCCGCAAGATAGCGTTTCGCCTGCGCGCAGGCCGTAGCCAGATCATGCCCCCGCGCCAGATGGACGGCTATGGTGCTGGCAAGGGTGCAGCCGGTGCCGCGGCGGCTGCCGGGTTTGCGCACATTGGCAAATCGAAGCGGGGCCGCTTCAGGGCGCAGCAGCCAGTCGATCGCCTCGGGGCCTTCGGCATGACCTCCCTTGAGCAACACCGCCCGCGCACCCATGGCGAAAAGGACACTCGCCGTGTGATCCAGTCCGGCACCAGGGGCGAGGCCGGTCAGGATGGCGGCCTCGGGCAAATTCGGGGTGACCACGGCGGCGCGCGGGAGCAGTCGGGCGATCATCGCGGCCTGCCCGGCGGCGTCCAGCAGCGAAACCCCGGCGCTGGTGGCCAGAACCGGATCAAGCACAAAGGGCACATCGGGCAATACTTCGGCAACCGCCATGACGATCTCGGCATTGGCCAGCATCCCCAGCTTGGCCGCAAGCAGCGGACCGGCGGCGCGGATCTGTGCTGCGACCATGGCCGGCGGCACCGGATGCACGCTGCAGTCGCCCATCGCATCCTGCGCTGTCACCGCCGTCGCCGCCACCCGCGCCGCCACCTCGTGATCAGCCATGACCGCGAGGTCACGCGTGAGCCCGGCCCCGGTGGAACTGTCCAGCCCGGCGATGATCAGTACGCTCATCGCCCGTCCGCCAGCAGGGCTAGCACCGTGGCCCCGCGCGCCGCCAGCACTTGCGCGCCGCGCCACGCGCGCAGGCCGGTCGAACAGCACAGTACCACCCGTCCCGCCGGGATCGGCCAATCGGCCAAATCGCCGGGCGCCACCATCTGCGCTCCCGGAATGGGCTGCACAGTGCCCGCCGGGCGCAGATCAATAACGGTATCGGTGGCGGCAATCTGGGCGGCGGCGACAAAGCCAAAGCCCGGTGCCTCAGTGGCATCGTCAAAGCCGAAACCGCCAAACCGCCAGTTTGCCATATCAAGCGTTACAATCCGGCCCAGAGGCGATGGCTCCAGCCCGATCAGCACTGACAGCGCCATCTGTGCTTGGACTGCGCCAAGCGCCGCCACCGCTGGCCCCAGCACCCCGGCACCGGCACAACTGTCGACCTGCGCGGGCAAGTCGGGAAACACCGCGCGATAACTGGGCGCCGCCCCGCAAAAGCCGCCTGCATAGCCCGCCCGCCCGATGATCGAGGCAGAGATCAGTGGCTTGCCCGCCGCAAGGCACAGGTCGGACAGGGTGTAGGTCACGGCAAAGCTGTCGGCGGCGTCCACTACCAGATCGGCGGTAGCAATCAGACCGGGGGCATTGGCCGGATCGAGTCGGTCAACAATCGCCGTGGCTTGACCATCTGGGTTCAGCGCTGTGGCACGGGCCGCCGCAGCCACGGCCTTTGGCTCGCCAACGTCGGCGGCGCGGTAAAGCGTCTGGCGGTGCAGGTTGGACATCTCCACCTGATCCGGGTCCATGATCGTCAGGTGCCCCACACCCGCCGCCGCCAGCACCGGGATCACCGTGCAGCCAAGGCCACCCGCGCCGATGATGAGCACATGCGCCGCCGTCAGCCGCGCCTGCCCAATGGCCCCGACACCCGGCACCTGCATCTGGCGCGCGTATCGGCTCATGCGATGGCTCCGGTCGCTTGCACCCAGAGGCGCGTCTGCGCCTCGGGGTCGTGGGCGGTCACCAGATCAGTAACGACAGCCGCCACATCCGCTCCCGCCGCGAACACCTCGGGCAGCCGCGCTGGTGTCAGCCCGCCGATGGCCACCAAAGGTACCGCCCCGATCCGCGATTTCCAGCGCGTCAGTTTGGCCAGCCCCTGCGGATGCCACGGCATCTGCTTCAAAAGCGTCGGCCAGATCGGACCCAACGCGATATAGGCGGGGTTCAAGGCAAGGGCCCGGTCCAGTTCCGCCCGGTCATGGGTCGACACCCCCAGCCGCACCCCGGCGCGGACGATGGCGTTTGTGTCGGCGCTGTCCAAATCCTCTTGCCCCAGGTGGATGAAATCCGCCCCGTGATCCAGCGCCGCCTGCCAGTGATCATTAACGACCAGTTGCGCGCCGTGGCGGGCACAGATGGCCAGCGCCGTCGTAATCTGCGCCGGAACCTCGGCCACATCGCCCTTGAACCGCAATTGCACCAGCCGCACGCCCAAAGGCACCAGCCGCGCAATCATCGCTGCATCTGGCAGCACCGGGTAAAAGCGGGGCAGAATCATCGCAGCCCCCCCAGCCCCAGATCGGCCATGCCCAGAACCGGGGTCGACGGCACCGCCATGTCCCGCGGCGGCATCAGCCCCGCCTCAAACGCCGCCCGCCCCGCCGCAATCGCCTGACCGAAGGCCCGTCCCATGGCCACCGGGTCACCAGCCTTGGCGACGGCGGTGTTCAGCAGCACCGCGTCAAACCCCATTTCCATCGCCTGCGCTGCCTGACTGGGCGCGCCGATCCCGGCATCAATGATCAACGGCACTTTGGGGAAATGCGCCCGCATCGCGTTCAACGCATCCACATGGCACAGCCCCCGGCCTGACCCGATGGGCGCGCCCCATGGCATCAGCACCCGGCAGCCCGCATCGAGTAGGCGTTCGGCCACGATCAAGTCTTCAGTAGTGTAGGGAAACACCGCAAATCCATCGGCGCAAAGTACCCGCGCCGCCTCGACCAACGCAAAGGTGTCAGGTTGCAGCGTGTCGGCATTGCCAATCACCTCCAGCTTGATCCAGTTGGTACCGAACACCTCGCGCGCCATCTGCGCCGTGGTGATCGCCTCTTGCGCCGAATGGCAACCGGCGGTGTTGGGCAGGATGCGCGCGCCGGTGGCCTGCAAGAGCGGCCAAAAGCCGTTTGCGCCGCCATTTGCGGTTTCCCGGCGCAGGGATACCGTGATTACCCCACAGCCGGAGGCAGCGATGGCATCGGTCAGCACCAGAGGTGAGGGGTATTGCGCAGTTCCCAACAGCAGGCGTGACGACAAGTCCACATCATAAAGCCGCATCTCAGCCCCCCTGCATCGGGGCCAGAACCTCGACTCGGTCGCCGTCGTGGAGCGGGGTTGTAGCGCGGGCGGCGACGGGGATGAAACCGCCGTTCAACGCGGTGGCAAGGGTGGAGCTGCCGTAGCCAAGGGCCGTCAGCGCATCGGCCAGATTTGCGGCGGCAACCTCGGTCGGGAGGCCGTTCAGTTCAATGCGCAAAGGCGGCCTCCTGTGGTGCAAGGTCGATTTCGTCTGCCAGTTGTTTGGCCAGTGCTGGGGCGGTCAAAAAGCCGTGGCGATAGAGCCCGTTCAGATGCCAACGTCCTGCCGCCTGTGTCAGGCGCGGCACATTATCGGCAAAGGCGGGGCGCAGGCCGCTGCGCATCTCGACAATCGCCGCCTCGGCAAAGCCGGGATGCAGCGCGAAGGCCGCCGACATCAACTCACTGGCGCTGCGCAGGGTGACCGGTCCGACGGCGTCGCTTTCCACCATCGTCGCACCGACCATGAACCGCCCGCCTTCGCGCGGCACGACATAGACCGGAAAGCGCGGATGCAGCAGGCGGATCGGTCGAGTCAGGGTGACATTGGGGCATTGCAGCAGCAGCATTTCGCCCCGCACGGCGCGCAGGCCCAGTAAGGTATCACGCGCCGCGATGCCACGGCAGTCGATATTGGCCTGATCGGGCGCAAGATGCGTATCATAGCGGATGGCCACCCTGCGTTGGCGCAACCCATCCGCCAGCGCCTGCAGGGCCACGCGCGGGTCCAGATGCGCCTCGGCCTCATAAAGAAGCGCATTGGCAAATCGGCCCGCAAAAGCGGGTTCAAGCTTCGCGATGCGGTCCGCACCGATCCGCGCGTAGCCCGTTGTGCGAGTAGCGAACCGATCAAGTTCCGCCCGGTCGCGGGCTGGGGCGACCACCAGCGTGCCGTGCCGCACCACGCCGGGCACCCGCGCTGCCCACCATTCGGCGGCAGTGGCGCCCAGTCGCGCCACCTCCGGCTGGGCACTTTCCGCCTCAACGAATGGGGCCAGCATCCCCCCCGCCAGCCAGCTTGCACCCGCACCCTCGGGGCCGCTGTCCACCACCTCCACGGACAGACCGCGTTCGGCCAGCACGGTCGCGGCGCACAGCCCCGCGACCCCGGCCCCCAGAATGGTGATCATTCCGCAACCTCTGCGGCAGGCAGATAAACCTCGCCCTTCTCGCGGAACTTCGCCGCCATCGCCGCCATGCCGTCCTTCTGCGCCTCGGCCCTTATGTCATGGCTGATCCGCATCGAGCAGAACTTCGGCCCGCACATCGAACAGAAATGCGCGGTTTTATGCGCCTCTTTCGGCAAGGTTTCGTCGTGCATGCTGCGCGCGGTTTCGGGGTCGAGCGACAAGTTGAACTGATCTTCCCAGCGGAATTCGAACCGCGCCCTGCTTAACGCATTATCGCGCGCCTGCGCCCCCGGCAGCCCCTTGGCCAGATCAGCAGCATGCGCGGCAATTTTGTAGGTGATCACCCCGGTTTTTACATCGGCGCGATCGGGCAGGCCCAGATGTTCCTTCGGTGTCACATAGCACAGCATCGCGGTGCCGAACCAACCGATCATCGCCGCGCCAATGGCGCTGGTGATGTGGTCATAACCGGGGGCGATATCGGTGGTCAGCGGCCCCAGCGTATAGAACGGCGCCTCGCCACAGGTGGCCAGCTGCTTGTCCATATTTGCCTTGATCTTGTGCATCGCCACGTGACCCGGCCCTTCGATCATCACCTGACAATCCTTGGCCCAGGCGATCTGCGTCAGCTCGCCCAAAGTCTCTAACTCTGCAAACTGCGCCGCATCATTGGCATCGGCGATAGAGCCTGGGCGCAACCCGTCGCCCAGACTGAAGCTGACATCATAGGCGCGCATGATGTCGCAGATTTCGTCGAAATGCTCGTAAAGGAAGCTTTCGCGGTGGTGATGCAGGCACCATTTAGCCATGATCGACCCGCCGCGCGAAACGATGCCCGTCACCCGGTTCACCGTCAGCGGGATATAGTGCAGCCGCACGCCCGCATGGATGGTAAAGTAATCTACTCCCTGTTCGGCCTGTTCGACCAGCGTGTCGCGGTAGATCTCCCATGTTAGGTTTTCGGCAACGCCATCAACCTTTTCCAGCGCCTGGTACAAGGGCACGGTGCCGATCGGCACCGGAGCGTTGCGCAGGATCCATTCGCGAGTGTTGTGAATGTTGCGCCCGGTCGACAAGTCCATCACCGTGTCGGCCCCCCAGCGGATCGACCAGACCATCTTGTCCACCTCTTCCGCCATCGACGAGGTGACAGCGCTGGTGCCCATGTTGGCGTTGATCTTGACCGCGAAGTTGCGCCCGATGATCATCGGTTCCAGTTCGGGATGGTTGATGTTGGCCGGGATGATTGCGCGCCCGGCGGCGATTTCCTGACGCACGAATTCGGGTGTCACATAGTCCGGGATCGACGCCCCGAAATCCTCGCCGTCGCGCGGGGTGGGCAGGGCGGCGGCGCGGCCCAAATTCTCGCGGATCGCCACATATTCCATTTCGGCAGTGATGATGCCCGCGCGGGCATAGGCCAGTTGCGTGACCGCCTTGCCGCCCATGGCGCGCAGCGGGTTGGTCTGCACCGGAAAGCCAGGCACCAGCCGCGTGCCGGTTGCAAAGCCGTTGTCGGCGGGCTGCACGCTGCGCGCCGTATAGGCCTCGCAATCTCCTCGCGCCGCCATCCACGCGCTGCGGACGGGGGCCAGACCCCTGGCAATATCGGTTTGTACCGCCGGGTCGGTAAAGGGGCCAGAGGCGTCATAAATGGTTACCGGAGGCTCGCCAGCCGAGGGATGTACGGCAATTTCGCGCATCGGCACGCGAATTTCGGGATGGATCACCCCCGCCACATAGCGTTTGGAAGAGGCGGGCAGCGGCCCGGTAGTGACGGCGGGTAACGCAGGTGCAGTTGCGAGCGCGTTGGTCTGGTCAATTTGGTTCATCAAAGCCTCTTTCGCGTTGATGACCCGTGCTAAAGGGAAAGAAGCGGGGGTTTCCCCCATGGCACCTGACCGCAAAACTACGGAATAGGCGACCGCTTGTGCTTCCTACGCCAGTATCAACTGGGTCAGGTTCAAAGGGTCGCTTCACCGGGGTTGCCCCCCATCAGCCTCTCAGTCCCTTCGGCGGGACTCCCCTGACAGTGCCAGTTTTGTAAGCAGACGCCTGCGCTCCGTCAAGAGCTGCTTCCTGGTCAATTTCTGAAACGGCAATGTCGACCCGGAAACGGCTGCGCAAACCTGATGCGATTGGCTTTGGATCTGCTCACCTCGCCTTTATGACGCTGCAATTCCGGCCTCTGTGAGTTGCTCGGGATCGGGCAGGTCGCGCAAAGACGCCATCCCGAAGGCGGCCAGGAAGGCATCGGTGGTGACGAACGTGTAGGGTGCACCGCGTCGCGGTTCGCGTGGGCCGGTGCCGATCAGTTCGCGCTCGGCCAGACGGCCGATCAGGTCGCGGCTGATCTCTTTGCCGAAGATGTCCTTCAACCCGTCGCGGCTGATTGGTTGGTGAAACGCGATCGCCGCCAGCACGGCTAGGTCGAACTCCGACAGGTTCAAGAACTGCCCGCCCACATCGGCGGCGGCGCGGATCGCAGGAGCAAAAACGGGCTTGGTGCGCAGCATCCAACTGCTGCCCACACGCACCACATCATAGGGGCGACCCTCGAAATCCGCCGCCAGATCCTCGATCAACACCTCGACCGCCACCCCCTGCCCGACCACCCGCGCAAGATCCTCGCGCGCCACAGGTCTCGCGCTGGCGAACAGCACCGCCTCGATCCGGCACATCCATTCCCGCCAGCGCGCCTGGGGCGGCAGATCGACCAACTCACGGTCAAGCCCTACGTCCTCGCGCCGCCCCATGTTCAGACTCCATACAGGCGGAACGTGTCCCGCCCGGTCAATTCGCGCACGGCGCCCAAGGCAACCAGTCGGTCGCAAAGTCGTCGTGCCGCCCGATCCGACATAAAGGTCAAGGCACCCGGCGCAACCGCATCGCGCGACAGGAACAACTCCACCGCCTGTGCCGCCCCTTGGGCCCGCAGCCTCGGCACCACCGACCGCAGCCGGACAGCCCCCCGCGCCAAGTCAACCGCCATTGGCAGCGCCCGCCCGACCCCGGCAACCACGGCGCGGTGACAGCAAAGCCGCAGGTCATCGCCCCGCAGCAGCAGATCGCGGGCCTTCAGCGTCAGCGCCAAAAGCGGCAGTACGTGCGTACCGCCCAGCGACTTTGCCAGGACCGCATCGGCAAGAATCAATGCCGCCACCTCGGTGCGCGGGCGATCGGTCAGCATCGACTCGATCACCCACGCCGCCCGATCCACTGGCGTCGGTCTTGCGATGTCAAGGCAAAGAGCGATCCGTTCAGGCCCGGACCCCTCCAATGCCTTGGTCAGATGGGCCACCGAGATCGGTCGCGCCACGGTCCGCGACCACTGCAACAGGATTTTTCCTGCAGGACCGGGATCATCGCCTGCCTTGGTGAGATGCAGCGCATCGCGCAAGCCCCGCGCCCCCTCACGCCGCCCCGCGATCCCTGCACAGACCTCGGCCGCCGCCAACGCTAGCCGGTCGCGCCAAAGTACCATCGGCACATCGCCTGCGGCAGTCGCAAGGCTCAGGTGCGCCAGTGCCGCCCCCGAGCGGAACGCCGCGGACTCAAGGGTTTCGCCACGTGCAGCGCTGATCCAACCCGGTAGCGGGGGCAGCATCGGCAAGTGTTCGATGGGCTTCGCGTGCGGCATCCTCATACGCTGACCTTATTTTGTCGCGGCGCTTTTGGCTATCAAAATTCACTAATAGCGCCGCTGCTTTCCGATCACATTCATGTCCAATAAGTTTGCATTATCGGACGTAATGACGATAGGCTCACAAGCATGACCAAAACGCCTCTGACATCCCCCATCGCGCCGCCGGAACGCCCTGGTCCCCATGAAGGGGAAGAGCGCCTTGCACCGACGGAAGACGCCCTTTCCCTTCCCGGGCATATCGCAAGCTCCGGCGCCCTCGATCGGCTGGTCGAGACCGCACGGGACTATGCCCGCCATGCCGCGTCGGAGAACACGCTGAAGGCCTATGCCAAGGACTGGGCCCAGTTCGCGCGCTGGTGCCGGATGCGGGGCGCCGACCCCCTGCCCTGCGCGCCACAGCTGATCGGCCTCTACATCGCCAATCTGGCAGCGCCTGTCGGAAAGGCCCCTGCCCTTTCGGTGGCCTCCATCGAGCGGAGACTTTCGGGCCTTGCCTGGGGCTATGCGCAGCGCGGCAATAGGCTCGACCGCAAGGATCGCCACATCGCTTCCGTACTGGCCGGCATCCGCCGCAAGCACGCCCGACCCCCGGTGCAGAAAGAGGCGATCTTGCCAGAAGATCTGCGCGAGATGCTGGTCACCCTGCCCCATGATCTGCGGGGCTTGCGCGACCGGGCGATGCTGCTGATCGGATTTGCGGGCGGGCTGCGCCGGTCAGAGATCGTAGCTTTGGATCACGGCAAAGACGACACGCCCGATAGCGGCGGATGGGCGGTGATCCTTGAGGATGGCGTGCTTCTCACTTTGCGCGGAAAGACCGGGTGGCGCGAGGTGGAGATCGCCCGTGGCTCATCCGATCAGACCTGCCCGGTGCATGCGCTGACGCAATGGCTGCACTACGCCCGCATCGACTTCGGCCCGATCTTTGTGGCGGTCAGCCGCAACGGGTTGAAGGCCACCGGAGAGCGGCTCTCCGACAAACACGTGGCCAGGCTGATCAAGCAGACCGTCGAAGAGGCCGGTCTGCGCCCCGAGCTGTCAAAGGCAGAGCGGCTGGCGCTCTACTCCGGCCATTCCTTGCGCGCAGGCCTTGCCAGCAGCGCCGAGGTCGATGAGCGCTATGTTCAGAAACAGCTTGGTCACGCCTCGGCCGAGATGACCCGGCGTTATCAGCGTCGTCGCGACAGGTTCCGGGTGAACCTGACTAAGGCGGCAGGGCTGTAGCCCCCTGCCCTATTCAAATCTGTAGGACGTCTAGAACGGGTTCTCGATCGCAACCCCGGTCGGCGCGAAGTCACTGACGTTCCCGGTCACGACGATAGCGCCGTGGCGTAGCGCTGATGCCGCGATCATCAGATCAGCGCCGTCATGGCCGATCTCGGCCGACAGCCGCCCCCAGATGCGCGCATCCTCGGCCTCAAAAGCGAGAAGACGGTCAGAAAACAATAAGACGGTCCTATCAAGCCAGTTGCGAAGATCGTTTGCAAACGCGGGGTCTCGCGTCTCCTGCTGCCGAATGCCACGCTCGACTTCACCCAAGGTGATGACACTCAGAAAAAGGTCCTGTTCAGCCTTTCCGCGCAACCAGGCTGCCACTTGGGGCGCGCGGTCTGGACGTCGTACGGCTGAGATGACGTTGGTGTCGAGAATGTACATCAGAAGCTTACGTCACGCGGGACGGCCGTGGCGCGCGGGAGGTCCCCGCCGGGAAAGGCCATCAGATGCTCTGCAAAGCTCTCTCGCGCCCTTACGGCACCTTCAACCAGCCTGCGATACTCATCCGCAGACAGGATGACCACTGCAGGCTTGCCACGTCGCGTGACCGCTTGCGGCGTTCCCGCCAACGCCGCATCGACGACTGCGCTGAACTTGTTTTTTGCATCCTGAACAGTCCACATGGCATATCACCTAGCTAGCTATCTGGCTAGA
>Ga0073904_10003955_pt1 | contig 11094 bp, 13 predicted proteins | sample KloWWTrecipitate_FD_66668 | JGI IMG/M metagenome (GOLD analysis project Ga0073904, IMG submission 66668) | Active sludge microbial communities from Klosterneuburg, Austria, studying microevolution and ecology of nitrifiers - Klosterneuburg... | ecosystem: Engineered > WWTP > Aerobic digester >... | reverse complement strand
GCGAACTCTGGCGAGGATTGCACCCGCCCCCGTTCATCCAGCGCGACGACCAGCGCGCCCGCCGGAATCGCGCGGGCCAGAAGGTCGGCTTCGGCGGCCATCCCGCCGCCCTTCTTGTCTTCAACCTCAACGATCTTGGCCGGGCCAAGGCCCAACGCCCGCCCGGTTCTGTCGAACCTTTGCAGATAGTCCGAAATCAACACATGCTCTGGCCCGGCCCGCAGCCGGCCCACCGCACAGATGGAAACTCGCATCCGCCCGCCCGGTTCAGGCCGACGATGCCGCGCTGTCCGCGCCCAGATGGCCGGAGGCGCCGGGCATCCACATTTTTTCCAGTTGATAGAAGTCGCGCACTTCCGGCCGGAAGACATGCACGATCACGTCTTGCGTGTCGATCAGCACCCAGTCGCCCTGTTCCTTGCCTTCGATCTTGGAACTGCGGCCGGTTTCTTCTTTCAGACGCTCGACCAGCTTTTCGGCGATGGCGCTAACTTGGCGCGACGACCGACCCGAAGCGATCACCATGAAATCAGCAACCGACGACCGCCCACGCAGGTCGATTGTGACCACGTTTTCGGCCTTGTCGTCATCGAGGGAGGCGAGAATGCGGGCAAGCAACGCTTCGCTTTGCCCATCGGAAGACCGCGCCGTCATCGGCACCGTCCGCGCAGCCGGGGGTTCGGCCGCTGTATGAAGACTGGACAGAACATTGTCCTCCTGTGTTGCACGCCGATCAAAGCCCCGGCGCCGGGCCTGCCCTCAAGGTAACATCTGAATTGCAAAAGCTCAATGAAGGAAGGTCCGGCGATGTGCTGGCATCGGCCGAAACGGCCCGTGCCGCTGCGTCGGCTGCCCAGCCATGCGTCTGGCGCATGGCATGTCTTCCGAATCGTCTCTGGAATTTATGCCGCAACGCAGCATCTTTAAGGCAGGGGAGGGCAAAGGAGTATGAAACATGAAACGTTATCTTGCCCGTCTGTTCCGCCGACCTGACCGCCGCGCGCTTGAACATGCCTATCTGAGCCAATCTGTCAGCCTTTACGATCTGGAGCGGCGTGAGCGCGAAGTGGAACGCGGTCTCTTTGCGGGCAGCTGACCCGCCATGACGATGATCGCCAGTGGCAGAGCGCCTGCTTCAAGGCCGCTCTGCCACATCTTGTGATGAATGCCTGATTGCCCAGCCCGGAAAATAGGCGTAAAAGCCCGGCCATGATGCGTTTCTTCGACATGGATGACCGCGCGCGCCTGCCTTGGCGCTTTTACGGGGCTACCGTGTCGATTCTTGCGCGTGCCTGATCGGCACCTGCGTCCGCTTCGCCATTCCTCCCTTTCCAAGCTGAGAGATAGCCATGACCGGCCCCAACGAATCTTGCGCTGCCAAATCCGGCCCGAAAACCCTCTATGACAAGATCTGGGATGCCCATGTCGCGCATGAAGATGCCGACGGCACCTGCCTTTTGTATATTGACCGCCACCTCGTGCATGAAGTGACCAGCCCCCAGGCTTTCGAAGGCCTGCGCTTGGCAGGGCGCAAGGTTCATGCGCCGGGCAAGACCATCGCGGTTCCCGACCATAACGTGCCCACGACCGAAGGTCGCGACAAGCATATCGACAACGAAGAATCCCGCATTCAGGTCGAGGCGCTCGACAAGAACGCCCGCGATTTCGGCATCAACTATTATCCCGTGTCCGACATCCGCCAGGGCATCGTCCACATCGTCGGCCCCGAGCAGGGCTGGACCCTGCCGGGCATGACGGTGGTCTGCGGCGACAGCCATACCGCCACCCACGGCGCGTTCGGCTCGCTGGCCCACGGGATCGGCACGTCTGAAGTGGAACATGTTCTGGCCACCCAGACGCTGATCCAGAAGAAATCCAAGAACATGAAGGTCGAGATCACCGGCCATCTGCGCCCCGGCGTGACCGCCAAGGACATCACCCTTTCCGTCATCGGTGCCACCGGCACGGCCGGCGGCACCGGCTATGTCATCGAATATTGCGGTCAGGCGATCCGCGATCTTTCGATGGAAGGCCGCATGACGGTCTGCAACATGGCGATCGAAGGCGGCGCGCGCGCCGGTCTGATCGCGCCGGACGAGAAGACCTTTGCCTATGTGATGGGCCGCCCGCACGCTCCGAAGGGTGCGCAATGGGAAGCCGCGCTGACCTGGTGGAAGACGCTCTACACCGACGAGGGTGCGCATTTCGACAAGGTGGTGACGCTCAAGGGCGAAGATATCGCCCCGGTCGTGACCTGGGGCACCAGCCCCGAAGACGTGCTGCCGATCACCGGCACGGTGCCTGCCGCTGCCGATTTCACCGGCGGCAAGGTCGATGCCGCGCAACGCGCGCTGGACTACATGGGCCTGACCCCCGGTCAGAAACTGACCGACATCAAGATCGACACGGTTTTCATCGGCTCCTGCACCAATGGCCGGATCGAAGACCTGCGCGCTGCGGCCGCGATCCTGAAGGGCAAGAAGATCAAGGATGGCATGCGCGCCATGGTCGTGCCCGGCTCGGGCCTCGTGCGCGCCCAGGCCGAGGAAGAAGGTCTGGCCCAGATATTCATCGACGCCGGTTTTGAATGGCGTCTGGCGGGCTGCTCCATGTGCCTTGCGATGAACCCCGACCAGCTTTCGCCCGGCGAACGCTGCGCCGCGACCTCCAACCGCAATTTCGAAGGCCGTCAGGGCCGGGGCGGTCGCACCCACCTCATGTCGCCCGCGATGGCTGCCGCCGCCGCCGTGACCGGCCACCTCACTGACGTTCGGGAGATGATGTAATGGACAAATTCACCACCCTGACCGGCATCGCGGCCCCCATGCCGCTGGTCAACATTGACACGGACATGATCATCCCCAAGCAATTCCTGAAGACGATCAAGCGTTCGGGATTGGGCAAGAACCTGTTCGACGAAATGCGCTTCACCCAGGACGGCAAGGAGATCCCCGAGTTCGTCCTGAACCAGCCCGCCTATCGCAAGGCGGAAATTCTGGTGGCGGGCGACAATTTCGGTTGCGGCTCAAGCCGGGAACACGCCCCCTGGGCGCTGCTCGACTTCGGCATCCGCTGCGTGATCTCGACCTCCTTCGCCGACATCTTCTTTTCGAACTGCTTCAAGAACGGCATCCTGCCCGTGGTTTTGCCACAGGCGGCCGTCGATCACCTGATGGACGACGCGCGCAAGGGCGCGAACGCCCGCATCAGTGTCGACCTTGAAAATCAGACGGTTACTGCCGCCGATGGAACGAGCTACGGATTCGAAGTGGATGCGTTCAAGAAGCACTGTTTGCTGAATGGTTTGGACGACATCGGCCTGACGCTTGAAAAGGCGGCCTCAATTGATACGTTCGAAAAAACCGCAGCGCAAAGCCGTCCTTGGGTCTGATCGACCCGGCACCACAAGATATTGAGGCCGCCCGAAGGGGCGGCCTTTTTCTTGCCACAATCCTGACGCATTCCAGTCGGCCTTTTGATGCAAAGCCGCACCAGTTTCACCATCAAATCGACGGATTCCACCGCTTTAACCTTAACCAATGGTTGCGCGGGGGAACCAAGATGGGCAAAACTGTGGCAAGAATAAGGCAGACCGCCACAATTGGCCGGATTGCTGAACGGCAGGACTGCGGCAATGCACCGCGGCCGCGCGGAATGAGGGCTTAAGAGTGGTGTCGCAGGTCACAGGCGCATTCGTGCGCGGCATATTGGTGATGGTTCTGCTGGCCATTCCCTCGCTCATGCTGCCTGGCGTCAACAGTGATACGACCGAGATTGTCGTTCTGATCGCCCTGTTCGCCGCCGCGCTGACCTTCTTCGAATATGCCTCCGTCTATCCGGGCCTGGTCGAGTTTCGCGATGCGCCGCCCTTCAACCGTCTGCGCTATCTGTCGCTTCTGGCCACAGTGCTTCTTCTGTCGGCAATCGTGCGCGGCCAGACCCATCCCACCACGCTGACGGCTTTTATCGAGGTCTTGGGCCACAAGCTTGGCAATGCCATCGACATTCCCTACAGCCCGGTGCGTCTTGTCGTTGAAATGCTGCCCGCCGGCGTGCCGGAGGCTCATGTCGTTCTGATTCGCACGGCGGCGGGGATTTCCTACCTCATCTCGCTTCTGACGCTGGTGATCTTCGTGGTGGCAATGCGGCTGATCGGCTGGCCGAACCGGATGGGATCGTTCAATGTCTGGATCAACCTGCCGACCTTCGATCCCACGACCGGCGGCGATGTGGTGGATCGGCTGACCCGCGATTCCCGCTTCAACATCGCGCTCGGGTTCCTGTTGCCGTTCCTGCTGCCCCTCACCATGAAACTTGCGTCCCTGTCGTTCTCGCCGGTGACGCTTGAAAGCCCCCACACGATGATATGGACGATGAGCGCATGGGCCTTCCTTCCCGCCAGCCTTTTCATGCGTGGTATCGCCATGGGCCGCGTGGCCAAGATGATCGCGGACAAACGCCGCACGATGGGCCAAAGCGCCGAAGCCGCCTTGCAGCCAGCCTGATCGCACTTCTGCTGACCGCCGGTCTGGCGCAAGCCGATAGGCTGAGGATTGCCACATACAATGTCGATCTGTCGCGCAAGGGGCCGGGCCTTCTGGCGCGTGATCTGGCGTCCGGCGACGACCTACAAAGTGCCGCCGTGGTCAAGGTCATCGCCGCCGCCGGTGCCGATATCCTGCTGCTGACCGAACTCGACTGGGATCGCGACCATACGGCGCTTGCGGCCTTGCAGTCGGCCCTTGTCGCAGAGGGCGCGCCCTATCCTTTTGCCTATGCGCCCCAGCCGAACAGCGGCCAACCGACCGGGCTTGATCTGGACGGTGACGGCAAGACCCATGGCCCGCGCGATGCCCAAGGCTATGGCCGCTTTCCCGGCCATCGCGGCATGGCGCTTTTGTCGCGGCTGCCCATCGACACTGCCGCCGCCCGCGATTTTTCCACGTTTCTGTGGCGCGATCTGCCTGGCGGGCGCCTGCCGCAGGCGGGATTGCCGCCAGACGCCACTGCCCTTCTGCGCCTGTCGACCACCGGCCATTGGGATGTGCCGGTGATCTTGCCGGGTGGCGGGCGGCTCCGCCTTCTGGCCTGGTCGGCCAGCCCGCCGGCCTTCAAACCGTTGGCCGCCAACATCGCCCGCAACCATGACGAGGCCGCCTTCTGGACGCTCTACCTTGATGGCGCGCTGCCCTGGCCCGCGCCGGATGCGCCGTTTGTGGTGCTGGGCGATGCCAATTCCGATCCGGCGGACGGATCGGGTGAGCCGGCGGCAATGACGGCGCTCCTCTCCGATCCCCGCCTTAGTGACCCGCAGCCCGCCAGCCCCGGTGGCGCTGCGGCCGCACTGCCGGGCAAGGCGGGCGATCCCGCGCTCGATACCGCCGACTGGGCGGACAACCGCAATGTGCGCGAAAATCTGAGGGTCGATTATGTTCTGCCGTCCGCTGAGCTTAACGTGACGGGGCAGGGGGTGCTTTGGCCCTTGCCCGACGATCCCTTGGCACCCGTGATCAAGGCCGCCTCGCCCCATCGTCTTGTCTGGATCGATGTCGAAATCCCCTGATCCGCTTGACGCTTGGGCGCGCATTGGCTAGGCGCGGGCGCGTGCAGCTTTACACCGAAGGAGTCCGACCTTGGCCAATCCCTCTCTCCTGATCCTCGCCGGTGACGGCATCGGCCCCGAAGTGATGGCCGAGGTGAAAAAGATCATCGGCTGGTTCGGCACCAAGCGCGGCATCACCTTCGATGTCAGCGAAGATCTGGTCGGCGGCTGCGCCTATGACAAATACGGCACGCCCCTGCATGACGATACGATGGCAAAGGCGCAGGCGGTCGATGCGGTGCTGCTCGGCGCCGTGGGCGGCCCGAAATATGACAAGCTCGACTTTTCGGTGAAACCCGAACGTGGCCTTCTGCGACTGCGCAAGGAAATGGACCTCTATTCCAACCTCCGCCCCGCACAATGTTTCGACGCGCTCGCCGACTTTTCCAGCCTCAAGAAGGATGTCGTCGCGGGCCTCGACATCATGATCGTGCGCGAACTCACCTCGGGCGTCTATTTCGGCGAGCCGCGCGGCATCTTCACCGAAGGCAATGAACGGGTGGGCATCAACACCCAGCGTTATACCGAATCCGAAATCGCCCGTGTCGCCCGCTCGGCATTCGAGCTGGCCCGTCGTCGCGGCAACAAGGTCTGCTCGATGGAGAAGGCCAATGTGATGGAGAGTGGCATCCTGTGGCGCGACGTCGTGCAGGAAGTGCATGACAAGGAATATCCCGATGTCGCGCTGTCGCACATGTATGCCGACAATGGCGCCATGCAGCTCGTCCGCTGGCCCAAGCAGTTCGACGTGATCGTGACCGACAACCTCTTTGGCGATGTGCTGTCGGATTGTGCCGCGATGCTGACCGGATCGCTCGGCATGCTGCCCTCGGCCTCGCTCGGCGCGCCGATGAAGAATGGCCGTCCGAAAGCGCTTTATGAACCCGTCCACGGCTCGGCCCCTGACATTGCCGGAAAGGGGCTGGCCAATCCGATCGCCTGCATCCTCTCCTTCGCCATGGCGCTGCGCTACAGCTTCGACATGGGCCAGGATGCGGAACGGGTCGAGAAGGCGGTCGAAAAAGTGCTGGCCGATGGCGTCCGCACCGCCGATCTGATGGGGCCTGAGGGCGGCAAGCCTGTCTCCACCAGCCAGATGGGCGACGTAATCATCGCCGCACTCGACGCCAGTCTTTGATCCAAGCGGGGGGGGGTCGGGCCCCTCAGCGCACCCGCGCCACGACGTAATCGGCCAGATCAGAGAGCATGTCGCGCAACTCATGCGCGGGCAGGACGCCAAGCGCCGCCTTGGCCTTCGCCGCCCAGGCCAGCGCTTCGTCGCGTGTCTCCTCCATCGCGCCGTGGCGCGCCAGAAGCCGCATGGCTTCCGCCAGATCGCCGTCGCGCTGATCGCCCTTTTCGATGACCCGGGTCCAGAAGGCGCGCTCGGTCGCATCGGCCTTGGCCACCGCTTTGATTACCGGCAGCGTCAGTTTGCGCTCGCGGAAATCGTCGCCCACATTCTTGCCGATCTCTGCGCTCGACCCGCCATAGTCCAGAAGATCGTCGACAATCTGGAACGCGATCCCCAGCGCGTCGCCATAGACATGCAGCGCCGTGACCTGTGCCTCGGGCGCGCTCGCGATCACGCCGCCGACCTCGGTCGCCGCCGAGAAAAGCGCCGCCGTCTTGCCGCGCACAACTTGCAGGTAAATCCGTTCGTCCGTCGCCAGATCCTGCGCGGCGGTCAGTTGCAAAACCTCGCCTTCGGCAATCGTCGCGGACGCATTCGCAAGGATGTCGAGCACCCGCAAAGATCCGGTTTCCACCATCAGCTGGAACGACCGCGAGAAAAGATAGTCGCCCACCAGCACCGAGGACTTGTTGTCCCACAGAAGGTTTGCCGTCGGCCGCCCGCGCCGCTGGCTGCTTTCATCGACCACATCGTCGTGCAAGAGCGTGGCGGTATGGATGAACTCCACCGTTGCGGCCAGATGCACGTGATAGGGTCCGTCGTAACCACACAGCCGCGCCGCCGCCAGCGTCAGCATGGGGCGCAGACGCTTGCCGCCCGCCTCGACCAGATGCGCGGTCACTTCGGGAATGCGCGGTGCATGTTCCGATGCCATCCGCGCCCGGATCAGGCTATTCACCTGCTCCATATCGTCCGACAGATAGGCATTCAGCCTGTCATGGGGCTTGTGAGAGGCTTCGTCCAAACTCATTCCGCTTCCGGACCCCCGAATTTTGCCGTTCATGCCGTGACTTTTCCGCAAAGGGCCTTAAGTCTTGGCCTATGAAAGAACTTTTGCGTACAAACGACCCGACCGAGATCGCCTTCGCAACCGCTCTACTGGATGGCGAGGGTATAGCGGTCTTTGAACTGGACGTCCACATGAGCATCCTCGAAGGGGCCTTGGGCGTTTTGCCGCGGCGGCTGATGGTGGTGGACCGCGATCTGTTTCTGGCGCGTGCGATTTTGCGCGACAATGGGCTGGACCCGTCCGCCGATGTCTGACTCTGCTTTGACCGATGATGGCTTCCTTGGCGGGCGGTTGCGCATTTTGCAACCGCGCGTGGGCTACCGCGCGGCGACCGATCCGGTTCTGCTCGCGGCCGCCACACCCGCCAAGCCGGGCGAGGCTGTGCTGGAGCTTGGCTGCGGTGTGGGGGTGGCCAGCCTTTGCCTTCTGTCGCGGGTGCCCAACCTGTCCGTCTCAGGGGTCGAGCGGCAGGAAGACTATGCCGGGCTGGCGGTCCGGAATGCCGAAAGAAACGGACTTCCCTTCACCGTGACGCATGCCGATCTGGCGCGGTTGCCGCCGCAGCTCCGCGCGCTTTCGTTCGATCATGTCATCGCCAATCCCCCCTATTTCCGGGCGGGTGACGGGACGCTGGCTCAGGATCCGAGCCGGGAAGCCGCCTTTCGCGAGGAGACACCCCTCGGTACCTGGGTCGATGCGGGCCTGCGCCGTCTGGTGCCGGGGGGCTGGATGACGCTCATCCATCTGACCGACCGGCTGGGCGATATTCTCACCGCGCTGGGCGACCGCGCCGGCAGTGTCGCGATCCTGCCCATCGCGCCCCGCGCGGGCCGCGCCGCCAGCCGGGTGATTGTCCGGGCGCGCAAGGGGGGCAGGGCGCCCCTCACGCTCCTCGCGCCCCTCGTCTTGCATGACGGTCCCGAACATCTGCGCGATGGCGATGATTTTACCGATGTTGCCCGAAACGTCCTGCGCGATGGCGGGGCCTTGCCGGGCTTTGGCTGACCGCCCGGCGGGCTTTTGCCCTTCCCGCATTTTGCCACGGTATTTGATACGTTCTTTCTGGTGACACGACTCGGGGAATGTGATGGGATTGTGACATGGATTCACAGATGAAGGAGTACGGAATGTCACTCGATTCGCACCTGCAGGAGCTTCACAAAAAGCACCAGCATCTGTCTGAAGCCGTCGAAGCCGCGCAGCGCAGTCCCAGCGTTGACGATCTGGTGATTGCCGACCTCAAAAAGCAGAAACTCAAGATCAAGGAAGAAATCGGCCGACTCAGCCGGGTTTGATCTTCAGATCCGTCGGGCGCGCGCGCTGGCCCAAGCGGCCAGCCCCGCCCCGGCGGTGATCAACGCCGCAGCCAGCCCGATCCGAGCTGAAGGTTCGGCAAATCCGGCCGCCACCAGCGCGAGCGTCGACAACAGCGGGGCCGCGTAGGACAGCGTGCCCAAAAGCTGTATGTCGCCCTTCTTGACCCCCAGATCCCAGACGTAGAAGGCCAGCCCCACCGGGCCTAGCCCCAGCGCCAGTACGCTCAACCAGCCGATGCTGCCCACGGGCCAGACCGTCTTTTCCAACGCCAGATGGCACAGCGCCGACAGGCAAGCCGTGCCCAGGCAGAAAAGCGCAACCGACGCCGTGGGCACCGCGCCAAGCTTGCGCGACAGAACCGAATAACCTGCCCAGGTCAACGCGGCTGCCCCTGCAAAGCCAAAGCCCAGAACCGCGCCTTCCCCGCCGCTGACGCCCTTGCCCAGGATCAGGAGCGCGGTGCCCGCAAAGGACAAGAGCGCACCCAGCACATGCAGCGCCGTCAGCCTTTCCCCCGGCATCAGCCCCGACAGGACCACGATCAGCAGCGGCCACAGGTAACAGATCAGCCCCGCCTCTGCCGCGGGCGCCAGCCTCAGCGCGGAAAAATAGAGGAAGTGATAGCCAAAAAGCCCAAGCGTGCCAAAAAGATAGACCCGCCAGCCGACCCCCTTCAACTGCCCGAACCCGCCTGTCGCCAGGATCCAGACCAGACCCACCAGCCCGCCGATGCTGAAGGTCAGCACATTCAGAAGGAACGGCGGCACCGGCGCAGAGCCGACGGTGAAGAGCGCCAGGAGCGACCAGAGCGCAATCGCGACCGATCCGATCAAGGTGGCTTTGTTGCGCGTCATCATCCCCTCCGCTTCATCTGGCGGTTCATCGCCCGCCTGCCGTCCGCCGGCAAGCAAAAAGGCCCGCCGGTCGGACGGGCCTTCGCAATTTCTGTCTCAGGTCCGGTCAGACGAAGAATTGCCCGCCATTCGCCGAAATCGTCGATCCGGTGATGAAGCCCGCGTCGTCCGACGCCAGGAAGGTCACGATCCGCGCAATCTCCTCCGGTTCGCCCAGACGGCCCACCGGGATCTGCGGAATGATCCGTTCGCTCAGCACCTTTTCGTCGATCGCCCGCACCATCTCCGTGCCGATATAGCCCGGACAGATCGCGTTCACGGTGATCCCCGCCCGCGCCCCTTCCTGCGCCAGAGCCTTGGTAAAGCCCAGGTCACCCGACTTGGCGGCCGAGTAATTGGCCTGACCGGCCTGACCCTTCTGGCCGTTGATCGAAGAGATGTTGATCACCCGCCCGAACTTGCGGTCGCGCATGCCCGACCACAAAGGATGGGTCATGTTGAAGAGCCCCGTCAGGTTGGTGTCGATCACCTCTTTCCACTGGCCGGGGGTCATCTTGTGGAACATCGCGTCCCGCGTGATGCCCGCATTGTTGACCAGCACCGCCACGGGGCCGAGATCGGCCTCGACCTTCGCGATACCGGCGGCGCAGGCCTCATAATCCGCAACCGACCATTTGTAGGTGGCGATGCCCGTCTCCTTGGTGAAGGCGGCGGCGGCTTCGTCATTGCCGGCATAATTCGCCGCGACCGTGTAACCCGCCGCTTTCAGCGCTTTGGAAATGGCCGCGCCAATACCGCGCGAGCCCCCGGTGACCAATGCAACTTTTGCCATGATTCTTCCTCCAATTCACGGTCCTTTGAAATCCTGTTAGCCAAATGCAAAAGAAGGCGCAACATTGTTGCGCCTTCTTTTTCGCTTTCGCAGAAATATTTCGCCGCAAAGCGGCGGTCAGGCCCGTTCCAGACACATGGCCACGCCCATGCCGCCGCCGATGCACAGGGTCGCGAGGCCCTTTTTTGCGCCAGAACGGTTCATCTCGAACAGAAGCGTATTGAGGATACGCGCACCCGAAGCACCGATCGGATGGCCGATGGCGATGGCGCCGCCGTTGACGTT
>Ga0073904_10003954_pt1 | contig 11095 bp, 9 predicted proteins | sample KloWWTrecipitate_FD_66668 | JGI IMG/M metagenome (GOLD analysis project Ga0073904, IMG submission 66668) | Active sludge microbial communities from Klosterneuburg, Austria, studying microevolution and ecology of nitrifiers - Klosterneuburg... | ecosystem: Engineered > WWTP > Aerobic digester >... | reverse complement strand
TGTCGTCGCTCAAGGAGCAGCCATGTGTGCGCTTCGTGCGCGCGGTGTTCGAGCGGCATAGGCCGAGTGTCATCCTCAACCTCACGGGGTTTGCGCTGGGGCTGGATGGGCTGGACGAGAAGCTGAACCCGTTCGGTGGTGTCGATGCGCCGGTGATCCAGCTGGTGCAGGGCGGGCGGCCCGAAGCGGCGTGGCGCGATGACGTGCAGGGGCTGACGGCCAAGGACCTCGCGATGCAGGTCGTGCTGCCGGAGCTTGATGGCCGGATCGGCGGGCTGCTGGTCGGGCACAAGGAAGAGGCGGTGTGGCACGCGCGGACGGAGTGCCCGTTGTCGGCCTATGCGCCGGATTTGGCGGGTATTGGCCAAGCGGTGACGCTGGCGCGGAACTGGGCGCGGTTGCGGGCCACGCCGCGCGGTGAGCGCAAGGTTGCGATTGTGCTGGCCAACTATCCGATCCGAGACGGGCGTCTCGCGAATGGAGTTGGGTATGATGCGCCGCAGTCTACGGTGGAGATTTTGCGGGTGCTGGAAGGGGCGGGGTATGGGGTGGTTGCCCCGCCCTCATCCGCCCTTCGGGCACCTTCCCCCATCGAGGGGGAAGGCGTGACTGCGGCATTGGCGCTGCCGATTGATGGCAATGCGCTTGTCGAGTTATTGCAGGCTGGGCCGACGAATGCGCACCCTGAGCGGGGGGAGGGGATTGCGTTCTCCGTTGCGCGGTATCGGGAGTTGTTTGCGGCGTTGCCGGGGGCGATCCGCGATGCAGTGATCGCCCGGTGGGGCGAGCCGGGGCGGGATGCGTTTGTGCGGGGGGAGGCGTTTCACCTGCCCGCTATCCGGTTCGGGAATGTCGCGGTGCTGGTTCAACCGGCGCGCGGGTATCACCTCGATGAGACCGCGAGCTATCACGATCCGGACCTTGTGCCGCCGCATGGGTATGTCGCGGCGTATCTGTGGCTGCGGCATGAGTTTGGGGCGCATGCGGTTGTCCATAATGGCAAGCATGGCAATCTCGAATGGCTGCCGGGCAAGGCAACGGCGCTGGATCGGGCGAGCTATCCGCTGGCGCTGTGGGGGACGCTGCCGCATCTCTATCCGTTCATCGTCAATGATCCGGGCGAGGGAACACAGGCGAAGCGCCGCACCGGTGCGGTGATCATCGATCATCTTGTGCCGCCGCTGACGCGGGCGGAAATCTACGGGCCGCTGAAAGACTTGGAAGCGCTGCTTGATGAGTATTATGCGGCATCAGGAATGGACCGGCGGCGGTTGGCGGATTTGCGCAGGCGCATCCTCGATTTTGCGCGAGACGCCCGTCTCGATCGCGATGTCGGCTTGGGTGCCGATGACGATGAGAACCTGCTGCGGATCGATACGTTCCTATGTGACCTGAAGGAAGCGCAGATACGGGATGGGCTGCATGTGTTTGGGCGGTCGCCGACGGGGCGGCTGGAGCGCGATCTGGTCGTGGCGCTGGTGCGGGTGCCGCGGGGCGAGGGGACTGGGGAAGCTTCGCTGATCCGGGCGCTGGCGGATGATCTGAAGCTGGGGTTCGATCCGTTGACGGCGGTGCTGGCAGAGCGGTGGTCGGGGCCGCCCCCTCCACCGGCTTCGCCGGTCCCCCTCCCCCGCGACGGGTCGCAGGGGAGGATGGGGCAGGAGCCGCGAACAGTTGGCGATGTGGTTGAGTATCTTGAAAGTCTAGCGGCTGAACTCGTGGAGGGAAGCCGGGTACTGGAGGCCGAGTGGACGTCTACGCGCGCCGTGCTCGAGACCGTCGAGCGCATCATTCGTCCGCGGCTGGCGGCGTCGGGGCCGGGTGAGGTGCGGGCGCTGGTTGATGGGCTGGATGGAAAATTTGTGCAGCCGGGGCCGTCGGGGGCGCCGTCGCGGGGGCGGCTGGATGTGCTGCCGACGGGGCGGAATTTCTACTCCGTGGACAACCGGGCGGTGCCGACGCCGACGGCGTGGGAACTGGGGCGGAAATCGGCGGAGAACCTGCTGGTCCGGCACTTCCAGGATCACGGCACGCCGCTCCGTTCGCTGGCGCTGAGCGTGTGGGGCACGGCCAACATGCGGACCGGCGGTGATGACATTGCGCAGGCGCTGGCGCTGATCGGGGCGAAGCCGCAGTGGGACCCGTCATCGCTGCGGGTTTCGGGCTATGAGATCATTCCGCTGGCAAGGCTCGGGCGGCCGCGGGTCGATGTCACGCTGCGCATATCGGGGTTCTTCCGCGATGCGTTTCCGGCGCAGATCGTGCTGTTCGACCGGGCTGTTCGCGCTGTTGGGGCGCTTGATGAGCCGGAGGACCAGAACCCGATTGCGGCGCGGATGCGCACCGATGCGCTGGCGATGATGCGCGATGGCGCCAGCGAGGCCGAGGCGGCGATGCGGGCGGGGCATCGCATTTTTGGTTCGAAGCCCGGAGCGTATGGCGCGGGGCTGCAGGGGCTGATCGACTCCGGGTCGTGGGAGACCAAGGCCAACCTTGCCGACGCGTTCCTCAACTGGGGTCAGTATGCCTATGGCGCGCAGGCGGCAGGCGTGCCGGAGCGCGAGCGGTTTGCGGCGCGGCTGAGTGACATCGAGGCGGTGGTCCACAATCAGGACAATCGCGAGCATGACCTGCTCGATTCAGATGACTACTACCAGTTCGAGGGTGGGCTTGCTGTCGCTGCGGAAGTGCTGACCGGGCGGAAGCCCGCCGGTTACCACAACGATCATTCGCGACCGGAAAACCCGTTGACGCGGACGCTGGCTGAGGAAATTTCGCGCGTCATGCGCAGCCGTGTCGTCAATCCGAAGTGGATCGATGGCGTGAAGCGCCATGGTTACAAGGGGGCGTTCGAGATCATCGCGACCGTCGATTACATGTTCGCGTTCGCGGCGACGACCGGCGCGGTGCAGACACATCACTTCGATCTCGCCTTCGAGGCGTTTGTCGAGGACGAGGCGACGCGGGCGTTCATTCTGGCCAACAATCGCTATGGCTATGATGAGCTGATCGCGAAATTTGAGGAAGCGCGCCGCCGCGGCTACTGGACCCCGCGGAGCAATTCGGCGCATGCATATCTGGCAGGTGGCAATGCTGACTGATGGACCCCTCATCCGGCTTCGCCACCTTCTCCCGCAAGGGGAGAAGGCGATGGAGCCGCGAATTTTCAGTCAGCGCCTCAGCACAGGACGTAGAACATGACCGAAGAACGCACGAAGAAGACCGACCTGATGACCGAGGCGGAGCGCGATGCGTATCACGCCGAGAAGATGAAGAAGAAGAAGGAGGCGCGGAACAAGATCCTCGCCACCAAGACCGAGGAAAAGGGCCTGCTCATCGTCCATACCGGCAAGGGCAAGGGCAAGAGCACCGCGGCCTTCGGCATGGTGTTTCGGGCCATCGGCCACGGGTTCCGGGTCGGTATCGTGCAGTTCGTGAAGGGCGCCTGGTCAACCGGCGAACGCGATGTGCTGGAAAAGTTCCCCGAGCTGGTGACGATCAATGCCATGGGTGAGGGGTTCACCTGGGATGTCGCCGACCGTCAGCGCGACCTCGCGGCGGCGCGGGCGGCGTGGGAGCGGGCCAAGGCGCTGATCGCGGACCCGAGCTACAAGCTGGTGCTGCTCGATGAGCTCAACATCGTCTTGCGCTACGACTACCTGCCGCTCGAGGAAGTGCTCGACGTGCTGCGCAACAAGCCGCGCGATACCCATGTCATCGTCACCGGCCGCAACGCCAAGGACGAGCTGATCGAGATCGCCGATCTCGTCACCGAGATGACCGAGATCAAGCATCCGTTCCGCGCCGGGGTAAAGGCACAGGCGGGCATCGAGTTCTAGTGGACGAGGCGCGGCGGCCGGTGTGGACGCCGCGCGAGGCCTGAGGTCAGGCGTTCCTCATCAGGGTGCCACCCGCGAGGATGACGAAGGCGAGGATGGCGACCCAGAAGGCGTACTGGCTGATCACCGGGATGGCGACGAACGTGCTGATGATGGCAACGACGGCGACAATCACGGCAATCCAGAACACAAGCTGAGTGGGCGCACTGAGAGTCATTATAGAGCCTCCATGGCAAACGACGACTCAGACGATAGGCCCCGCGTGCCGCAGGTAGAATCGCACTGCCCATTTTTTGCACAGGTGATTCGGCAACACTTCAGTGGTGGTGGCCGTGGTCTTGGGCGTCGTCCTGGCTGTGGGGCCGGGCGTCGCTGCGGGCGTGCCGCCACTCGCTGGTGGCCTGAATCAGGATCTGGGTCGCCGATGTCAGGAACAGCGCCGACATGACGCCCGCGACGATCAGATCGGGAATGCCGCTGTTGAGGAAGAACACGAAACCGGCGGCGATCACCACCGCGACATTGCCGATCGCGTCGTTGCGCGAGCACAGCCAAACCGAACGGACATTGGCGTCGCCGTCCTTGTAGGCCGCCAGCAGCCAGACCGAGATAAGGTTGGCGGCAAGCGCAAGGATACCGATGGCGCTCATCACCTCGGCCTCGGGAACGCCGAGCACGAAGAACTGGTAGAGCGTCGATCCGGCGACCCACAACCCGATGGCCAGCAGGCTCAGCCCCTTGACGAAGGCGGCGGTGGCGCGGACCGCCAGCGGGCGGCCGATGGCCCAGAAGCTGAGCGCATAGGTTGCGCCGTCGGCGGCGAAATCGAGCGCGTCGGCCTGCAGCGCCTTGCTGCCCGAAAGCTGACCGGCCGTCATCTCGACGAAAAACATCGCGACGTTGATGATGGTGACGATGATCAGCCGGCGCTTGTACTCGCCGTCCAGCCCATCGAATGTTGCCGCGTGATCGTGCCCGTCGCTCATGGCCTATCACATAGGCCTGCGAAGGGGGCCGATCCAGAGTGATAGGGTTACGGGTAATACCGTTACGCGGCAGTCACTTAGATAACGACGATACCCGAGTGCTTGGCCTTGGCCTCGGGCTCGACATGGATGGTGATCTGCGCGTTGTCCACGGCCTTCTTGAGCCGCGCCTCGATACGGTCGCAGATGGTGTGTGCCGCCTCCACCGTCATCGCGCCGGGCACGACGAGATGGAACTCGACGAACATCATGGGTCCTGCCTGCCGGGTGCGGATGTCGTGCGCCTCGATGGCGCCCTCGGCGTTGGCCGAGATCAGTTCGCGGATCATGTTGAGCGTCTTGGGCTCGACGGCCACATCCATGAGCCCGACGACGCTCTGGCGGATGAGCTGCCAGCCTGACCACAGGATGGCGACGCCGACCAGCGCCGCAAGGATGGCGTCGAGCTGGACCCAGCCGGTCACCACAGCGAGCACTACGCCGGCGATAACGCCCATGGTCGAGACGACGTCGGTTGCGACGTGCTTGCCGTCGGCAATCAGCGCCGGGGATTTTTCGCGCCGGCCGTAGCGGAGCAGGACCCAGGCCCAGCCCGCATTGATGGCGCTGGCGATGACGCTCACCGTCAGCCCGAGCGGATCGGCGGTGAACGGCACCGGGTTCACGAAGCCCTCGTAGGCCTTGGCGAAGATGACCAGGGCGGTCACCGCGATGAAGATGCCGATGATGACGGCCGAGAAGTATTCGGCTTTGTAATAGCCGTAGGGCAGGGTCGCGTTTGCCGGCCGTGACGCGAGGCGCACCGCGACGAGCGCGACGATGGCGGTGACGACATTGACGATGCTCTCGAGCGCATCGGAAAACAGCGCGAGCGAGCCCGTGGCCTGCGCGGCAAAGGCCTTGAGCGCCAGCACGGCGATGCCCACCGCTAGGCTGCCATAGGCAATTTTCGTTGTCAGGGTGTTCGCAGGTGTCGCCATTCCCGCGCCAATCGCACGAAGCTCGGCGGCCCGCAAGCGAAGGATTGGCTAACGATTTTGAGAGGCGTTCGCATCTGCGCGCGAACCGCCGGACACTAGGGTTTTGGCAGCACCACGAGATCGTGGAAACGTACGCCGAGTTCACGCATATCGAGGCCGTGGCCCTGCGACAGCGGTGACTTCGCTGCCTGCGGAACGAAGGAGATGGTCGCCGGCTCCCTCGGCGGCAGAGCGAAAGGCAGGAGGATCTCGAATCGCCGCTTGTCGTCGCCGGCCACGACCTGCGCCAGCGGCGAGCCGTTAACGATGACGTCCACCGTCTGCTCGATCACTCCCCGCGGGCGAGACACACCGATATGGAAGACGATCCGGCTGCCTGCTGGAAATTCCTCGGTGGGTTCGATGACGATGTCGTTCCGAGCGTGGCGCCCCCAGCGGAACTCTGGCTCCGGCCGCCACCAGCCGCCGGCGAAGTAGGGGGACGGTTCGGCGCCGTTGATCAGTGTGCCGGGCTCGTAGGCGCGCGTTACACCGGGGAACCAGTCGGCGGCACTCCGGTCGCGGAAGATCGCGTCGTACATGGGCGAGGCGCTGTTCCAGGTGAACAGGAAGATCAGGATGCCGCCGTAGAGAGCCAGCCAAGCCGCCGTTTCGAGTGTCCGGGCGGCCCTCATACGAGCGCCCCGTTCCCGAGTACCCAGAAGTAGACGAACACGCCCTGCACGAGGGCGAGGCACGCGAGCACCAGCCATTGCAGCAGGCGCGGCAGCATCGGCACCAGCAGGTAAACGGGGAAGAATGACAGCGTATGGCGCGGCGTCGACATGAGGCCGCTCATCACGGCCGAGCAGGCGATCAGGGTTGCCGTCATTGCAAGAGCGAAGGGCACCCGGCCACGCCACCAGCCGGCGAGAACCAGCAGTGTCGGCACGATAAAGGCCACAAGCGAAAGGTATCCGTCCCGGCTTTTCGTCAAGGCCCCGCCGATCAGCGTCTCGATGGGGTTCCGGATCGCCTGGTTCCAGCTTGCCTGGATGCGGAAACTGGCGAGGGGATCACCGACGTGGAAGCCGAGGTAGATGAAGAAGGCGAGCCCGCCGAGCGGCATGATGGCGAGCGCCCGGAAGCGGGCATCGGGGGCGCGCAGCAGGTCGAGCACGCGCCAGCGTTCGCGCAGCACCAGTTCGAGCAGCAGCATGAGCGGCAGGAAGATGCCGGTGACCCGCGTCGCGGTGAGCACGAAGCCGCAGAGCGCCGCGGCGACGAACTGCTCGCGCCGCCACGCCACGAAGGTCGCGAGCACCATGAGGTTGAACGACATCTCGGTGTAGGGGATGTGGTTGTAGAGGCTCCACGGGGAGAGGAGGAAGGCCAGCACGAAGATCGCGGTGTCGCGGTCGGAGCGCAGCAGCAGCACCTCGCGGTTGGCGAGCGCCAGCCATGCGAACAGCATGGTGCAGAAGGCATTGAGCAGCAGCGCGGCGTGGGCGAAGCCGAGCCCGGTCAGCAGCATGACCAGCCGGGCGGCGCCCGGAAAGGCCGGATAGAATGCGTAGTTCGCCTGCAGGTCGCCCGGCTTGGGGTCTACCTGGTAGCCACCGTCGGCAATGCTGCGGTACCAGCCGCAGTCCCACCGGCAGAGGTTGTCGAGACCGCGGGGCGCGAGATCGGGGTGCAGGACGAGGGCGATGACGAGCGCCGCGCCGATGGCGGCAAGCGAAATCATCCCAAGTGCGACCGCCCGTAGCGGCGCCGGTAGCTGCGAGATCGGCGTCACCCCATGCCCTCCGCAGCGCACACTAGCGATGCGCGGTTGGGCCGCAAGCCCATCGGCGGACCTGCGGGCAGAATCGCTTGCGGGGAGGGGGCGGGGACCATACAACCGCCGGATCGCGCAGCGTTCCCCGAGGAACTGAAAGTAATGCCGGTGCGGTCGACCCAAACCGGGGACCAAATCCGGCGCTGCAACAGGCCCTTGCGAACTCTGCCTTTCGATTTCGAGAGGCGAGGACATGACCCTTCCCATCCTGCCCGCCGGCACCGGCGTGATGCTGTGCGGCCATGGCAGTCGCAACCAGCTAGCCGTCGGCGAGTTTGCGGCGCTGGCTTCAAGCCTGCGCGCGAAGCTGCCCGGGGTGCCGGTTGAATATGGCTATCTCGAATTCGCCGATCCGGTGATCCATCACGGCCTCGACCGCCTGCGCGAGCAGGGGGTGAGCCGGGTGCTTGCGGTGCCGGGGATGCTGTTCGCGGCGGGGCACGCCAAGAACGACATTCCGTCGGTGCTGAATACGTATGCGGCGCGGCACCCGGGGTTTGAGATCGCTTACGGGCGGGAGCTTGGGGTTGACCTGAAGATGCTTCGCGCGGCGGGGGACCGGATCGCGGAGGGGATTGCATCATCTTCGCGCAAGGTTTCGCACGCGGAGACGCTGCTGCTGGTGGTGGGACGGGGGGCGTCGGACCCGTATGCCAATGCCAATGTCGCCAAGGTCATGCGTATGCTGTGGGAGGGCATGGGGTTCGGGTGGGGCGAGGTCGCCTATTCGGGCGTGACGTTCCCGCTGGTGGCGCCGGCGCTCGATCATGCGGTGAAGCTCGGCTACCGGCGGATCGTGGTTTTCCCGTACTTCCTGTTCACCGGCGTGCTGGTGAAGCGGATTTATGACGCGGCGGACGAGGCGCAGGCGCGGTACCCGGACACGGAGCTCATCAACGCGCCGTATCTCAACGACCATCCGCTGGTGGTCGACACGTTCCTCGACCGGCTGCAGGAGATGCTGGTCGGGCAGAACCTGATGAACTGTTCGCTGTGCAAATATCGCGAGCAGGTGCTGGGGTTCGAGGCCGAGGTCGGACTGGCGCAGGAAAGCCATCACCATCATGTCGAGGGGATCGGCGGGGGGCTCGAGAATTGTCCGTGCGGCGGTGACTGCGACGCATCGTGCCGCGACGAGGCGTTCTGCAGGGCGCACAACCTGCCGTGGACGCCGCTGCATTCGCATGGGCATGACCACGATCATGGGCATTCACATGCGCATGGCGATCATCATCATCACGACAGGCCGCATGCGTTGCTGGTTCGCGCCGCGCCGCCGTTGGCCGCGTTCAGCCCGGAGCCGGTTGAGCCGGCGCATCATCACCACCCCTATCCCTATGCGAGCCATCCGCTTGGCCCGGTGACGCTGCCGAAGGTGCAGGGCAAGCTGGCGCGAAAGGAAAAGCAGACGTGAGCCCGTCGAGCTACGCACGCGATCCGGCGGCGATCTATGCGCAGAGCTTTGCCACTATCCGGGCCGAGGCCGATCTGTCGCGGTTGCCCGAGGCACTGCATGCGGTGGCGATCCGCATGATCCACGCGTGTGGGATGGTCGATCTTGTCGACGATATCGCGGGCGATCCGGCGGTGGTCGAGGCCGCGCGGGCGGCGCTGGCGGGCGGGGCGCCTGTGCTGTGCGATTGCGAGATGGTGCGTTCCGGCATCATCGCGAAATACCTTTCGGGCAATGAACTGGTGGTGACCTTGAACGATCCGGCTGTTCCCGAGATCGCGCGCCAGCTCGCGACCACGCGCTCGGCGGCGGCTGTCGAGCAGTGGCGCGACCGGCTGGCGGGCGCCGTCGTTGTCATCGGCAATGCGCCGACGGCGCTGTTCCACCTGCTTGATGCGCTGGCCGCGGGGGCCCCGGTTCCGGCTGCGATCATTGCGGCGCCGGTGGGCTTTGTGGGGGCCGCGGAGTCGAAAGCGCGGCTCATTGCCGAGGCGCCTGTGCCCTATGTTACCGTCTCCGGCCGCCGCGGCGGTTCGGCTATTGCCAGTGCGGCGTTCAACGCCATTGCCGGAGCTTCCGCATGACCGCCTGGCTGCACATCATCGGTGTTGGTGAGATGGGCGTCTCAGCACTGCCCGCCTCCACCCGCCTTATCGTCAGCTATGCCGAGACTGTTCTCGGCCCGGCACGCTTCCTTGCGGAACTGGAAGGGTCGACGCACGTCGCCGTGACGCCCAGCGAGCTTTCGCCTGTTGACGAGGTCAATCAACGCAATCTCGAAGCGGTTGCCCGCGCGCTGCTGCAGGGCGAAGACGATGTGGAGGCAGGGGAGGCCGGCGGCGATGACGGCACCGGTCGCGATCTGGACGCGCCCCGCTTCGTCGAATGGGAAGACGGACTCGAGCAGATGATCGCGCAGGTGATGCGCCTGCGGGATTCGCCTACGGTCATCCTCGCGACCGGCGATCCGATGTGGTTTGGCATCGGCGCGACGCTGGCGCGGCATCTGAGCCCCGGCGAGTTCGAGGTTCATCCGCATCCGTCGGCCTTCCAGCTGGCGGCGGCGGCGCTGCGCTGGCCGTTGCAGCATGTCGACTGCGTGTCGCTGCATGGCCGCCCGGCCGAAATGGTCCAGCCGCTGGTGCTGCCCGGTAACCGCATCATTGCGCTGACCTCTGACGCCGGCACCGCGGCGGATGTGGCTGAGCTGCTGGTGGCCCGCGGCTATCCCAATTCGGTGCTGACGGTTCTCGAAAATCTGGGCGGGCCAGCGGAGCGGATCACGTCGGTTTCGGCCGTCGATCTCGACACCTCGACGATCGGAGATTTCTACGTGCTGGGGATCGATTGCGCCGCGAACGCCGATGCGCCCCTGTTGCCCCGGACCCCGGGCCTGCCGGATACGGCGTTCCAGCATGACGGGCAGCTGACCAAGCGCGACATCCGCGCGGTGACGCTGGCGCGGCTGATGCCGGTACCCGGCGAACTGCTGTGGGACGTTGGCGCCGGCTGCGGGTCGGTTGCTATCGAATGGATGCGTGCGGCGCGTGGCGCAAAGGCGATCGCCTTCGAACGTGACGGCGCCCGGCTCCGGCTCATCGCCTCGAACGCTTCGGCGCTCGGCGTTCCCGACCTTCGTATCGAGTCCGGGCACGCGCCCGCAAGCCTTGCCGCGATGCCAGCACCCGACGCGATCTTCATCGGCGGCAGCGTTGGCAGCGAGGCCATCTTCGATGCCTGCTGGCTGGCGTTGAAGCCGGGTGGGCGGCTCGTCGCCAATGCGGTGACCATCGACGGCGAGGTGGCGTTGTTCGCACGCCAGCAGCAGCTTGGCGGGGAACTGGTGCGGCTCGAAACCGCCACGCTCGACATGCTGGGCGAGCACAAGGTGATGCGCCCGCGTCTGCCGGTGCTGCAGTGGTCGATCGTGAAGCCGCCGCAGTGGCTGGTGCCCGCATGACCGGGACGCTGCATCTCGTCGGCGTCGGTCCGGGCGACCCGGAACTGCTCACCCTCAA
>Ga0073904_10003952_pt1 | contig 11095 bp, 7 predicted proteins | sample KloWWTrecipitate_FD_66668 | JGI IMG/M metagenome (GOLD analysis project Ga0073904, IMG submission 66668) | Active sludge microbial communities from Klosterneuburg, Austria, studying microevolution and ecology of nitrifiers - Klosterneuburg... | ecosystem: Engineered > WWTP > Aerobic digester >... | reverse complement strand
GTACGCCAACACCGTGGACGGCAACATGGCCGAGCTCCTCGTCATGCGCCGCGCGATGGACCGCGACGACCCCGCGTGGCGCCTCGGCGACCTCGTGCTCGCGTACCGCGCCGAGCTCGAGCACATGGGCGACGCGGTGACGGCCGACCGCATCCTGCTCACCGCGCTCGGCTGCCCCGAGGCCGCCGCCCAGTGCGCGCCCGCGCGCAGGTCGGGCCTCTTGCGCCGCATCTTGTTCGAGCGCGCGCTCGCGCAAGGCGATCGGGCCCTCACGCGGGCCGCCGCCGAAGACAAGGCGCGCCACGCGTGGTGGTCGGGGCGCTTGCCCCCGACGATGCCGGTGAACCCCGGGCTCGTGCGCGCGCTCGAGTCCTACGAGCATGCGCGAGCGCTGGCGGCGCTGGCGGAGCCGGCGCTGCCCGACGAGGTCGCCAAGGTCGCTCAGCGCGCCCAGTCGGTCGCCACGGCCTTCCCCCCCGACACCGCCGAGGCGCTCCGCGCGAGAGCGCTCGCCGCGCCCTGACCTGGCGGCGGACGTCAGTCGGGCGCGAGCAGCGTGAGGAGCTCATCGCGCTCGGCGTCGGTCGGCTCGGTGTTCCTGAGGAGCCGCTCGATGAGGTCGTCGCCCAGCGCGGAGGGCTGCTCCGAGGCCCACGCGGCCAAGCACCGCGGGTGGAGATACCCGGGCCCGCGGGTCATGAACGCGCCGGCGTCGACCTCACGCTCGACCGCCACACGCCACGCGCCCTTCTCGAGCTGCGCCGCGCACTGCATACACTTCGCGCGGCCCGTGGGCGCGCGATCGGCGTGGGGCAGCGGGCGGTCTCGCCCCGTCTTCTTCGGCGCGCTGCGGATGAGCGCCTCGAGCGCTTCACGCTCGGGGACCTCGCCCTCGTACGCGGCCAGGGCGTCCTGGAGGCTGCTCCCGAGCTTCTTGGCGGCGCACTCGAGGTGCCAGTACCGGAACGCCTGCTGGTCGGCGCCCGGCATGACGTACGACTCGGCGAAGCGAAGGATCCCCTTCGCGATGGCGACCTTGCACCCACGACAGCCCGCCCTTCCAGAGGGGGAGACCTCGATCCGCATGGGCGAGGAGGGTAGCGCGCCCGGCGGCGGCGTCGAGGGGGTCGTGGGAAGACGGCACCTCCGGCTGTGCCTCCAAGCACCGCCGGCTGTGCGGGCAGCACGCGCCCTTCGCGCGCGCTACCTGCGCGGCGGTCGCTTGAGTGGCGCGCGGACGAGCGTCGCGTCGTCGACCGGGATGTCACCGTAGTCGTCCTCGATGCGGGAGCGGAGGCTCTGCACTCGCGGGTCGACCGGCTGGTCGTGGTTCGTGTCTTGCTGCTCCCACTTCTCCTTTTCCTGCTCCCACTCGGGGGGCGCGGTGGTGATCGTGGTCTCGGCGTCCCACTCGGAGGCTGCCTGCGGGGCGCGCGACGCGGGCGCTTGCTGCACGCTCTGAGGAGGCTGGGGAGGCTCCGGCGGCGGGACGTAGTCGCCCAAGATCTCCTCACGCGAGATCACGTAGGTGGGCGCGTCGGAGAAGTCTTGGTTGACGGGCCGCGCGGGGCGCGGACCCATCGGCAGCGTGGGCGCGGTGGCCTGCTTGCTCGCGGCGCGGGGCTGCTCGTTCGTGGGCCCCGTGTCGAGCTCCGTGGGGCGCCGCGAGTGCACGCCGCCACCGGACGACGGGTGCTTCGGCGACGCCACGCCGCCGCCGGACGACGGGTGCTTCGGCGGCGCTGGCATCGCGCCACCGCCGGACGACGGATGCTTCGCGGCGGGCGGCATCCCCGAGCCCGCGAAGGGCGCGCGGAGCTTCTGCTCGCTCGACGGGGGTGACGGCGCCGGCGGCATACGCTGGGTCTGCCAGCGGGGCTCGTCCGGGGCGGGCGACGGGCGCGGCGGAGCAGCCATCGGGGCCATCGGCGGCGGCGCGATCGACGCGGGGCGTGCGGGCGAGCCCGCGGCGGGCCGCACGGCGGGTCGCGGCGGCATAGGCTGCTGCGCAGGCGCTGGCGGCATGGCCTGCGGGGCCTGCGGGCGCGCGAACGCCTGCGGGACCTGCGGGACCTGCGGCTGGAACGGCGCCGGCTGCCCGTGCGGGTAGTACGGCTGCGGAGGCTGGCCGTACCCTTGCTGGAGCGCGGGCTGAAACCCCGACGACGCGGGGCCTTGGCCTTGGGGCGCCGAGGGCGCGTACGCTTGTGGCGCCGGCTGCGCCGCGCCGCCCTGCACGTAGCGCCCGAGCGGCGCCTGCTGCGCGGCCTGCGGCGGTGCACCTTGTGGAGAGGGCGCTTGCTGCGCGAACGCGGGCGAAAAGGCTGGCGGCTGACCGTGGTACCCGGGAGCCTGGAAGCCTTGCTGCGGGAAGCCTTGCTGCGGAAATCCCGGCTGCGGGAAGCCTTGCTGCGGAAATCCCGGCTGCGGGAAGCCTTGCTGCGGAAATCCCGGCTGCGGGAAGCCTTGCTGCGGAGCCTGCTCTGCGCGAGCCTGCGCGGCGGCGGCCTCGGCTTGGAGGTGCTTGCCCACATGAAGGAGATCGCGCCGCATCGCCGCCGCGGTCGGGTACCGCTCGTCGCGGGCGCGGGCCATCGCGCGGCGGAGGATCGGCTCGAACGCGGCCGGCAGGTCGGGTCGTCGTTCGCGCGCGGGCCGCGGCGACTCGGTGAGGATCTGGAGGAGCAGCGCGTTGTAGTTCGGCGCGAGGAACGGCCGACGACCCGTGAGGCACTCGTAGAGCATCACGCCACACGCGTACACGTCGACCCGCGCATCGAGGCTGCGCTCGCCCCGCGCCTGCTCGGGCGACATGTAGTACGGCGTGCCCATCACCATGCCGGTGCGGGTGAGGTCGAGGGGCTCTTCGGGGCCGCCGGCCATGCCCTTCGACACGCCGAAGTCGAGGATCTTGGCGACGGGATCGGCGTTGGTGCGCCGCGCCAGGAAGATGTTCTCGGGCTTGATGTCGCGGTGCATGATGCCCTTCTCGTGGGCGGCCATCAGCCCCGCGAGCACCTGGCAGAGCACCTCGACCACTTCCATGAACGGGAGCCCACCGGCCTTCTTCACGCGGTCGGCGAGGTTCTGGCCGTGCAGGCGCTCCATCACGAGGTACGGGCAGCCGTCCTCGAGCCAGCCCATGTCGTACACCTCGCAGATGTTCGGGTGCCCGATGCCGCCGGCGGCGCGGGCCTCCTGCTGGAAGCGCTTGACGGTGTTCTTCTTCTTGGCCTGGATCGGGTTCAGCACCTTCACCGCGACGTGGCGCTCGAGGCCCAGGTGCTCGGCCTCGTACACCACGCCCATGCCGCCCGCGCCGAGCACCGACAGCACGCGGTAGCGGTTGCCCAGCACCTGCCCGATGAGCGAAGGCTCTTCGGTGAGGGGCTCGAGGACCGCTGGCACGCTCGAAGAGAACCCGGTGGACGGCGAGCGAGGCAGCGTCTCGCGAGGGGCGGGCTCGGCCGTGCGGATGCGCCTGCCCGTGGTGGGGCAGACAGCGGCCTTCGCGTCGTGCGGCGTCCCACAGTGCGGACAGCGAACGAACCTCTGACTCATCGAGCTCCCACCTACGACTCCTCATCGAAGCGTATGCGACTCCTGTCGAAACAGAAAGGCGCACTTTCGCGGGCGCGTCCCGTGACGGGCCGGGGACGTCCGGGTCGGCGGTGGCAGCGACCCGCGTGGTGGATCTGGCGGCGATCGCCGGGTTCCGAGCGGGCCGGCGCGCCCACCCTCTCGGCATGCGCCGTGCGAGCGGGCGCACATGGACGCCATCTGGCTGCTCTCTCTCTCGCTCGCCGGCGGCGCCCTCGTGCCGGGCGCGCCCGCGGTGACGCTGGGTGTGCTCGGCGTGGCGGCGGCGCTCGTCGCGCTCCGCGGCCGGCGGGCGCTGGCGATCGCGCTGCTGGCCCTCGTCGCGGTCGGGGCCCTCCGCGCCTCGCGGGCGATCTCTCGCCACGCGACGGCCGAGCGCGCCGCGCCGCGCGCGCTCGCCGGGGCGCCCCGCCTGGTGCGCTGCAGCGTCACGGGCTCGGTCGCGACGTCGCCGACGCGGGCGACCGGGGCGAGCGGCGGGACCACGGCCGACGCGAGCGTGCGCCTCGCGATCGAGGAGGTCACGCTGACGTGCGAGGGCGAGAACGCCGCCCAGCCAACGGCGCTCGCAGGTCGCGTGGTGCTCCACGTCCCCTGGGCCGAGGGCGAGGCGCTCCGCCGGGGCGATCGGGTCGAGGCGTTCGCCAGCCTCGCGCCGCCGCAGCGGTTCGTGGTGCCCGAGCTCGGCGACGACCGCGCGTCGCGCGCACACGGCGGCGTGGTGCTCTCCGGGGGCGCCGTGGATCTCGTGCGCCTCGCGGAGGGGCGCGGCCCGCGGGCGTGGATCGACGAGGCACGGCGGCACGTGCGCGCGCGCATCCTCGCGACCTTCCCACCTCGCGCCGAAGCGCTCGCGCGAGCGCTCGTGCTCGGCGAGAACGATCTCGCCCCGGACGACGCCCGCGACTTTCGCGACGGGGGGCTCTCCCACCTGCTCGCGGTCTCCGGAATGCACCTCGTGCTCACGGTGAACGGCGCGGTGCTCGCGCTCACGGCGCTCTTCTGCCGGGTGCGCTGGCTCGCGCTGCGCGTGGTGCCGCGGCGGCTGGCCTCGCTCGTTGGCCTCGTAATATGCTGGATCTATTGCGATTTTTCCGGATCGAGCGGCTCCGCGGTGCGCGCCGCGTGGATGCTCTCGGTGCAGCTCCTGGCCGCCGCGCTCGGGCGGCGCGTACGGCCGCTGCGGGCGCTGGGGTGGTCCGTGCTCGTGATGGCGCTCGTCGAACCGCTCGTCGCGGTCGACGTCTCGTTCGCGTTGTCCGCCGCCGCGACGCTCGGCCTGATCGGCCACGCTTCGCTCTCGGGGCGTCTGGGGCCCAGGCTCTCCACGCACCTCGCGCGGGCGCCCGCGCCGGCGCGTTACGTTGGCCAGAGCCTCGCGACCACGCTCGCGGCCACCGCGCCTTGCGCGCCGATCCTGCTGCGCATGGGCCCGGCCCTGTCGCTGGGCTCGCTCCTCGCGAACGTGATCGCCGTGCCGCTCGGCGAGGCCGCGGCGCTGCCCATTTGTCTCACCCACGCGCTGCTCGCGCCCCTGCCTCGCGCGGAGCGTGGGGCGGCGCTGGCGGGAGGTGGAGCGCTGCTCCTGGTGGGGCGGCTCGCGCACCTCACCGCGACGAGCCGGCTCGGCCGAGTGGCCCTGCCGCGCCCCACCGACACCCAGCTCGGGTTCCTGGTGCTCCTCGCGTTCGCGGGGACCGGCGCGGCGCGCGCCGGCTCTTCGCGCGGGACAGGCGCCTCCGCGGCGCGCGCGGCGCGACTCCGAAGCCTCCAGCGGGCGGCCCAGGTGTCCGCGCTCGCCGGCCTCGCGCTCGCGGAGGTGCACGCGCGGCGCACGGGCGCGCCCCGAGGTGCGCTGCGGGTGACCTTCCTCGACGTGGGGCAAGGCGACTCCGCGCTGATCGATCTGCCCTCGGGCGAGGCGGTGCTCATTGACGCGGGCGGGCTGGTCGGCAGCGCGGTGGACCCTGGCGAGCGGGTGGTCGCGCCGTTGCTCCGGGCCCGGCGACGGAGCGCGCTCGCCGCGGTGATCGTGTCCCACCCTCACCCCGACCACTTCATGGGGCTCCGCGCGGGACTCGAGGCCGTGCGTGTCGGCGAGGTGTGGGATACGGGCGAGGCGCGTGCGACCGCGCCCAACGCGCGCCCGGGCCCTTACGGCGCGACGGCCTACGTCGCGCTGCTAGGCGAGCTCGAGGCGCGCGGCGCGCGGGTGCGGCGGCCCGACACGTTGTGCGGGACACACGAGATCGGCGGCGCGGAGGTCACGGTGCTCGCGCCATGCCCCGCGTTCGCGGAGGACCGCGGCACGAACGACAACTCCCTCGTGCTTCGCGTGCGGTTCGGCGACCGCGCCTTCCTCTTCGTCGGGGACGCGGAGCACGCCGAGGAGGGCCTCCTCCTCCAGCGGGCGGCCGACGCGGCGGGCTCGCTCCGGGCCGACGTGCTCAAGGTGGGGCACCACGGCAGCCGGACGTCGTCGGGTGACGCGCTGCTCGACGCGGTCGCGCCCCACCTGGCGGTGGCCTCGTGCGGCGGGCGCAACCGCTACGGGCACCCGCACCCGGTGACGACCGAGCGCTTCCGCGGGCGAGGGATCGCGCTGCTCCGCACCGACTGCCTCGGCACCGTCTCGGTCAGGACCGACGGCCGTTCGCTCGAGGTCGCCGCGACCGCCGGGGACGGTCCCTGCCTCTGATCGACGCGTGAACGGCCTATCAGGGCCACCACGCAACTTCCGGAGAACGCGCGGCTCATCCAGCGATCCATCCCGGCGCGCCCGTGCTAAGCGTCCGCCATGTCGAAGACGATTCCTCTGGAGCTCATCGAGCGACTCCCCAAGACCGATCTCCACGTCCACCTCGACGGCTCGCTGCGCCTCTCGACCATCCTCGACCTCGCCGAGAAGCAGCGCGTCGAGCTTCCAGCGAACGACGAAGACCGCCTCCGCGCGGCGATGAACATCGGCCAGAACTGCGAGTCGCTCGTCGACTACCTGAAGGCGTTCGACGTCACGCTCCGCGTGATGCAGACCGCCGACGCGCTCACGCGCATCGCTTACGAGCTCGCCGAGGACGCGGCGCGCGAGAACGTCCGCTACATGGAGGTGCGCTACGCCCCCATGCTGCACACCCAGCGGGGGCTGAAGCTCACGGCGGTCGTCGAGGCCGTGCTCGAGGGCCTCCGCGCCGCGCAGGAGCGTCTCGGCATCGAGTCGGCGGTGATCATCTGCGGCATCCGCAACGTGTCACCCGAGAGCTCTCTCGAGATGGCCGAGCTGGCCGTGGCCTACAAGGGCCGCGGGGTGGTCGGCTTCGACCTCGCGGGCGCCGAATACGACAACCCGGCCAAGCACCACCGCAAGGCCTTCCAGCTCGTGCGTGACAACAACATCAACGTCACCATCCACGCGGGCGAGGCCTATGGGCCCGAGTCGATCGCCCAGGCGATCCACGTGTGCGGCGCCCACCGCATCGGGCACGGGTGCCGCCTTCGCGAGAACGGCGACTTGCTCCACTACGTGAACGATCACCGCATCGCCCTCGAGTGCTGCCCCTCATCGAACGTCCAGACCAACGCGATCCGCGATCTCCCCAGCCACCCGATCAAGCTCTACAAGGCCCTCGGGCTGCGGGTCACGGTGAACACCGACAATCGCTTGGTGACGGACACCACCGTCAGCAAAGAGCTGTGGCTGTGCCACACGCAGCTCGGCTTCACGATCGCCGATCTGAAGGCGGTCATCCTGTCCGGCTTCAAGAGCGCGTTTCTGCCTTTCCACGTGAAGCAGCAGTACCTGCGCAAGGTCAGCGAGGAGCTGAAGGCTTTCCAAGACGACGGCTCGATCCTCCCGCCGCCGCCGCCGTCGCGCCACGAGCTCGGCAGCGCGGCCCGGCTCGATCTTCCCAAGGCCTGAGCCTACCCTCGCGCCCGACCTCACCCAAGAGCCCGACACTGTTGCGGTTTTCAATGGGTCCGCTCAGCGGGCCCGCTCGAGCCACGCGCCACCCTCGAGGGGCGTGGCCGCTATGGCTCGGGCGCGCGGCGTTTGCTATGGGCCGTGGAATGGATGTTCCGGCGCGGCTTCGGGGTGGACGGTACGCCCCGCACGGCCTGTTAGGCGAGGGAGCGCAGGGAGTCACCTACGACGCAGCGGACCTCGAGAACGGGCGCGCGGTGGCGATCAAGCGCTTCGACGTGCGCGGAGCCCGAGGGTGGAAGGACGTCGAGCTCGCGGAGCGCGAAGCCCGTGTCCTCTCGACGCTCGACCACCCGCTCGTGCCCACCTACATCGAGCACTTCGAGGAGGACGGCGCGCTGTACCTCGTGATGGAGAAGATCCTCGGCGAGACGATGGAGGCCGTGAGGCAGCGCGACGGCGCGCTCGACGAGGCAGAGGTCCGCCGCTTCCTGGCGAGCTCCGACAGCGCGCTCACCTACTTGCACGGGCGCGCGTCGCCGGTCGTTCATCGCGACATCAAGCCGCGGAACGTGGTGCGCCGGCCCGACGGGAGCTACGTGCTCGTCGACTTCGGCGCGGTCGCCGAGCTGCTGCTGCGCAAGGGCGCGAGCACGGTGGTGGGGACCGCAGGCTACATGGCCCCTGAGCAGTTTCAGGGACGCGCCCAGGCCAGCACCGACGTGTACGCCGTGGGCGCCACCGCTCTCGCGGCTCTTACGGGACGGGAGCCGGAGACCCTGCCGCACGACGGGCTCCGGGTCGACGTGCGGGGGGCGCTCGGCGATCGCGTGAGCCCGGACCTGGTGGTGGCCCTCGAGCGCATGCTCGAGCCCGATCCCCGCGCACGAGCGAAGAGCGTCGGCGAGGCCCTCGCGGGCGGCGGGCCGCTCCCGGGCCCGCGACCAAGTCAGGCGCCGCCGCGCTCCGCGAGCCCCACGGCGCCCGATCGCGCCGCAGAGGACGCGGCCGTGAAGAGCCTGCGTCGCCTGATGTGGACGATGTGGGGGCTAGGCTGGGTGATCGTGCCGCTGCTCCTGCGACCGTTCGGTCTCCACGCGCAGATCCCCCTCGTGATGTTCGGCTCGCTCGCGGCGCTGCTCTTCGTCACCTGGCAGAAAGGGGCCGTCCTCCGGACGTTGCTCCGGCGCGCGCCCGCGCTCATCGACACGTTCGCGGGCGCGCGGACCGCTGCGCCGGCGAACGCCGCGGACGGGCCGCGCGTGCGGGTCGACGCCACGAGCGGCAGGGTGCGGGTCGTGCGCGCGGGCCCCGGGGCCACCGAGAGAGACGATGACGAGTACGCCGACACGAACGTCGCGACGACGAACGACGCGCCGAAGAAGAGGCGCCGCGTTCGCTAGCTCAGCTATTGGAGCGCCTCGCGCTCGGCCGCCGCGCGCGCCCCGCGTCAGTCGCAGTAGTGGAAGCCCTTCAGGATCGTGGAGGCCTCGCACTTCTGCCCGGTCCGGCAGCTGGTCGCGGGCGACGCCGGATCGCAGAAGACCACGTCGTTCCCCGTGCAGCTGCTCCTGCAGGTGAGCGCGTTGTAGTACGTGCCGCTCACGGCCTTGTCGCCGCAGCAGAGGCGCGCCGAGGTGGGGCAGTCCTCCGAGCTGTCGCAGTGGATGTCGGTCGACGGGTTGGGGCAGGTCGCCGCCGTGCCCGCTCGGCACTCGAAGCGGTAGTTCGGGATCACGTACACGGCGCAGCAGGTCTGGGTGAGCCCACAGGACAGGCCGGGGCCGCACGTGATGCCAGGGCCCCCGCCCGCGTCGGTGCTCGCGTCGGGGCCCGCGTCGGGGGTGCCAGAGTCGACGCGCGCGTCGGGGCGCCCCGCGTCTACCGGCGGCGGCGGCGGCGGCGGCGGCGGCGGATCGGTGGGCTGAGTCGTGGAGGTGGGCGTGACGGTGCCGGTCGGCGCGGGGGGCACGGTGCCGGTGGTGGTCCCGGTCGGGGTCGACGTCGGCGTGGCGCTGGGATCTCCGCCGGGCCCCGAGAACAGGTCGGTGGCGACAGCGCCGCCGCAAGCCCCGAGGGCGAGAGCGACGAAGGAAAGCGCGACGGCGGAGGCGGCAGCTCGGGGACCCATGGTTCTGACGACTCTGTCACGAACCACCAATTGGGCAAGAGGTCTTCGGCCGCGCACGGACAGTGTCGTTGCCGAACGGGCGTCGTTGCACTACACCCCCGCACCCCATGCCCTCGGACCCGAACCTGAGAGTGAGCCCCGAAGGGGCGAACGGCGAGGTGGCGCCATGAACACCGCGAACGCCGCGCCTCCCGCCGCGGGGCCGTCGATCGACGCGGCGATGGACGCGCTCGAGCAGGCCGCCGACGCCGCCGAGCGTGGCGTCCGCGCGGGCACGTTGCTGCTCGTATCGCCTGACGATCTGCGCGAGGCCGCGAAGCTCGACCGGGTGGCCGTGCGAGCCCGGCTCGACCGCGTCGTGATGGGCGCCGACCCTGAGCTCGGCCTCGACACCCTCCTCGAGAACGGCGCCCTCGGCGCCATCTTCCCGGAGGTGCACGCGCTGGTCGGCTTCGGCGACGGCGAGTGGCGCCACAAGGACGTGTGGAAGCACACGAAGCAGGTGGTGCGCCAGGCCGTGCCGCGCCTCGAGGTGCGCTGGGCCTCCCTGTTCCACGACATCGGCAAGGTGAAGACCCGCAGCATCAGCCCGGAGGGAAAGGTGCACTTTCTGGGGCACGCGGAGGTGGGCGCGCGCATGTTCGACAAGGCCGAGCGGCGGCTCGCGCTCTTCACGCCCGAGCAGGCGCTCCGCGACACCGTGCGCTGGCTCGTGCTCCACCACCTCCGCGCCAACCAATACGATCCCGAGTGGACCGACAGCGCCGTGCGCCGCTTCGCGCGGGAGCTCGGGGTGCACCTCGAAGACCTGCTGTGCCTCGCGCGGGCCGACATCACGACGAAGCGCCCCGAGAAGAAGCGCAAGGGCCTCAGCCAGATCGAGGAGCTCGCGGCGCGCATCACGCGGCTCGCGGCCGAAGACGCCGTGCAGCCGCCTCTGCCCAAGGGCGTGGGAGATTTCGTCATGAAGGCCTTCGGGCTGCCCCCGTCGCGGGTCATCGGAGACATCAAGCGCGCCCTCGAGAAGGCGATCGAGAGCGGGGAGCTCGAGCCGCACCTCCCGAGCGAGGACTATGTGGCCTTCGTCGCCAAGGAGCCAGCGCGCTTCGGCCTCGACCCCGCGGCGAAGCGGCGCGACGCGGCTGAATGAGCTAACCTCGACGGCATGAGAACCCGCGCCCTCGCCGCCCTCGCCGCGACGCTCCTGGCGACCGTCACCGCCACCGTGTCGGTCGGCTGCGGCTCCGAGCCCATCCCGGAGACAACCGCACCGACCGTTGGGCCGAGCGACGCCGCGAGCGCACCCGACACCGCGACCGGCGACGCCGCCCCTCCGCCCGACGCCGCGACGCCCCGCGACTCGAGCGCGCCCGACGCCGCTCCCCCCGTCGACGCCGCTCCCCCCGTCGACGCCGCTCCCCCCGTCGACGCCGCTCCCCCCGTCG
>Ga0073904_10003950_pt1 | contig 11104 bp, 9 predicted proteins | sample KloWWTrecipitate_FD_66668 | JGI IMG/M metagenome (GOLD analysis project Ga0073904, IMG submission 66668) | Active sludge microbial communities from Klosterneuburg, Austria, studying microevolution and ecology of nitrifiers - Klosterneuburg... | ecosystem: Engineered > WWTP > Aerobic digester >... | reverse complement strand
CACCTTGCGGCCCAGCAGGTCGAGCGACTGGATGGTGTTGGTGCCTTCATAGATCATGTTGATGCGGTTGTCGCGCACGAACTGCTCCATGCCCCATTCCTTGATGAAGCCATGGCCGCCGAAGACCTGCATACACGCATTGGTGCTGATGTGGCCGTTGTCGGTGATGAAGGCCTTGACGATGGGCGTGAGCAGCGCGACCAGTTCGCCCGCATCCTTGCGCACCTTTTCGTCGGGGTGGTGGTGCTCCTTGTCCAGCAGCAACGTGCAGAAGATCTGCAGCGCGCGGCCGCCTTCGGCGTAGGCCTTGGCGGTGAGCAGCATCTTGCGCACGTCGGGGTGCACGATGATGGGGTCAGCGTCCTTGTCCTTGGCCTTGACACCGGAAAGCGAGCGCATCTGGGTGCGGTCCTTGGCATAGGCCAGCGCGTTCTGGAAAGCCACTTCGGTCAGGCCCAGCGACTGGTTGCCCACGCCCAGGCGGGCGGCGTTCATCATCACGAACATGGCGGCCAGGCCCTTGTTGGGCTCGCCCACCAGGGTGCCGGTGGCGCCTTCGATCACCAGCTGTGCGGTGGCGTTGCCGTGGATGCCCATCTTGTGCTCCAGGCCAGCGCAGAAGATCGGGTTGCGCTCCCCCAGCGAGCCATCGGCCTTGACGTGGAACTTGGGCACCACGAACAGGCTGATACCTTTGCTGCCCTTGGGCGCGTCGGGCAGGCGGGCCAGCACTAGGTGGATGATGTTGGGCGCCAGATCGTGTTCACCGGCCGAGATGAAGATCTTGGCGCCGGTGATCTTGTAGGTGCCGTCGGCCTGGGGCTCGGCCTTGGTGCGCAGCAGGCCGAGGTCGGTGCCGCAATGGGGTTCGGTCAGGCACATGGTGCCGGTCCATTCGCCGCTGACCAGCTTGGGCAGGTAGGTTTGCTTCTGCGCCTCGGTGCCGTGTGCGGCCAGGGCTTCGTAGGCGCCGTGCGATAGGCCGGGGTACATGGTCCAGGCCTGGTTGGCGCTGTTGAGCATTTCATACAGGCACTGGTTCAGCACGAAGGGCAGGCCCTGCCCGCCATAGGCCGGGTCGCACGACAGGGCGGGCCAGCCACCTTCGACGTACTGGGCATAGGCCTCCTTGAAACCCTTGGGGGCGGTCACCTCATGGGTGGCCTTGTCGAGCGTGCAGCCTTCCTCGTCGCCGCTGATGTTGAGCGGGAAGGTGACATTGGCGGCGAACTTGCCGGCTTCTTCCAGCACGGCGTTGATGGTGTCGGCGTCGACTTCCGCATAGCGGGGCATGGCCTTGTACTCGTCCGCGACGGACAGCACCTCGTGCATGACGAACTGCATATCGCGCAGCGGAGGGGTATAGCTTGGCATGGGTTTACTCCTTGGAACGGGGGGATGGTGAGGAACTGGCAGCACGTACACGGACCGGGGCCGCCGCAGGGGCGCCCGCGCCGTAACGCGCAAGGATGTTGTCGAAGCCCCGGTTGGCGCGGTCGATCGAGCCCGGGTTCTTCAGGAAACGTGCTTCGTAATGCAGGGCGAGGATGAGGCCGTGGATCTCGAACAGCATCTGGTCTTCGTCCACGTCGGCATGCAACTCGCCGAGGGCCTTGGCCATGGTGATGGTGCGTTTCAGCGCGCCGTGCCAGGTCATGACCGAGGAGGCCAGTGCATCACGCACCGGGCCGGGCCGGTCGTCGAACTCCACGGCGCCGCTGATGTAGATGCAGCCCGAGTCGATTTCGATCGAGGTGCGCTGCATCCAGTTGGCGAACATGGCGCGCAGCCGCGGCAGGCCGCGCTGGGCCTTGAGGGCGGGGTAGAAGACCTCTTCCTCGAAACGCACGTGGTATTCACGGATGACCGAGATCTGCAGCTCCTCGCGTGAGCCGAAATGGGCGAACACACCCGACTTGCTCATGCGGGTGACTTCGGCCAGGGCGCCAATGCTCAGACCCTCCACGCCGATCTGAGTGGCCAGGCCCAGCGCTGCATCCACGATGGCCGCCTTGGTCTGCAGCCCCTTCTGCAGGGCACGGCCTTCGCGCGCCCCACCCTCGGCTGGGGCGACACGGCTGGTTTTGATGGGAAGGTGGTGGGTGGACATGAAAAATAATACGAACGGTCGTGCTATTTTGCAGGAATTCTTTGCCTGAACCAGTAACCCAAGGTCACCAAAGCCGAAAAAGAGGGGGTTTTAGGGGTTTATCCCGAGATGCAGACAACAGAAGGCGTAGGCAAGTGGGCCCGGCCTTCTGTGCCGCTGAAGACAGTGTGCGCCCCGGCGGGCCAGCCGCCGAGCCACACGCAGAGAAACATCAGAGTTTGAAAGGCACCACTTCCTGGCGCTGCTCACCTAGGCCTTCGATACCCAGGGTCATCACGTCGCCCTTCTTCAGATACAGGGGCGGCTTCATGCCCAGGCCTACGCCGGGAGGGGTGCCGGTGGTGATGATGTCGCCCGGCTCCAGCGTCATGAACTGGCTCAGGTAACTCACAATCTTGGCCACGCTGAAGATCATGGTTTTGGTGCTGCCGGTCTGCACGCGTTTGCCGTTCAGGTCCAGCCACATGGAGAGCTTTTGCGGGTTCGGCACCTCGTCGCGCGTGACCAGCCAGGGGCCGATGGGGCCAAAGGTGTCGCAGCCCTTGCCCTTGTCCCAGGTGCCGCCGCGCTCGATCTGGAACTCACGCTCGCTCACGTCGTTGATGGTGCAGTAGCCCGCCACGTGGTTCAGTGCATCTTTCTGCGACACATAACGTGCACGCGTGCCGATGATGACGCCCAGCTCCACTTCCCAGTCGGTCTTCTTGGAACCCTTGGGCAACATCACCGGGTCGTTCGGCCCCTGGATGCAGCTGGTGGCCTTCATGAACACCACGGGCTCGGCCGGAATGGGCAGGCCGGATTCGGCGGCATGGTCGGCGTAGTTCAGGCCGATGGCGATGAACTTGGGCGTGCCCGTCACCGGGTTGCCGTAACGTGGCTTGCCCTTCACCAGGGGCAGCTTGTCCACCTTGAGTTTGGCCAGCTTGGCCAGGGCGGCGTCACCGAGCTGGTCAGGGGTGATGTCCTTGACCACGGCGCTGAGGTCGCGCAGCTGGCCCTGGGCATCGATGAGGCCCGGCTTTTCCTTGCCAGGGTTGCCATAACGAACGAGTTTCACGGGGGTGTCCTTTCAATCGACAAACAAGATCATGAGATCACGAGAATTTTCAAACCTGCGGCAGGCTCAGTAGCTGGAGCGGCCGCCGGACAAATCAAACACGGCGCCGGTGGAAAACGCACAGTCTTCCGTGCTCAGCCAGGCCACCATGGCCGCCACTTCCTCGGGGGTGCCAAAGCGGCCCATCGGTATTTTGGACAACATGAAGGCGATGTGCTCGGCGCTCATCTGGTCGAAGATGGCGGTCTTCACTGCGGCGGGCGTCACGCAGTTCACGCGGATGCCGGTGTCGGCCAGTTCCTTGCCCAGGGATTTTGTCAGGCCGATCACCGCCGCCTTGCTGGCGCTGTAGGCGCTGGCATTGGGGTTGCCGTCCTTGCCGGCCACCGAGGCGATATTGACGATGCGGCCGTAGTTCTGCGAGCGCATCAGCGGCACGATCTCGCGGCAACAGAAAAACAGGCCATTCAGGTTGACCTGCTGCACCTGCATCCATTCCTCGGGTGGGTAGTCCCACAGCTTCACATTGGGGCCGGTGATACCGGCGCTGTTGACCAGAATGTCCACGCTGTCGCGCAGGGCACGGGTCTGGCCCACGGCAGCCACCACACTGGCATGGTCTGCCACATCGACCAGCACGGTCGCTACACCGTCACCCAAGCGGGACCGGGCGTCCTCCAGTGCCTGGGCATTCCGGTCCCACAGCGTGACCTGTGCGCCCGAGGCCAGCATACGCTGTGCGATGGCAAAACCCAGGCCCACGGCACCACCTGTGATCACCGCATGGCGGCCCTGCAGGTCGAGCTGGTTCATATCGTCATGCCGCCGTCGACCGAATAGGCCTGGCCCGTCACGAAGGTGGCTTCGTCACTGGCGAGGAACACGACCAGCGGCGCAATTTCATGGGCCTGCGCCAGGCGCCCCATGGGCTGGCGAGCAACGAAGTTGCGGCGCGCCTCCACCGGGTCGGCATTGGCGTTGATGCGGTCGGCCAGCGAAGGGGTATCCACCGTGCCGGGGCAGATGGCGTTGCAACGGATGCCCTGCGCCACGAAGTCAGCCGCCACGCCCTTGGTGAGGCCAATCACCGCCGCCTTGCTGGCGCCATAGACGAAGCGGTTGGGCAGGCCCTTGAGGCTGCTGCACACACTCGACATGTTGATGATGCTGCCGCCACCCTTACTCAGCATGCCGGGCAGCACCGCCTGGATGGCCCAGAACTGCGCACGCACATTCAGGTTGAAGGCGAACTCCCAGTCGGCGTCAGTCGCCTGAAGGATGGTGCCGTTGTGCACCACCCCTGCGCAGTTGAAGAGGATGTCCAGCGGCGGCAAGCCGGCCACCAGCGCGCCGATGGCCGCCTTGTCCATCACATCGAGCACCGCAGTATGGACGTTGGCTACGCCCTCGTAGCCGGGCAGCAGCGCTGCATTCACATCGGTGGCGTACACCGTGGCGCCCTGTGCGGCCAGGGCCAGCACAGTGGCCTTGCCTATCCCCTGCCCCGCTGCGGTGACGAGAGCCGTTTTCCCTTGCAGTCGCATATGTCTCCTTGTCGTCGGCAGGTTCCGCGTCACCTGAACGGCCCACAGGGTTTTGCCGGATGTTGCTGAAATCAGATAGGAACGATATTAATTGGTCTGACCACTTGGCCACTTGTGGCTAACCCCTAGAACTCGCCTTCATGCCCCTGCAAGCCGTAGAACCCCAGCGCCTGTACCGCCAGATTGCCGACCAGCTCCGCACGCTGATCCAGTCGGGCGAGTTCGTCGCGGGCAGCCGCCTGCCGGCCGAGCGTGACCTGGCGAAGCAATTGGGGGTAAGCCGCCCTTCGGTGCGCGAGGCGCTGATTGCACTGGAGGTGGAAGGCTGGGTCGAGGTGCGCACCGCCTCGGGGGTGTATGTGCTGGACCGTGCGCAACACACCCAGTCCGCTGAAAAGACCATTGCCACTACCGAATGGGGCCCACTGGAGCTGATCCGCGCCCGCCGCGTGGTGGAAGGCGAGATGGCCGCCATCGCCGCCCTGCAGGCCAAGCGCAAACACCTCGACGCCATGCGCCAGGCGCTGGCCGATATGACACGCGACGCCAGCGCCGGCGTGCTGCCGCTGGAGGGCGACCGGGCATTCCATTCGGCCATCGTCGAATCCACCGGCAATGTGGTGCTGGTCGAAACCGTGCACAGCTTCTGGGACTCGCGCCGCGGCCCGCTGTTCACCCGGCTGGGCGGCTATTTCGAGACCGTTCAGTCATGGCGCTCGGCCATTGCGGAGCACACCACCATCCTCGACGCCATTGCCGCGCATGACGGCCCCGCTGCCCGCGCCGCCATGCACACCCACATGGACAAGTCCCACCACCGTTTCAGCGCGAGCTGGCGCCGCGCAAAAGCTGCTTGAGCAGATCCTCCACGCCAGCGATTCCAAACCCCATCACGGAGACAAACCGATGAACAAACGACTGACTCTCAAGGCTGTAGCGTCCTGCGCCATAGCCACCCTGGCAATGGGTGCCGCTGGCCTGGCCAGCGCCCAGACCAAACTCAAGTGGGCACACGTGTATGAAACGTCCGAGCCTTTCCACAAATACTCGGTGTGGGCGGCAGAGGAAATCAAGAAACGCACCAATGGCAGGTACGACATCCAGGTGTTCCCGGCCTCCAGCCTGGGCAAGGAAGCCGACATCAACCAGGGCCTGACCCTGGGCACGGTGGACATGGTGCTGACCGGTGCCAGTTTTGCCGGCCGCAGCTACCCACCTCTGGCCGTGTCGTATTTCCCCTTCATCTTCCGGGATGCCGAGCACCAGCTCGCCTACGCCAAGAGTGATGTCTTCAAGGAACTGGCCAAAGGCTACGACGACAAGACCGGCAACCACATCACCGCACTGAACTACTACGGTTCACGCCACGTGACCAGCAGCGCAGCCAAGCCGGTGTCCAAACCCGAAGATATGAAGGGCTTGAAGATCCGCGTGCCCGACGCCCCAGCCTATCTGGCCTTCCCCAAGTCGTTGGGCGCCAACGCCACCCCGATTGCTTTCGCCGAGGTGTACCTCGCACTGCAGAACAACACTGTGGATGCGCAGGAAAACCCGCTGCCCACCATCGAAGCCAAGAAGTTCTATGAGGTGCAAAAAAACATCTCGCTGACTGGCCACATCGTGGACTCCCTGCTGACCGTGGTCTCTGGCAACCTGTGGAACAAGCTCAACGCAGAAGACAAGAAAATCTTTGAAAGCGTCATGCAGGAAGCCGCCGAAAAAACCGGCCGCGAGATCATCGCGTCCGAAACCCGTCTGGTCGAGGAGTTCAAGAAGAAGGGCAACAACGTGATCACGGTGGACAAGAACGCCTTCCGCGAAGCCGTGCTGAAGAACACCAAGCCCACCGACCACGGCTACCGCCAGCAAGACTACGACCGCATCATTGCAATCAAGTAACCATCGTAAACGAGCGCGCTGCGCTTGAACTTCAACCGAACTTGAGAGCCGAGATACCAGGCACACCGCGGAACCGGCTTTGCCGGGCCGCTGGTGTGGCCCCCGGTAGGGGGTTGGCGTAGCGACACGAAGTGCGCGAAGACTGGGGGCGAACCATATGTCAGAGCAAAAAATCATTGACGACGACGGCCACTTCCATGCGGAAGACGAAGAGATCGACCTCTCCGACACCATTGCCGAGGGCTGGATTGCGCTGGGGCTTTTCTGGCTGCTGGGCGCCACCGTGCTGTACCAGTTTGTGACGCGGTATGTCTTCAACGACTCGGCCTCCTGGACGGAGGAGGTGGCGCGCTACATGCTGATCGGCGTGGTGTTTGTCGGCGCTGCGATCGGCGTACACAAGAACAACCAGATTCAGGTGGACTTCTTCTACCGCCACCTTCCTGCCGCCGTGGGGCGCTGGATGTCGCGGGTGGTGGACGTGCTGCGCACGGCCTTTTTTGTGGCAGCGGCGGTGATGACGGTGCAGATGATGCTCAAGATCGGCAACAACACCCGCATGACCATCGTGGATGCCCCCATGAACATCGTCTACGGGGTATGCCTGTTCGGCTTCATCGCCATAGCATGGCGTTCGCTGCAGGTGGCACGTATCCACTGGCAGCGCGGCTACAGCGTGCTGGAGCGCCCCGAATCCACCATGAACGACCGTTGAGTCTCACAGTAGCGCACCACTGACATGCTCAAAATATTCTTCCTCATCTTCATGGCCAGCGGCATCCCGGTGGCCATCGCCATGGCTGGCGCCTCGCTGGTCTACATCCTGGTCTCGGGCAACCTGCCGCCCTTCGTGGTGGTGCACCGCATGGTGAGCGGCATCGACAGTTTTCCGCTGCTGGCAGTGCCCTTCTTCATCCTGGCCGGCAACCTGATGAACAACGCCGGCATCACCACCCGCATCTACAACTTCGCGCTCGCGCTGGTGGGATGGCTCAAAGGTGGCCTGGGCCATGTGAACGTGCTGGGCTCGGTGATCTTCGCGGGCATGAGCGGCACGGCCATCGCCGACGCCGCTGGCCTGGGCACCATCGAGATCAAGGCCATGAAAGAGCACGGCTACAGCACCGAATTCGCGGTGGGTGTGACAGCCGCATCTGCCACGCTGGGGCCCATCATCCCGCCCAGCCTGCCTTTCGTCATCTACGGCATGATGGCCAACGTCTCAGTGGGTGCACTGTTCCTCGCAGGCATCCTGCCCGGGGTCATGCTGGCCATCCTGATGATGCTGACAGTGGCCTATTTCGCCCACAAGAACAACTGGGGTGGTGACACCAAATTCTCCAGCACCCGGCTGTTCAAGGCGCTTGCCGAGCTGGCCGTGGTGGTGGGTTGGCCCATGCTGCTGTGGCTGCTGGTGGCCAAGCTCGGCACTCCGCCCCAGCTCACGGTGTTCGCCGGTCTGGCGTCGCTGTTCGTGCTCGACAAGATTTTTAAGTTCGAGGCGCTACTGCCCATCATGACTCCGGTGCTGCTGATCGGTGGCATGACCACCGGCCTGTTCACCCCCACGGAAGGCGCCATCGCGGCCTGCGTCTGGGCACTGATCCTGGGCTTCGCCTGGTACCGCACACTCAAGTGGAAGATGTTCGTCAAGGTCTGCCTCGACACCATCGAGACCACCTCCACGGTGCTGTTCATCGTGGCAGCCGCGTCCATCTTCGGCTGGATGCTGACAGCCACGGGCGTGACCACCGACATCGCCAGCTGGGTGCTGGGCTTCACGAAGGAGCCCTGGGTTTTTCTGCTGCTGGCCAACCTGCTGATGCTGTTTGTAGGCTGCTTCCTGGAGCCCACTGCAGCCATCACCATCCTGGTGCCCATCCTGCTGCCCATCGCCACCCAGCTCGGCATCGACCCGGTGCACTTCGGCCTGGTGATGGTGCTGAACCTGATGATCGGCCTGCTGCACCCGCCCATGGGCATGGTGCTGTTTGTGCTGGCCCGCGTGGCCGGCCTGAGTTTCGAGCGCACCACCATGGCGATCCTGCCTTGGCTGATCCCGTTGCTGGCAGCACTGGTCATCATCACCTACGTTCCCTCGCTGGTACTGTGGCTGCCCAAGATGTTCTATTGATTTTTCCTTTCCCAGAAAACCACGATGACCCCCTTTATCCGCTTGCACCCCGCTGATGACGTGGTGATCGCCCGCAGCCAGTTGGTGGGCGGCGCCGCCATCGAGAACTTCACCGTGCGCGGCCTCGTGCCAGCCGGCCACAAGATCGCGGCCCATGCCATTGCACAGGGCGCCCCCGTGCGCCGCTACAACCAGATCATCGGCTTCGCCAGCAAGCCCATTGCCCAGGGCGAACATGTGCACACCCACAACCTCGACATGGGCCCGGACAAAGGCGACTTTGCGCGCGACTACGCCTTTGGTGCCGAGGTGAAAGCTGCCCCGGCACAACGCGAAGCCACGTTCATGGGCATCAAGCGCGCCGACGGCCGTGTGGCCACGCGCAACTACATCGGTGTGCTGACCAGCGTGAACTGCTCGGCCACGGCCGCGCGCGCCATTGCCGACCACTTCTCGCGCCGCAGCAACCCCGCTGCCCTGGCTGCGTTCCCGAACGTGGACGGCGTAGTGGCGCTGACCCACGGCACCGGCTGCGGCATGGACGGCGATGGCCTGGGCCTGCAGATCCTGTCGCGCACGCTCACCGGTTATGCCACCCACGCCAACTTTGCCGCCGTGCTGGTGGTGGGCCTGGGCTGCGAGGCAAACCAGATCAACACCTGGCTCACCTCTGGCCACCTGAGCGAAGGTGAAAACTTCCGCACCTTCAACATCCAGGACACGGGCGGCACGGCGAAGACGGTGGCCAAAGGCATCGCCCTCATCCAGGAGATGCTGCCACGCGCCAATGCGGTGCAACGCGAGCCGGTGAGCGCAGCCCACATCACCATCGGCCTGCAGTGCGGCGGCTCGGACGGTTATTCCGGCATCAGCGCCAACCCGGCGCTGGGCGCGGCGGTGGACCTGCTGGTAGCCCACGGCGGCACCGCCATCCTGAGCGAAACCCCCGAGGTCTATGGCGCCGAGCACCTGCTCACCCGCCGTGCGGTGCGGCCCGAGGTCGGCCAGAAGCTGGTGGACCGCATCAAATGGTGGGAGCACTACACCGAGATCAACGAAGGCGAGATGAACAACAACCCCTCGCCCGGCAACAAGGCCGGTGGCCTGACGACCATCCTGGAAAAGTCGCTCGGCGCCGTGGCCAAAGGCGGCACCTGCAACCTGGAGGCGGTGTACGAATACGCCGAGCCGGTCACCGCACATGGCTTCGTCTACATGGACACGCCCGGCTACGACCCGGTCAGCGCCACGGGCCAGGTGGCTGGCGGCGCCAACCTGATCTGCTTCACCACCGGGCGCGGCTCGGCTTATGGCTGCGCCCCCACACCTTCACTCAAGCTGGCCACCAACTCGGCCCTGTGGCAGCGGCAGGAGGAAGACATGGACATCAACTGCGGCGAGATCGTGGACGGCACGGCCAGCATCCAGGAGATGGGCCAGCGCATCTTCGAGCTGGTGCTGGCCACGGCATCCGGTGAACCGTCCAAGAGCGAGAAACATGGCTACGGCCAGAACGAATTCGTGCCCTGGCAGGTGGGCGCGGTGATGTAGCCTGGGAAGGCAATTTTTATGCCAAAACTACTCCACGCGGCCGATTTACAAGCGCATTGCGCTCACATATTAATAGCATGCGGCAGCAGCCCTGCGGAAGCCGATCAGGTGGCCGCCAACCTGGTGCTGGCCAACCTGAGCGGGCATGACTCCCATGGCGTGGGTATGCTGCCGCGTTATGTCGATGCCATTGCCGAAGGCGGGCTTTTGCCCAACACCGCCGTCAAGGTCAGCGCCGATATCGGCACCCTGATGGCGCTGGACGGCCAGCACGGCTTTGGCCAGGTGGTGGGAGTGCAGGCCATGGAGCTGGGCATCACCCGCGCCAAAACCCATGGCAGCTGCATCTTCACCCTCGCCCACGCGCACCACCTGGGGCGCATCGGCCACTTCGCCGAGATGGCGGTGGCGCAGGGCCTGGTGTCACTGCATTTCGTCAATGTGCTGTCGCGGCCCGTGGTTGCGCCCTTTGGGGGAGGGGACGGGCGCTTCGGCACCAACCCCTGCTGTATTGGTGTGCCGATGGCGGGCGCGGAGCCCTTCGTGCTGGATTTCGCCACCAGCAGAGTGGCCCAAGGAAAAATGCGCGTCGCACACAACAAGGGCGAGCGGGTGCCACCAGGCCACCTGATCGACGAACTAGGCCGCCCCACTGACGACCCCGGCGTGGTGGTGGTGCCGCAGAGCAACGGCTTCTTTGGTGCGCTGATGACTTTTGGTGAGCACAAGGGCTACGGCATGGCTGTGGCCTGTGAGCTGCTGGGGGGTGCGCTGTCAGGCGGCGGCACCTGGCACCGGCCCGCCGA
>Ga0073904_10003948_pt1 | contig 11105 bp, 9 predicted proteins | sample KloWWTrecipitate_FD_66668 | JGI IMG/M metagenome (GOLD analysis project Ga0073904, IMG submission 66668) | Active sludge microbial communities from Klosterneuburg, Austria, studying microevolution and ecology of nitrifiers - Klosterneuburg... | ecosystem: Engineered > WWTP > Aerobic digester >... | reverse complement strand
TGTCATCAATATCATTTCCATATAAACAGAAACCCATTTCCAAACGAAGTGTATCTCTTGCGCCGAGGCCAATTGGTTTCAACCCTTGGGGACCACCTGCAGCAAAAATAGCATCCCATATTTTATCAGCAGCCCCATCATTGTCTTCAAAATAGATCTCTACACCTCCTGCCCCTGTGTAACCTGTTGCACTTACTAAAACATTTTCAACACCGGCAAATTTACCTTTGGTGAAAGTGTAATATTTTAGATTCAAAATATCCATCTCTGTCAGGGGTTGCAGGATCTTTGTTGCATTGGGGCCCTGTATGGCCAGTAAACAAGTTTTATCGGAAATATTATGCATTTCCACTTTGTCCATATTATGCTTTACAATCCAGTTCCAGTCTTTTTCAATGTTGGATGCATTTACCACGAGCATATACACTTTATTCTCTTCAATACAATAAACCAGCAAATCATCGACAATACCACCGGTTTCATTGGGTAAACAACTATACTGCGCCTGTCCCGCCTTTAATTTTGAAGCATCATTACTGGTAACACGTTGAATCAGGTCCAGTGCTTTATCTCCCTTTAGAATAAATTCTCCCATGTGGCTCACATCGAAAACACCAGCATTTCTTCTTACGGCGGCATGTTCATCATTGATACCAGTATAGGAAATAGGCATATTATAACCGGCGAACGGGGCCATTTTTGCACCTAACGCAATATGTTTGTTGGAAAACGGGGTATTTTTTATTGTCATACAGCAATTTTAAAGGTGAGCAAAGGTAAGCGAATATGCTAAAGTTCATTATACTTCGTGCAACCAGACACAACAACTTCTCTGAATAACAGCTGCCATACCAAAATATATTCCCCTGATAATATTGCTGCATTGCACCCAATAAATAAGAAGGGCTCCCCTGGGAGCCCTTCTCGAATCCTGTTTTGACAGGACCACCAAATATCCCGCCGGTTGCGGGACTTCAACCTCCTTCTTTTCCGGAGTTCCGGCAAATGCTCACTTCTTTATATTTTATAATATCAATGACGAAACCGGTGAAGGAATTCCCGCAAAGGAACCTTCCGTAGTAACCCTGGCTTTTATTTTAAAAGTGGTTGACTTAACTGCATTCTTTTTTTCTTCCAGTTCCTTTATTTTTCTCTCACTTTCTTCTTTCTTACGCTTCTCGTCCTCTAACTGCCGCTGAATCTCATCAGCCTGGTTAGCTTTTTCTATGCTGTCATTTGACTGGTAGCGATATCCATTGCTGTTGCTGCTATTGTTTATCGCCTTCCCTTCTGCATCTTTCAGATTTCCGTCTATTCCCATTGTATATTCTATTCCTGTACGATAGTTGAATGAATAATCATCATCTACCTCAATATCTACGATCCTGTTCTTGTTGTATTTTCTTTTTACTTTGAATTTTACAGGATTCAATTTGCCCCTGATTGATTCATCAAACATGATCTTCTTTCCAACGGGAATCTGTATGGCGATCTCTACCTGTTGTCCGCGAAATTTGCTTTCTTTATCAATAGAATATCCATTGGCAAGGTCAAGCACACTATCCCTGGAATAAACTTCGTATTGAATTTTTCCAGCCCTTATGCTGGCCTCTTCATCCGTACGGCCAAAACTGTATCTTTTTAAGGTAACATGATACAATGAGTCTGCACTTGCTTCTATATTAAATTTTACTGTTGACAGTTTTAATGTATCAGATGAAAGATCCCATCCTTCGTCTCCGTCATTCATCCAGCCAAAACTTCCGGTGTATTCCAGCTCGGGTTGTGATACAGCTACAATCAATTTGCCGTTCGCTGGTTGTGTGATCTCAACCGGAGTATCCCTGTGTTCATATTCACGGAAATCTTTGGAAAGGCTTGACGCCAATAATATCGCTGCTACCCAACCAATGGTCCATAAAGCGCCGAATGTCCAACCCAGGTAGTTACTGGTAGAGCGAACACGGATGATCCGGCGAACCACCCAGGTAATAAACCCAATCAATGGAACTATCAGGAAGAATATCAAAGTACCCCAGGCATAAAGTTGCTGCCATTTACTTGTCCACAAAAAATTATTGACGGGCCACCATTGTACACCACCAAATAGCAGTGCAATCAATGAAACAAATAAGGCGAATGCAATAGTACCTGCAATAAACAGGAAGAAGACTTTAAACAATACGCCAATCGCATGCCCTATCCCTCCGCTGCTTCTCCGTACGGTCTCATTTACTTCGGCTGCAAAAGCCTTGCCTCTTGTGGATGAAAATTCTTTAGCCTTACTGGAAAAGTTCTGTGCAGATTCTTTTACTTCTTCACCCCACCCTTTCATTTTTTCTTTCATATTATCAACACCTTCCTTCACATTCTGGCGGATGCGGTTCACATCAACAGTTTCGCCCCGCATTTCCATTTTCTGGTAGGTGGTATTAGCCTCCGGCAATACAATCCAGAGAATAACATAGATGAGTATGAAAGTTCCGCTGAGAGAACCAAAACCGATATTCAGGAACAAATCAAAATCATAATGCCAGCGAAATCCATTCAGTGAACTTATAAGAATATTCAAAATGATAGGCGCTGCAAAAATTAATCTTATAGTGGATGAACTTTTACCGAAATAAGCAGCAAGCCCGCCGGATACACCGCCAATTACTTTATCATCCGGATTTCTGTACAACCTTTTGCCAGAATATCCTTCCAGGTCTTTAGGTGGTAACACCATCCATAATATTATATAAGCAAGAAATCCTAAACCAAATCCACCAAAAGTGATTATAGCAAAAAGAATACGAATAATGGCGGGGTCCACATTCATATACGCTGCAATACCACTACACACACCACCAATGAATTTATCGCTGGTATCCCGATAGAGGCGACCTTTTGTTTTTTGCTCACCGGCAAATGTAAAATTGGGTTGCTGAGGCTTTTGAGTTGTACTGGTTTTTTCTGTCACTTCTTCCGCATCAAAATCTTCAGGCCTTCCCATTGACGTTGCAATTTCATCAACATCTGCATCGGTAATACAGGTAGCCCCTTTGCGAACTTTTTCATTCATCAATTCTGCTATACGGCTTTCAATGTCGTTGATAATTTCATCACGACTTTCTTCATTGGCAAAATAGCGGCGAAGACTTTCAATATACGCCTGTAAATTCTCGTAGGCAGAATCTTCTATGGGTATCACCCGGCCGCTGAGATTAATGTTAATGATCTTTTTCATCGTATGACTATTTGGTTGAAGTCCTCCTTTGCTGAAGCTACGGAGGATTAATTGGTTTTGTTAGTGGTTAAGTGGTTCATCAATTTTTTTACTCGTCAGTGCATTTACCCCATTGGATAGTTCATTCCAGGTTTGTTCCAGTTCCTGGTAAAAACTTTCGCCTTTTTCTGTCAGCGAAAAATATTTACGGGGCGGCCCTGAGTTACTTTCTACCCAGCGATAGGTTAACATGTTTGCATTTTTTAAACGGGTAAGCAAAGGGTACAGCGTACCTTCCAGTATCTGAAGATTAGCAGCTTTCATTTCTTCTACTATGTCACTGGGATAAGCTTCACCCCGGCGAATAATAGACAGAATACAGAACTCTAATATCCCTTTTCGCATCTGGCTCTGTGTATTTTCAATGTTCATAACCGTTCTATTTTACGTTTCTGAAACAAAGATAAGGTGATATTTGGTACTATGCAACACAAAGTACCGGTTTTTTTATAGTAATACTCTATAAACTGTTCAGGCTTTTGGGCTCAAATGCAGTCTGGACGGCAATCAGGGACAAAAATGGGCCTTAAAAAAATATTTTGATTTCTACACCAGAGGCAAAATGGAAGGATAAATGAAATTTAGTCCGAAATGTAGTTTTTTACCGATTTTTAGGCCTTAATACTATGAAAAACTCATTAATTCTGGGATTAATAGCGCTTTTACAACTAACCTCCTGCTCAGATAAATACCTGGTCTACAGGAATAATTACCAGTTTAAAAGTGCTAACGGCCAACCTGACTATAGTAATCTGGACTATTGGGCAGCCCATCCCTGGAAATGGGACCCATCAGATAGTGTTCCACAACCGCTCCGAATGGAAATCAGCGATTCGCTGGTTGATGTTTTTTTTCTTCATCCCACCACATTTACCAAAAAGAAACAAGCTGCACAGTCAAATGCTGCTATAGATGATGACTATATCAACGCCAAGACTGATTACTCATCCATATTATACCAGGCCAGTGTATTTAATCAGCAATGCCGGGTGTTTGCACCGCGGTACCGCCAGGCACATATTCAAAATTTCTATTCCACTGACACCTTAAAAAGCAGGATTGCTTTTGATCTTGCCTATACAGATGTAAAAGCTTCATTTGAATACTACTTGCAGCATTATAATAATGGACGTCCAATCATCATTGCGGGTCATAGCCAGGGAAGCCTGATGGCAGAGAGACTGCTTAAAGAATTCTTTGAAGGCAAATTGCTGAAAAATAAATTGGTGGCGGCTTATATTATTGGCTGGCCTGTACCAAAAGAATATTTCTCTTCCTTAACTACCTGCACCGACTCGTTACAAACAGGTTGCCTGTGCAGCTGGAGAACTTTTCGTAAGGGTTTTGTTCCCCGTTATTTAAAAAAAGAAAACGGAAATGCATATGTTACAAACCCCATTACCTGGACCACAGGCAATGAATTTGCATCAAGAAAATTGAATAAAGGAAGTTTACTAAAAGGTTTCAAAAAAATATATACCCATACTGCAGATGCACAAATAAGTAATGGTTTATTATATACCCGTAAACCAAAATTTCCCTGGAGTTTTTTATACCTGACGAGAAACTATCATGTGGGTGATATAAATTTATATTATATGAATATCCGGGAAAATGTAAAACAACGGATTGATATGTATTGGAAGAGATAATTTGTTTTAATGAAACCAGATTTTAATAAAATATTGATAAGACTTCTTTCAACAAAGTTGGCATCAATTGTTGTTATAATTATATCAATAGCAGGAAAAGTTATTCAAAAATTTATTTTTGCTGGCCTGGATGACGATAAATGCTATCAGATACAAGCTACTAAAAACATGCTTGATGGGAATAGCATTAGTACTTATGAAGTTTTCGCAAATAACTTATCAAATCCGGTTTATACCTCATTAATAAAATGGCCACCCGGTTATTCAATAATTCTATCACCATTTTACTTAGCGAATGGAAACAATTATTTGTGGGGAAGTTTGTGGCTTGATTTGGTCGCGGCTGCATTATTTGTTTTGTTAGCAAGAAAAATCGTTATACAACTTTTAGAACCAATTTGGTTGGTTAATTTGTATACGCTTATAACAGGCTTTTTCTTCTACGATTTTATTTCATCTAATTCCACAGACCTGATAACTCTTGTTTTTTTTCAAATCGCTTTCGTGTTAACACTTAAATTTCTTAGGTCACCAGACAAAAAAATTACACAAACTATTCTTATTAGTCTTTTTCTTTTCTGCTGTGCCCTTTTAAGATATATGTATATTCCATTGGCCATTATAATTCCTGCATACTTTATTTTTAGTGGTATTTCAAGTTCTAATAAAATACTATATCGTCGAGGAATTCTTTCATTAGCTCTAATAATATTTTTGATAAGTAGCTTCCTTATTTTTCAAAAATTTTTCGCCGGTGCCCCCGCCTATTTATATCCAACAGTAAGAGGATTTTTTCCAGAAAATCTTACAAGAATTACCCCTTTCCTCTTTTCAACTGTAGGAAACCTTGCTGTACCTGCCACAATATTTCATCAAGTATCCGGGATTGAATATAATCATATCGCAACAGTTGTAATATATGTTCATCTTTTGCTGCTTATTCTCTTGCTCTCTGTTTGTTTTTATTGGGTAAAAATTAAAAGATTTTCCACTTCGAATCTTAAAGAACATTTTGTTAATATAACATTATTGTCTTGTTTAACAGTACTTGGAACACTTTCCTACTTATCAGTTACCTATTCCAGCATTCCGCTACTAAATGGCATTTCCTGGACCTATGTCTCGGAAGGCCGTTATTATGCCACTCCAATTTTTTTATTACAAATTGGCCTTATTCTCTTCCTTTTCAAAAAAATCTTTCTGCGCAAAGGATATAAGAATTTAATAATATTCGCCCTGGCCATCCTAGTATCATCCACACTTCATGGCTTTTATTTTACAGTAAAAAAAACATTTGAAGGAAGTAGAAATTTTCAAAAAAAACATACTGTATCGACTTTAGATTCATGCCGTCTTTTATTCAACCAGTTTGTAAACAAAAACCAAGGGAAAAATATTGTCTGTGCCTCTGGTGATCCGATGTTCAATAACTTTGCTTCCATTTGGGAAAATATTCCTGGTTTATATGACATTAATAAGTTAAACACTATGGAATTGTATACCAAAAAAGAGACTGTTTTGTTTGTTCCTGTAAAATCCTGGTACTCCGGAAAATTATTAGGCTTTTTAAACAATTCCGATAAAGAGTATATCGGCCGGGTAAACGACTGGACTTTTTATACAATTAATGTCAAAGCAAATATTAAATAACTCTATTTATATTATTATTCCTGCCTTTAACGAAACGACAGTAATTAAAAAGGTTGTCGAAGAGTTAATACTTGCTGGCTATTCAATCGTTATAGTTGATGATGGCTCTGAAGAAAATTTATTAGTACAGGTGCATGCATTGAAAAACACTTACTATATACTGCATGCTGTAAACCTCGGACAAGGTGCTGCTTTACAAACAGGAATTGAATTTGCCTTGCAGAAAAAAGCAAAATATCTGGTTACTTTTGATGCGGATGGCCAGCATTCAGCAGCAGAAATACCAGTCCTGCTGTTACCAATACAAAACAATGAAGCAGATATCACACTGGCCTCTCGCTTTTTGAAACCCGGCCACCACAATGCTTCATTTTCCCGCCAGTTACTATTAAAAATTGCCCGCTGGATAAATTATCTTTTTACAGGTTTGTACCTTTCTGATGCCCATAATGGATTAAGAGCCATGAACCGAACTGCTGCCGAAAAAATAACTCTGAAAGAAAACCGCATGGCACATGCCACTGAATTTCTGTTTGCTATCAAAAAAAATAATCTTCGGTTTAAGGAAGTGCCGGCAACAGTCACTTATACGGTATACTCAAAAAGCAAGGGACAATCTATTTTCAACAGCATTAGAATATTTTTTGATTTAATTTTACACAAATTGTTTGAATGAACGGTATTAAAATTTTACTGATCACGGGTGTTGTTTTTATCGCCGTATATTTTTTTGTACGGTTGCGCAACAGCCTCTTTGACCTTATTTTAATCCTTCTATTAGTATGTGCGGCAGTAGTTTTTATTCTCTTCCCGGAAATAACTAATCAGCTTGCCCATAACCTGGGAGTGGGCCGGGGAGCTGACCTTGTTTTCTATACCAGCATCATCATTTTCTGGTATGTAATTTTAAAATTGTACGCCAGGATTCGAAAATTGGAACAAGTACTAACAATATTTATACGAAAAAAATCGATTGAAGAGGCAGACGAAAAATCATGCTGAATATTATAGACTTAACTTGCCCACTTTGTCTTAGCAAGAATATTAAAAAACTGTTTATTAAAGAAGGTATTAGTTATTATTCCTGCCTTGAATGCAGATTTGTATTCTCACTAACTAAAAATAATGCAAATTTAGAAAATAACATTTCCGATTTTGAGACATCTTACCTTCAATATTTTGATGAAAAAAGTGCTGATGAAAAAAATCACTTAAAAATGTTACGTTGGATTAATAAAACAATATGTGATAATCCTAAAAGCATTCTTGACATTGGAAGCGGTAGTGGTAAATTTGTAAACTATCTTAACAATCTTGGGCTAATGGCCTATGGCATTGAACCCTCCATATCTTTGTATAATCATTTTCTTTCTGGAAGTACAGCATTTTTTTGTGGATCTACAGAGGATTTTATTGAATATAACCCAGGGAAACAATTTGATGTTATAACTGCTTTTGATGTGCTTGAACATACTAAGCATCCAGTAGATTTTCTACAATCTGTTTCTAAGCTAATGCACCCTTCTTCTTACCTATTTATGTCAATGCCAGACGTTAACAGCATTCATAGAAAAATAACACAAAGTCACTGGCACTATTTTAACAAATATCATTTTTCGTATTTTTCAAAAAAAACACTGAAAGCTACAGCTAGCAAAGCCGGACTTTCAATGTTATTCCGTAGCCACAAATCAAGATACTTTCAAGTACAATACATACAGAACTATTTTATGAATTTTGTATTACTAAAAAAGTCTACTTACTCTGCAAAAAAGGGGGGATTAATTATTCCGATGAATCTATTCGATAATATGTATTGTGTTTTTAAAAAAATTTAGTGCGGTTATATATTCATTTCAAGCCAACCCATTTCTTCTTCAGACATTTTTACAACCGCATATTTTTTTACCCCGTTAATACTCACTTCATCCAGCACATCCACTACATTTTTGTAACTAGCTCCGGACCCGGGTTTGATCACTAACATAAGGCCATTGCGACCTTCCTTTTTATTGTAATTGTCCAACCACTGTTGTTTTGCAATAATGTTTTTTCGCAAGCCATTGTTTCCGGAAAAGCCGGTTTTTATGATGGTATGCTGTATAACTGCATCTTCCCAGCGGCCGTGATAACACCAGGCTCTATTGTCTTTGTCAAGTAATACAGTCAATGCGTTTAATTCTCCCAACTCCATCGGCACTTTACTTTCTTTCGGCATAAACAGATCCATAGCTGTTGGCTTGCTCAACTCGGTGGTTATTACAAAAAAACTGATGAGCAAAAAGCCAAGATCAACCATCGGGGTCATATCAATTTTCGGGTTGTGTTTTGCAACTCCCGGCGCACCAACCCTGTTTACTTTTTTGCCTGAATAAGTATGAACCGTCGTATTCCATTGAGCCATAAGTGCTGTTTTGATAACAGACACAAAAAGACATTAATTCCACAAAAGAATCATTGTTAGCCCTGATGACAATCATAGCTGCAAAAGGGATAACCTGGTTACCTTTAATTACAATTTATTTGCAATGAAAACAATCATTATCCCCACTGATTTTTCGCCTATTGCCACCAATGCATTGCATTTCGGGATTGATATGGCGAAAGCTATTAATGCCAGTATATTACTGTTGCATGTATACCAGGTGCCGGTAAGTTTTACAGATACACCGATTGTTTTAGTGTCGATAGAAGACCTTAGAAAAGGGGCTGAGGAACAAATAGAGAAGCTTAAGAAAGAAGTGGAGCATCTTACGTCTGGTTCGGTAAAAGTATATACGGAAACCCGAATGGGTAATGTTACTGATGAATTAGAAACCCTGTGTAGTAAAATAAATCCTTTTGCTGTAGTAATGGGAACCAAAGGCTCTTCTGGTGTTGAGCGAATTTTGTTTGGCAGCAATACCCTTAATGCGATACGCCACCTTAACTGGCCAGTGATCTGTGTTCCGCCAGGAAAAGCTTTTGGACACGGAATAAAGAAAATTGGTTTTGCCTGTGATTTCAGGGATGTGGTGAAGTCTACCCCTACACATTTCATAAAAGAATTTGTGAAGGAATTTAATGCCGAACTGCATGTATTGAATGTAGACCATGATAATAAACACTTCAAACCTGAAACCCCTGAGCAATCCATCCTGCTGCATACATTACTGGAAGAGGCAAACCCTTCCTATCACTTTATTGAACATGCAGACATAGAAGATGGCATAAATGAATTTGCAGAAAAGAATAACCTGGACCTTATCATTACGATCCCTAAAAAGCATAAACTGTTACAGGGAATATTCAAGCCGAGTTCTACCAAGCAGTTGGTTTACCAGGCTCATGTACCGGTGATGTGTGTACATGAATAGATTTGATTAAAAAAGAGAAAGGAGATAAAGAATTAATTCTTTATCTCGTTTTTTATTAGAACAATTTTTTACGCTGTTTAAAATTCCGCACTTCCCGGCGTTCTGGGAAAAGCTATCACATCACGGATATTCGTCATGCCGGTAACAAACTGGACCATACGTTCAAAACCCAATCCAAAGCCTGCATGCGGAACGGTTCCGAAACGTCTTGTATCCAAATACCACCACAGATCTTCGACAGGAATATGCATTTCTTTCATCCGCTGTTCCAGCTTATCTTGTCTTTCTTCTCTTTGAGAGCCACCAACTATCTCCCCAATACCCGGGGCCAGGATATCCATAGCAGCAACGGTTTTACCATCCGCATTCTGCCGCATATAAAACGCTTTGATCTCTTTGGGATAATTGGAAAGAATAACCGGTTTCTTAAAATGCTTTTCTACCAGATATCTTTCATGTTCACTCTGCAGGTCCATTCCCCATCCGGTAATCTCGTACTGAAACTTCTTTTTCTTGTTATGATTACTCTCTTTCAAAATATCAATTGCCTCAGTGTAGGTTATCCGTTCAAAATTATTATTCAATACAAATTCCAGTTTCCCGATCAGCCCCATTTCACTTCGCTTATCCTGCGGCAATTGTTTTTCTTCGTCAGCCAGCCGTTGTGCCAGGAATTCCAGGTCCTCCCGGTTGTTGTCTATTGCATATTTAATAATGTATTTAATGAACTCTTCTGCAAGATTCATATTGTCTTCCAGATCATAGAAAGCCATTTCTGGTTCTATCATCCAGAACTCGGCCAGGTGTCTTGCGGTATTGCTGTTCTCTGCACGGAACGTAGGACCGAATGTATAAATATCACCAAAAGCGGTAGCACCCAATTCTCCTTCTAATTGTCCGCTTACAGTAAGGTTAGTACTGCGGCCAAAAAAATCTTCTTTAAAGTTGATGGAACCATCTTCATTTTTCGGAGCGGTACCATCAATGGGCAACGTAGTCACCCGGAACATTTCGCCTGCCCCTTCTGCATCACTGGCAGTGATAATAGGAGTGTGCATATACACAAACCCTTTTTTATTGAAAAATTTATGTACAGCAAAAGCCAGCGAATGACGAACACGGAACACGGAACCAAATGTGTTTGTCCGGAAACGGAGATGTGCCTTTTCCCTTAAAAAT
>Ga0073904_10003945_pt1 | contig 11110 bp, 9 predicted proteins | sample KloWWTrecipitate_FD_66668 | JGI IMG/M metagenome (GOLD analysis project Ga0073904, IMG submission 66668) | Active sludge microbial communities from Klosterneuburg, Austria, studying microevolution and ecology of nitrifiers - Klosterneuburg... | ecosystem: Engineered > WWTP > Aerobic digester >... | reverse complement strand
CATCCGCTGATGTCACACCAGGGGCTGAGCCTCTCCGACCTGGGGAAGGAGCGCATCCTGGTGCGAGAGCGCGGCTCCGGAACCCGCACCACGGTCGAACGCATCTTCAAGGATGCCGACCTGCAGTTGCGCATCGGCTCGGAGATGTCGAGCAATGAAGCGATCAAGCAGATGTGTGCCGCCGGATTCGGCGTGGCCTTCCTGTCGATGCACACCTGCGTGCTCGAACGTCAGGGCGGTGTGCTGCAGCTCCTGCCGATGCCGGGCAATCCCATCGAGCGCGACTGGTGCGTGATGCACCTCAGTTCACAGCAGCTGCCGCAAGTCGCACTCGCGTTCAAGGAGTTCCTGCGCGATCACGGGCAGGAGCGCATCTCGGCACAGCTGGCGATGCCGAAGGTCAAGCCTCAGGGCGCGGCTGCGACACGGCAGGTTCGCAAGACATCGAGCGCCGGTTCATAGGTCTTTGTCTGCACATCGAGCATGCCAAGCACGGTGTGGAACAGGTCGTCGTGCGACGCATGCTGCGCCGCGCGGCCGCGCAGACAGGCCAGGTCGATGCCACGGCTGCTGACGTAGCTGTCGGAAAGCCACATCACCATCGGCACGTGCGTCTGCTCCTTCGGAGCGATCGCGTAGGGCATGCCGTGCAGGAAGAGGTTGTTCTCGCCCAGCGACTCGCCGTGATCGGACACGTAGAGCATCGCGGTGTCATAGCGCTCGCTCTGGGATTTCAGGAATCCGATCGTCTTCGCGAGCACGTGGTCAGTGTAGAGAACGGAGTTGTCGTAGCTGTTGACCACCTGCTGCTTGGTGCATTTGCGCAGCTCGCTGGTGTCACAGGTCGGCTTGAATGGCTGGAAGGCCGCCGGTGATCGCCGGTGATACGCCGGCCCGTGGCTGCCCATCTGGTGCAACACGATCACCCGGCTGCCCTGGTCGTCGGCCACCTGGGCATCCAGACCCTGCAGCAGGATCTCGTCGAGGCACTCGTGACCGTCGCACAGTTTCGCATCGGTCGACTTGGCCATGTTCTGGGATGACAGCCCCGCGCAGATGCCCTTGCAACCCGATTGGTTGTCGCGCCACTCGACTTCGAAGCCGGCGTGCCTCAGCACGTGCGGCAGCGACTCCTCGCCACGAATGCGGGCCTCGTCGTAGTCGCGCCGGCCGATGTGCGAAAACATGCAGGGCAGCGAGGTCTCGGTGTTGGTGCCGCACGAGGTGACGTCTGTGAAGTTGAAGACGCCGAGTTGCGCCAGTTCCGGGGTGGTCTGGCGTGCGTAGCCGTTGAGCCCCCAGTTGGCGGCGCGAGCGGTTTCGCCGACCACCACGATGAACAGCAGCGGCTTGCTGTACTGCGACCAGGCCGGCCCTCGGGCTGCATCGAGCCCGATCTGCGTCAGCGGCCGCGCTGCGCCGACCGCGTCGGCTGTGGCGACCCGGGTGAGCGAATAGACATAGTTCGCCGGCGTCGCCAGATAGCGAAGGGCCTTCTGTTCGCGCATCAGGGACGACAGGTCCTGAGCGACCGTCAGCAAGGCGGCCACACCGATCAGCAGACCACCTGCGACCGCGCCGGCTCGCCACAGCGCCGCCGACCGCCAGGGTCGGTCGCTGATGCGGATGCGCCACAGCAGCCAGATCGGCAGCACGGCCTGCAGCGTCAGGTGAGGCAGCATGTCCCAGGCCAGCAGATCACGCGCCTCGGCGGTGTCGGTATGCAGCAGGTTGCGCAGCATCGTCGGGTCGAGGAAGACCGCGTACCGACCCATGAAATACGACGCTGCCGCGGTACCCAGCAGCAGCACCGTCAGCAACGGGCGCACGGTTCGACGAGTCGACACCAGACTCAGAACCACGAAGTGGATCACCAGCAACAACAGGAACGCGCAGGCCCCGAAGAGCCAGGAGCCGGGGTCGTCGAGGCGGCGACCCGCCATGGCGGCGGACCAGAACGGCTGGTTGCTGACCAGCGCGAAGAACAGGCTTGCCATCAGCACCACGGCTTCGGTGGGCAATGCCCACGTCAGACGCGCCGGACCGCGGCGCCGGGGTTCGGTCGCATCGGCGGACAGCGGCTGGCTCAGTGGCATGGGCGGGGTCTTCTCGGAAACGGCGTGCGCCTGCAGAAGAGCCGGCGCGTGCGGGCCAGCTTAGAACCTGCGCCTTAATGCCGGGTGAAGGCTGCGCTGGACGCGCAGCCCTCCGCGCATGTCGAAGAACCGGATCAGTTCGCGAAGGCGGCGATCCCGGTCATCGCGCGGCCGAGGATCAATGCATGGATGTCGTGCGTTCCCTCGTAGGTGTTGACCACCTCCAGGTTGACGAGGTGGCGGGCGATGCCGTATTCGTCGCTGATGCCGTTGCCGCCCAGCATGTCGCGCGCCATCCGGGCGATGTCCAGTGCCTTGCCGCACGAATTGCGCTTGAGCATCGAAGTGATCTCCGGCGCGGCGCTGCCGTCGTCCTTCATGCGACCCAGGCGCAGACAGGCCTGCAGGCCGAGTGCGATCTCCGTCTGCATGTCGGCGAGCTTCTTCTGGATCAGCTGATTCGCGGCCAGCGGACGGCCGAACTGCTGCCGGTCCAGCACGTACTGGCGCGCCCGCAGCCAGCAATCCTCGGCTGCACCGAGGGCCCCCCAGGCGATGCCGTAGCGCGCGCTGTTGAGGCAGGTGAAAGGCCCCTTGAGTCCGCGCACGTCGGGCAGCGCGTTCTCCGCGGGGCAGAAGACCTCGTCCATCACGATCTGGCCGGTGACACTGGTGCGCAGCCCCACCTTGCCGTGCAATGCAGGGGCGCTCAGCCCGGGCCAGCCCTTCTCGAGGATGAACCCGCGGATCGCGCCCGCATCGTCCTTCGCCCAGACCACGAACACGTCGGCGATCGGGCTGTTGGTGATCCAGGTCTTGGTGCCGCTCAGACGCCACCCTCCGGCCACCGGGCGGGCGCGCGTCAGCATGCCGCCCGGGTCGGAACCGTGGTCCGGCTCGGTCAGGCCGAAGCTGCCGATCGCCTGCCCCGCCGCCAGCTTTGGCAGGTACTGCTGCCTCTGCGCCTCGCTGCCGAAGACATGGATCGGCAGCATCACCAATGAACTCTGCACGCTCATCATCGACCGGTAGCCCGAGTCGATGCGCTCGACTTCACGAGCCACCAGCCCGTAACAGACGTGGTTCATGCCCGCGCCTCCGTATTCGGGCGGGATCACGATGCCCAGCAGCCCGAGCTCACCCATTTCCCGGAAGATCGCGACATCGGTGGTCTCGTGGCGGAAGGCCTCGAGCACCCGCGGCGCCAGTCGGTCACGGCAGAAGGCGGCAGCGGCCTCGCGCACCTGGCGTTCGTCGGCTGCAAGCTGCGAATCAAGCAGCAAGGGGTCTTCCCACTGGAAACGGGCGTTAGTGTGGTCGGTCATGGCGGAATTCCGTTTGGCATCAGACGGCAGGGGTCGTCTCCAGCCTGACGGATCATGCCCCCGAAAAACTCATTTGCATCTGCGCAGGCAGCGGGCCCGCGGCGTGGAAAATAGACCCTTTTGTCGACTTGCCGGCCCACCCATGAGTGCATTCAACGAAGAGCGCGTTCTGAGCGTCCATCACTGGACCGACCGCCTGTTCAGCTTCACCACCACCCGCGACCCGAGCCTGCGGTTCAGCAATGGCCATTTCACGATGATCGGCCTGCGCGTCGATGGCAAGCCGCTGCTGCGTGCCTACAGCATCGTCAGCCCGAACCACGACGAGCACCTCGAGTTCCTGAGCATCAAGGTGCCGGACGGCCCGCTGACTTCGCGGCTGCAGCACATCCAGGTCGGCGACTCGATCATCGTGGGCAAGAAGCCCACCGGCACGCTGCTGATCGACTACCTGCTCCCGGGCAAGCGTCTGTACCTGATCGGCACCGGCACCGGCGTGGCTCCGTTCCTCAGCATCATCCGCGACCCCGACACCTACGAGCGCTTCGAGAAGGTCATCCTGAACCACGGCGTGCGCGAAGTGAAGGAACTGGCCTATCACCAGTACCTGACCGAGGAACTGCCGGCACACGAGTTCCTGGGCGAGATGGTGACCAGCCAGCTGCTGTACTACCCGACGGTGACCCGCGAGCCCTTCGTCCACCAGGGTCGCGTCACGACCCTGCTCGACAACGGAAAGCTGGCCGCCGACCTCGGCCTGCCCGCGCTCGATCCGGAGCACGACCGGGTGATGATCTGCGGAAGCCCCGAGATGCTGCGCGATCTGAAGGCGATGATGGAAGCGCGGCACTTCAAGGAAGGCAACACCTCGAAGCCCGGGGACTACGTCATCGAACGGGCCTTCGTGGAGCAGTGAAGGCCGCTTGACGCCTCGATCACCAGGGCAGACGTTCACCCTGGTGGTTGAAGAATCCGCCAGAGTCCTCGGCGGTCAGGTCATCCATCACCGCCAGCAGACGCTGCGCGGCCAGATCGGGCGCCTGGACCTGCAGCCCCGACTTCGCGAACGGCGACGACAGCGGGGAGGCCACGGTGCCCGGATGCAGCGCCACGCAGATCGCCTCAGGCTGTCGACGCGAAAGCTCGATGGCGGCAGTACGCACCAGCTGATTGAGCGCGGCCTTCGAAGCGCGGTAGCTGTACCAGCCTCCGAGGTGGTTGTCTCCGATGCTGCCGACCTTCGCCGACAGCGTGGCAAACACGGACCGTCCCGAGCGCGGCAGCAACGGCAGGAAATGCTTCATCAGCAGTGCCGGCCCGATCGCGTTGATGGCGAACGCGTGGGCCATGTGCGCCGCATCGATCTGCCGCAGGGACTTCTCGGGTTCGAAGCCCCGGCCGTGCAGGAAGCCGGTCGCATCGATCACCAGACGCAGTATCGAGCCCTGCTGGAGTCGCTCGGCCACCTGCGTTGCCGCCGATTCGATGCTGGATTCATCGGTGAGGTCGATCGCCATGTCGGCGGCACCGCCGCGACCGCCCGCCAGCACCTGGGCATATCGCGCGCTGCCTCGCAGGCGATCACGAAGTGCCGCACCAAGACCGCCCCGCGCTCCGAACACCAGCGCCAGGTCGCCGGGATCGCCGGCGCGCTCAGGCGATGCCGGGCTTTCGATCAAGTGGGCGCTGACCCCGACGCCGCGGCTGCAGCGGCCGCACTGGCAGCGACGCAGGCGTTGCACTTGCCCAGGCCGGGCATGCGCAGGTCCGGCTTGCCATCACCGGTCTTGAAATTGGCGTGGCAACGCCGGCATACGTACATCTTCGAGCTCGACATCATGGTTCGGGCGCCGGGCTCCGCAGCGGGACGGGAGGCGGAATACTCGGCCTGTGTCTGTCGCAGTTTCTGTGCGCCGTCGACGGGTGGGCTTGTTTTGGAGTTGCGTGTGGCCATGGCAAGCTGACAAGTCTCGTTGAACGGGGTCGACTCGGGCGTCGTCGACGGGGTGCTGATTGTCCCTGCAATCGCCGCCTTTCGTCTTTCCCCGCGAAGAGGGAAGCGTTTGAGCTATCCAACTGATAGCGGCTGTTAGCATTAAATGATGACTAACTTGGGGGTTCGGTAATGGCGCCCTCTGTTGCGGCACAGTCCCGAGATCAACGATCCTTCCCAGCAATCGACATACTGCGCGGTTTCGCAGCTTTGCTGGTGCTGATGTACCACGTGCTGCTCTTCGGTAACTGGCACAATTCGGTCAATGGCGGACTCTGGGTGATCTGGGGCCGCGGGTTCGCCGGAGTGGATCTGTTTCTAGTAATCAGCGGCTTCGTCATCGCCCGAACTGCATTGCAGGGTCATGCGACGCAGGGCAATAAGTTTCGCGCAAGCTTCGCGAGCCGGCGATTTTGGCGCATCGCACCGCTTTACTACCTGACACTCCTGGTGTTCGTTGTGCTCATTCAGCCTGGGCTGATGCTGGTGCCTTGGCGTGTGCTTGCCGCCCATGTTGCCAGCCATTTGTTCTTCGTACACAACTTGTACTCTGGAACCCACGGCTCAATCAACGGGGTGAGCTGGTCGGTGGGGCTAGAGATGCAGTTCTATCTGCTGATGCTACTTGTAACTCCTTGGCTCGCGCGAACCAACGCTTGGCGGACGCTGCTGGTAGTCGCTGTGTTTGCTCTAGGCTACCGCTACCTCACCACGTTAATCTGGCCACCGGGGAAGGCAGCTCCGATCGTGCAGTTCATTTACGTAAGCCAGTTGCCCGGTGTGATAGATCAGTTTGCCTGCGGCATATTGCTGGCTTTGACTCTGCACCGTGAACAGGGCATGCTGCTGCGCCACCTAAAGGTGGGCTGGATCAACTTCACTGCCTGGACAGTAATCGCGCTTCCGTTCCTAGTGTTAGCTATTTTCCTCGAGCGGAATTTTCGCTACTGGGAATTGACGCCGATGATCCTGGGCTGGCGGGTACTAGCTACCCTGGGATTCACCGCCCTGCTCGCGGCCGCGCTGGTCTTCCCCTCGGGGGCGCTTTCGTTGTTCGCACCTTTGCGCTACTTCGGGCAGATCAGCTATGGCATCTATCTCTGGCACATGCCAGTTATCGTAGCGCTGAACAGCCGGTTGCCCGACCTCGGCGGTTACCACTTCCTAGGATGTGTGCTGGCCGGAAGTGTGGCACTGGCGACATTCACCTGGCATGCATTCGAGCGGCCATGCATTGAGCGTGGTGGCTTGACCCGTAAGCGGACAGCCGGCTGATTTCGATCGGGCTCTCTGCGACGCGAGCAATTCGCGCATTACGTGTCCACCTCCAGCGGATCGAGGCGGATCGCATTACTGGATTCATGCTTGACGCTCTTCGTCAACGAAAACTCGACACCGGTCAAAACAGCGTCGAGGTGATTACGCAGACTCGCAACTCGTCGGTCGATCCCCGGCATTCCGTAGCGACCAGCCGCCCCGGCTGGGTAGCACGCCGCTGTTCAGCCGCATGGTGCGGCGGGTCGAAGACACCCGTGCCGTAGCCGCCGCTGTAGCGGCAGCCGCTTGTCGTCGAGGAGCGGCGGTCTACGACGAGGCGCTCGGGTTGACCGAATCCTGATCGCCTTGGCAAATGCACTTACATCCCAATTTGGTGCGCGAGAGGCACAAAGTCGTAGATGCGCCGTGGCATGCGGCTTGCGTGGCTCGTGGTGAGTGGCGAGCGTCTGTGTGCAATCGCTGAATGAGCAAGACAGCTAGGGTTCCGTGCCCGGTGGTGCGTCGGGTGGACTGGTCCGAGAGCGGTCGACCGCAGAGGTTTGCGGTTCCACGGAGGGATAAAAGCCCGGGAGGAAGCGGTCGTCATTGCGGCGACAGCCGTCGCCTCTCGTGTGTGTTATCCCCGCCATCAGCTGGAGCCCGAGATGTCTGCCACCCTGCCCCCTATTTGTTCCGTGTCCTGCGCGACAGTGCGATCATCAGCAGCGGCGAAGCCACCCCCGACTCCCAGCATCTGGGCGATTGCGGGGCGGCTTTCCCGAACACAGTACTGGGCTTTTGCAGCTCTCGGGCTGATCCTGCCGTTCGCAGTCTGGGCGCTGCTCTCTGCATCGGGCTGGATCGACCCGGTCTTCATGCCGGGGCCGGGTTCCGTGTTCGCGCGGCTCGGGACCTGGCTGATGGAAGACGACCTGATCGCCGACACCGGTATCAGCGTCTACCGGGTGCTGGCCGGCTTTGCGCTGTCGGCGGCGTTCGCGCTGCCGATCGGGCTTCTGATCGGCGCCTTCCGCCCTGTCGAGGCCCTGCTTGAGCCGCTGACCGACTTCATCCGCTACATGCCGGCGGTGGCCTTCATTCCGCTGGTGATGCTCTGGTTCGGCATCGAGGAAAGCGCCAAGATCGCGATCATCTTCATCGGTACTTTCTTCCAGATGGTGCTGATGGTGGCCGAGAACGTCCGGCTGGTGCCCACGGCGCAGATCGAGGCGGCACAGACGATGGGAGCCACGCGCGACGAGATCGTCCGGCTGGTGCTGCTGCAGTCGGCCAAGCCGGCCATCCTGGACACGCTGCGCATCACCATGGGTTGGGCGTGGACCTACCTGGTGGTGGCCGAGCTGGTGGCCAGCAATTCGGGGCTGGGCTACGCGATATTGAAGGCGCAGCGTTTCCTGAAGACCGACACGATCTTCGGCGGCATCATCCTGATCGGTGTCATCGGACTGCTGATGGACCAGGCTTTCCGCTGGCTGCACCGCCGGGCGTTCCCGTACATGCACTTCAAGCGCTGAGCCGGAGTCGCCCCATGCAGTCCATTGCCCCCCAAGTCCCCTCCCCGAAGGCGGAGATCCGCCGCCTCGGCAAGGTGTTCAGCGGTGCTGCAGCCGGCACGCCGGCCGCGCTGCAGGACATCGACCTGTCGATCGAGGACAACGAATTCATCACGCTGGTGGGAGCCTCCGGCTGCGGCAAATCCACCTTGCTGCGGATCCTGGCCGGCCTCGAACACCACACCTCGGGCGAGGTGATCTGCAACGGGCGCCCTGTCAGCGGGCCCGGGGCCGAGCGGGCCATGGTGTTCCAGCACTACAGCCTGTACCCGTGGCTGACGGTCATGGAGAACATCAAGTTCAGCCGAACGCTGCAGGTCAATCGCGAGAACCTGACCTCTTCGGATGTCGAGGCCGCATCGGGACGCGCCGAAGCGCTGCTGAACCTGATCGGGCTGGCCAAGGTCGCGAAGTCGTACCCGAGCCAGTTGTCGGGCGGCATGCAGCAACGCGTGGCGATCGCCCGTGCGCTGATGGGACGCCCGCAGGTGCTGCTGATGGACGAGCCCTTCGGCGCGCTCGATGCGCAGACCCGCGAAGTGATGCACGACCTGATCCTGCACATCCATCGCATCGAGAAGACCACCATCGTCTTCGTCACCCACGACGTGGACGAGGCCATCTACCTCGGCCAGCGCGTCGTGCTGATGGAGCCGCGCCCGGGTCGCATCCACAGCATCTACCCGGTGCCGCTGCCGGCGCGGCGCCAGCAGGACATGAAGCATGGCGCACCGTTCCGCGAACTGAAGGCCGAGATCCTGAAGCACATCCGCGAAAGCTCGGGCATGGCCACCGACCTCGACCTGCTGGAGCGTATTTCCCAGCAGGGGCAATCGCTGTGACATCCGGAACCTGACGCCTGACGACCCATGCAAACCCATTTCAATTCGCTGTCCCCACTGGCCCGAGCGGCCGTGCCGGATCGATCGACGCCCTACGCGCAGGACCTCGTTCTGTGGGACGAGACCCTGCCCGGCGGCGCGCACTGGTCGGGCCTGCTGCGGCGTGGCAACACGCTGCGACTGATCGATGTCGAGGGCCGCGCCAATGTATCGGCGCTGTTCTTCAACCAGGAAGAAAAGACCGAGCGCTACAACATGCCCGATACGCTCAAGGCGCAGCACACCGCGCATCTCACGCGCGGGCATGCGCTGTATTCGGACATGGGCCGGGTGCTGTGCTCGATTCCCGACGACAGTTGCGGCTGGCACGACACCGTCTGCGGCGTGATCGATGCGGACACCCTGCGTCGGCGCTACGGAGAGGCCAGCTACCAGCAACGCCGCAACGACATGCACCGCAACGGTCAGGACGGCTTGCTGGTCGAACTGGGCAAGTGGGGAATGGACCGGCGCGACCTGGTCGCCAACGTCAATTTCTTCAGCAAGGCCGTCGCCGACGAGACCGGCCGTCTGCACTTCGACACCGCGCACCGCGCACCCGGACAGCACGTCGACGTGCGCTTCGAGATGAACGTGCTGGTCATCCTTTCGGCCGCGCCTCACCCGCTTGATCCCGCGACATCCTATGCGCCGACACCCGTGCAGCTGACCGCCTGGCGCTCAGGCACCGCGGGTGCCGACGATGTCTGCCGTCTCCATTGCCCCGAGAACGGCCGGGGCTACATCAACACCGAAAGGTGGTTCCTGTGATGGCCGCCACCGTGGAAAGCCCGCTGCTCCCTGCCGATGCGGTGATCGACGAGATCTGCCTCGCCGGCGACCCCTGGGCGAAGGTGGTGAAGAAGGGCCAGACCTTGCGCATCGTCGATATCGAGGGCAACCAGGCCGTCGACACGATCTTCTACAGCGCCGCCGACGTCGGCGAGCGATACAGCCTGACCCACACGATCCAGGCCCAGGGGGCGCTGTACCTGACCGTGGGCTCGGTGCTGATGTCGAGCGAGGCGAGGCCCATGCTCACCGTCACGGCCGACACCTGCGGCCGCCACGACACGCTGGGCGGAGCCTGCGCCTGCGAGAGCAACACGGTTCGCTATGCGCTCGAGAAGCGCTACATGCACAGCTGCCGCGACAGCTTCATGCTCGCGCTGGCCCGGATCGATTCGGGCAGCGAATCCACCGCAGGCATCCCACGACTGACCAAGCGCGACGTGGTCTCGAACATCAACTTCTTCATGAACGTGCCGGTCACGCCCGAGGGGAAACTGACCTTCGAGGACGGCATCTCCGCGCCAGGCAAGTACGTGGAGATGCGCGCCGAGATGGATGTGGTCGTGCTCGTGTCGAACTGCCCGCAGCTGAACAACCCATGCAACGGCTACAACCCGACTCCCGTGCGCTTCCTGGTGTGGGACCCGTCCTGAAAGCCAAGCATCGCCGGACGACCGGCGATTGCATTCACAGAACGCAGGACGACCTGCATTCCGTCTGAGCCACCATGTTCGACAAGGTACTGATAGCCAACCGCGGCGCCATTGCCTGCCGCATCATCCGCACGCTGCGCCGCCTCGGCGTGGGCTCGGTCGCGGTCTATTCCGAAGCCGACGCGGGCGCACTGCACGTGTCCATGGCCGACGAGTCCGTGTGCATCGGCCCGGCGCCGGTGGCGTCGAGTTACCTCGACGGTGCGCGGATCATCGAGGCAGCCCTGGCCACTGGCGCGAAGGCGATCCATCCCGGCTACGGTTTCCTGTCCGAGAACGCCGGGTTCGTCGAGGCCTGTGAGGCCGCCGGCCTGGTCTTCCTCGGGCCCGCGCCGCAGCAGATGCGCCTGTTCGGCCTGAAGCACACCGCGCGCGCGCTGGCCACAGACAGTGGGGTTCCGCTGCTGCCCGGAACCGGCCTGCTGTCCGATCTGGGCGAGGCGCTGGCCCGCGCCGAGCAGATCGGCTACCCGGTGATG
>Ga0073904_10003942_pt1 | contig 11111 bp, 7 predicted proteins | sample KloWWTrecipitate_FD_66668 | JGI IMG/M metagenome (GOLD analysis project Ga0073904, IMG submission 66668) | Active sludge microbial communities from Klosterneuburg, Austria, studying microevolution and ecology of nitrifiers - Klosterneuburg... | ecosystem: Engineered > WWTP > Aerobic digester >... | reverse complement strand
GTCAACTCGATGGACATGTAGAGGGGGTCGCCGGTGATCTCGGCGATCTTCTCCCCTGCTCCATCGACCAGCCCGAAGACCGGCTCGTCACCCGTGGTGAACCTCGCAATGCGCATGACCCAACCCTATGACTCCCCGCCCACCGAAGACGGCGCCCGTCGTCGCCTACGGTGGGGAGCGTGTCGATTGTGCTGTCCCCCTCCGAGTGGCTGTGCCGGGAGGCGGTCCATCGAGAGGCCGTTGCGGAGCGCACGAGGGATCATCTGGCCCGGCGCGACCGAGGCGAGAAGCACCCGATCGAGGACTTCCTCTTCGAATACTACTCGTTCACCCCCGGTCGCCTGTCCCGTTGGCATCCCGGTCCCGACGTGGTCCTGCAGGGCGCTGAGGGTATGCCGCGCGCCGGCTGGCGTCATTACGTCACCGTCGGTCGTGGGGTTGCCTTCGACCGGACCGGCTTCATGCAGGTCCGTGGCCGCACGGTCGACTTCGTCCGTGGGCTCCTGGAAGCCACCCTCTCCCGACCGGCGACCCTCGGGTGCTTCGGACTCCACGAGTGGGCGATGGTGCACGGCATACCCAATGACGGTGTGCGACACGAGAACTGGCCGCTTCGCTTGGGAGCCGACGCGACCGATGAGGTGACGCGGAGCCACACGGTGAGGTGCAGCCACTTCGATGCCTTCCGCTTCTTCACCCCCACTGGCGCCCTTCTCAACACCCTTTCCCCGACACGAGAGACTCAGGTCGACAACGAGCAGCCGGGGTGTCTTCATGCAGGGATGGATGTGTACAAGTGGTGCTTCAAGCTCGAGCCGCTGGTGCCCAGCGATCTCGTCCTCGACGCCTTTGATCTGGCCCGCGAGATCCGGGTGCTCGACATGCAGGCCTCGCCTTACGACCTGAGTGCCCTCGGCGTCGAGCCCCTCCGGATCGAGACTCCGGAAGGCAAGGCGGAGTACGTCGCTCGACAGCGAGATTTCAGCGAACGCAGCAATGCCCTGCGCCGCCGCCTCCTCACCGTCCTGTCCGCTGATTCGATGTATTAGGGACACAGAATCTGTGTCCCTAATACATCGAATCAGCGGGAAGCAGGGTCAGCGGGGCTCGACCTTGGCGCGCAGCAGCCCGTAGGTCACCGACTCGACGAGGGCATCCCAGCTTGCCTCGAGGATGTTGGCCGCGACGCCAATGGTCGTCCACGTCGTCGTGCCGTCGCTGGTCTCGATGAGGACCCGCGTCACGGCGTCGGTGCCGTGCGAGGCATCGAGGATGCGGACCTTGTAGTCCACGAGCTCGAACTGCTCGATCTCCGGATAGGCCTTGGACAGCGCCGATCGGAGCGCCTGGTCGAGGGCGTTGACCGGGCCGTTGCCCTCGCCGGTGCGGACATAGCGTTTGTCCCCGGCCGACAATTTGACCGTGGCCTCGGACAGCGCGTCACCGGTCCCCCGCGCGTCGGTGATGACCCGCCAGGACTCGACGTCGAAGTAGTCGGGCAGCCCGCCCTCGAGTTCGCGACGAAGGAGCAACTCGAAGGACGCGTCGGCGGCGTCGAAGGTGAAGCCGCGGAGTTCTTTGTCCTTGACACCGGCGAGGACACGCTTCATCAGGTTGCTGTCCTGCTCATCATTGGCGTCGAGCGCGAAGCCGAGTTCCTTGGCCTTGAGTTCAATGGAGGCGCGACCGGCCATGTCGGACACCAGCATTCGCATGTCATTGCCGACGTGCTTGGGGTCCATGTGCTGGTAGAGGTCGGGGTCGATCTTGATCGCACTGGCGTGCAGGCCGGCCTTGTGCGCGAAGGCACTGGACCCCGTGTAGGGCTGGCGCGAGTAGGGCGCCACGTTGGTCACCTCGCTGATCGCGTGACTGATGCGCGTCGCCTCCTGGAGCTGGTGTGGCTCGACGAGTGGAAGCCCCTTCTTGAGTTGGAGATTCGAGACGACCGAGACGAGGTCGGCGTTGCCGGTGCGCTCGCCGTAGCCGTTGACCGTGCCCTGGACGTGACGGGCGCCCGCATCGACAGCCGCCATCGAGTTGGCGACGGCGCACCCGGTGTCGTTGTGGCAGTGGATGCCCACACGGGTGTCGCCGCTCGCGGGCAGGCCGAGTGTGGTCACGACGTCATGGACGACCTCCGCGACCTGAGTGGGCAACATGCCGCCGTTGGTGTCGCACAGCGCAAGGACCTCCGCCCCCGACTCAGCCGCCGCGCGAAGTGCCTCGAGAGCGTAAGCCCGGTCCACGGCATACCCATCGAAGAAGTGCTCGGCGTCGAGGAAGACGCGACGCCCCTCGCCACGGAGGAAGGAGACGGTGTCGCGGATCATCGCGAGGTTCTCCTCTCGCGTGGTGCGCAGCGCACGCTCGACGTGGCCGGTGTGCGACTTGGCCACGAGGGTGACGACGGAGGCCTGGCTGTCGAGCAGGGCCCGCACGAGGGGGTCGGTGGACGCGGCGCCACCGGCACGCCGCGTCGCACCGAACGCGGCCAGCGTCGCGTTGCGGAGCTCGAGCTCCTTCGCGGCGCGAGCGAAGAACTCGGTGTCCTTCGGATTCGCGCCGGGCCAGCCTCCCTCGATGAAACCCACGCCGAGATCATCGAGGTGACGCGCGATGGCCAACTTGTCCGTCACGGAGAGGTTGAGCCCCTCTTGCTGGGCACCATCGCGCAGCGTGGTGTCGTAGACGTGCAGGTCGGTCATCGTGTCTCGCCTCAAGCCGGTCGTCGGGGTCGTGGTGCGTTGCACCGTGTGACGCGTGTTGCTCCTCATCCTCCACCTCGCGCCCGGCTCGCCCCGTGGGTGGGGGTCGGCCCGCTCTTGTCGGCCGCTGTGGTGATCGGCCAAACAAAAAGACCCCCCGGGTGTGGGAGGTCTGCGCGACGAGGGAGGCTCGTCGCTATTCGATAATGAGGACCGCGGTCGCGGCAGGCATCGTCGTCACGAGACTCACCCTGCCACCGCTGTTTCGCGGCGGTCGAACGGCGTCCACATCGTGGATGTTCGGGAGGAAGGGCGGCCGACGTCCGCTCCGCCCCGGGTCCCGCAGGACCTGACCCAGTGATTAGGGTTGCCTTACCTAAACTGATCCGAGGGGGCCTGGTGACGACGACCACCTACAGCCGGAGGGAACGCGGCGCCATCGCCGCCTACAGCGCGATGTATGGCGCCACCATGGCCCTGCCGCCACGTCGCGACTTCTACCCGCAGTTCCCGGCCACGGTGACTGCGGTGCAGGACCTCGCACCGGCCTTTCGGCGGGTCACGCTGCAGGCGGCTCCACTGCGTGGACTGACTCTTCTCGGACCCGACGAGTATGTCGGTCTCTACCTCCCCTCCCCTGGCGTCGACCTGTACCTACCGGAGGACTCTCTCAACCCTCGGCCGGCGTTGAGCAGGCTTCCCGTGGAGGTCCGGCCCGACCTGCGTTGGTACACGATCCGCGCTCATCGCCGCGCCCATGGCGAGGTCGACATCGACATCGTCAGCAAGGGTCATGACGGGCCAGGTGCACGATGGATCGGCCGGGTCCGGGTCGATGACAGCATCGGTCTGCGGATCGGGAGTGCCCCCTATGCGAGCGCTCCCCGCAACGGGCACCATGTGCTGCTCGCGGACGAGACCGGCCTCCCCGGCGCGCTTGCTGTCCTCGACGCGTCCGCCAGGCTCCCCACGTCGGCGCGTCCGCAACTCACGGTCCTCCTCGAGGTGCCCGGGCAGGGTCACCTCCCCGACGACGCCCACCGAGCGGGAATCGATGTCGTGTATCGAGGTGAGGGCGCGCCCGGAAGCGCCCTCTTGCCCGCGCTGTCCGACCTGGCCCTCGGTCGCCCTGACTACGCGTGGGTGTGCGCCGAGGCCGCGACCATTGCGGGGGCACGGCGCCACTTGGTCAAGGAGCGCTGCATGTCACGCCGAAAGGTGATGGCCTCGGGATTCTGGAAGGTCGGCAGCGAACGGCTGTGACCAGCAACGGGAGGGCTCCGCGCCCGAGGCGATTGAGTGAGGATAGCCTTGCCTAGCCATGACCCTCCTCGAACTGCCCCCGGCGACGCCGCGTCAGGGCACCGGTCTGCCGTTCGTTGATGGACTGAACCGCTTCGGCACGGCCCCAGCGCTGATCGGCGAGTCCGGTGTCGTCACCTATGCGGAGCTGGCTGCGGCCGTGTCCGGCGGGGTCAAGCAGTGGCAGTCGCTCGGCCCCGCACGGCGTCTCCTCCAGTTCGAGTTGCTGCCCACGATCGAGTCGGTCACGGCCTACCTGATCGCGCTGGCCGCTGGCCATGCGGTGATTCTGACCGGGAACGGCCAGTCGTCGACCATCGCCGAGGTCCACCGGCCGGACTCCATCGGTCGCATCGTCGGGGGCTCCTGGACGCTCGAGCATGCACGCAAGACTTCGGTTCACACCCTGCATCCGGACCTCGCACTGCTGCTGAGCACGTCCGGATCGACCGGCAGTCCCAAGCTGGTGCGTCTGTCGTGGGGCAACCTCACCGCCAACACCTCCGCCATCGTGCGGGCTCTCGGGCTGGGCCCGCAGGATGTCGGAGTCACCACCCTTCCCCTGCACTACTGCTATGGGCTGTCGGTGCTGCACACCCACCTTGCGGTCGGTGCGGCCATGGTCCTGACCGACCTCTCGGTGGCGGACGACGACCTCTGGCCCCTGTTGCGAACCACCGGGGTCACGTCACTCAGCGGTGTGCCGCACACCTTTGACCTCCTGACGGCTGCCCGGCGATCCCCCGGGGACGTTCCGACCATCCGACAGGTCACCCAGGCCGGCGGCCGGATGTCACCCGAGCGCGCTCGCACCTGGGCAGCGCAGGGACAGCGCGAGGGTTGGGACTTGCGCGTGATGTACGGGCAGACCGAAGCCACCGCACGGATGGCCACGGCCACATCCGAGGAAGTGTTGGTCCACCCCGAGCGGGTCGGACGCGCCGTCGCCGGTGGCCGATTCACGATCCGCTCCCATGGTCGCACTGTGGCGACCGGCGAGACGGGCGAACTCGTCTACGAGGGACCGAACGTCATGCTCGGTTATGCCGACCACCCCGCGGACCTGGCCCTGGGGCGCACCGTCACCGAACTCGAGACTGGCGATCTCGCCAGGCTCCATGCCGACGGGACCCTCGAGATCGTGGGACGCCGCTCCGGATTCCTCAAGGTGCTCGGCCTGCGGATCGACATCCAGGGCGTCGAGGACGCCCTGGCCACGGCCGGCCATGACGTGGTCGTCGGCGGTGACGACGACGGACTGCACCTGCTCGTGGCCCAGCCCGGCGCGGCGGACGCGGACGCGGACGCGGCGAACAGGGTCGCGGCGGACGCTTCAGCTCTGGCCACCGCACGGACCGGCCTCCCCCACCATCGCATCGGCGTGGCCGTGGTCGACGCCATCCAGCGCACGGACTCCGGAAAGCCGGACCGGGTGGCTGCGCGCGCGGCATACGCGGCCGCAGTGGCCGGGGCGACGCCACCGCCGATCACCCCGGGGACCGACCTGGCGACCGAGCCGACCCGCGATGTCCTGGCTGACCTGATCGACCTCTACGCGACCTGCCTCGGTCGCGCCGATGTGAGCCCGGACTCGACCTTTGTCGGGCTCCACGGCGACTCCCTGTCCTATGTCGAGGTGGCCGTCCGACTCGAGGAGCGGCTGGGCACGCTCCCGTCCAACTGGCCGAGCCGAAGCCTTCGCACCCTCGCCGACCATCCCGCGGCGGACGTGACCATGACCCCTGGTCGTGGGCGCCGTTGGGCTCGCCTCGACACCACCGTGGTCGTTCGCGCCCTTGCCATCACGGCCATCGTGGCGGGACACACCCGATTCGCCGTCCTCCTGGGCGGCGCCCACATCCTCTTGGCGGTGGCTGGGTTCAATTTCGCACGCTTCGCGGCAGCCCTTCCCGGGGCCAGTGATCGCATCCGCGCGACCGGCTCGACGATCCTCAAGATCGCGATACCGACGGCCCTGTGGACCGGCACCATCGGCCTGATCACCGGTAGTTATTCCCTGGCCAACGTCTTCCTCGTCAATTGGGTCTTCGGCCCTGATCGCTGGACGAGCCATTGGCGGCTGTGGTTCATCGAGGCGCTGGTGTGGATCCTGGTCGGTGTCACGGCACTGCTCGCTCTCCCTCGCGTCAAGCGGTGGCATGATCGCGCACCCTTCGTGCTGGCTGCGACCGTGGCGACCATGGCCCTCGTCGCCCGCCTCGACGTCCTCGACCTCACGTCGCCACCGGGTCGGGGCACCGCCCCTGCCGTCCTCTGGCTGTTCGCGCTCGGCTGGGCCGCCGCCCAAGCGACCCGTGTCCGGGAGCGCCTCTGGGTCTGCGTCCTGCTGGCGATCGGACTTCCCGGCTTCATGGACAACCCGATCCGGGAGGTCACGATCGCCATCGGCATCATGGTGCTCGTGTGGTGTCCGACCGTGCCCGTGCCGAGGCTGATCGTGCCTGCCCTCGGCGTGCTGGCGAGCAGTTCGCTCTACATCTACCTGACGCACTTTCAGGTCTACAAGGCCACGGGCATCCCCGCGCTCAACCTCGCCCTCAGCCTCGGGCTGGGCATCCTCACCTGGTGGTTGGTCTCCCGCGTGACCGCTGCGCTGGGCCATCGACCCTCCCTGAGGCGACGACGAACAACCCGTGCCCTTGGCCAACCCGCTGACTCGACTTCTGACCGAAGCACCTCCCGACCGACCCCGATGAAGGAACTCTCCTCATGATCCGCCGTCTTGCCCCCGTGGCGCTGGCCCTCGCCGGCGCCCTCACCCTGGCTGCCTGTGGTGGCTCCAGCGACTCCGCCGAGCCCGAGCTCGACCCGACCAAGCTGACGATCTACAGCGCCCAGCACAAGAATCTCGTCGACGCCTGGGTCAAGGGTTTCGAGACCGACACCGGCATCAAGGTCCAGGTCCGGCAGGGCAAGGACGCCTCGATGGGCAACCAACTCGTGGCCGAGGGCGCCAAGACCCCGGCCGACGTCTTCCTCACCGAGAACTCCCCCGCCATCACCGTCGTCCAGGACGCCGGCCTGCTCGCCAAGGTCGACCAGAGCACGCTGGACCAGGTCCAGGAGGCCTACCGACCGAGCAGTGGTGAGTGGGTCGGCATCGCCGCCCGCTCGACCGTGCTCATCTACAACCCGAGCAAGATCTCCGAGGCGGACCTGCCGAAGTCCATGCTCGACCTGGCCGACCCGAAGTGGAAGGGGCAGTGGGGCGGCGCTCCGGCCGGCGCCGACTTCCAGGCCATCGTCTCGGGGATGCTCGAGGCCAAGGGCGAGGACGCGACCAAGACGTGGCTCAAGGGCCTCAAGGACAACGCGAAGATCTACCAGAACAACATCGCCACGATGAAGGCTGTCAATGCCGGCGAGGTGCCAATGGGGATCATGTACCACTACTACTGGTACCGCGATCAGGCCCTCACCAAGGAGGGCAGCAAGAACACGAAGTTGCACTACTTCAAGGGCGAGGACGTCGGTGCTTTCGTCAGCGTGAGCGGTGGCGGAGTGCTCAAGGCGAGCGACCGGGCTGCCGACGCGCAGAAGTTCCTCGGGTGGATCACCGGGCCCAAGGGCCAGGAGGCCTTGGCGACGAGCAAGTCGATGGAGTATGCCGTGGGGCAGGGTGTCGCGTCCGACCCGGCGCTGCCGACCCTGGAGTCGCTGCAGGCACCCAAGATCGACCCCTTCGCCCTCGACGGCCCCAAGGTCATCGAGCTGATGACCGGCGCGGGGATCCTGTGATCGGCCCATCCGACGGGCCCGATCAGGGCTGACCTGCCGTGAGCGCGAGCAGCACCCTGACCCGCCGCCGCGGGGGCGCGATGACGCCGGTGGTCGTCATCGCCGCCCTCGTGGCGGCGGTCTGCGTGCTGCCCCTCCTCGTTATCGTCGCGTCAGCGATGGACACAGGGGCGAGCGAGGCGATGGCCTCCCTCTTTCGTCCCCGTGTCGGCGAGTTGCTCCGCAACACGACAGCGCTGGTCGCCGTCACGACGAGCGCCTGCATCGCCTTGGGTGTGGGGTCGGCCTGGCTGGTCGAGCGGACCGACCTGCCGGGCGCACGGTGGTGGCGGATCGGGATGGTCGCACCCTTGGCCGTCCCGGCCTTCGTCAACGCCTATGCCTGGGTGTCGCTGCGCCCGTCGCTGACCGGCCTGGGTGGCGCAGCCCTCATCACGACCCTGTCCTACACCCCCTTCGTCTTCCTGCCCGTCGCGGCCCTGTTGCGCGGACTGGACAGTGCGTGGGAGGACACCGCCCGCTCGCTGGGGCTCGGGCCGTGGCGGACGTTCGCCCGCGTGGTGCTCCCCCAGGTGCGCCCGGCCCTGCTCGGCGGTGGCCTGCTCGTGGCCCTGCATCTCCTGGCCGAGTTCGGCGTCCTCGCGTTGATCCGGTTCCCGACCTTCACCACGGCCATCCTCGACCAATACGAGGCGGCCTTCGACATGAGCGCGGGCGCTGTCCTCGCGGTCGCCCTCATGGGTCTCACCACGATCGTGCTCACCGGGGAGCGCTTCCTGCGGGGCCAGCGCAGCCACGCCCGGATCGGCTCCGGCGTGACTCGTCGGGCGCAACCTGCCCCACTCGGAAAGTGGCGTGCGCCAACGCTGCTCGCGCTCACGGCATACGTCGGATTGTCTTTGGGGGTGCCCGGCTACAGCCTCGTCCACTGGCTCGGTCGGGACGGCACTCCCATCCTCTCCACCGACCTGGTCGAAGCGCTGGCGAGCACGCTCGGCCTGGCGCTGGCCGCGGGCGTGCTCGCCACGGCAGCGGCGCTCCCCGTGGCCTTCCTGCTCCAGCACCGCCGGACGCCGGTCACCGAGACGATCGAACGAGTGACCTACTTGGCGAGCTCGCTCCCGGGGGTCGTCGTCGCTCTGGCGCTCGTGACGCTGGCCATCCGCTGGATCGGTCCGCTGTACCAGACCTCGTTCCTGCTCGTCCTCGCCTACGCCATCCTCTTCATCCCCCGCGCGATGGTGAGCATTCGGGCGGCCCTGGCGCACGCCCCATCCGGCCTGCTCGAGGCCTCGCGCTCACTGGGCGCGGGCCCGTGGCGCACCGGCGTCCGGATCCTGCTGCCGCTCATCCTCCCCGGTCTTCTGTCGGGCTTTGCCCTGGTCTTCCTCGCGACCTGCGTCGAGCTCACGGCGACCCTGCTCCTGGCGCCGACCGGCACGACCACACTGGCCACCGGATTCTGGGCGGCGAGCGACTCGCTGGACTATGCGGCGGCCGCGCCCTACGCCCTTGCGATGATTCTCGTATCGGCCCCACTCACGTGGCTGATCATGACCCGCGAAGGAAAGGACCCCTCGTGACCGAGTTGATGGTGCGCGATGTCGTCGCCTCGCACGGTCCGACGACGGTCCTGCACGGAGTGGACCTTGACGTCGCCGCCGGGACGACGACGGCCATCCTCGGTCCGTCTGGTTGTGGCAAGACGACCCTGCTTCGGGTGGTCGCCGGCTTCCATCGCCCGGATGCGGGGACGGTGGCCATCGGCGGGCACCCTGTGGTGGCGCCCGGCGTGCTCGTCGCACCGGAGGATCGCGGCATCGGCTACGTCGCCCAGGAGGGCGCTCTCTTCCCGCACCTCTCGGTGGAGCAGAACGTCGGCTTCGGCTTGCCCGGCCGCGACCGGGGTCGCGCGGCTCGGGTCACCGAGTTGCTCGACCTCGTCGGCCTGCCCCGCGAGGTCGGCCGCCGGCGACCGGACCAACTGTCCGGCGGGCAGCAGCAACGCGTTGCCCTCGCCCGGGCCCTGGCTCGACGTCCTCGGATCGTCCTGTTGGACGAGCCCTTCTCCTCCCTCGATGCCGGCTTGCGCACCAGCACCCGCCGTGCCGTCGCCGACGCCCTGGCAGCCGAGGGTGTGACCGTCCTGCTCGTCACGCACGACCAGGACGAGGCCCTGTCGTTCGCCGACCAGATCGCGGTGATGGAGGCCGGTCATGTCCGTCAGGTGGGCAGCCCACAGGAGGTGTATGCCGCACCCACCGACCGCGCGACGGCCGCCTTCCTCGGTGACCTGGTCACCGTCCCCGGCACCAGCCGCGAGGGTGTCGTCGACTGCGTGCTCGGACGGCTACCGGCCGTCGGTTCCGTCGAGGGGGAGGTGGAGGTGGCGCTGCGGCCGGAGCAGGTGGTCCTGGGAGCGCCCGTCGACGGAAGCGCCGCGGCGGTGGTCCTGCACTCGGACTACTTCGGCCACGACGTCCTCGTCCACGCCCAACTCGACGACGGCTCGACCGTCATGTCACGGGTCGTCGGCGGGGTCGACCTCCCGGCTCCCGGTCAACGCGTGGGAGTCACTGTCACCGGCCCGGTCTTGGCCTATCCGCTGACCTGACGCACTCACAGTGCTCACGTCAGTGCGCGCCACCAGGGATCGAGTGCCGGTGGAGCGGAGACTTCGATCCGCTGGCCGGGTCGGGGCACGGCCACGGACACCTCGCTCTTCTCGGCCGCGGTGAGGAGTCGCTCGATGGGCTCTGCCCACGGGTGGGAGGCCAGGTTGAACGTCGCCCAGTGCACGGGCACGAGCAAATCCGCTTGCACGTCCACGACCGTCTCGACGCCCTGCTCGGGGGTCATGTGGATCGTCGGCCAGCCGTCGTCATAGGCGCCGACCTGGACCAGGGCCACATCGAAGGGCCCGTGGCGCTGGCCGATGAGGCCGAAGCCGACGAAGTAGCCACCGTCCCCGGAGTAGAAGACCTTGTGCTCCGGGCCCGCGATGACCCACGACGCCCACTGGGTGCCATCCCGGGAGAAGCCGCGGCCAGAGAAGTGCTGAGCCTGAGTGGCCGTGAACTTGAGGTCTCCCACCTTCGCGTCCTCGTCCCAGTCGAGGTCCTCGATCCGGTCGGCTGGCACCCCCCAGGCCATGAGGTGCGCCCCGACGCCCAGCGGCACGAGGAACTGTGCCTCCGTCGTCTTGGCCAGCTCCCGGATCGTGTCCATGTCGAGGTGGTCGTAGTGGTCGTGCGAGATGATCACCGCATCGATCGGCGGCAGGTCAGCAAGCGCAATCGGGTTGGGGTGCAGGCGTTTCGGGCCGACCTGCTGGCTCGGGGA
>Ga0073904_10003939_pt1 | contig 11114 bp, 12 predicted proteins | sample KloWWTrecipitate_FD_66668 | JGI IMG/M metagenome (GOLD analysis project Ga0073904, IMG submission 66668) | Active sludge microbial communities from Klosterneuburg, Austria, studying microevolution and ecology of nitrifiers - Klosterneuburg... | ecosystem: Engineered > WWTP > Aerobic digester >... | reverse complement strand
GACCTGTTGCACAAGCTCGATGGTCGGAAAGTCGCGGTGCTTGACGGCCAGCGTACGCTCGCCACGCGCGACCTGAGCATCGAGCGCCTCGAACCAGACTGGCGCAACCGCGTGCTCGCGGCACTTGCCAACCCGCAGGTGGCCCTCATCCTGATGATGATCGGCATCTATGGGCTGTTCTTCGAATTCACCTCACCCGGTTTCGGGGTACCGGGTGTCGCCGGCGCCATCTCGCTGCTGATCGCGCTGTACGCCTTCCAGCTCCTGCCGGTGAATTGGGCCGGCGTGCTTTTACTGACGGTCGGCGCCACGCTGATGCTCGCAGAGGCCTTCGTGCCCAGCTTCGGCGCGCTCGGTATCGGCGGCGTCGCCGCCTTCATCGTTGGCGGTCTGTTCATGATGAACACCGAGGCCCCCGGCTTCGGCGTGCCACTGGCGCTGATCGTCGGCCTTGCCCTGGCGAGCCTTAGCATTTTGCTCGGCATCGGCAACCTCGCGGCGCGCAGCCTGCGCAGACCGGTGATGAGCGGGCGCGAGGGCATGATCGGTGCGCACGGCACCATCACTCAGGCGAGCGCAGACGGCGACTGGTGGGTAAGCGTCCACGGCGAAATCTGGCGCGCGCGCAGTCAGGCTGCGCTCGGCCCTGGCGCCCGCGTAAGGGTCGAGCATATTGACGGCCTCATGCTCGAGGTTTCACCCTCGGCTTCCACCACGAAAACAGGGAGTACATCGTGATGATCGATCTTCAATTCGGACTTGCGCCGCTGATCCTGCTGCTCATCTTCCTCATCGCCGCCTCGATTAAAATCCTGCGCGAGTACGAGCGCGGCGTCATCTTCCTCCTCGGTCGCTTCTGGCGCGTCAAGGGCCCTGGCCTGGTGATCGTGATCCCGGGCATCCAGCAGATGGTGAAGGTGGATCTGCGGGTGGTGACGATGGACGTACCGTCACAGGACGTGATTTCGCGCGACAACGTGTCGGTCAAGGTCAATGCGATCGTGTTCTTCCGCGTCCTCGACCCGGAGAAGGCCATCATCCAGGTGGAGAATTTCCTCGTCGCAACCAGCCAGCTCGCACAGACCACCTTGCGCGCGGTGCTCGGCAAGCACGAACTCGACGAGATGCTGTCCGAGCGCGAGCGGCTCAACCTGGACGTACAGAACATCCTCGACGCGCAGACGGACTCCTGGGGCATCAAGGTCACCAACGTCGAAATCAAGCACATCGACCTGAATGAAAACATGGTGCGCGCGATCGCCCGACAGGCCGAAGCCGAACGCGAGCGCCGCGCCAAGGTGATCCACGCCGAGGGCGAGAAGCAAGCTGCGCAGGCTCTGCTGGAAGCCGCCCAGACGCTCGCGCGCGAACCGGCAGCAATGCAGCTACGCTACCTGCAGACGCTGACCCAGGTCGCAGGGGACAAGAGTTCGACGCTGGTCTTCCCTGTGCCGGTGGATATCCTCGGACAGCTCATGGGGCAAGGCCGCAGCGTTCAGGCGCCCACTCCCCCAGCGCCCTTGGCGCAGCCCTGAACACGTCCTGAGCAGCCCAGGGCGGAGCACCGCGCAATTCAAGCAGTGTCGTGCGCACAGTGAACTGCCAGCCAGACCGTGCCCACAGCCGTCTCCTCCACGCGATGGCGGCAACCGGCTGGAAGCTCGACCCAGTCACCCGGCTTCAGGCATAGGCGCTCGCCATCGGCCAGACTCAGTTCCGCGCCGCCCTGCAGCAACACAACCCATTCGTCTCCTGCTTGTTCGTACCAGAAGCCCGGCGGGCTGGCATGTGCATGCGAGACGATACGCTCGACGCGACAGCGTCCGCCCGCGAAGAGGGTGTCGAAGTGCTCCTCGGGCGAGGGGGGAGGAAGCGGGGAAAAAAGATTGCCCCGGCGGAGCGTATCGCCCTGTCGAGGGACCGACTGCGGTGGATTCGCCCGCTCCATCTCAGTCCAGCACCAAGGCCAGCGCCAGCGGCAGGAACACGACTGCGGCCAGATTGCCGATCAGCACCATGGACGCCACCTTGCCCGGCTCCTGCTGATAGCGCTCGGCAAACATGAAGTTGAGCACGGCCGGCGGGAGCGCACCGAACACCAGCAGCAGTGCCTGCTCACGCGGCGGCAGATCGACGCCCTGCAGCACAGTCCATGCCAGCGCCAGACCGACCAGCGGCCGCGCCAGCGCACCAAACACACCGATGCCGACCGCGCTGATGCGGGAATCGGCCAGACGCACGCCGAGTCCGAACAACATCAGCGGAATCGAGATTTCGCCAAGCATGCGGATCGCGGTCAGCAGCGGCGGCCACACCTCGAACCGCCCCAGACTGACCACCAGGCCCAGGCAGGTGGCCAACACCGACGGCACCTTCCACACCGTCAGCAGACGCACGCGGTGGTCGAGCAACCAGGCTCCAAAGGAAAAGTGCACCAGGTTGGACACCATGAACATCACCACCATCGGCGCCAGCGCCGCATCACCAAAGGCCAGCACCGCCAGCGGCAGCCCGAGGTTGCCGCAGTTGTTGAACATGATCGGCGGCACCAGCGTCTTCGGCTCGATGCCGATCACGCGCGCCAGCGCCCATCCTGCCAGCCCCGAGCCGACAACGACCAGCGTGACGGCCACGATCAGCGGCAGGAAGGCGCTGATGTGGAAGGCCTTGTTCGCCAGCGCGGCAAACACCAACGCCGGCACGAACACGTCCATATTGAGCTTGTTGGCCTGCGACAGATCCGGCTTCATGCGCCGGCCTACAAAGTAGCCGAGTGCGGTGATCGCGAACAGCGGGAACAGGATTTCGATGATTCGGATCAGCATCGGAGTCGATCAGGACGGAGGGCGAAAAAGCGCACCGGCATCTTGCCGGCAAACGCGCGCCTGAAACAGGCTCCTCCCCGGTGGCGCACGGGGTGCGCCACCGGGGAGGATCGGGCGGATGTGCGGACGTCGGGCGCTGGAACGTCGTGCGTCAGAGCACGTAGCGCGCCAGGTCTTCGCGCTGCGCCAGCATGTCGAGCCGACCGTCAACGTAGGCGGCATCGACCAGTACATTCTCGAACGCGGCCTTGCCAGCCTCGAACGACACTTCCTCGAGCAACTTCTCCATCACCGTATACAGGCGACGCGCGCCGATATTTTCGGTCTTCTCGTTAACCTGAAACGCAATCTCGGCCAGGCGGCGGATGCCTTCGGCGGTGAACTCGACCTTGACCCCATCCGTGGCCAGCAAGGCCTCGTACTGACGGGTCAGACAGGCATCGGTACTGGTCAGGATGCGTTCGAAATCCTCGACCGACAGCGATCCGAGCTCGACCCGGATCGGGAAGCGGCCCTGCAGCTCGGGAATCAGGTCACTCGGCTTGGACAGGTGGAAGGCGCCGCTGGCGATGAACAGGATGTGATCGGTCTTGATCATGCCGTACTTGGTCGACACCGTCGTGCCCTCGACCAGCGGCAGCAGGTCGCGCTGCACGCCCTGGCGCGATACGTCGGCGCCCTGTGCATGGCTGCGGGCGGCGATCTTGTCCACTTCATCGAGAAAGACGATGCCGTTCTGCTCCACGGCGCGCACCGCTTCGAGCTTCACTTCCTCGTCGTTGATCATGCGCGCGGCTTCCTCGTCTGCAAGCAGCTTGAGCGCCTCGCGGATCTGTAACTTGCGCTGCTTCCGCTTGCCGCCGCCCAGGTTCTGGAACATGCCCTGTATCTGCTGGGTCAGCTCCTCCATGCCCGGCGGCGCGAAGATCTCGGCCTGCATCGACGGTGCAGACACCTCGATGTCGATCTCCTTGTCGTCCAGTTCGCCCTCACGAAGCTTCTTGCGGAATTTCTGCCGCGTGGCCGAATCCGGCGCCGGCTGCTGCTCGACATCGAGGCCGACAGAACGCGCCGGCGGCAGCAGAGCATCGAGCACGCGATCCTCGGCGGCATCCAGCGCCCGGTCGCGCACCGACTTCATCGCCCGCTCGCGGCCATCCTTGATTGCGGTCTCCATCAGATCACGAATGATCGTATCGACATCGCGACCGACATAGCCGACCTCGGTGAACTTGGTCGCCTCGATCTTGATGAACGGCGCATTGGCCAGCCGCGCCAGGCGCCGGGCAATCTCGGTCTTGCCGACACCGGTCGGGCCAATCATCAGGATGTTCTTGGGGGTGATCTCGCTGCGCAGCGGCTCTGCAACCTGCGCCCGACGCCAGCGGTTGCGCAAGGCGATGGCGACGGCCTTCTTGGCCTTGTCCTGGCCGACGATGTGCTTGTCGAGTTCGGAGACGATCTCGGGAGGGGTCATCTGGGTCATGCGTTCGCTCTCAATCCAGCACTTCGATGGTGTGATGATGATTGGTGTAGATGCACAGGTCGGCGGCGATGCCAAGTGCCTTGGACACAATCTCCCGGGGCTCCAGCTCGGTGTTCTCGAGCAACGCACGCGCGGCCGACTGCGCAAAGGCGCCACCACTGCCGATGGCGACGATGCCCTGTTCAGGCTCGAGCACGTCACCATTGCCCGTGATGATCAGCGAATGCTCGCGATCGGCCACCGCCAGCATCGCCTCGAGTCGGCGCAGCATACGGTCGGTGCGCCAGTCCTTGGCCAGCTCCACCGCGCTGCGCAGCAGATTGCCCTGGTACTTGTCGAGCTTGGCCTCGAACCGCTCGAAGAGGGTAAAGGCATCGGCCGTGCCACCGGCAAATCCGGCAAGGATGTTGCCATCGTAGAGCGTGCGCACCTTGCGTGCCGAGGCCTTGATGACGATGTTGCCGAGCGTGACCTGGCCATCTCCGCCGAGCGCGATGCGGTTGCCGCGTCGCACCGACAGGATGGTCGTACCGCGATATTGTTCCATGACGATTCCTCGCCAGCCCACGGCCGGCGCTGGTGGGTTGTTCAGTAGCGCAGAGTGACGTGCGCGACCTGATCGACGCTCATGACGCGCAGCAAGGCTGCAATCATGGCATTGACGTTGAAGAGGGTCACGTGTTTACCCTGGGCCTTGAAAGTGGCGAGAATGTTGAAAAGCAGGCCCGCGCAAACGAAGTCGACCCTGCGCAGTTGGGCACAATCGACCTTGAGGTTCTGGCGCTCGGCGGCAAGACTGGCGAGACGCTTGAGCCCTTCGTTGGACGCACCGCACAATTCTCCGCTCAACTGGAACGGCCCACCTGTCGTCGTCGCCACCTGCACCACCGCAGGCGGTGCACAGGCGAGCGCAATGCCCTTCCAGGACGGCGGAGACTCTTCGAAAGTCACCGCATAATCCACAGCGATATTCTCGAAGCGCTCCTGATTGCCGGTGAACTGCAGCAACTCAAGCAGCAGCAACCAGGTCTCACGCCCTTCGGCCTGCCCCACGACCGCACGTCGGGCGAGTTCCTCGATGAAGGGGCCGACGCTCGAAAGACTGACCTTGATACGTTCGGCCGCCAGTTCGTCGAGCAGGCTCAGCAGCAGGCCGCAACCGGCGTCGGCAACGCTACGCAGCTTGCCGACATCGATACGCACGGCGCCGGCACGGCGCGCCACAACCGCGATCTGACCCAACTGGGTCTCGGCCTGTGCGGCCAGGCTACCCGACAGATTGACGGTCGGACTGCGATCGCCCGAGGGCCGGCCTGCCGCCGACGACAGATCCAGCCAAGGCGGCGGCGAACGTTCGAAGCGCGTTGCGTAATCGAGCACGCGCGACTCAAACGGCTGGCGCTGCCCTGTCAGGCGATACAGGTCGAGCAGCATCATCCACAGGCCTTCGCCCGTCGTCGCTGTCGGATCGTTCAGCGATGCGACCAGGATCTGTTCGGCGTCCGCGACATTGCCGTTGGCAAAGAGCACTGCGGCCTCCTCATACACGGCGCCGATGCCCGAGCCATGCTCCTGCACCTCGACCTGTTCAGCCGCGTTCGCGAGTCCGCGCCCAAGATCGGTGCTGCTGAAGTCGAGCTCGGAGAGCTCGGTCGGCGGCGGAAGATCGCCTTCGGCTGACGGACGCGACCCTGTCGGTGCAACGCCGCCCGATGATTTCCGGCCGAAAAAGGAAAGTGCCACGCTGCGCTTCGTCCCAAGGTTGCGATACGGGCTGGACAGCCCGAATCAAAGGATAGCATTTCCCGCAATATGCCTGCGAACGCTGGCATTGGCAGGGCTTACGTTTTGTAAATCTACACATCAGCACGCACCACTGGACGGGCGCACGGGCTCGGATAGAATGCTGCAATGCAACTGCCGCTCCCTGCCGCCCCCCCGCCGGAAGCCTTCTCATCCGCGGGGGCGTCTTTCGTGCTGCCGGTCCGCGTCTACTATGAAGACACGGACGCGGCAGGCGTCGTTTATTACGCCAACTATCTGCGCTTTTGCGAGCGTGCCCGCACCGAGTGGCTGCGCAAACTCGGCGTGGAACAGCAGGCGATGATGAGCAGCACCGGCATCGCCTTCGTCGTGCGCTCGGTGAAGGCCGACTACCTGCAACCGGCCCGTCTCGACGACGCCCTTGTCGTCATCACCCGTATCGCCACACTACGTCGCGCCAGCCTGCTGTTCGAGCAGGACATCCGGCGCGACGGGCAACTTCTGTTCTCGGCCCAAGTCCTAATTGCCTGCATCGATCACCGCCGGCAAAAACCGGCCCCGATGCCGGCTCACCTGCACACTCACTTTGAAAGCCTAGCATGACCGTCAGCCACGACCTTTCCATCCTTACCCTGATCAGCCAGGCCAGCGTACTCGTCCAGCTCGTGATGGCGCTACTCGCCACCTTATCGCTGATGTCCTGGTACTGGATCTTCCGCAAATGGTTCCGGATTCGCGCTGCACGCACCCAGACCGACGCATTCGAGCGCGATTTCTGGAGCGGCGGCGATCTCAACACGTTGTTCGAAGCCGCCAACCGCCACGAAACCGACGGCATGCAGCGCATCTTCGAAGCGGGCTACCGTGAGTACACCAAGCTGCGCGCCAAGGCCCATGACCACTCGGCCATCCTCGACGGCGCCCGCCGTGCGATGCGCGCCACCTATCAGCGCGAGGTCGACGACCTCGAAGCCCACCTCGCCTTCCTCGCCTCGGTCGGCTCGGTATCGCCCTACATCGGCCTGCTCGGCACCGTCTGGGGCATCATGAACTCCTTCCGCGGGCTGTCCAGCGTCGGCGCCGCCACGCTGGCCCAGGTCGCGCCCGGCATCGCCGAAGCCCTGGTTGCCACCGCGATCGGCCTGTTCGCAGCCATCCCGGCCGTGGTCGCCTACAACCGCTTCGCGCACGACATCGACCGTCTCAGCATCCGGTTCGAGAGCTTCATGGAAGAGTTCTCCAACATCCTGCAGCGCAACCTGCGCTGACGCACACGGAGCCAATCTATGCGTCAACGCAGACTCATGAACCAGATCAACGTCGTGCCCTACATCGACGTAATGCTGGTCTTGCTGGTGATCTTCATGGTTACCGCTCCGATGATCCAGCACGGCACCATCAACGTTCCATCCGCCGGGCCGGGCACTCCGCCACCGCAGGCTGACGCAATCACCATCGAGGTGAAAGCCGACGGCGCACTGGCCTTGCGCGCCGGCACGACTTCGCGCCCGATCAGGAAGGATCAGCTCGAGCTCAACCTGAAGGAAGCGCTGACGAAGAATGCCGAACAGCCCTTCCTCGTCGACGCCGACAGCAAACTCGACTACCAGAAGGTCATCGACGTTCTCGAAACCGCGCGTAGCGCGGGCGTGCGCAAGATCAGCCTCGTCACCCAAAGCAGCAACGCAGGCAAATGAGGGATCGCGCAGCACCGACCCGGAAGCCGCAGCCGGGCAAATGGCAATCCCTCGGGCTGACTGTCGCGGTCCACGTGGGATTGTTCCTGTTTCTTTTTTTCGGTGTCCGCTGGCAAAGCCCGCCGCCGGCCGGGATCGAGGTCGGGCTCACCAGCGCACCGCTGATGCAGTCCTCCGCTCCCGCGCCCAAGCCCGAGCCCAAACCTGAGCCCAAACCCGAACCGAAACCGGCCCCAAAACCCGAGCCCCAGCCTGAACCCAAGCCCGAGCCACCGAAACCTGCACCTGCACCAAAGCCCACGCCCGTTCCAAAACCCGAGATCGCGATCAAGGCTCCGGACAAAAAACCCGAGCCGCCAAAGCCGGCGCCAAAACCCGAACCCAAGCCCGAACCCAAGCCCGCGCCGAAGCCTGAACCTAAGCCGCAGCCCAAGCCCGAACCTAAGCCACAACCAAAACCCGAGCCCAAGCCACAGCCACAGCCCAAACCCGTGCAGGACGATTACATGAAGCAACTCCTGGCACAGGAGACACAGAGCGCTCAGAGTGCGCGTCTGGAAGGCATGCTGCGCCAGGAAGCCGCCCGTGCCGGCGCCCAGGGGGACGTGGACAAGTACAAGCTCGCGATCGCCACCAAGGTGCGGGGCAATCTGCTGCGCCCGCCCGGCCTGAGCGGAAACCCTGAAGCCACGTTCGAGGTCGATCAGCTGCCATCGGGCGAAGTGCTCGATGTCAGGCTCAAGCGCTCATCGGGCGTGGCGGCGCTGGACGAGGCGATCGAACGCGCCATCCGGCGCTCGAACCCTCTGCCCGTGCCGGCCAACCCAAGCCTTTTTCAACGCACCCTGGAATTGAAGTTCCGCCCGCTGGCCGACGACTGATCGTGGCTTATCTACTTAATTAATCTATATAATCCGCGGCTGGAGTACCCCACATGACCCGAGTTATCCCCGCTTTCCGCCTGCTGCTGGCCCTTGCGCTGGCAGCGTTCGCCTTTGGCGCGCACGCCCAGCTCTCAATAGAGATCACGGGCGCAGGTGCGTCACGCTTTCCGGTGGTCGTCCCGATCTTCCAGAACGAGGGCCAGCTGCCCAGCAGCGTGACCGACGTGGTGCGCGCCGATCTGGACCGCAGTGGCCTGTTCAGCCTCGTCGACCTCGGCCCGCTGGCCCTGCCCGAGTCCGTCATGCCCGACCTGCCGGCAATGCGCGGCCGGGGCGCGGATGCGGTTCTGACCGGCAGCATCATCCCCCAAGGCAGCGGCCGGTATGAAGTCCGCTTCCGCCTGTTCGACACCCAGACGCAACTCGAGCTCGGCGCCATGACACTACCGATGATGGCCGCGCAGAACCGCCTGATCGGCCACCGCATCGCCGACTTCGTGTATGAAAAGCTCACTGGCCAGCCCGGCTACTTTTCCACCCGCATCGCCTACGTCATCAAGAGCGGCACCAGCTTCGAACTGCAGGTGGCCGACGCCGACGGCGTCAATGCTGCCGCAGCACTGCGTTCGCGCGAACCGATCATTTCGCCCGCCTGGTCGCCGGATGGGCAGCGCTTGGCCTACGTGTCGTTCGAGCAGAAGAAGCCGATCGTCTACGTTCATACGCTCGCGACCGGTCAGCGCCGCATCGTCGCCAATTTCAAGGGTTCCAACTCGGCGCCCGCCTGGTCGCCTGACGGCAGTCAGCTCGCGGTGGTGCTGACCAAGGACGGTCAGTCGCAGCTCTACGTGCTCAATGCCGACGGTTCGGGCGTGCGCCGCCTGGCCAGTTCATCGGGCATCGACACCGAGCCCTTCTGGGGCAACGACAGCAACATCTACTTCACCTCGGATCGCGGCGGCAGCCCGCAGATCTACCGTATTTCCGCTGGCGGTGGCAGTGCCCAGCGGGTGAGCTTCGAAGGCAGCTACAACGTGACTCCGCGCCTGTCCGCGGACGGCACGCTGCTCGCCTTCATCACCCGCAATGCAGGCCGTTTCCAGGTGGCGGTGCAGGAACTCGCCACCCGCCAGACAACGATCCTCACCGATTCGGCACGTGACGAATCCCCCAGCTTCGCGCCCAACGGACGCATGATCCTCTACGCCACCGAAAGCGGTGGCCGGGGCGTGCTGTCCGCGGTGTCGTCTGATGGTCGGATCAAGCAGCGCCTGACGGTGCAGGCAGCCGATGTCCGCGAGCCCGCCTGGGGCCCGCAGCAACGGTAATAACAAAGCTGTAACCACTGCTGTCTTAAAACGAAAGAAACCGGAGCAACCCATGAAGAAACTTGTCGTCCCCGCCCTGCTGTCCCTCATCCTCGCCGCGTGCTCGAGCACCGGCACCGACACCGCCGCCAAGGTCGAAGACCGCTCGGGCGCCGGTGTGGCCACCGTGACCGCCGGCAGCACCTCCGGCTCGGGCATCGCCGCCCTGACCGACCCGAACAACATCCTGTCCAAGCGCAGCGTGTTCTTCGACTTCGACAGCTACATCATCAAGTCCGAAGCCAAGCCGCTGGTCGAAGCCCATGCCCGCTTCCTGGTGCAGAACCAGCAGATGAAGATGCTCATCCAGGGCAACACTGACGAGCGCGGCAGCCGCGAATACAACCTGGCGCTGGGCCAGAAGCGTGCCGACGTGGTCAAGCAGGCTCTGATGCTGCTGGGTGCCAAGGAAGCGCAGATCGAGTCCGTCAGCCTGGGCGAAGAAAAGCCGCGTTGCGACGACGCGTCCGAAGCCTGCTACGCCGAGAACCGTCGCGGCGACATGCTGTACACGGGCGAGTTCTGAGATGAAGCGCCTGCTGCCGCTGGCGGCGATCCTCGTTCTGTCATCGGCCGGACCCGCGCAAGCGGGTCTGTTCGATGATGCCGAGGCGCGTCGTCAGATCACCGACATACGCCAGGATCTCGAAGGGCGACTCGAAACCACCAGTCGTGGCCAGCTCGAACTTGCCAATCAGAACGAGCAACTGCGCGCCGATGTGGCCCGCCTGCGGGGCCAGATCGAGTTGCTGGTCAACGAGGTCGAGACCCTCAAGCAGCGGCAGCGGGACTTCTACGTTGACCTCGACACCCGTCTGCGCCTGCTCGAAACCAGCGCCCCGGCGAGTGGCCCTGTCGCCAGCGCCGACCCGGCTGCAGAATCGGCCGAATACGAGGCCGCGCTCAACCTGCTCAAGGACGGCAAGCATCGCGAGGCGCTCACCGCCTTCGACGCCTTCATCGCCAGATATCCGGCAGGCAGCTTCAGTGCCGGCGCTCATTTCTGGGCAGGTAACGCCGCCCTGCAGGCCAAGGACATCAACGCCGCGACCAAGCACTTCGATACCGTGCTGAGCAAGTGGCCCAACGAA
>Ga0073904_10003936_pt1 | contig 11123 bp, 8 predicted proteins | sample KloWWTrecipitate_FD_66668 | JGI IMG/M metagenome (GOLD analysis project Ga0073904, IMG submission 66668) | Active sludge microbial communities from Klosterneuburg, Austria, studying microevolution and ecology of nitrifiers - Klosterneuburg... | ecosystem: Engineered > WWTP > Aerobic digester >... | reverse complement strand
ACTTTGTGCATTTCGTCTCAGGTCGGCTGCACTTTGACCTGTTCCTTCTGCCATACCGGAACGCAAAAACTTGTCCGCAACCTGACCGCCGCCGAAATCGTCGGCCAGATCATGCTGGCGCGCGATGATCTTGGCGAATGGCCGGTGCAGGGCGCCCCCAAGGACGAGACGCGGCTGGTGTCGAACGTCGTTCTGATGGGCATGGGCGAGCCCTTGTATAACTTCGAAAATGTCCGTGACGCGATGCGGATCGCGATGGACGGCGAAGGCATCAGCCTTTCGCGCCGCCGCATTACGCTTTCGACCTCGGGTATCGTTCCGGAAATCGCCCGGACCGCCGAGGAAATCGGCTGCATGCTTGCCGTCAGTTTCCATGCGACGACGGACGAGGTGCGCGACCGTCTGGTGCCGGTGAACAAGAAATGGAACATCGAAACCCTGCTGGGCGCGCTGCGCGACTATCCCAAACTGTCAAACTCCGAACGCATAACCTTTGAATATGTGATGCTGAAGGGCGTGAACGACAGCGACGCCGATGCCAAGCGCCTGGTAAAGCTGATCCGCGGCATCCCGGCCAAGATCAACCTCATTCCGTTCAACGAATGGCCCGGCAGCCCTTATGAGCGGTCCGACTGGGACCGGATCGAGGCCTTTGCCGACATCATCTACAAGGCCGGTTACGCCAGCCCGATCCGCACGCCCCGGGGCGAGGATATCATGGCGGCCTGTGGCCAGCTGAAATCCGCGACCGAACGCGCCCGCAAGAGCCGGGCGGAAATACAGGCCGAAGCGGGGCTTTAGTCGGTTGAGGCTATTTTAGGCCTCCGGGCCAGCTATCGCAGGCATTGGCGGCCAAGTGTTATAAGCCGCAAGAAGCGGACGCGGCCTCGCCCTTCTCCGGCCCTCACTGCCCGCCGCCCGCTTCGCCCATGCCCTCTCCATAAAACCCACTGATGGCCGCGACCGCTTCCTCAGCCGTTTCGACATAGCGGAAAAGCTCCAGATCCGCGGCCGAGATGGTGCCTGCCTCGGCCAGCCCCTGCCAGTTGATGATCTTTTCCCAGAAGTCCTTGCCAAAGAGCAGAAACGGTACTTTCGCCATGCGCCCTGTCTGGATCAGCGTCAGCGCTTCGAACATCTCGTCCAGTGTGCCGAAACCGCCGGGGAAGATGCACACGGCCTTGGCCCGCATCAGGAAATGCATCTTGCGGATCGCAAAATAGTGGAAGTTGAAACACAGGTCCGGCGTTACATATTCGTTCGGTGCCTGCTCATGCGGCAAGACGATGTTGAGACCGATGGAATAACCGCCCGCTTCGTGCGCGCCGCGGTTTCCCGCCTCCATCACGCCCGGTCCGCCGCCGGTGATAATCACGTTCTCGCGCCCGTAACTCTCCAGGCTGCGCACGGTCATCAGCCGGGCAAAATGCCGCGCTTCCTCGTAATAACGCGACAGTTCGGCCAGCATGGGCGTCTTCGCTCGGTCCCTCTGGGCAGGTTCGGGAATGCGCGCGCCGCCAAACAGCACAATGGTGGACCGGATGCCGCGTTCGTCCAGCATCATCTGCGGCTTCAGGAGTTCAAGCTGCAGGCGGACGGGCCGCAGTTCTTCGCGGCACATGAATTCGCTGTCGGTAAAGGCCAACCTGTAGGCTGGCGCACGCGTCTGGGCGGTATCGGGGATACGGTCGGCGGCGGCCACATCCTGATGGCTGTCACGGAAGGGGTGGATGCGGGGATCTTGCTTCATGGGAAAGTCCTTGTTCGTGCTGGTCCAAGACCTATAGAGTCCGGCGGCAGTGCGCTAGGGAGGTGAGTTTGGACTGGAATTTCGCCATATCCGAGGCCAGATTGCGCACCGCCCCCTATATCCGGCGGACGCCCGTGATCCAGACGCATCTTGCTGGTCGTGAGGTCGAGCTGAAACTCGAACAGATGCAGCATACAGGCTCGTTCAAGGCGCGCGGCGCCTTCAACTCGCTTCTGTCGCAGAAAGTTCCCGCGGCGGGGGTCGTCGCGGCCTCTGGCGGCAATCATGGCGCTGCCGTCGCCTTTGCGGCCTCGCGGCTGGGTCATCCTGCGAAAATCTTCGTGCCGGAACTCGCAGGAGCGGCCAAGATCGCCCTGATCCGGCGGTCGGGTGCGGATCTGGCGATCGTGCCGGGCGTCTATGACAATGCACTTGCCGCCGCAAAGACCCATGAGGCCGAAACCGGTGCGATGCAGATCCATGCCTATGATGCCCCCGCGACGGTTGCCGGGCAGGGTACGCTCTTTGCCGAATGGGAAGATCAGGGCCTTGCCGCCGACACGGTGCTGATCGCGGTTGGCGGTGGCGGGCTTATCGGCGGGGCCGCAGCATGGTTTGGTGGCCGCCGCCGGATCGTCGCGGTCGAACCTGTCAATGCCCCGACCTTGAACCGGGCCATGGCGGAAGGGCCCGATACGGTCGTCGATGTGTCGGGCGTTGCCGCCAATGCGCTTGGCGCCAAGCGGATCGGCCGGATCGGTTATGATCTTTGCCGTGCAGCGGGGGTGGTTTCGGTTCTGGTCAGTGACGAAGCAATTCTCGCGGCACAGACGCTCCTGTGGCAGGACCTGCGCCAGTGGGTCGAGCCCGGAGGGGCGACCGCGCTTGCGGCGCTTCTGTCGGGTGCCTACCGGCCCGCGCCCGGCGAACGGGTAGCGGTTCTGGTCTGCGGGGCCAATCCCGCGCCGGATCCAGTGCAGGAAACGTCGCATTGAATTCGCCCGATGGCGTCATTATAGGCCAGTTTGTCGTGCAATCTGCCGCCACCTCACACGCCAGGGAGTGATCCATGTCCAATGCCGCGCTGGAAGCCGCCGTCGAAACTGCCTGGGAGGGTCGCGATACGATCAGCCCGGCGACGAAGGGCGAGGCCCGCGATGCGATCGAGGCCACGCTGAGCGCGCTCGACAGCGGCACGCTGCGCGTTGCCGAACGTCAGACGGATGGAAAGTGGCATGTGAATCAATGGGCCAAGAAGGCGGTGCTTCTGTCCTTCCGCCTGACCGATATGTATCCGATTTCGGGGGGTAACGGCGGCTCGACCTGGTGGGACAAGGTGCCTTCCAAGTTCGACGGCTGGGGCGAAAACCAATGGCGCGCCGCCGGGTTCCGCGCTGTGCCCGGCTCGATCGTGCGCCGGTCGGCCTATATCGCCAAGGGCGTGGTTCTGATGCCTTCGTTCGTGAACATTGGTGCCTATGTCGATGAAGGGTCCATGGTCGACGGCTGGGCCACGGTTGGATCCTGCGCGCAGATCGGCAAGAACGTGCATCTGTCAGGCGGCGTCGGGATCGGCGGGGTTTTGGAACCGATGCAGGCCGGCCCCACGATCATCGAGGACAATTGCTTCATCGGCGCGCGGTCCGAGGTCGTCGAGGGCTGCATCGTGCGCGAAGGCTCGGTCTTGGGCATGGGCGTCTTCATCGGCCAGTCCACCAAGATCGTCGACCGGGAAACCGGCGCGGTGATGTATGGCGAGGTGCCAGCGGGATCAGTGGTGGTCGCGGGGTCCATGCCGTCGAAAAACGGCATCAACCTTTATTGCGCGGTGATCGTGAAGAAGGTCGATGCGCAGACCCGCTCGAAAACCTCGATCAACGATTTGCTGCGCGACTGAACGTCGCCATCGGCACAGAGCAAAAGGGGCGCCGGAAAGGCGCCCCTTCGCATGTTCATCGTGCAGAACTGTCGCCCATCGGCTCGATCCGCGGGTCGCCGAAAATGCCCTCGGCGGGATCACCGGATTTCAGCGCCCTGCGTACAGTGGCCTCCTGATCGGCCCCGACGCGCACGACATAAAGCCGGTCGGCCGGATCAACCGAGACAAGGCCATAGGCCATGTCTAGATCCACCACGTCCACGCCCAGCCGCCGGGCGGCGTCGCCAAGGTCCGGCGCCTCCCCGGCAAGACGGAACTGGACCAGAAGCATCGTGTCGGACATGGAACAGCCTCCTTTGGTTGGCTGAGAGGGTGATCAGCTCTTCTTGCCGCCACACCCGCAGCCACCGCCGCCTACAGGCTTGGGGCCTGCGCCCTCGCCACCGCCCGCAGCCTGCATGCCCTGATAGTAGACCATCTGCATCAGCGACATAAGGTCGGTTTCGTCCATGTTGCCACCGTCGCCGTCGCCCATCTCATCACCCATGGCGAACAGCCCGCGCGGACCAGGCCCCGGGGGAAACGGACCGGGGCCGGGTGGGAACGGGCCCGGACCCGGCGGAAGCCTGGGCGGGATCGGGTTGCACAGATGCGGGTAACGTCGGCAGAGATCCGGGAAGGGCGGTTTGCACATCCACGGCATGATTTTGCAGATATCAAACCGGGGAAACTTCCAGATGAAGCGCCGGGCGATGGCGCAGCCATCCACCACGCCCCACCCGGTGTTGAAGTCGAAACCGGAGGGCGACAAGTCCTGCGCTGTCGTGCGGATCAATTCCCGGACCGCATGTGGCGAAGCCGAGGGGTTGCCCGCGACAAACGGCTTGCGGCTGCGGATCGCGGCCACGACACCGGCGACGACCGGGCAGGCGGCCGAGGTTCCGCCATCGGCCGCATAGACGCCCGATCCCGAAAAGTGAGTATAACCGCAGACGTCAGGTTTGTTGCGCGACAGCCGCCCCGGCCCCTGGCTTGAATAGCCGACCCGTTGCTTGGTCGTGTCGACACCGCCGATCGTCAGCACGGAAGGATGGCCGTTCGCGCCATAAATGGCATTGGCCGTGACACCCTGGCAGCGGCCATCAGGGCAGTCCGCCCCGCAGTTTCCGGCCGCAAACAGGATATCGGCACCCGCTGCCTCAAGCGCGGCCACGGCCCTGTTGAACGGATGGTTCGGATTGTCGGAATAGTTCCGGGCGTCGCTGGGCGGGAAATCCCAGGTCGGATGGAACATGCCCCAGCTGTTGTTCACCACCAGCGACCGCGATTCGCCGGGCCGCATCGGCGCGGTCATGACCATGCGCAGATGCTGATAGGCGCGCACCGCTTCCGACAGAAAGCCCGCAAACCCGCCACCGACCTGCGAACGAAGCAACTGGATGTCCAGAAGCGTCGCCTTGGGCGCGGCAAGGAGCGCGTCAAAGGCACACATGGTGCCGTGATCCACCGGCGCGGTGAAAGGCGTCATGCCCGGTCCCGGCACCCAACTGCGGCCCGCATCGATGGCGGGGTTCACCCCCTTGGCCTGCAAATGACCAAGGTTGATACCCGTGTCGACGATGGCCAAAAGCACACCGTTGCCTTCCATGCCCTTCCCGCTCATGTCTGACGTGCAAAGCAGCCGTTTCACATCATCGGAATTGCCCAGCGGCGGACTGCCTGGACAGATGAGGCAGGGTTCGATCGGAAGATCGGCGAAGACACCGATCACTTCGGGCAATTGTGCGATGGCATCCGCCACCTTTTCGTCGCCGTCGGCCACGAGGATCATGCTGCCCGCACCATTTTCATCGACGGCAAAGCGCGTGCTGTTGTCAAATCCACCCGCCATCGCGTCTTGGGCAGTCACGGTGGGAATGAAAACCGGATCAAACCCGGTATCGAGCTTGCCACCCGCCTTTTCGATAGCTTTGGCAAGGCTCGTCTGGCTGGTTGCAGCCATGGCTGCCCCGGGCGCTGGGGGTCGGATCTCGATCATCAGCCTTTGGGGCGCATAAGTGCCCTCTGTGCGGGAGGCTGATTTGGGGTCACGTGCCATTTTATTACCTCGTTGAAAAAGTGTTTCAGGCGGCACTCAAATCCCGCCGCCCGTGGGTCGGAGGTCAACAAATGCGGAGCGTCATGCTCTCGTTGACCTAACGGAAGCTAAGCCTCCGCCGTCAAAGCACCGTGAAAGGTCGGGGGGCTTGTGCGTTAAAAAAGAGTGAATTCTGGAGATTCAACTAAATGGAGAAGTTTCGAAGGTACCTTTGCGCAAATCTGACGAAGATGGGGATTGAAGCGCGGACCCGCGCCGCGCTAAGGCGCTGTCATGGATGACGAGAAGAAATCAAAGCGCCCCCAGCAGGTCTATACGCTGCTTGTCGAGGTTGGCCGCAAGGAAGGCGACGGCCTGCCCAAGGGCGCAACCGGCGCGGCGCTTCTGTGCTATTCGACGGGCGTTTCCGAAGAGGAAGCCGTGCGCGAATGCGTGGCGGTTCTGAAACAGGCCGACATGGCCCCCCTTGATGTGACGGGCTACGGCACCGCCGAGGAGCGGATTGCCGAAGGTCATGAGATCGAAGCGGACGAACGGGAGCTGATGGCGCAGGCCTTGGCTGAAAATGCGGTGATCGTGGTGCAGGCCACCCCGTTTTACGGCGAAGAAGATCGCGCCCGCACCTTGCACTGACCGAAGGAGCCACCATGAGCCATTCGCCCGTCGACCCTGTCGCGCTGACTGCCGATCTGATCCGCTGCCCCTCGGTCACGCCCGAAGAAGGCGGCGCGCTTCAGCTCCTGGAAAAGCTTCTGTCCGGCGCGGGGTTCGATTGTCGCCGGGTCGACCGCAACGGTATTGCCAACCTGTTCGCCCGCTGGGGTCGTCAGGGCGCGAACCGCACCTTCGGTTTCAACGGCCACACCGATGTGGTGCCGGTTGGCGATCTCGCCGCCTGGACCCATGATCCGTTCTGCGGCGATGTGATTGACGGCTGGCTCTGGGGACGCGGCGCTACCGACATGAAATCGGGCGTGGCGGCCTTTGCAGCAGCCGCCGTCGATTTCGTGCGCCAGACCCCACCCGACGGTGCGATCATCCTGGCGATCACCGGCGACGAGGAAGCCGCGGGGGTGGATGGCACCATCGCGATCCTTGACGACATGAAGGCGCGGGGCGAGGCGATGTCGGTCTGCCTCGTGGGCGAGCCGACCTGCCCCGAAACACTGGGCGACATGATGAAGATCGGTCGGCGCGGCTCCCTCACCTGCCATTTCGAAGCGAAGGGCGTTCAGGGCCATTCCGCCTATCCGCACCGGGCCAAAAACCCGCTGCATGCGCTGGTGCGGCTTCTGGACCGGCTGGCCAGCCACACGCTCGATGAAGGCACCGATCACTTCGATGCGTCGACGCTCCAGATCACCACGATCGACACCGGCAATCCGGCGGGCAACGTCATCCCCGCGCGCGCGAAAGCCACGGTGAACATCCGCTTCAACGATGCCCACAGCGGGGCAAGTGTTTCCGACTGGCTCAGGGCCGAAGCAGGCCGGGTCGAGGTGGAAACAGGCGTGAGTTTCGCCCTGTCGATCGACATTGCGGGCGAAAGTTTCGTAACCCCGCCGGGGGACTTCGTGCGACTGGTCGCGGGCGCGGTCACGGCTGAGACTGGCCGCGACCCGGCGCTCTCGACCTCGGGCGGCACCTCGGACGCGCGCTTCGTGAAAGATCATTGCCCGGTTGTCGAATTCGGCCTGGTGGGCAAGACCATGCATCAGGTCGACGAACGGGTGGAAGTGGTGCAGATCGAGAAACTCAAGGCGATCTACACCCGCATCCTGGGTGATTATTTCGCTTGACGGGAAAAAGGCGAGGGCCAGCCCTCGCGCTCCCGGGGTATTTGGGCAAAGAAGAAGGGCATGTGTTTCTTCTTTGCCTAAATACCCATGGCGCGCCCTCTCTGCCAGGCGCACGCTTTCCGCATGACGCGCCGCCCGGTCCATGCTAGGGCGGCGGCATGGCACGCATCCCTTCCAAAACTGAAATCCTGGCCTGGATTGCCGACAATCCCGGCCTGTCGGCCAAGCGCGATATTGCCAAGGCCTTTGGCATCAAGGGCGCCGAGCGGATCGAGCTGAAGCGCCTCTTGAAAGAGCTGGAAAGCGACGGCGCGCTGGAGCGGCGGCGCAAGAGCTATCGTGATGCGGGCGACCTGCCGCCGGTTGCCGTTCTGCTGATCCTTCCGGCCGATGCACATGGCGACCAGTTCGCCCGTGCGCTTGAATGGCAGGGTGAGGGGGCGGAGCCGCGCATCCTCTTTCAGCCCCGCAAGGCGGATGCGCCCGTGGCCGAAGGCGACCGGATCCTCGCGCGCCTCAACCCGGTGCGGGGCGACGGCTATCAGTACGAGGCGCGCCTGATCCGCAAAATCGGCACCAACCCGATCCGCATCGTCGGCATCTTCCGCAAGGCGACCGAAGGCGGGCGGATCGTCGCGATCGACAAGGGATCGGACAAGGAATGGCTGGTCGCCGCCGACGCGACCCATGGCGCGAAAGACGGCGAACTGGTCGAGGCGGAACTGGCAGGCCCCAAGGCCCGCCTTGGCTTGCCCCGCGCCCGCATCGTGGACCGCCTGGGCGACCCCTCGGCGCCGAAGGCCGTGTCCCTGATCGCCATCCACCAGCACGGCATTCCCGACCAGTTTCCCGATGCGGTGATCGCCGAGGCCGACGCCATGGTGCCTGCCCCGCTTGGGGATCGGGAAGACCTGCGGTCCATGCCGTTCCTGACCATCGACCCCGCCGATGCGCGCGACCGGGACGATGCTGTCTGCTCCCATCCCGACGACGATCCGGCCAATGAGGGCGGCCATGTGATCTGGGTCGCTATCGCCGATGTGGCCCATTATGTGACGCCGCAGTCCGCGCTCGACCGCGAAGCGCGGCTCAGGGGCAATTCCAGCTATTTCCCCGACCGTGTGGTGCCGATGCTGCCTGACCGGCTGTCGGGCGATCTCTGCTCACTGCATGAACATGTCGACCGAGCCGTCATTGCCGTGCGTTTGAAGATCGACGGTGCGGGCAACAGGCTCTCGCACCGCTTCACCCGTGGCCTCATCCGCTCGCAAGGCGCGCTGGCCTATGAAGAAGTGCAGGCCGCCCGCGACGGCAGCCCCAATGACCGCACCACGCCACTTCTGGCGGAGGTGATCTTGCCGCTTTATGCCGCCTATGAGACCTGCCTCAAGGCGCGTGCGGCACGTCAGCCCCTCGACCTCGACCTGCCCGAACGCAAGATCGAACTGACGCCCGACGGGCGGGTGCGGTCGGTCGCCTTCAAGGAGCGGCTCGATGCCCACCGGCTGATCGAGGAATTCATGATCCTCGCCAATGTCGCCGCCGCCGAGGAGCTGATCCGCCTGCGCCGGCCGCTTCTCTTCCGCGTTCACGAAGAACCGAGCCCCGAAAAGATCGACGCGTTGCGCGAAGTGGCCGAGGCGTCAGGCTTCACGCTTGCAAAAGGGCAGGTGCTGAAGACCGCCACGCTTAACCGGCTATTGGCACAGTCCGAAGGCACGGATTTCGACGAACTGATGAACATCACCATGCTCCGGTCGATGACCCAGGCCTATTACCATCCACAGAACTTCGGCCATTTCGGGCTGGCCCTGAAGAACTACGCCCATTTCACCTCGCCGATCCGGCGCTATTCCGACCTGATCGTGCATCGCGCGCTGATCTCTGGCCACGGGTGGGGCAAGGACGGTCTTAGCCCGCAGGATGTGGAGATGCTGGAGGACACCGCCCAGCAGATTTCTGATACCGAACGCCGCTCGATGGCCGCCGAACGCGATACGACTGATCGCTATCTGGCCGCCTATCTCTCTGACCGGGTCGGGGCGGAATTCACCGGCCGGATCAGTGGCGTCGCCAAGTTCGGCCTCTTCGTGAAGCTGGATGAAACGGGTGCCGACGGCATGATCCCGATCCGTACGCTTGGCCGCGAGTTCTTCCATCATGACGCCGACAGCCAGACCCTGATGGGCGCCGACAGCGGGCGGCTGATCCGGCTGGGCCAGCGTGTGATCGTGCGCCTGGCCGAGGCGGTTCCCGTGACCGGCGGGCTGACGCTCGAACTGCTGGAGATCGACGGCGAACCGATGGCCGTGGGGACCAGCGCCCGCCGGGGCGCGCGCGCGCCGCGCAAGCCGGGGCTAGCCAAAACCAAGGCTGCGAAACTCAGCCGCAAGGTCGAACGACGCCGGCGCTGAACCGCCGCGCCCCCTCAGCCCATCTTTTCCGGCCGCCAAAAGGCGGCTAGGATGAGAAAAAAGAATGACAGGCGGTTTTCATGCAGTTTCTTCCAGCCGGGCTGATGCTTGCCCTTCTGTCCGCCCCGCCCCTGCCGGGCGGCAGCCCTTCCCCTTCCCAGCTTTCAGGATCGACCATGCCCGCAGGCCCCGAACAGCTTATCACGGTCGGATCGGCGGCGGGGTTCACGGTTTGGGTGAATGATTTCATCGGGCGGGCGGCTGCGCAGGGGATTGACTCCGGCGTGTTGCGCGCGGCCTTTGCGGGTGTGACCTACGATCCTTCCGTGATCGAAAAGGATCGTAATCAGGGCGAATTCGTCAAACCGATCTGGGACTATCTCGACAAGGCTGTGTCGGACGAACGGGTGGCGAACGGCAGAAAGGCGCTGAAACGCCACCGCAAACTGCTTGAACAGATCGAGGCGACTTACGGGGTCGAGAAGGAAGTGGTGGTGGCGGTCTGGGGTCTGGAAAGCTCTTACGGGGCGAACCGGGGCAATCTGCCGCTGATCCAGTCGCTGGCGACGCTCGCCTATGACGGGCGGCGTGGCCGCTTCTTCGAACAGCAGCTTCTGGCCGCGCTCGAAATCATCCAGGCGGGCAATGTCGCGCCCGCGAACATGACCGGCAGCTGGGCAGGGGCGATGGGCCATACCCAGTTCATCCCGACGTCATACCTGGCCTTCGCGGTCGACTTCACCGGCGACGGTCGGCGCGACATCTGGTCGGACGATCCGGCCGACGCGCTTGCCTCCACCGCCGCCTATCTGGCGCGCTCTGGCTGGACCACGGGCCGCCTCTGGGGGGCAGAGGTGCAATTGCCCGCCGATTTCGACGTGGACCTGACCGGCGACGGGGTGCGCAAATCTGCGGCGGATTGGACGGCGCTCGGGGTCCGCGACATGGCGGGCCGCCGCCTGCCCGACCACGGGCCTGCCTCGATCCTTCTGCCCGCCGGGGCGCGGGGGGCGGCCTTCATCATCTATCCGAACTTCCGGGCGATCGAGAGATACAATGCCGCCGATGCCTATGTGATCGCCATTGGCCATCTCTCGGACCGGCTGAAGGGCGGCGCACCCATTCAGGCCGCCTGGCCGCGCGAAGACCGTGCGCTGCAACTGGATGAACGGGTGGAACTGCA
>Ga0073904_10003935_pt1 | contig 11123 bp, 7 predicted proteins | sample KloWWTrecipitate_FD_66668 | JGI IMG/M metagenome (GOLD analysis project Ga0073904, IMG submission 66668) | Active sludge microbial communities from Klosterneuburg, Austria, studying microevolution and ecology of nitrifiers - Klosterneuburg... | ecosystem: Engineered > WWTP > Aerobic digester >... | reverse complement strand
ACTACTACCTCGACCGCGGCTATGTCGACTTCAACGTCGAATCCACCCAGGTCGCCATCTCCCCCGACAAGCGCGACATCTTCGTCACCGCCAACGTCGCCGAGGGCGAGGTGTACACGGTGTCCTCGGTGAAGGTCACCGGCGACACCATCCTGCCGATGGAGGACATCCAGAAGCTGGTGGTGCTGCAGGAAGGCAACACCTTCTCGCGCGCCCTGGTGGAGCTCACCAGCGACGGCATCATCGCCACGCTGGGCAACATCGGCTACGCCTTCGCCCAGGTGAACCCGGTGCCGGAGATCGACCGCGAAGGCCGCAAGATCGCCATCAACTTCTTCGTCGAGCCGGGCCCGCGCGTGCAGGTCCGCCGCATCGCCTTCACCGGCAACTCCACCACCGCCGACGAAGTGCTGCGGCGCGAGATGCGCCAGTTCGAGGGCGCGTGGTTCTCGCAGGCCGCCATCGACCGCTCCAAGATCCGCCTGCAGCGCCTGGGCTATTTCGAGACCGTGGACATCGAGACGCCGGAAGTGGCCGGCCAGCCCGACCAGGTGGACGTGGTGATCAAGGTCAAGGAGCGCAACTCCGGCCAGTTCACCTTCGGCCTGGGCTACCAGCAGGCCTACGGCCTGATCACCAGCGTGCAGCTGAGCCAGACCAACTTCCTGGGCACCGGCAACCGCTTCAACCTGGCCATCCAGAACAACAGCTACTCCAAGCAGTTCTCGCTCGGCGTCACCGACCCCTATTTCACCGACGACGGCGTCAGCCTCGGCTTCAACATCAACTACAGCGACTACAGCTACACCAACTCCAGCTCGGAGAACCTGGCGCAGTTCGACAACGCCGTGGCCTCCGGCGAGTTCCTGGTGGGCATCCCGCTGACCGAGACCGACTCGATCTCGATGTCGCTGGGCATCGACCGCAACGAGCTCACCACCGACGACAACAACACGCCGCCGCCGCTGATCGACTACCTGGTGAACTCGCTGGGCGACCGCGCGCGCTTCCCGCAGTTCCACATCGACGACGACCTCAACGCCACCACGCCGATCGAGAACGACGACGCCGACCCGTCCACCACCGACCCGCTGCAGAACGGCCCCTTCCGCGAATGGAACGTCAACGCCTGGCGCATGCAGCTGGGCTGGCAGCGTGATTCGCGCAACGATTTCCTGATGCCCACCCGCGGCACCTACCACCGCGTCAACGCCGAACTGGTGCTGCCGGGCAGCGACCTCGAGTACTACCGCATCGGCTACAACTTCGAACACTACATGCCGATCACGTCCTGGCTGGGCCTGAAGATCGGCGCCGAACTGGGCTACGGCGACAGCTACGGCGTCACCAAGGACCAGACCTGCAGCGTCTACACCGAGTCGGGCGCGCTCATCCCGGGCGAGACCACCGATTGCGGCCTGCCGTTCTTCCGCAATTACTACGCCGGCGGCCCGCAGTCGGTGCGCGGCTTCGAGACCAACACCATCGGCCCGTACTACCAGTTCACGGCCGACTACCGCCAGCCGCTCGGCGGCTCGTTCAAGACCGCGGGCACGTTCGAGCTGTACTTCCCCACGCTGTTCGACAGCCGCGGCACGCGCCTGTCGGCCTTCGTGGACTACGGCAACGTCTACCGTTCGGTGGACACGTGGGAAGCCAAGACGCTGCGTATTTCGGCGGGCCTGTCGCTGCAGTGGCAGTCGCCGGTCGGCCCGATCGCCATCAGCTACGCCGCGCCGATCCAGCGCGAGCGCACCGACCAGATCGAACGCCTGCAGTTCACCTTCGGCGGTCGCTTCTAAGGCCACCGCCTTGGCCGACGCCGCGCCGGGCCCGTCGCACGCCCTGTCCGAACTGGCGCAGCGGTTCGGCCTGGAGCTGCGCGGCGACGGCGGCGTCCGCATCCATGGCGTAGGCACCCTCGCCGGTGCCGGCGCCGGCCAGTTGGGCTTCCTGGCCAATCCCCGCTACCGCAAGGAGCTGGCCAGCACGGCGGCCAGCGCCATCGTACTGTCGGCCGACGACGCCGACGCGTGCCCGGTGCCCTGCCTGGTGGCGCGGTCGCCCTACGTGGCGTTCGCGAAAATCGCCGCGCTGTTCGACGCCGAACCGGCGCTGCAGCCCGGCATCCACCCCAGCGCCGTGGTGGCCGCCGATGCCCGGGTCGATCCCGGCGCCCAGGTCGGCCCCTTCACCGTGATCGGCGCACGCAGCCACGTGGCGGCCGGTGCCGTCATCGGGCCGGGCTGCGTGCTGGGCGAGGATTGCGTGGTCGGGCCCGGCTGCGTGCTGGTGGCGCGGGTGACGCTGGTGGCGCGGGTGCGGCTGGGCGCGCGCGTGCGCATCCATCCCGGCGCGGTGCTGGGCGCCGACGGCTTCGGGCTGGCCATGGACGCCGGGCGCTGGATCAAGGTGCCGCAGCTGGGCGGCGTGGTGGTGGGCGATGACAGCGAAATCGGCGCCAACACCACCATCGACCGCGGCGCCATCGAGGACACGGTGCTGGACGAGGACGTGCGCCTGGACAACCAGATCCAGATTGGCCACAACGTGCGCATCGGCGCCCACACCGCCATCGCCGGCTGCACGGCCGTGGCCGGCTCGGCGCGGATCGGCCGCTATTGCCTGGTCGGTGGCGCGGTCGGCATCACCGGCCACCTGGAAATCTGCGACCGGGTCACGGTGACGGCCATGAGCCTGGTCACCCAATCCATCACCCAGCCGGGCGAATATTCGTCCGGCATGCCCGTCCAGGACAGCCGCACGTGGCGCCGCAACGGCGCCCGCTTCAGGCAATTGGACGCGCTGGCGCGTAAGATAGGCGCCCTCGACAGGGATTGAAGCAGGGAAACACCGGATGAGCGACGACACCATCAAGATGCCCGTGGATGTCTCGTGCATCCTGCACCTGCTGCCGCACCGGTACCCGTTCCTGCTGGTGGACCGCGTGATCGAGCTCGAGGCGCACAAGCGCATTCGCGCCATCAAGAACGTCACCTTCAACGAACCCTTCTTCCAGGGCCATTTCCCCGGCCGCCCGGTGATGCCCGGCGTGCTGGTGATCGAAGCCATGGCGCAGGCCGGCGGGCTGCTCACCCAGCTCTCCCAGCCCAAGGACGCCTGCCACGAAGGCAAGCTGTTCTACCTGGTGAAGGTGGACAACGCCCGCTTCAGCCGCATGGTGGTGCCGGGCGACCAGCTGGACATCGAAGTGGTGCTCAAGCGCACCATCCGCAACATGGCCCTCTACGCCTGCGTGGCGCGCGTGGACGGCAAGGAAGTGGCCAGCGCCGAGATCCTCTGCGCCGAAGGCAAGGGCTGAGCATGATCCATCCCACCGCGCAGGTAGATCCCGGGGCGCGACTGGGCGCCAACGTCAGCGTGGGCGCCTATGCCGTCATCGGGCCCGACGTCGAGATCGGCGACGGCACCCGCATTGACGCCCACTGCGTGGTCACCGGCCCCACCCGCATCGGCCGCGACAACCACTTCCACCCGCATGCCGCCATCGGTGGCGACCCGCAGGACAAGAAGTTCGCCGGCGAACGCACCGAACTGGTGATCGGCGACCGCAACTCGGTGCGCGAGTTCACCACCATCAACCGCGGCACCGGCGACGGCGGCGGCGTCACCCGCATCGGCAGCGACAACTGGATACTGGCCTACGCGCACGTGGCGCACGATTGCCAGGTCGGCAACCACTGCGTGTTCTCCAACAACGCCACGCTGGCCGGCCACGTCGAGGTCGGCGACTACGTCATCCTCAGCGGCTTCGCCGGCATCCACCAGTTCTGCCGCATCGGTTCGCACGCCTTCATCGGCATGGGCGCGCTGGTGAACGGCGACGTGCCGCCGTACCTGATGGTGGCCGCGGAAGGCTACAGCCGCCCGCGCGGCATCAACGCCGAGGGCCTCAAGCGCCGCGGCTTCGACGCCGCGCGCATCGCCGCCATCAAGCGCGCCTACCGCGCGCTGTACATGTCCGGCGCCCAGCTGGCGACCGCGCGCGAACAGCTCGCCCCGGTGGCGGCCGAATCCGAAGACGTGCGGCTGATGCTCGAGTTCATCGAGCGCAGCGAACGCGGCCTGCTGCGCTGAACGGCGCGGGCATGGCCCTGCCCGGCACCGAAACCGCCCCGCCCGACCGCCCGCTGCGCATTGCGCTGGTGGCCGGCGAAGCCTCCGGCGACCTGCTGGGCGCCAGCCTGGTGCAGTCGCTGAAGCAGCGTTTCCCGGACGCCGAGTTCGCCGGCGTGGGCGGCCCGAAGCTGCGCGAGGCCGGCCTGGAGGCCTGGCACGACTGCAGCGAGCTGGCCGTGATGGGCCTGGCCGAAGTGCTGCGGCACCTGCCGCGCCTGCTGCGCCTGCGCCGCTTGCTGCGGGCGCGCCTGCTGGCGTGGCGGCCGGACGTGTTCATCGGCATTGATGCGCCCGACTTCAACCTGGGCCTGGAGCGCCGGCTCAAGCAGGCCGGCATCCGCACCGTTCACTACGTCAGCCCCTCGGTCTGGGCCTGGCGCGAAGGCCGCGCCGCGAAGATCGGCCGCAGCGCCGACCGCGTGCTGTGCCTGTTCCCGATGGAGCCGCCGATCTACGCGCGCCACGGCGTGGACGCGCGCTTCGTCGGCCATCCGCTGGCCGACGCGTTCGCGATGGAGCCCGACCGCCACGGCGCACGCGCGCGCTTCGCGCTCGACGACGCCACGCCGGTGCTGGCCGTGCTGCCCGGCAGCCGCCTGGGCGAAATCCAGCGGCTGCTGCCGGTGTTCCTGGACGCCGCGCGCCGGGTGCAGACCCAACGGCCGGCGCTGCAGGTGCTGGTGCCCGCGGCCAACGCCGCCTGCCGCGAGGCGATCGAAGCCTGCCTGGCGGGTACCGGCCACGCCAACGTGCGCGTGGTGGACGGCCAGGCGCATGACGTGATGGTGGCCAGCGACGTGGTGCTGCTGGCCTCGGGCACCGCCGCGCTGGAAGCCCTGCTGGCCAAGCGGCCGATGGTGGTGGGCTACCGCATTTCCGCGCTCACCTATCGCCTGGTGATGCTGTTTGGCCTGATGAAGGTCAACCGCTACAGCCTGCCCAACGTGCTGGCCAACGAACCCATCGTGCCCGAACTGATGCAGGGCGACTGCACCGCCGACAAACTGTCCGCGGCGGTGATGCGCTGGTTCGACGACCCCGAGGCCTGCGCCGCGCTGCTGCCGCGCTACCGCCACATCCACGCCAAACTGCACCCCCAGGCGTCTGGTGGCGCCGCCGACGCGGTGGCCGACCTGCTGGCCGGCCGGTGACGCAGCGGCTCGTTTGCGGCGTGGACGAGGCTGGCCGGGGTCCGCTGGCCGGCCCGGTGGCCGTGGCCGCGGTGATCCTGGACCCGCGCCGCCCGATCGAAGGCCTGGGCGATTCCAAGGCGCTCAGCGAAGCGCGCCGCGATGCGCTGGCGCCGCTGATCCGCGAACGCGCGCTGGCCTGGCACCTGGAGTTCGTCAGCGTCGAAGAAATAGACCGCCTCAACATCCTGCACGCCACGATGGCCGGCATGGCCCGCGCCGTGCAGGCGCTGCGCCCGCAGGCCGGGCACGCCCTGGTGGACGGCAACCGCATTCCGCCCGGCCTGCCCTGCCCGGCCGAGGCGCTGGTGAAGGGCGACGCGCGCGAACCGGCCATCATGGCCGCGTCCATCCTGGCCAAGGTGGGCCGCGACCAGTTGCTGGTGCAGATGGACGCGATGTATCCCGGCTACGGCTTCGCGGTGCACAAGGGCTACCCCACGCCCATGCACCTGGAGGCCCTGCGCAGGCTGGGCCCCTGCGACCAGCACCGGCGCAGTTTCGCGCCCGTGCGCGCCTGCCTGGAAAGCTGAGCAGCTTCTGAATTAGCCCGATGGTCACGCCCACTTCCGGGCGTCGCCGGCGCGCGTGCAACGGTCCACGATGGTGGCGCATCCCAAGGGATGTGGGCGGGAATCCTCCCCTTCCCGCCCGTACCGCCCCCACCGCGAGAACCGCCATGAACAGCCGACGCCAACACGACCACCACGCCCTTCGCCTGCCGCCCGCCTCCCGGGATTCGCGCCGCCGCCAGGTCGGCACCATCGCCCTGGGCGATGCGGCCATTCGTCGCTTCAACGCCCTGCTGGCGCAGATCGCCCCCAATGCCCCGTCGGTCAGCGCCGACCAGGTGGTCACGCTGGCGCGCTGGCTGGGGCAGCAGCCGCAGGACCGGGCCGTGGCCATCCTGTCCGAACGCCTGGCCCGCGCCGAGCACCTGCGCCGCATGCTCAACGACAGCGACTGGGACGTCGGCAGCGAAACCCGCGAACGCGCCCGCATGCTCACCCGCTACCTGCAGCAGGTGGACGACCTGATCCCCGACGACCAGCCGCTGGTGGGCCATCTCGACGACGCCCTGCTGGTGGAACTGTCCTGGCCCGCCTTCGAGGACGAAACCCGCGACTACGCCGACTTCTGCCGCTTCCGCGCCAGCGAGCGCCCGCGCGGCAGCGCCGCCGAGCGCCGCCTGGCCTGGGAAACCGCCTGCCTGGCCGAGGCCGCCCTGCTGCAGCAGCGCCGCGACGTGCGCTCGCGTTCCTACGCCGCGCGCCCGCGGCTGCCGGACTTCATCCGCGTCACCTGAGTCTCTCCAACGGGGCGGGCGGCAAGGCCTGGCAACAGGGACTGTCAAGCCTTGTCCGCCCCCACCCTCGCGGTAAACTGCCGGTTGACCCCCAGGTCCCCGGCATGACGCCACGATTCGTCCACCTGCACCTGCACAGCGAGTATTCGCTCACCGACTCCACCATCCGCATCCCGGAACTGGTGGGTCGCTGCGCCGCGCTTGGCCTGCCGGCGGTGGCGGTCACCGACACCAGCAACCTGTTCGCGCTGGTGAAGTTCTACAAGGCCGCCGAACCGGCCGGGCTCAAGCCCATCGCCGGCGCCGACCTGTGGCTGTCGGCCGAAGGCGGCCCGCCTTCGCGCCTCACCCTGCTGTGCCAGGACCAAAGTGGCTACCTGTCGCTGTCGCGGCTGATTTCGCGCGCGTTCCTGGAAGGCCACGCCGGCGACTACGTGGCCATCGAACCCGAATGGCTCTACCGCGACTGCGACGGCCTGATCGCCCTGGCCGGGCGCGACAGCCTGCTGGGGCAATCGCTGGCCGCCGGCCGCGACGACCAGGCCGAGCGCGTGCTGCGCGACTGGCGCGCGACCTTCCCCGACCGCCTGTACCTGGAACTCACGCGCACCGGCCGCGACGGCGAAGAGGCGTTCAACGCCGCCGCCATCGCCCTGGCCGGCAAGCACGACCTGCCGCTGCTGGCCAGCAACGACGTGCGCTTCCTGTCCCGGGACGATTTCGAGGCGCACGAGGCGCGCGTGTGCATTTCCACCGGCCGCGTGCTCGACGACCCCAAGCGGCCGCGCGACTACTCGCCCGAGCAGTACCTCAAGTCGCCCGAGGAAATGGCCGAGCTGTTTTCCGACCTGCCCGAGGCGCTGGAAAACACCGTCGAACTGGCCAAGCGCTGCAACCTCGAGCTGAGCCTGGGCAAGTATTTCCTGCCTGATTTCCCGGTGCCCGAGGGGCACACGCTGGACAGCTGGATCCGCGAGGAATCCCACCGCGGCCTCACCGACCGGCTGGCCAAGTTCGAGATGGCGCCCGGCCACGACGAAGCCGCCTATCGCGCCCGCCTGGACATCGAGCTGGGCGTGATCCTGAAGATGGGCTTCCCCGGCTACTTCCTCATCGTGGCCGACTTCATCAACTGGTCCAAGCGCAACGACATCCCGGTGGGCCCGGGCCGCGGCTCGGGCGCGGGTTCGCTGGTGGCGTGGTCGCTGGGCATCACCGACCTCGACCCGATCCGCTACGACCTGCTGTTCGAGCGCTTCCTCAACCCCGAACGCGTGTCGATGCCCGACTTCGACATCGACTTCTGCATGGACCGCCGCGACGAGGTCATTGACTACGTCGGGCGCAAGTACGGGCGCGACAAGGTCAGCCAGATCATCACCTACGGCACCATGGCCGCGAAGGCGGCCGTGCGCGACTGCGGCCGCGTGCTGGGCTACCCGTACGGCTTCGTGGATTCGGTGGCCAAGCTCATCCCCATGACGCTGGGCGTGACGCTGGAAGACGCGCTGGGCCTGAGCGAGGCGGCGAAGAAGAACACCGACCTGGCCTCGGCCGAACTGATCCAGCGCTACCGCGACGAAGACGACGTGCGCGACCTGATCGACCTGGCGCGCAGCCTGGAAGACCTCACCCGCAACGCCGGCAAGCACGCCGGCGGCGTGGTGATCGCGCCCACGCCGCTCACCGACTTCAGCCCGCTGTTCGCCGAACACGTGGCCAAGGGCGAAACCGCCAAGTCGGTGGTCACCCAGTTCGACAAGGACGACGTGGAAGCGGTGGGCCTGGTGAAGTTCGACTTCCTGGGCCTGCGCACGCTCACCATCATTGACTGGGCGGTGAAGGCCATCAACGTGCGGCGCCAGGCCGCCGACGTGCCGCCGCTGGAAATCCTGGCGCTGCCGCTGGACGACCCAGACACCTACGCGCTGCTGTCGCGCGGCCAGACCACCGCCGTGTTCCAGTTCGAATCGCGCGGCATGAAGGAGTACATCAAGAAGCTGCAGCCGGCGCATTTCGAGGACCTGATCGCGCTGGCGGCGCTGTACCGCCCGGGCCCGCTGGGCGCCGGCATGGTGGACGACTTCATCGACCGCCGGCACGGCCGCGCCGAAGTCAGCTACCCGCATCCGCTGCTCGAGCCGATCCTCAAGCCCACCTACGGCGTGATCGTCTACCAGGAACAGGTGATGCAGATCGCCCAGGTGCTGGCCGGCTATTCGCTGGGCGGCGCCGACCTGCTGCGGCGCGCGATGGGCAAGAAGAAGCCCGAGGAGATGGCCAAGGAACGCGTGAAGTTCGAGGCCGGCGCCGCGGTCCAGGGCATCCACGCCGACGTGGCCAGCCCGATCTTCGACTTGATGGAGAAGTTCGCCGACTACGGCTTCAACAAGTCGCACTCGGCGGCCTATGCGCTGGTGGCCTACCAGACGGCGTGGCTGAAGGCGCACCACCCGGCCGAGTTCCTGGCGGCCACGATGTCCTCGGACATGGACAACACCGACAAGGTGGTGACGTTCCTGGAGGAATCGCGCGAGATGGGCCTGTCGGTGCTGCCGCCCGACGTCAACGCGTCCGACTACATGTTCGTCGCCATCGACCGCAAGACCGTGCGCTACGGCCTGGGCGCGGTGAAGGGCGTGGGCCGCGGCGCCTGCGAATCGATCGTCGAGGCGCGGCGCTCGGGCGGCCCGTTCCGCGACCTGCTGGATTTCTGCCGGCGCGTGGATTCGTCCAAGCTCAACCGCCGCGTGCTGGAGGCGATGGTGCACGCCGGCGCACTGGATGCGCTGGGCAGCAACCGCGCTTCGCTGATGCTGCAGCTGCCCGAGGTGATCAAGGCCACCGACCAGTTGGCGCGCGAACGCGCGGCCGGCCAGGTGTCGCTGTTCGGCGGCGGCGGCGACGTGCCGGAAATCCACCTCGAACTGCCCGAGGCGCCCGACTGGCCGCTGGAAACCAAGCTGCTGGGCGAGCGCGAAACCCTGGGCCACTACCTCAGCGGCCATCCGCTCGACCCGTGGCGCGGCGAACTGCAGTCGCTGGTCGGCGTCACCCTGGCCGACCTCGACAGCCTGTGGAGCGCCAAGAAGGACCGCCGCGGCGAAGCGGCCGTGGTGTTGGCCGGCATCGTCTCGGGCGTGCGCCGGCGCGGCGACAGCATGGCCTTCGCCCGCATCGAGGACGGCCGCGGCCAGCTGGAGGTGGCCTTCTTCCGGGAAGCCTTCGCCGAGTGCGGCCACCTGCTGTCGCGCGACCGCATCCTGCTGGTGGAAGGCAACCTGGCCGAAGACCAGTTCAGCGGCGGCTTCGTGCTGCGCGCGCGCCAGTGCTGGGACTTCCGCGCGCTGTGCGCCCAGCACGCCCGGCGCCTGGGCCTGACGGTGGACCTGCGCGCGCACGGCACCTGGGACAGGCTGCAGGCGCTGCTGGCCGCGTTCCGGCCCGGCGCCACCCCGCTGCGGCTGGACCTGCTGACGCCGGCCAAGGCCCGCGGCGTGGTGGACGTGAACGGCGCCCAGGGCGTGCGCACCGACCCCGAACTCATCAGCCAGCTGCGCGCCCTGCCCGGCGTCAGCCAGGTCAGCCTGCAGCTGCACCGCCCCTGGCAGCAGGGCGGCTGAGCCCGCCCTTGTGGGAGGGCCTTCAGGCCCGATGCTCCTGGCGAAGGGCCTCGGGCCTGAAGGCCCTCCCACAATGGCCTGCGGGCGCCAACCCCGCTAGAATCGCGCCCCTAGAACCTTTGCTCTAGACGCCCGGCCGCAGGCTCCGGTGTCTCCACCGAGTAACCGCATGAACCCGAACTTCCTCGATTTCGAACAGCCCATCGCCGAACTGGACGCAAAGATCCAGGAACTGCGCAAGGCCAGCACCGGCCCGGCCGTCAACATCGAAACCGAGGTCAACGGCCTGCAGGAAAAACTGCGCGCCCGCACCGCCGAAATCTTCAAGGCGCTCACGCCCTGGCAGATCTCGCAGCTGGCTCGGCACCCGCAGCGGCCCTACACCACCGACTACCTGGGCCTGGTGTTCGACGAATTCCATGAACTGGCGGGCGACCGCGCCTTCGCCGACGACGCCGCCATCGTCGGCGGCCTGGCCCGCCTGGACGGCCGCGCCGTGATGGTGATCGGCCAGCAGAAGGGCCGCGACACCAAGGCCAAGATCCGCCGCAACTTCGGCATGCCGCGCCCCGAGGGCTACCGCAAGGCGCTGCGCCTGATGAAGATGGCCGAGCGCTTCAAGCTGCCGCTGTTCACCTTCATTGACACGCCGGGCGCCTACCCGGGCGTGGGTGCGGAAGAGCGCGGCCAGTCCGAAGCCATCGCCCGCAACCTGCTGGAAATGTCCGAGCTCAGGATTCCCGTCGTCTGCACCGTGATCGGCGAAGGCGGCTCCGGCGGCGCGCTGGCCATCGGCGTCGGCGACCGCACGCTGATGCTCGAATACAGCACCTATTCGGTGATCTCGCCCGAGGGCTGCGCCTC